>Ga0209542_10011696_pt1 | contig 15519 bp, 21 predicted proteins | sample RifCSPhighO2_01_FD_184028 | JGI IMG/M metagenome (GOLD analysis project Ga0209542, IMG submission 184028) | Soil microbial communities from Rifle, Colorado - Rifle CSP2_plank highO2_0.1 (SPAdes) (version 2) | ecosystem: Environmental > Terrestrial > Deep subsurface > Rock core/Sediment ... | reverse complement strand
CAGAATCTGGTTTGTCGTACAACTTATCACCTTCAACATAGCTAGATACAATCGCCAGTTGATCAGGTGTATAATTTATTAAGGCAATCGGTTTCGGTACGGATATACCTGTCGATTCTGCTATATTAAGACCTTTCCATTCATGTCTGGCCTGATTATTCCTTAAAGGCTTTTTAATCACCACTTTATCTCCGGAAATAGTTGCTGCATGAATTATTTCTGCCCCAGTAAACGGGATCTCAACTCTTTCACCAAGACCAAGATCAATTGTACCCCTGTTTTTTGGAGAGGGGTCAATTGTATCGAAACGCTGTCTTTCAATCATGTTAATAAAGCGGATTTTACCATGTTATCGACACGCATTCCATTTTCTCTGAAATTATCTTTTGGTAATAGTTTGGGAAAACATCACAAGTCGAACTAAAACTTGTTTGAGAAGAGCGAGAGAATTACCTGGAAAGAAGTGGCACCGTAATTGATCACTTATGTTATGATGAATTTATGACAACGAAGCAATTAACAAAGAAAGACATTCTAGGCACTATTAAGCAAGCGGGGCTGGTAACGGAGAAAACGGCGAAAGACATAGTGACTGGAATCGTGATGGATGCCTCAGAAGCAATTTTAAACGGTGTTCAGAGAATGTTTGACGAGCAAAACAAAATTAACGATGCCAAGTTTGCCACCAAAGAAGATCTTCAAAGAGAAATCGGTTGGGTGAGAGATGATATCAAAGGGTTACATGCCGAGTTGTCAGCTAAACCATCACGAGAAGAACTCAATCGATTAGAAGCAAGGGTTAATCGCTATCATCCTCTCAATTAATATCCGTCTGCAGATCCCAGAAGTGGCGGTACTTGCCGTTCTTAATGCGCAACAATTCGGTGTGGCTGCCGGTTTCGACAATTCTTCCATTTTCCATCACCACAATTTTGTCGGTCCGCGAGACAGTACTCAGGCGGTGGGCAATAATAATGGTGGTTTTGGCTTCCCGGGCTTTCCAAAAAGCAGCCTGGATGAGTCTTTCGGACTCAGAGTCCAACTGACTCGTCGCCTCGTCAAAAATAATGATCTCCGGGTCAGACAAAATCATCCTGGCAATGGCGACTCTTTGCTTTTGGCCACCGGAGAGCTTGATCCCACGTTCCCCAACTTGAGTTTCGTATTTTTTGGGCAACCCCACGATAAAGTCGTGAATGTTGGCCAATTTGGCTGCTGCTATTATTTCTTTTTTGCCGGCCTTCTCCTTACCATATGCAATGTTATAACCGATAGTGTTGTTAAAAAGGATCGGTTCCTGAGGAACAACTCCCATAAAACTGCGCAAATCAGATTTGGTGAAGTTTTTGATGTTCACACCGTCAATGGCAATTTTGCCCTCGTCAACGTCAAAAAAGCGCATCAAAAGCTTGACCATGGTTGTCTTGCCGGCACCGCTGCTGCCCACAAAAGCTACCGATTGGCCCTGCCGAACCCTAAGATTGATGTTTTTGACGGCTTCTTTCTCATCTTTCTCATATTTGAAGCTGACATCAGCAAACTCAATTTCTCCGGCCACCGATTCAAGCTTGACAGGATTTTTCGGGTCTTGAATTAAAATCTTATACCCAAGTATCTTTAAGTATTTTTCAATATCGGCATAATCCTTAGCAATATCCCGAATACCCCAAACCAAATCAAAAAGCCTGGGATAAAAAGAAGTGATAAACCCAATAATTAATACAAACTCACCAACAGTTAACTTCAAATTCGTAGCTAGATTTAAGGTAATTAACATTATTAAAAAGATACTGATATTCATAATCAACGCCGTGCTCACGTCAAAAATTCTATAAGTATGAGCAAATTTCCAAAGCATATGTTTCCAGTCTTCAAACTTTTTAGACAAATTCCGCAATTCCCAATCTTCTTTTGAAAAAAGTTTGACTGTTTCAAAACCAATAATGTTGTCTGTAATCACGCCAGAGATATTGTCCTCCTCTTCAAGAAAACGCTTTCTGGCCCGAAAGTTTATCCCCACTGTCACTCTTGAGATTGGCAGGCTGATCGCGAAAGAAAGCACTACGAAAGCCGCAATTTTCCAGTCAATACCACTGAAGAAATAAACCATCACTAACATCCCAACAAAAATATCTAAAATCCGAAAGTGAATAACATGAAATAGACCAAAGAAAGCACCGTCGCCTCTTTTAATTGCGCTGATAAGAGAACCTGTGCTTTTAGAAGAATGAAAGGCAAAGTCTAAATCATGTAATCTTTTGAAAACTTTGGTCCTGGCTTCAGCGGCCGCATCGACCAAAATAACATCACCTAAATAATGAGCTATCGTATACAAAGAAGTCGTTAAAAGCCTGGCTAAAATATAAAAAATCAAAATGCGGAAAAGTACAGGGTAATCAAGTTGGGGAATAGCGTCCACAAAAAGCTTATAAAAATATGGGGATAAACTCCCCACAATTGATGCCGCAGAAACCACAGTCAACATTAAAATAAAAACAAATTTCTTTCCAATCAAAAAACTGTAAAACACTCGTAGAATTTTCAGCATGATTTCAGTCTAACATTTCTCTTGACTCGGATGCTATTATGTATGTATGACCAAGCCCAGTTATGACAAACCAGCCTCGGAAGGATATGTTTTTGATTCTGTTTCCCAAGCGTCTGACGCCATTCTTCAGGGAGTGCAGAAAATGTTTGATCAGCATGACAAAAGATTTGATCAGCAAGATAAAAAACTGGATAAAATAATTAAAGGTCTTGAAGTTTTAAGGCGGGACAATCAAGATTTACGGAAAGATATGGTCACCCGGGTGGAATTTGAAAGGTTAAAAGACAGAGTTGACCAATACCACCCCGTGAACTAAGCTTCAGGCATGCACGCGTATCTCATTACAGGGCGAGACAAGAACGAGATCAACAAGTCAATAAGTCGATTAGTCAATAAACTCAAGGCTAAACGGTTGGATTTTGAGGTTGCTAAAATTGCCGACGTTAGAGATCTTGGGCGCTTTACTAACTTAGCTTTATCTGAAAAAACAGCCGTTGTTATTAAAAGCTTAGAGGAAGCTTCAGAGGAAGCGCAAAATGCTTTTCTAAAAGCTTTGGAAGAACCACAAAGGAACTTGGTCTATATCGTCACCGCCAAAGATACGGATTTGTTGTTACCCACTATCGCATCACGCTGTAGCGTGATCCAAACACCAAGCACTAAGCACCAAATCCTAAATAAATCACAAATTCAAATAAACAAATTTCTAAATGCTTCGGTGGGAGAGAAGTTAGAAATTGTTTCCAAAATTACCAAGAGGGAAGAAGCGGTGGAATTTTTGACAAGTTTAATTTTAAACACCCAGCCACAGCTTACTAAAAACCCAAACCTGGCTTACTTGCTTGAGTCAGCCAGTCAGGCGCTGGCAGCCATCAATGCCAACGGCAATGTCAGCCTCCAGTTGACTAATTTTGTGATAAACTACAAGAAAGGGCGCCCGTAGCTTAATGGATAGAGTATTGGTTTCCGGAACCAGCGATGCGGGTTCGATTCCCGCCGGGCGTACATGACAAAAGACAAAATTATTAAGGCAATTCAGAAAGCAACAGAAGAAAAAGATATTCATTTAGAGTCTCCGGAAATTGCTGAGCACGGGGATTACAGCACGAATGTGGCTATGCAGATAGCCGGGAACAAAAATCCGCGGGAATTGGCCGAGAAAATTGCCAAGACCATGAGGCTAGACCGGGACTTGAGCGTGGTGGTTAACAAGATTGAAGTGGCCGGGTCCGCCGAAGGCGAGACAAGCCGGGCCTTTATTAACTTCTGGTTAAAAGAAGAGTTTTTGGTGGGCGAATTAAGTGACGTCAACCACACTTATGGTAAGACCAGTAGTTTCAAAGGTAAAAAAGTGATGTTTGAATACGGTGACGCAAACACTCATAAATTACCTCATATCGGGCATCTGTTTTCTTACATTTACGGTGAGGCCATGATCAGAATAATGGAAGCGGCGGGCTGGGAAGTATATCGTGCCAGTTACCAAGGGGATATTGGTCCGCATGTAGCCAAGTGTCTCTGGGCTTTTGAAAAAAACAAACCTCAGGTACCTGAAAGCTTGGCAGACAAAGCTCAACTTCTACAAAAAATGTATCAGGAAGGAAGCAAAGCCTACGACGAAAATGAAAAAGTAAAGGAAGAGGTCAACAAAATTAACAAATTAGTCTATGAGGGTAGCAATAAATATTACGATCTTTGGAAACAAACCCGCCAGTGGAGTATAGATTATTACAAACAATTCGAGAAACGGTTGGGAATTAATTATGACAGATATTACTTTGAATCTGAGGTTCATGAAAAAGGTCGCGAGATTGTTGAAGCAAACGTTGGAAAAATATTCAAAAAAAGCGAGGGTGCAATAATTTTTGAAGGTAGTAAATATGACCTTCACGACCGAGTTTTTGTAACAAGCGCAGGCACTCCAATGTATGAGGCTAAAGACATGTACCTTCAGGAATTGAAATTTAGCCAATGGCCGGCGGACCTTCTTATCATTTCAACCGCACATGAACAAAACGAATATTTCAAAGTTATCTTCAAAGCTCTTGAAATGCTTCACCCAAAATACACGGGCAAATTAAAACACATTGGCTTTGGTATGGTGAACTTAAAGAGTGGGAAGATGAGTTCCCGAACCGGAAATATCATCGGCGGAATTGAGCTCGTGGATATCGTAGTTGAAAGAGTCAAAAAATTCAACCAAGACAAAAAAACTGCTGAGGCGGTAGGGATCGGAGCGGTCAAATATTCCTTTTTGAAAAATAATCCGTTGCAGGACACTAAATTTGATCTTGAAGAGTCAATTGCCGCTGAAGGAAATAGCGGGCCGTATATCCAATACACCTACGCAAGAACTCAGAGTGTTTTACACAAAGCCGGCAAACAGACAAGTGGAAAAACCGAAAACCAAAAACCAAATTCTGAAGAACTGGCGGTTTTAAGAACCTTGCCCAAGTTTCCCGAGATTGTGGCAGCTGCAGCGGAAAATTACGCTCCAAATCTGGTTTGCAACTATCTATATGACCTGGCAAGCAAATTCAATACTTTCTACAACAAGCACCGCATTATACACTCCGGGAGTGTAAGTTCAAACTTCAGGCTTGCGTTGACCGCAGCTACAGGACAGGTTCTAGCCAACGGCCTTAAACTTCTGGGTATTCAAGCTCCGGAGAAAATGTAGTAAAATATATAAGAATAATGGCTAAAAAGGAAGGCTACACAGCTGAACAAATTCAACTTTTGGAGGGGCTTGAACCGGTTCGCAAAAGGCCGGGGATGTACATCGGTTCAACCGATTCTCGAGGCCTTCATGAATGCTTAAGGGAAATTGTCGATAACTCCATTGACGAGAGCTTTGCGGGCGTAGCCACGGATATCTGGGTCTGGCTGGGTAAGGACGGTTCAGCCATCATCCGAGATAACGGTCGGGGCATTCCGGTTGATAAACACAAATCCGGAATTTCTGCTCTTGAACTAACTATGACCAAGCTCCACGCGGGAGGAAAATTTGAAAGTAAGGCTTACAAAATCTCAGCCGGCTTACACGGGGTGGGGGCAAGCGTAGTCAATGCCCTCTCTTCCTACTTTCTGGTCGTGGTTCTCAGAGATGGTAAAGCCTACTATCAAGAATACGAAAGGGGTAACCCCCAAAAAAGTGTTGCCCAAGCTACCCAAGGACAACTTGACAATTGGTTTCCCCGGGAGTGGGGTGTCAAAGCCGGTCCAGGTATAACCGGGACCATCACCAAATTTATCCCTGACAGCCAAATATTTCCAGAAACTGCCTTTAATCCAGGGAAGGTTAAACCTTTGCTTCGCGACCGGGCTTACCTGATTGCCAAGCTTAACTTCCATCTTTACAACGAAAAAAACGATGAGAAAGCCAGCTATTATTTTGAAGGGGGTATTGCCACCATGGTGGCTCATTCTAACCGGGGCAAGGACCTCCTTAGCAACGTTATTTATTTTGAGAAAGAAAACGCTCCACTAGCTGTCCAAATTGCCATCCAATACACCGATACTTACAACGAAAACCTTAAGGGTTATGTTAATGGCATTTACACCATAGACGGGGGAACGCACGTAACCGGATTTAGAATTGCTCTCAATAAAGTTGTCTCCGATTATGGCAAAAAAGCCGGCATCCTTACCGACAAAGCAACAATTACCGCTGAAGACTTAAAAGAAGGCCTCACCGGAGTAGTTTACGTCAAAATGCCATCGGAAAGTTTGCAATTTGAATCCCAAACCAAAGCCAAGCTTAATAATCCCGAAATTCAGGGCTTTGTTCAGACAGCCGTCCGTGAGGGACTCGAAACTTACCTTGAAGAAAATCCAAGGGACGCAAAATCAATTCTTGATAAAGTCCTGCTGGCTGCTAAAGCCCGCATGGCCGCCCGAGCCGCCAAAGACGCCGTCATCAGAAAAGGCGCACTTGAGGGCAGCAGTTTGCCAGGGAAGTTGGCCGATTGTCAATCCCGTGATCCGGAAACTAGTGAGCTTTATATAGTTGAGGGTGATTCGGCCGGAGGTAGTGCCAAGATGGGAAGAGACCGAAAGTTCCAAGCAATTTTACCGTTGGGTGGAAAAATATTAAATACCGAAAGAGCGCATCTGGAAAAAATTATTAAATTCGAAGAGCTCAAAGACTTAATTATTGCTTTGGGCGGTGGGATAGGGGACACCATCAATTACGACAAAATGCGTTACCACCGGATTATCATCATGACCGACGCCGACGTCGACGGCCAGCACATTGCCACACTCCTTTTAACTTTCTTCTATCGCCACATGCCGGATATCATCAAAAGAGGCTATCTCTACATGGCCCTACCCCCTTTGTATAAAATAAGCTCCGGTAAACAAAGTGAATATGTTTATGATGACGAAGGAAAAAACGAAGTTGTTAAAAGACTTACAAACGGTAAGATAACAATTCAGCGCTACAAAGGTCTAGGAGAAATGAACCCCAGTCAGCTCTGGGAAACCACTATGGATCCAAAAAACAGAATTTTAAAACAGATTTCTGTTGAAGATGCTGAGGAAACCGATCGTTTGTTTACTGTTCTGATGGGCGAGGACGTTCCACCCAGAAAAAGATTTATCCAGACCCACGCCAAAACTGCTACGCTAGACATTTGACGTTTGGCTTGTATAATCAAATTATGGATTTTAAAGTCTTTATCGAAATTCCCATAGGATCTTCAGTCAAATACGAGGTTGATGACGAAACTAACGAGCTGACTGTTGATCGCTTCCTCTACACCGCTTTTTCTTATCCTTTTAATTACGGCTACATCGTCGAGGCCCAGGGCGGTGACAACGATCCTCTGGACGTAGTGGTTTTGTCCTCACAGCCGGTAGTGCCGGGGGTAACTATGAAGTGTCATGCTGTCGGTGTTCTGGCAACTGAAGATGAAGAGGGGGAGGATGCTAAAATCATTGCGGTGCCGGACAAAAAAATCGATCCTTTCTATGGCGCATATGAAGATATTAAAGACGTTCCTGAAGCACTTTTGGCCAAAATTAAGCACTTCTATGAAAACTACAAGACCCTCGAGCCAGGCAAATGGGTCAAGATCAAAGACTTCGCCAGCCGTGCCGAAGCGGAAAAACAAATTGAAGAAGCTTCAAGTCGGGCAGCTAAAAACTAACTGCTATTTATTTGCTGGGGCAATTATTGATCCGGGTGATGATTTTGACTACATTTATCAAACCATCCTAGACCTAGATTTTCAGCCCAAAATCATCATTGCTACTCACGGCCATTTCGACCATCTTCTGGCCGTCAATGAACTCAAAAGCGCTTTCAATATTCCGTTTTACCTACCCAAAAAAGATGAAGTCATGCTTGCCTGGTACAGAAAATCGTGTAAGTATTATTTAGGTTTTGACCCTGGCCTGCCACCCCAGGTAGATAAATTCCTCACCTTACAAGGTCCGTCCTTGCACGGTACGGAAGTTATTCCCACCCCGGGTCATACACCTGGAGGAATCTGTCTCTATTCCCAAAAAGATAACGTCTTATTCTCCGGCGACACGATTTTTGCCGGTGGGGCAGTGGGCCGCACGGATTTCCCGTATTGCAATAGGCAAGATCTGGAGAAATCAATTAAGAATCTCCTGAAGCTGCCCGATGAAACTATTGTATATCCCGGCCACGGCGAAGAAACTACCATTGGAGGATTCAAACAACTGTACAAAAATCATGCGTACTAACGTACTAGTACAGTAGTACACCCAGACCTACGCCACTAAACGTAAGTAGTAAATAGAGTAAATTGCATACCAATAACCTATAAGCTAAAATATGTCTATGTCTGAAAGGGATTATTGGCTTGAGGGAATTATAAAAGCAGAAAGAAAGGGTTTTGAAAGAAGTTTAAGCTACTGGCATCGCTGCTTTTATGTCAACGGCGAGCCATTACAAAACCCAGAAGAAGCCAAACGATTGAAAAGCGTAGTACTTTGCTTGGCTTCACAAAAAAACAATTGGGGAACCGACCACTTAGGAAATCGAGTTTTGAGCGTACCTAAAGTATCTGTAAATACTGGACATGACGATAAGCCCCAAGTCCCGTTCCAGATTAGTTTGCCATACGACATGTGGTTGGGAGGGGATGGGTTGAGTGAACTATTAGACGTAGCCCTAGGTATCGATAAAACACCCGATCATTTAGCCAGAGCAATTTGGTCACAGGGCGCCACTTTTAGGTGGTCCCACTTGGACCTGGTGGGTGTCTACATGCACATTATTGACTTAACAGGGCCGGAAAGGCTTGCATATACAGGGCTCTTACGTGATGCGGGATGTGGTGTACCTCTTCCAATATTTGCAACAACTAATTTTTACGCCTCATTAGCAATATCCGGACCCAGGATAACTGATGAAGAAACTTTAACGAACAACTTGCAACAAATGTATCTTGTAAAAGAATTACTAACCAGGAGAGATTTGTGGACAGATGAATCAATAGGCTTTGATAGAAATGTAGACTGCAAATCGTTGGGTGGCAAAGCTTGTAATGTTGACCCCATTATGAGATACAGTCGTTGGGAATTCTAATCTATTTCAACTCAAAAACCACTGTAACAGCTTTGGAGAGGGTTTCGGTACCCGGTTCGATTGGGACACCCGAGTCGGCTGTTCCAACTTCCAGTGCTCTGAAAATCGGTCCGCCCGAGGCGCCTTCCGTAACCGTAATAATTTTCCCGAGCTTACGGCCCGAAGCCTCAGCTACTTTCTGAGCTTTGGTCCGCGCATCCTCAATCGCTTGAGCCAAAAGATCAACCTGCGCGGCACTGGTATCGTCCAAGGCAAAGTTTGGCCCTGAGACTTCGGTTGCCTGGGTCCCAGCTAATAAATCTGCCAGCTCACTTACTCTGTCAACGTTCCTGAGGGTAATCACAATTGAGTTGCTCACCCGCCAACCTGATTCACGAGTCTGTGGGGGAAATGTTTGAATTTCAACCTCGGGAATTTGATAAATACTTATATTCTGGGTTTGAATATCTGCTTCATCTATGCCAAAGTTTTTTACAGCATCAATAATGGCTTTGGCTTTAGTATTAACTTCATTAACTGCTTTATTTTGGTCTTCATTAGTAACCGATACCCCAGCCGTAAAAGTTGCAATCTGAGACGCTTCCTCCCGCTTGGCTTCACCGGTTACCGTGATTGTCGAGCCGGGGAGAAATTCAATCTTACCCCAATTTTTTGTCTGCCAGGGAACAAAGTACGCCCCGACAAGAAGTAGTCCTGCTAAGCCGATCGCAAAAACCAAAAATCTTCTCATAAATCCATTATACTATTTTGCGCAAAAAAAGCTACCGACTGGTGAGGCTTCAGACAAGGACACTCCCGGTGTGTACATGGCGCTTGCCGTCCCACCGTCGAGGTTAATGGCGTCGGCGAAATGGATTTCTGTGCCATTCTGAACTTGTTTCAGAACCCCGGGCAGTTCCCCCAAAGTCGGACCGGAAAAATTCGAATCGGGGTCATAAAACATCACGAAATAAAGTTCATTAGCCCCGGTCACAGCCACGACCAACCGGCGCGCCGCCTCGTCATTGCTGACCACTTTTAATATCGAGCCGTTCTCAATCAGTAGGGGACCGGCCTGAACTGCGTGGACGAGATTATCCCGCGGCACCTGGCGCGTGATTCGCGGCGTGGCAAAATCATTAATCGACAAAACCCCGTTAAAAGTTTGGTTGGTTTGGTAGCCGGCAAGCGATTGATTGTTAGTGATAAAAAGGCCAATGGGTTTATTGCTCTCACTGTAAAAGCCGCCATTAACCAAGGTCTGACAATCATATTTTTCCTTGGCCTCGCGGGCGGAAAGTTTTTCTTCAAAGTTGGGAATGAGGATTAGGTTACTAGCGTCGGTCACTTTATAGATGGCTGCTTTATAATCACCAACATCAAGGGATTGGGAAAGCGTCTCCGGAGCCCCCAAAATTTTCTGGGTGGGTGGCTTTTGCACAATCCTACTCTTGACCTGCCAGAAAATGCCCACGCCCAGTCCGACAACCAGCAGTACCCCTAAAATTTTCTTCATTGACCAGATTATACTAAATTTGTATCATGAAGTATGCGTCAGAAAGTTCTTTTCTCAGTCCTTATTATCGCTGCTTTTGCCGTAGCTGTGGCCGGAGGCTACTTTTACAGCAAAATGCCAAAACAAAAAGCGCCAGAAGCTACCCCTTCAGACGTTCCCACTCCGCCACCGGGAGTACCAACACCAGCCCCCGGACCGGAAGTTACTGAACCTAATTTTGTTGACGTTCGGGATCAGGAGTCGGGTCGTCAAGTAACAGTTCATGCAGTTTCCATGATTGGCCCCGGCTACATTTATATCCATTTAACAGATGAAGAAGGCAAAGCCGGTCAGGTTATCGGCCAAAGCGCGCTTATTGAAACCACTAAAGTTGACGTCGTCATCAATCTTTCGCAGTCGACTCAATCCGGCCAAACTCTCATTGCCATGCTCCACAATGAGGACCGTGAGCCACTAGTGGGCAATGCCGGACAAGTCATTCAGCGTGAGTTTACTATCACTTCCACTTCGGAAAATTAAGTTGTATAATCAGTTTATGGCAGCCAGAAAAAATCTGTACCGCAGTCGAGCCAATAAAAAAGTTTCCGGAGTTTTTGGCGGGCTAGGGGAGTTTTATAACGTTGATCCAACTTTGCTTCGGCTGGCTTGGATTGCCATTGTCGTCTTCACCGGCTTTGTCCCAGGAATTATTGCTTACCTCATTGCCGCTCTGGTGATGCCAAAGAAGTAATTTTTCGTGCTAAAATACTCCAATGCGTACAAAGTTGGTTGTTTTATTGGAAAAAGTTAGACAAGAAGTTAAAAAAGCTCAAAGGGTTGCCGAGTCTTCGCATGAAGATGCAACTTCAATAGCATTTTCCCTACAGGGTTCCCGGTCAACGGCGGGGGACCACTTCCATGCCAAGCACCAAGTAGAGATGAATAAAAACAGGCTTCGAAATCTACTCAAATTACAAATGAAGCTCGAAGAAGCTGTTAATAAGTCAGTGCCAGAGGTTGTTGAGCCACCATGTTTTGTCAACGAATCTTATCTTGTTAACACACCGGTTAATATTGACGGTTTCTCCTTTATTTCCACCGCCTCACCAGCGGGCCAAAAACTTCTGGGAAAAAAAGTGGGGGAGATGGGAATTGAAGTGCTAGAATAGGGAAATGGCTACAACACCACTAAAACTCTCACCATCCGATTTTGCATATTTGTACAAAGAATGTAAGCTTTGTTACTGGCTTAAAATCAAATACGGCATTTATCAGCCTTCAATGCCCATGCCCGGAGTGTTTGCCGCCATCAACACGCGTTTGCAAACACCGTTGGTGAGGAAAAATCTAAGTGCTTTGGCTAAAGGTTTGCCGGACGGGAAAGTGGTTATGCAGGAGGGATGGGTGGAGTCCCGAGTTGTCCCCGGAACCAATGTCTATATCAAAGGAAAATATGATTTGTTGGCTAAAAAAAGTGATGGAACATACACACTGGTGGACCTTAAAATTAGCCAGCCGCATGAAGACAAAATTAATGTTTATCAATCCCAGCTGGCCGCATACAAATTCGCGCTGGAAAATCCAGCCAGCGGTAAGCCGGTCCAAATTACTCAGATGGGATTGCTGGTTTTTTACCCCGATACCGTTACCTTTAAATCCGGTAAAGCCCTGTTTAGCTTTCCACCAACTTGGCTGGAAGTACCCGTTGATGACGGCAAGTTTTTTGACTTTATTGCCAAAGTGGACAAGCTTTTAGCAGGGCCAGCCCCCAAAGAAACTGCTTCCTGTAAATGGTGCCAATACCGGCACACAGGAGACAGGTTGGCTCACGAGTGAGAACCGATGTGTTACAATAAATCATGGCACTGATTAACTGGACCGAGCTCTCCAAAAAATACAAAGGACTTTGGGTAGCCTTGAAAAGTGATGAAAAAACTGTTGTTGCTTCGGGTAAAAACGCCGTCAAGGTATATGACGAGGCCAGAAAAAAGGGAGTTAAAATCCCAATCCTCTATAAGGTCCCTACTGTTTCGGGGATCTTTGTTGGCCAGTTTAGATGACAAAGTTTCACTACAAGGCCGAAGAAGTCCCCATCTCCACTACGGGCAAAAGAACTAGGGTTATTTGGCGATCAATTGTTCCGGTAATCTTGATGAAAGGAAAGAAATTAGTCGGCTTAGAGGCTTTGATCGACAGTGGAGCTGATTACAATATCTTCCATGGCGGAGTTGCTGAGGTTTTAGGGATAAAGTTAACCACTGGTAAGAAAAGAAAGATCCTTGGTATCAGTGGCGAACCCATTAGGGGCTATATCCATGATGTTGAGATTAAACCAGTGGGGATGGCCTCTTTTAAGGCTCCTATTGTTTTCTCGAACCAGTTATCATCTCACTCACTGGCGGTTCTTGGAAACACCGGCTTTTTTGACAAATTCAAAATCACATTTAATTATAAAAATAAAGTAATTGAAATTTTATGAAAGATACGGCTGGGAGTGTGCTATAATGGATTTATCAACAAAAAAACGCCGATTGAGACACTGATTGAGAGATTTTTAAGAAGAGGTGGGAAAATCGACCGGTATTATTTGCGGGATTTAACCAAAAGCAAACGCACGTTAGTCTACCTCAAAGGCTGGTACTCGGGAACCAATATCCGTGAAGCGATCACCAAAGCCTTCGGTTCACAGTAATTATTTGTAAGTAACCAAAAGTTTATCTCCCTGTTTAATTTCTTGGTCAAGGGCATCCGGAGCGGGGGAGTCGTTGATGAAAAATCCAAGCGTACCACCGCTGCTGTTACAAAAAGTCTGGCCCGTACCGGTGGTCAGGCAGTCACGAGTCAATTTCATGGGTAGGCTGGCAAAAAAATCTCCCCAGGTAACACCAGCCTTTTTAACGCGGACTATACTTGGATCGGAAGATTCAATGTAAACATCCCCAGATAAATTGTGGTACATGGCGGCGGTAAAAATTCTTTTTGTTCCATAAGTGTAAATTTCAAAGCTGGCCGTATAGTCAACCGGTTGGGGAGTGGGCGTCGCAACTATTTCAGAAAGCATTTGAGTAGGCATCTTACCAACCATAAACAGGTATGCTGCGACTCCAGCGACAATCAACACCAAAAAGGCCAAAACCTTTTTCATTTAGTTAATTAATGATATCATGGAAAGGATGAAAACCTTAGGTAAAATTTGGCTGGTAATTGTTTTTGTTCCGCTTTTCATTAATTTACTACTTGCCATTTCTTTCAAATTCCAGGTTTTAAACTATACTTTTTGGCACAAGGCATTAACCGACCAGGCTTACCAAAAGCTGGCGGTTGTTTTCCAAGAGGAAATCAAAAAGGGTGAGATGGCGACACTTTCTGTCATCGTCACTCCCGAAAATCTCCAGGATCTAGTGGACCGTAATCTGCAAAATTTAATCAATTTTATGAATGCCAGGAACGAAAGACTCTTGGTTTATCTACCGGTGAGTAAATTGCCCCGAGGAATTTTGCCTAAAAACTTTACCCTCCAAACCGAGGAGATGGGCCTTGAAGAACTGCTTAACATTTTGCCCGGCGCCCAAGCCACACCTTTGGGCTATCAATATTTGCGCCACACCGGCTTGACCGCGACTGCCACTCTAGTTATCTCTTTTGGCCTGCTTGGACTTTCTTTCTTTGGCCTGTACCGCTTAACCGAAGGCGGGCACAAACTTACTTTGCCCGGAATAACTTTAATCGTTTCAGCCGTTATTACCGGACTTATCGTTGCCGCCAAAGATTTGGTAATGCAAGGGCGGGAACCGGCCCAAATTCTTCTGGGAACACTGGCCCCGCCACTGTTGACTCAAATTGCTAGACTCTGGGGGGCAATTGCTGTGGCAACCGGGATTCTGGGAATTGGTCTTCTTTTTGTTACCAAACCAGTTATGGCTTCGAAAAATGGGAGAACTCGCTAAATACTTTTTATTTGGTTTCTTTCTAACCAGTATTCCCGCGACAACCGGAGCACTGATTGCAAATTCTCAGCCACCCCAAACCCAAGTTTTAGCTGAAAATGTTGAGGTAACCCAGCCGCCCCTTGCCTCGGCCGAGCTCAGTGAGGACGGGTCGCCTTCCCCAAAAGTGAGCCAAACACCCGAGCCGTCGCCGCCTGAGGCGTCGCCGAGCCAAGCACCCACACCTACACCCGACGTTTGGCCACCGGCGGACCTTGAACCTTTGTTTACCAGGTTTGCCAGTGAGTTTTCAGCCGATCAAAATATGCTTGAATACATCGCCAACTGTGAATCCCACTATAACCCACTGGCAATCAATGGAGATTATGTAGGCATGTTTCAATTTGGATCCTTAACCTGGAGCCAACCCCGACCCTACCTTACGAACCAGTGCCGAGGAATCAATTAAAACCGCTGCCTACATCCTAGCTCGCTTCGGCGGCGGCTTTTGGCCACGCTGCTCAATGTGATAAAATTAAGACATGCGGCTCTCCAAAAACTTCCTCAAAGGCGTCAGAGTCAATCAAGTTATTCAATACCTAACTTATTCGGATATTTTGATGCTTTCGGGTTGGGGACTGGTTAGCCCAATTATTGCCGTTTTTTTTACTGAACAAATTGAAGGTGGGTCTGTCGCAATTGCTGGCTTGGCGGCGACAATTTATTTTTTAACCAAGAGTTTGGTACAAATTCCCGTAGCCAGATTCATTGATCTTAAAAAGGGCGAGTGGGACGACTTCTGGACCATGGTTGCGGGTACACTCCTGATCTCGGTTTCTGCTTTCCTTTTTGTTTTTGCCAGAACTCCAATCCACGTCTATTTGATTCAAGTTGTTTATGGCGTTGGCGGCGGGCTGGCATATCCCGCTTGGCTAGCTCTTTTTACCCGCCACATTGACAAAAAAGAGGAAGGGCTAGAATGGAGCCTTTATTACACGGCCACAGA
>Ga0209542_10011695_pt1 | contig 15519 bp, 20 predicted proteins | sample RifCSPhighO2_01_FD_184028 | JGI IMG/M metagenome (GOLD analysis project Ga0209542, IMG submission 184028) | Soil microbial communities from Rifle, Colorado - Rifle CSP2_plank highO2_0.1 (SPAdes) (version 2) | ecosystem: Environmental > Terrestrial > Deep subsurface > Rock core/Sediment ... | reverse complement strand
GGTAACAGCTCACACTTCCGAGCGACGCTTCTCCAGTAAGGGCAGGATGACATCGAAGAAGTTAGCGTCAGGGTTCTGTTTGCGCATGGTCTCAATGACCGAACTGTTGACCGCGTGAGCACTCGTGCCAGCAAGTGAGCGTGTACCTCCGAATATTTTGCGCATGATCACTTGGGGACGAATGGCCCGCTCGGCCGTGTTGTTCTCGGGTAGTACCCCATCGTGAAGAAGGCAGGTGAAGAGGACATGCTGGTGGTGGCGCATGCGGGACTGCACTTTCTTTGCTCCCGGTTCTGGATACTTTTTCTCCATGAGCGTTGAGAGCTCATTTTGAAACTTCTCTTTGTCCCGTTCTTCTTTTTTCTTTTCTAGTTCCAACAAAAGCTTTTTGTACAGCAATACCAAATCTTCGTACAGTGGCGGGCAGTGATTCTTGGCCACCCGCAGAAGATGTACCCAACACTGCTGTTTGTCACCGGGCAGGTTTTGGTAGGCGGCATAACCATCAGAGATGATCACTCGGTCTTCTTTGTCGCCCAATACTCTCATGGGCACGCCCTTGCCACGAGTGTCTTCAATCACATATCGTGTGCCGGTAGCAGTCACGAAGACCCACAAGTGCCAGTTCTTGCCGTTCATCCTCCAACCGGTTTCATCGGCATACACGGCACCGGCTTCCTGTATGAGCACCATGATAGCTTGGTAGTCCTTGCCGAAAAGTGTCTCGGCATATTTGAGTTCATCCACAATCTCACCCTCGGAGATGTGGAGGTCGTACAGGTCAAGCAGTGATTCTTTGATCTTCTGCATTGGCAAACGCAGACGATAACGGGCGTATAGGATGTAGCCGAGTGTTTTGACTCCGATGCGAGTGATGGGCGGTATGTCGGGAGATTTGACATACGTCTCACAATGAGAGCACCAATGGCGAGTGATGGTGTGCTTGGTGACGAGAGGTCTAGGTTTAAGAGCAATGTCCTCGGTGTACTTAATGACTGTGTCCACCACCTGACCCACGGACTGTTTGCAGATGGGACATTGTTTGAGAGTGTATGTGTATTCTTGGGTCACGGCACTCTCGGGTGGGGTGGCTCGGTGGTACGCCGGAGTACCAGGCTTCTTGCCCCGGGGCAGAGAGAGACCCTCTTTCTTCTTTGGTTTGTACAAATATGTCAGTAGTTCTTTGCGTTGTGACTCTTTGTCAGTCAGTTTGGCTCGCAGTTCCCTGATTGTCTGGTTCTTTTGTTTGAGCAAGGCGGCTTGCTCCTTGATCTTGAGACGGTAACGCAAGACATTACTCTTTAACCTTGTAACTGTGATTTGGAGTCGAGTTTCTCTATTCAAATGACCTCTCATGGGGATACCCCATTTTAACAAAAGATGGCTTAACCACAAGCTATTTATCCACTTTTTGACTCAGAGTTGTGAGGAGATACGGACGGAGGGCTTGCCATTTGTCTCGTAATTGTGTACATTACCCTAGTCCCGCAGAGCGGGACTTTGTATCAAATGCCAACAATCAATCAATTAGTCAGAAAGCCGAGGAAGAAGATGGTTAAGAAGTCGCGCGCTGTGGCTCTTGCTCGTGGCTTCAACACCCTCAAGAACAGGCCAGTCTATTATCCAAGCCCTTTCAAGCGTGGTGTTTGTACAGTGGTTAAAACAGTCACACCCAAGAAGCCGAACTCGGCCCTGCGTAAGGTGGCTCGCGTTCGCCTCACTAATGGCATGGAGGTCACTGCCTACATTCCGGGCGAGGGACACAATCTCCAAGAGCACTCTGTGGTCATGATCCGCGGTGGCCGTGTTAAAGACCTTATCGGAGTACGTTATCACATTGTACGAGGACGCCTTGATGCCACTGGGGTGGAGTCTCGTCGTCGTGGTCGTAGTAAGTATGGAGCTAAACTTCCCAAAAAATAATGAGACGCAAAGTAAAAAATAGGAATAAGGTAGGACCTGATCACAAGTACAAATCGCCAGTGGTGAGCAAGTTTATCAATCGTCTCATGGAGCGTGGCAAGAAGACAATGGCCCAGGCCGTGGTCTATGATGCTTTTGATATTGTTAAAGAAAAGTCTAAACAGGAGCCTCTTACCGTTTTCGAGGAGGCTATGCGTAATGCCGGTCCGCTTATGGAGGTGCGTTCGCGTCGCATTGGTGGTGCCAACTATCAAGTGCCTCGTGAGGTGCGCGAGGAGCGTAAGCAATTCCTGGCTATGAAGTGGATCATCGAGGCTGCACAGAGCAAGAAAGGTAAACCAATGCGTGAGAAGTTGGCTGAGGAACTCATGCTCGCCGCTAAGAACGAAGGTGAAGCCATCAAGAAGCGCGAGAACGTCCACAAGATGGCCGAAAGTAACAAAGCCTTCGCCCATTTTGCTTGGTAAACTAGAATTGAGTATTTCGGCTAGGCTCAATTGTAAAAACTAATATGGGATTTTTAAATCTAATTAGTAAAAAGAAAGTTAAAATTGCTGAGAATATTTTTGTTGGAAGACATCAACAGGTCTGTCTCGTAAAAGATTTACTTGGTGAAGAGGTACATACATTAAATTGGCAAATCGCCAAAAATAAAGATTTGTCTGAACGAAATGAAATTTTAGAAAAAACAGAAGATTTAGAAAATTATATAAAATCAGAATTTTATACTACATCATACGACGTTGCCACTACATTCGATAAAATTAGAGAAATAATCCGTACCGGCTATGAATCTTGTGTACTTCAAAATGACATCGAACTTGAAAAACGTTGTATGGCTATTTATAAAAATTGTATTGACTATGCAAATGATAAAGGGGAAAGGGATGGGTCTATGACTGATGAACAAGTTACTGATAACAAAGGGCTCCTTGAACGAATGTATGCAATCGGCTTACTTAGTATTATTGATGGTGGAAGATTTGATTCACCACTAGAATATCATGCATGGTTGGTTTATTTTTCACTTCAGCCAAACCCTTATACCAAGGAAGTGATCGTCACAATTTTGAGTGGTGTTAAAGCAAATAGAGATGTCCTTGTTTCAGGGATAAAATTAGCGAGTGCTAAACTACTTGAGAACCATAAAATTAGCAGAGATGATGAAACTAAAATTAATGAGATGATAGTAATGGGAAACGCAGGGAATGAAAAGACGCACATGCCATAAAAAACCGTAGGCTTAGTTTATTGAAAGTTAGGTGAGACGGGAGGTTGTTCTTGATGGTGACTTGAAGTAGAATGGGATTATGCCAAAGATAGAAGAAATAAAAGCGAAGGCGGTGCCGATACTTAAAGCCGCGGGCGCAAGCAGGGCGGCCCTTTTTGGCTCGTATGCTAAGGGAAATGCAACTTCAAAGAGTGATATAGATATTCTTGTAGAATTGCCGGATCATTTAAGTCTTTTGGATTTTGTGGGGATACAACTTGACCTTGAAGACATGTTGGATACGAAGGTCGATCTAGTGGAATATGATGCGATCAAGCCGGACTTAAAACAATACATACTCAAGGATTTGGTATCGTTGATATGAATGACAAAGACAAAAATGTAACCGTTTATTTGAGGGACATTTCTGAAAGTCTTGATCGTATTGAGCAGTTTACTCGTAATATGACCATTGATCAATTTGACGAAGATCTAAAAACAAAATATGCTGTTATCCGTTGTATTGAAGTTATTGGCGAGGCAGTTAAAAGCATTCCTTCTGATTTCAGAATTAAGAATCCAGATATTCCTTGGCGCAAGATTGCAGCCATGCGAGATAAAATGATTCACGAGTATTCCGGAGTAAATGCTGACATGGTTTGGGAAGTGGTCGAGAGGGATGTTCCCGAACTTAAGATTAAAATCACCGAACTTATTAATGCTCAAAAATGATGGCCGAAAGTAACAAAGCCTTTGCCCATTTTGCTTGGTAATTGATTTTGTAAACAAAATCATCCCGAGCGTATGCGAGGGATTTATGCTATATTTGTCACTAATTATGAGGGTTGCAAAAATTATTCCTATACTAGTAATCCTGATTGGCATAACCCTCTTTTTGTATTATTCAGGCAGAGTTCAATCCATTGGTGTTGGTTCATTCAAATATTCAAGTGATTTTACACTCCTTCTGCCTGAACATGATGCAGAGGCTATGAATAGGGTTGGTTTTATCCCTCTTTGTTATGAATCCGATCTACAATGTTTGGTTTTGAGTGGAGATAAATACTATGACACAAACTTTGAGACTGCGGCTATAAGTTTAAATATTGATGCTGAGAGTAAAAATATGAACGATTGCATGTATTCGGGGGAAATTTATACAGAGCTGGGTACAATTACAATCGGGGGTGTACAATTTTCTGTAAGTAGTTTTGGAGACGGTGCTACGGGTCACACTACTGGCGGTAATGTATATAGGACCTTTCATGATGAAACTTGCTACATAATATCAGCAGGGATTAATCTTGCGCGTTACAATGAGGATGTAGATATGCGTAGGTTTGGCGACACTGAATACGGGGAGGTAATGTCTCGACTTGAATCGATTGTTGCTACCTTCCGATTCAACTAATCCTCACCTGCGGAAATCCCGAAAGGCTACCTTTCGGAATCGGATTTTTTTGTGATTTGTCCAACTTTTTCCTATCAAGTTTATCCACCAGGGCTATTGCGGGTTTCCCGCAGGGGTTACATAGGTGATAGGTGCTAAACAAACCATGCTTTCCTACGATTAAGTGATCGCTTGTATTGAGCTTTTTACCACAGTTATCACAAAGTGTTATAGTCACATCTCCATTTTCTTCTCCATGCGAAAGATACGCAAGAGTAGAAAACTGTGGATTAAATTTCCGTGAGTACCCTTCGGGCTATTGCGATTTAGGGCTAAGTACAGTATATTGTGGGCGTGGCTTTGGCCACGTTTTATTTCACATTTACCATTAAATATTTAGGTTTTAACATCATTCATGGCAGAACAACGAGCATATCCATTAGAGAAGACGCGCAATTTCGGGATTATTGCGCATATTGACGCTGGGAAAACCACCGTGTCTGAAAGAATACTTTTCTATACAGGAGAGTCGCATAAGATTGGCGAGGTCCATGAGGGTGATACAGTGACCGACTGGATGGAGCAAGAGCGCGAGCGTGGCATTACTATTACCGCTGCTGCTATTACCTGCTTCTGGAATCCGACATATGCTAATCCCTCGTTGGGCTCGGGACAAATTGGAAATACCAATTTGAGACACCAATTTAACATAATTGATACTCCGGGGCACATAGACTTTACTATTGAAGTAAAGAGAAGCTTGCGTGTCCTCGACGGAGCAGTTGTAGTTTTTGACGGAGTGGCCGGAGTGGAGCCTCAGAGTGAGACCAATTGGCGTTATGCTGATGAGCAGAATGTGCCAAGACTTTGTTTCATCAATAAGCTCGATCGTATGGGGGCAAACTATGAGCGATCGTATGCTTCGATCCTTGATCGTCTGACCAAGAATGCGGTGCGCATGCACATCCCCATGGGCTTGGAGGAGAACTTCAAAGGTGTGATTGATCTTTTGACTATGAAGGCCTACTACTTCGAAGGAGACAAGGGTATTGATATTCGCATGGAGGAGATCCCAGCCGAATATCTCGACGAGGCCAAGAAGTATCATGGCGAATTAATTGAGAAGATTGCTTCGAATGACGAGGCTCTTATGAATGATTATCTCGACGGCAAAGAGATCCCGCTAAATAGGTTGAAGGAAGTTTTAAGGACGGCGTGTTTGAAGGTTGAGATCGTGCCTGTCTTCTGCGGATCGGCACTGAAGAATAAGGGTGTCCAACTTGTACTTGATGGGGTGGTGGATTATCTTCCTAGTCCGATTGATATTCCGCCCGTGGCTGGTGTTGACCTTGCCGGCAATGAGGACGTGCGACCCGTTTCCGATACGGCTCCATTTTCGGCTCTCGCCTTCAAGCTCCAGACGGATCCATATGTGGGCCAGTTGGTCTTCTTCCGGGTTTACTCGGGCACACTTGAGGCCGGTTCGTATGTTTTAAACTCGCGTACAAGGAATAAAGAGAGAGTGGGTCGCATGGTTCGTCTCCACGCCAATGATCGCGAGGATGTTAAGATTGTCCGAGCTGGTGATATTGCCGCTACTTTAGGTATGAAGGATGTCAAAACGAGCGATACGCTCTGTGATCCGGAGCACCCCATCATTCTTGATCCGATAGAGATTATGGATCCAGTGGTCTCGATGAAGATTGAGCCCAAGACTAAGGCCGATCAAGAGAAGATGGGCATGGCTCTCAAAAAATTAGGTGACGAGGATCCCACTTTCCGTATTTCTACTGATCCGGAAACGCTCGAGACAATTATTTCTGGCATGGGCGAACTGCATCTTGAGATCATGCTTGATCGGATGAAGCGCGAGTTTACCGTGGATGCCACGAGTGGCAAGCCTCAAGTGGCTTACAAAGAGACGGTTATCGGCGAGGCCGAGGCCGAAGGTAAGCACATTAAGCAATCCGGTGGACGCGGGCAGTATGGTCATGCCGTGGTTACAGTAAGGCCTATGAAGGCGATCGTGGAAGGTGAGAAAATTGCCAAGAACACAAAGCGCGATGAGCACTTCGAATTTATTAACTCGATCAAAGGTGGCGCTATTCCCCAAGAATATATTCCGGCAGTAGAGAAGGGTGTTAAGGAGGCCATGGCAAGGGGTATTGTGGCGGGCTTCCCCATGGTCAATATTTCCACCGAGCTTACCTTCGGCTCATATCACGATGTAGACTCTTCGGAAATCGCCTTTAAATTGGCAGGAAGTTTAGCCTTCCAAGAAGCGGCCAAGCGCGCTAACCCCGTCTTACTTGAGCCCATCATGAGTGTGGAAGTTATCGCCCCGGAGAAGTTTATGGGTGATATCACTGGTAATCTTTCCGGTAAACGTGGCATGATTGACGAGATAGAAGACAGACCCGGAGGTATCAAGGTTATTCACGCCAAGGTGCCTCTCTCGGAGATGTTCGGTTACGTGACCGATCTTCGCTCTCAGACCCAAGGCCGTGGCACCTTCACCATGACTCCGCACGAATACGCTGTCGTCCCCAAGAACGTGGCCGAAACCATCATCACCGCCCGGAAGTAGGTTTCCATGATAAAATTGGATAGAGCATACCACATGAAAAAGACATCAAAAAACTTTTCGTCTAGAGACTTTGGAAATGTAAGATCTCGTTTGGAGAGATTTATAGTCAATATGCCAAACGAAGTAGAAGTGAAAGAAAAACCATATGTGAACGAGTACCATATGTTGGTAGATGAATTTGAACGCATAACACTGGAAAACTTATCTGGGTATAGAATTTCAGGTGACTCTATCAAACCAGTCAGCTCAATTTCAAAGCCAATTTGGAGTGCCTATAATAAGTCAAGTGGTAGAGAAACCACTTATTCGACTGAGTGCTCATGCGACTCTGGCATTCTTCGTGGGAAAGCGGAAGCATTGTTTCTTTGGTCAAATGATTATATGTCACCAGTTGAATTGTATACCGAAGATTAAGGAAGAGGGTGGACGTAAGATATTTTGGAAAAACTTTACCAGCTAAGGGATAAAAATTAGTATTATGCAAAATATACCATGGAAAATAATTTTGCGATGGATAGCCGTTCTCCCGTCAGCAATCGGGGGTTTATTAGTTGGCTCGGGCGCAGCAAATATTTTCGGTCAGCTTCAGCGGTGGTTCCTCGGAGCCAGTTCCGATGGAGGCTGGTCAAAGATTATATATTGGGTAGTGTCGTCATTTTGTGCCGGTGTGCTTGCTGTATACTGGGGAGCAAAAGTTGCTCCAGCACATCGTAAAATTGTAGGTACCATTATTTTTTCCTTAGTTCTAATATTTGCAGTATTAGGATTTATTTTTTCGATTTATGAAAACGGTTGGTTCTGGCCATTGTTGAGTTCCACTGCAATGACTTTTGGTGCCGGCTATGTTATGCATCAGATTTACGAGGAAGGAGAAGATTTCAATATTTTTAAATGATGCGGGAGATTTCGCGAGATTAAACCGCGTGAGTTGGACTATTTGGGCACTATCTTACTGGGATAGTACACTTAGGCCAGTTGATTGAAACGTAGGGGTTAATTTGCTAGTATATGGGTATGAATGAGCAAATAGAAACAAACCCAAAGATTATGCTCGGTAAGCCGGTTATCAAAGGTACACGCATTACCGTTGAGCTTCTTTTGCGTCAATTGCGACAAGGTTTATCAATAGAGAACATTTTGGAGAATTATCCGCATCTCAACAGAGGACAGATTGATGCTGCGCTGGATTATGCAGCCGATCTTGTGAAGGATGAATCAGTCTATCCGCTCAAATATGAAATAGATGCTCGCCTTCCTGCTTGATGAGAATATTGGTGGCAAAGTTTACAGAAATCTCAAGGAGCATGGTATTGACGTAGTCGAAGTACCACGAGGTTCAACTGATGAAGAAGTGCTCGAGTTAGCAAGTAAGAGAAATCGTATTCTAATTACTCTAGATCGGGACTTTGGTCGTTTGGTGCATTACGAACTAAAGGCTCATGTCGGCGTGGTGTATTTAAGATTGAAACAGGAGTCTGTCGATTCAATAACAGAAGTCATTAGGAGTGCTGTCGAAATCCATGGAGCTAAATTAGCGAATCATTTCGTCGTCATTACTGAAACCACCATAAGAATCAAATAAAAGTAGCACCTTCACCATGACTCCTCACGAATACGCTGTCGTTCCAAAAAATGTCGCCGAAGCAATCATTACGGCCAGGAAGTAGATGCGTTCATGATTCAATTCGAAAACCCCCGCGATATCCCGCTGCTGCGGGATTCGCTTTCTCGCACCAGTCGTGCTACGAAAGGGTATTTCGAATCGAATCATTCACTTGTCAAAACCACGAGGTTAAACCTCGTGAGAGAGTGTTGAAGTAGGTTGAATAGGTAATTGTGATTTGGTAGGATATCAATATGACCACAGTTACAATATCAAAAATTGAATATAAGGAGCTCAAACAGAGGGCGGATAGTTTTGAGCGTCTAATTTCAACACAGGAGAGATTGGCGCGCTTGGCCCCGCCAATTCGTAGCCGTAATGAAATCATTAGGCAGATGAATAATACTGGTAGGTACAATACAGCGACAGCGGTTTTCCCCGCGGCTTGCCGCGGGGTTCCACTAAGGAAGGTCCAGGAAACCTTGGTTTCCTGATAAACTAGGGCATGGCCCTTCAACATACCAACCACAATGTATACGATACCCACTACCACATCGTCTTTCCCGTCAAATACAGCAAGGCTCTGCTTACGAACGATATCCCGCTCGCCATTAACCACATAGCGAAGGAAATTAGCCAAAGATATGACATCGAATTTGAAAAACTGGGTTGCGATCAGAACCACATCCACATACTCTGTTCATTCCCACCTAAGTACGGGGGCTCTGATGTCGTGCGCATTTTTAAATCACTTACCGCCAGAGAACTCTTCAAACAATTTCCTGCGCTCAAGAAAGACTTGTGGGGAGGTGAGTTCTGGTCAGACGGTTTCTACCTTGCCACAGTCAGCGAGCGGGGGAACTGGAAAGCGGTCGAACAATACGTTGCTAACCAAGGGAAGACGAGGGAGGAGGGACCACTTCAACTTCGATTACTCACTTAGGGCCGTGCATCCGGCCATACCACGGGGCTTGCCCCGTGGTTGTTGATTATTTCTTTTCTGCTTCTAGAAAATATTGTTCGAGCCGAAGTTTCGTTTTGTGCTCCCGGCAGGAATCGAACCTGCATTTCATCCTTCGCAGGGATGTGTCCTATCCATTGAACGACGGGAGCCCTAACGTCATAAAGCTAGCACAAAAAAATTAGAATCCCAAGTAGTGGATGAGGCCGTCTACGAGTTTGTGTTCATGATACTTCTCATCTAGGTGATCGAGGAGGTGTTCGCGTACTTGCTCCACTGTCACGTCTTCAATGAAGATCTGGACATCGGGAGTTATGAGAGCCTTGGAGTCAAGTATCAACTTGGGAGGGACGTGCTCCTCATCAATTGAGAAAGAGTATATTTCGCGGTAGGGGTAGAAGCTGGTGCCGAAGCGGACCCCATCACCTTTGAGTTCCACCTTAGTCACCTTAGGTACCTTAGCTCCGTGGATCATAACAGTGACAGTGGCCACAAGGAAGAGTAGTCCGAGAATAGTGTTGCCAAGGATGAAGGAGAGGACGGCGAGAGTAACGCCTCCGATGCCTACAATCCAATACCAGTCTTGCGTCTTGGCATAATAGACGTGCTCGAGCGCTTCCCATGCTATTGTCGGTTTTGCTTCTGCCATTAGCATTATTGTACCACAACCATTCGTATGCTAATTTACTAATGCACAGATTCATATCCTTGGTAGGGTGCTTGGGCCGAAAAACTATGTATTACGTTTATGTTCTCAAAAGTTATAAAAATGGTAAACTCTATAAAGGGTCAACCGCCGATCTCAAGAAAAGATTTGTAGAACACATAAAGGGAAGGAGAGACTAAGGTGGTTACTGGGATGACATTGCCAGTGCGGAGAGGTGGCTGAGTGGTCTAAAGCACCAGTTTTGAAAACTGGCGTGGGGCAACCCACCGTGAGTTCGAATCTCACCCTCTCCGCACTGGCCGGGTCAAACCAGGTTCCCAGCCCTAGGCTGGTCGGCCTTGGGCCGAGAATCCTCCCGCCTCCGCTTTCCCCGGGATCAGGAAACTTTGCATGTTAATATTGATATATGCGGGAAGGAAATATAGAAAATAAGAGGAGGAAGGTAGTCCATATAATGAGAGGCATTTCTGGTAGTGGCAAGAGTACTAGAGCTAGGGAACTGGCGGGGCACGAAGGCGTTATATACTCGACTGATGATTGGCATATTAATGATAAGGGGCAGTACAATTTTGACCCTAGCAAGAATAAGGCATACCACCAACTCAACCTCGAAGACTTCACGCGTAGTTTGCAGGATGGCTTACCCTTGTTGATTGTAGATAATACGAATATGAGGAAGTGGGAGTACGAAAGGTATGTTAGTTTAGCGCAAGAGAATGGTTATGAGGTCGTGATAAATGAAATGCCAATGATTAGTGTGGACGAAGCAGTCAAGCGCAATATCCACGGAACTCCGAAGGAGAATATAGAAAGACAAATAAGCAATTGGGAAAGTTCCAAGTAATATCACATAAGACTCTTGACGTATATATTGATAGGTATATATTGCAAGTAGGTAGCACAAACCGTGACGGGGCCCGTCCCCCGCCACAGAGAGAGGGGAATAGGGATGGATTTGGAAAAGAGACCAAGGCCTTGGTTCAAATTGGCAATGGCAATCATGTGGGATGGGGTCAATCCGAAGAAGGCCTCTAGGAGTAAGGACATCTTCAATCATCCGGAGGCGTTCGAAGTTAAGAATGCTGGCCTCCTTCACCTTCGACCTACGGGGATGGCGGGCAATGGCAAGCCATGTAGGGGATGCGCCTATCAGAGTGGTTGTCTCGGAGGGGACAATTGTCAGATTGTGGCAGTGGCCAGCATGGCGTGACGGAGGGGGAGCAGAGAGGGGCGGCAGACAATGGTCTGACCGCCCCCTTAACGTACGATCACCCTTGTTACACTTCTCGGAAAGGCCACATATGCGAACATATAACTTGAGTCGATTTCTCGGATCTTGTCGGCGATATCGGGTTTATGTTGATCGAGTGCGCAGATGGCGTCTTCCCATAACACGAATATGAAATCGTTTAGGGCTCCTTTGAATTGCCCGCTCCCGTTAGGTAAACACAGAGAACCAGCAGATACAATGAAGTCCCATGCGTCTTTTCGGGGGATGGAACAGGCAAGCTCGAGCCCCAACCACACTTCTCTGATCTGCGGTTTCAGTGTCCAGTGTGGCACTGCTACTATCCGCACCTTCATGTAGACCTCCTCGTCCTTATCCCATCCTAAACCATAATCTTAATTTATGAAAGAGGGTCGTTGAAGTGGGGTTTAATCCATGCTTTAATCTCTACGCGCAGGCTCATCTGGTACCTGCCCGTACCGAATGTGCCATTTGGCACGTTATTAGTTTATAATATCGAGGATCTTCGAAAACAAAGGTGGGCCCTTAGCTCATCTGGTAGAGCGCCACATTTGCAATGTGGAGGTAACCGGTTCGACCCCGGTAGGGTCCACCTTTGTTTTTGCACCTAGAGGTACATATTCTATGTGTAATACTTTACAATATTGTGTGAAGTGGCAATAGAGGATAAACTGGGAACAATGAAAAAGGTAGACAAAACCCCACTCTTGCCACGATCGAGAAGTTTGCTAAAGCCTTAACGCAAGCGCCTTGCCAGTTTGGGGCCGCAGGCGGGCTTTCCCCTGTACGCACACGGGGGTCTTCTGACTCAGAGAGTCATCAGACTCGAATGGGGTGGGGTAGGTACAGATTAGGAACAGTAGATACGCTATTCTGGGGCTATTTTAGGTGGTTTATCCACGATTGACTCTACTACAGGAATATAATACCATAGTAGCATACTAATACACGGAATACGTTCCAGTAGTACAAAATGACCAATCCTGAAATTAAAAACTATGTAGCACGCCAACTTAGCGAGCAGGCTAAGGTTTTAAGTCTTTCTGCTTATGACAAAGAAGACAAGGCCTACCTAAAGCGCTTTTTTTACTATCGTCTAGAGAAGTACGTAAAGGGATTCCTTGAAACAGGAAGCGAGCCGAGGTGGGTTATGGTGCCTGGATTGCGCGGGGTTGGAAAAACAACAGTACTTGCACAGCTATTCTATGCATTCCAAAAAAGATTTAACAACCGGGTACTCTACGTTTCTTTGGATGACATCGTCAACAAGTTAAACAGTGATCTATTTGCAGTGTTAGATGCTTATGAAGAACTGCTCGGAGAGAGCTTTTCATCATTGAGAGAGAATGTGTTCTTGCTGGTAGATGAAGCACATTTTGATCCCAAATGGCAATCAGCCTTGAAATCTCTCTACGACAAGTCACGCAGAGTCTTCATTATTTCAACTGGGTCATCTGCAATCGCCATGAATCGTACTGCGGATGTTGCTCGGCGTTCATTGGTTGAAAAGATGTACCCTTTAAAGTTTACAGAATACATCATGCTTGCCGACACATTGACCGGGAACCAAGAAGTTCGTTTCCCTAGTAAACTCGGAGAGCAGATAGCTCAGGCTCTCTTTGAAAGTAAGGATGCGAACGAAGTGTATAATCAGTTGCGCGTACTTGATAATCAAGTTCGGTCTTACTGGCAAAAGGTGGATATATTAGCTATCGATCGATATATTAAGTACTACTCTCTGCCATCCGTGCTGACTTATAAGGATGATGCTGCGATTTACACCATTCTAAATAGTGTCGTCGACCGTGTTGTAGAAAAGGATCTCCCGACAATGCAATCATTTTCAAGCCCTGTACTGGCGAAAATACCCGCACTGTTATTTCTTGTTGCGTCTTCCGACACAAGGAGCTTGGGCGCCTTTGCGAACGATCTCAAGGATATTGATGAGAAAACCCTTATCGCAGTTTTTAGAGTATTAGAGGATGCGGAATTGCTCTTGCGTGTATATCCGTTTTCAATCTCGGCACCTAAAAGAGTACGTAAACCATCGAAGTATTTATTTTTTGCTTCAAGCATTCGAGCAGCCTTGATTCATCTGACTGACTCAAGAGCTATAGACGTACAGCACAGGGGGAAATTATTAGAAGATAGTGTGGGAATGTATCTATACCGTCACTTTGCCAGAACGATAGGGTCTTCTCTTGGTTATGACGACGCAAAGGGTGGTGCAGATTTTATTATTGACGCAGGAGGCAGGCGAATTGTTGTAGAGACCGGCTGGAATAAACGTAGTGGTGCACAAGCCGTACAAACCATGCAAGAAGTAAAGGCAAACTATGGCCTACTGGTTACAAATTCGTCAGTGGTTGAGAACGTCAATGGTGTTATAACTGTTCCCTTCGAATACTTCTTCCTTCTCTAAGTTCGAGCCAACTCGTATGTACTCTATCCAAAATCTTTGATAATATTAATATAAATATATATTGTATGACAGATGAGAAATACCCCAAAATAATTCTGTTACTTGAGGTTGTGGCTCTGATTATGACGGGCTTGCTCAATGAGGCTGGGTGGGGTATCTGGGCGCTGGAAGTATTCCCGGCAGTAGTGGGTACGGTGATACTTGTTGTGACATATCGTAAGTTCAAGTTCTCAAATTTGATTTATACTCTACTATTCCTGCACTCGATCGTGCTTATGTACGGCGGGATGTATACATACGCGCTTACGCCATTTGGTGAATGGATGAAGATGGCATTTGGGTTTGGGCGTAATAACTACGATAAGATTGGGCACTTCCTCCAAGGCTTTGTGCCGGTGCTTGTGATTAGGGAGCTATTTGTGCGTAAGATGATTATTGCTAGTCGTGGTTGGCTCGTTACTATTCTTGTACTCGTGACACTTGGCTTATCGGCATTATATGAATTTGTAGAGTGGGGTATTGCTCTTATCTCGGGCGAGGTGGGCGACGCCTTCCTCGGTACCCAAGGCTACGTGTGGGATACCCAGAGTGACATGTGGTACTGCTTCATCGGCTCGATCATCGCCCTTGTCTTCTTGTCCAAGCTTCACGATCGGGTAATGACCAGATAACGAAACCCCGAGCTTACGCTCGGGGCAGGAAGAAAAATTCGTCGTAATCCACACTGGCGATAAATGGTTCTCCCTCTGGTGCAATGCCGACATGGATCATTTCGTTGTCGTCCAAATATTCCAGTGCATCCACAATGTCTTCTCGATTATAGTATTGACAAAGTTCGTCTACAAAAGAAACGATGTCTCTGGGACACTCTGGGTTTTCCAAAAGGTAAAGCTTCTCGAGTATCGCTTGCGCCTCTCGACAAAGGAAGACCATTTCGGCTGACATGAGACCCCCTCTCCTGTTCTGGTGCCAATCTTAGCACTAACTGTGCACTTTGCAATGTCTAAATAAACCCGCCGGCCTGGAGGGTCCAGAGTTTCTTGTACAGACTCGCGTCGCGTGAGGTGAGTTCGGCATGGGTGCCTTCTTCGGTAATCTTTCCTCCTTCCATGACGATAATCCGATCCATCTTGCTGATGGTCGAGAGGCGGTGGGCGATCACGATAGTGGTCTTACCTTGCATGAGAGTGTTAAGTGCGTCTTGAATGAGCGATTCGGAATGAGAGTCGAGGCTGGAGGTGGCCTCATCTAAGATGAGGACGGGAGCGTTTTTGAGGATGGCTCTTGCTATAGCTACACGTTGACGCTCGCCACCGGAGAGCTTGATCCCGCGTTCGCCCACCTTAGTCTCGTACTTAAGTGGTAGCGCATCGATAAATTCGTCGCAGTGGGCCAAGTGCGCCGCCTGGATCACTTCCTCATCACTTGCCCCTTCACGGCCATAACGGATGTTCTCCATAAGTGTGCGATGGAAGAGCAATGGGTCTTGAGGCACGAGGCTGATGTT
>Ga0209542_10011694_pt1 | contig 15520 bp, 17 predicted proteins | sample RifCSPhighO2_01_FD_184028 | JGI IMG/M metagenome (GOLD analysis project Ga0209542, IMG submission 184028) | Soil microbial communities from Rifle, Colorado - Rifle CSP2_plank highO2_0.1 (SPAdes) (version 2) | ecosystem: Environmental > Terrestrial > Deep subsurface > Rock core/Sediment ... | reverse complement strand
CAAAGCTTCTTGGCAGCTCCCCGTAGCATATCGCTTGCCGTGTGCGTCCTTCTTAGGTACTTTCATCCAAGGCATCCACCGTATGCATTATTGTTGAGTATTCTTTGGCTCAAATTAACAATTTTTTTAAAAAAATTGGCCTTCTCAAATTTACTACGTTCAGTTTTCATGAACGTAGTTTACATTACGTATTCACATTTCAAAGTGCAAAGTGGACCCGAGAGGAGTCGAACCTCCTACATTGTCATTGCAAATGACACGTTCTACCGGTGAACTACGGGCCCATATTCTTGGGCTCGAAGACAACGGTGCTCTACCCGAGCTCAAGTCCAAATATTAAAATGTTAATTCTGAAAAGAGGGATACAATCGCTAAAATCTTAAGTCTTCCGCACAAGGAAGACCCTTAGCGGTTAATTTAAGTTATGTGTGCGTTGCTTCTCCATTAATTGTGAACTAATCACTGGGGAGAGTTTACCAAAGGAAGGCCAATCTGTCAACTGCATCCACCCCGATTCAATTTCTTACCTCTTCAATACCCCGGATTGTCTAAAAATCTCAAGAGCTGAACTGTAATCGATAGTATTAACCACACTATCATCATTTATATCAACTTCTCTGGGAAAATCCTGCGTTTTATTGTAATGACTAAGCAGTACAGACAAATCATCTAAAGAAATGCTTCCGTCTTCATTTCCATCACCCTTAACAAAAGTCTTCGCTTTCTGTACGCCCAGAGTTGGTTCTTGCGATTTAACTACTTCTTGATTTTGCAAACTGACATTAAAGTAATATTTGGGAGGATCTAAAAAGCCAAAAGGACCATTTTGAGTATATTCTGCCACCCATGATGAGGAGGCGGTATTATTAATAAATGTTCCTTGAGAAGGATTATTCCCTACAGAACTTGAAGGCAGTAATCCATTATCTTTTTTAACTTCAAAAGATACTTTCTGTCCGTCACAAGACCCTTCTGCCTCAACTTTTAAATTAACAATTGAACCCTCTGTAACAATATTTGAAGATGAATTCCAAACAGCAGATGTAATCTTGCAGGCAACCGGCTGTGGAGTTGAGCTAGGTGTTGGAGTCACCTTAGGTGAGGGGGTGGGGGTAGTCGGAATAGGAACAGGTCGGGTTATGGAAATATTTGCGCCTGTTGAATCAGTAAGAGATAATATATGAGCGTTATCAGAGTTTCTGAAAATTTGGGATGTAGAATCAATCTCAATGACTGCAGAACCTGGCTGCTTTGCCCTGAAAACAATAGTTGCCATAACTGATGGACTGCCGCTGGTTTGATATCCCGGATCAACTACCCCTCCAATCAAAGAAATTGTACCTGAGGAATTCTCAGATACATCCTCAGTCCAGCTTCCAATAAATGAACCTGCTTTATCAATCCTGACAACTTCTAATTTATCAGCCGGAAAACGCAGCTTGCCGGAAAAAAGATTGGCAGCATCAGAATCTAACTGCGCAGAAAGCCTAACTTGAACCTCCTGGCCTGAAGCAACAGATGAAGGGGCAGAGAGAATAAATCTGGCAGTGGGAGTTATAACAGGCACTGACGCTTCAGGAGTAGGTGTTGGAGGTATATAATCTATTGAAGCAGATAGAGTTTCCCCCCATGTTCCATCAACCTTAAACTGTGCATAGATTGTTTTCTGTCCACCATCTTCTGTTAAAGTCCAATCAATAATCTTTCCATTCATATTAAAGACTTGCTCCTCTGCCCCATTTAGAAATGCCGGAGAGTTAGCAACCTTAAAATGTGTTGGGAAAGAGGCTGTTTGGGCATAAGCTTCAATTCCCAAAACGCTTCCATCAGGATCTGCCACATAAGACCACCAGGAAGATGGCATATTCTGCATCCACCAAACAAGCCATCCGGCTCCATTACAACCCCAAGCATTACAGTTTAGACTTTCCTTTGCTCCTGTTCCATCAGCTTTCCAGTTTCTGCAATCACTTTGAAAAGCAGCAGTATTAGACCGATCATATTCATTTCTGGCGTTAGGTGGATTGTGATCATTTCCACAAGAATCACCTCTACCCCAAAGCCCAACATTTCGAGGAGAACCATCATCTGCCCAAGTAGCATATTCAGTACTCCTAAAATACCTGAATACCCCTTCCAGATGATGGCCAAAGCTTTCCAATGCTTCTGCTAATCCTCTTGTGTAATTTAAGTTTGCTATATAAATAGTTTTATCATCACAATACTCAGAACCTCTTAGGCTAGGTCCGTTTGTTGGGATACCTCTACTACCTGTAATATAGTCTTCAAACCCTTTAGGACCATATTCGCCGTCACCTGAATTCCAAATAACAACCATCCTTATATCCTTTTGCTTTGCAATATTACAAATATTCTGTGTGCTAAAAATAGTTGCCATATCCTGATAACCGGCTTGATTGTCTGCTTTAGGCGGAGCCCCCAGAGTGTTATCAGTAATCCATGGCGGTGGAGAATTTATAGTGTGTATATCCTCATCAGCTAAAGTAAAATTTATGGCTTGTTTTGTCCCGCTATTCATGGCCGGAAGTAAAGTATTTTTTGTAAAACTGGTGGGGTCGGGTGTTTCAGCATTTGGAAACAGGGATCTAACCCCTCCTGGAGGAATGTACTGGATAACCATTGTCTTAACTTCTCCGGAACCACTAATAGGGGGGAGGGTTGGAAGTCCGGAACCAGGATGACCACCAGTAGAACCTGGTGTAAAATTAATAGAAATAGAGTATTCAGAGGCGTCTCCATTCACTCTACCATTTGAGTCTTTAACATATATTAAATAATCCCCTCCTGACATAGCTCGGTTAGCTGTTAAGGTTTTCTGGGTTGAATCTGTGCTGAGAACATTTACTTGAGTTATAAAGCCATTCGGCATTGATCCCAATGAGGATACATACCCAATGCCTGTTACAAAACCATTTCCCGTGCCTGACTCTTCCAACCTTCTCTCTGTCACAGTAATATATGCGCTGCCTGCTTGCGGAGCTTTCCAATAAATTACAACTGCTTCATTATCTCCTGCTGTATTTTTATCAGCATCTACCCACATCCATTTATTATCTCCGGCATGCCAGTACACATTATCAGGCTCTCCGTGCCAACTTTGGGCTTGCATCTGAGCAGTGCCATAAGTAGCTTCCGAAGCAGTATTACTCCCTCTGTTTTTATAATAATAGTACCAGCTATTAGTTCCCTGGGTGGCAGAATAACCAGAGGCAATAGTGTAAATATTATTAGTTGGGGAAGGAGATGGACTTGGAGCAACATAGGTCAGCTTTAATTTAACATTGGGAATAGTTGTGCTAGTAATTGGTGTACCGCTGACATCTACAATTTCTACTCTGGTACCTGTACTAGAAGCTTTTGATCTAAAAATTGTGGGATGTGTAACTAAGTATATTCCCACACCAATTCCAGCCAGCAGAACAAGGACTACCATAGCATTAGCAATAATCCCTTGTTCACTAAGTTTGGGCATATAACCCAATCATGCTCCCTTATTCAGAATATTGTCAATATTATGAAGCTAAACTCTGTCATACCACACGAAGCAGGCAAAGATTTTGTGGTATAATTTTTGTATGGCAAAGATTATTGTTGATCCCAAAATTATGGTTGGTAAACCCACTATTGCTGGAACTAGGATTACTGTGGAATTAATCCTGAATCTTATAGAACATGGTCAAACTATACAGGGAATTATGGATGATTATGATTTAACAGAAGATCAGGTTAAAACAGCAATTAGGTATGCCAAAAAAGGTGTTGAGGAAAAATTTCCTGCACAAACTGCTGTAGCCCATGAAATTTTTGCTGGACGAAAACATAGGTAAGCAGGTAGCCCACTTTCTTCAAAATTTAGGCCATACTACATTTCGTGTTAGAGAAATAAACCCCGAAATACCAGATTACGAAGTTCTAAACTTAGCTGTTTCCAAAAATTCAATCCTTATTACCTCAGATAAAGATTTTGGAGAGCTGGTTTTTAAAGAAAAACAACCACACACAGGAGTAATACTCTTAAGATTAGACGATGAATCTTCCAGTAATAAAATCAAAGCTCTAAAGTTCGCTTTACCAAAATATGTTGCAGGTAATTTTATTGTGGTAGAAGAAAAAGACGGAAAATTCAGAACTAGACCTAAAATTTGAGCCTATTTTGACAATTAGGTGTGCGATCGTACAAGTAATTGGTATGGGTGGAAAGCTAAAGCTTATTAAGAGGTACCGTTGATCCTGCTCTGAAAATAAAATATGGAAGGTCAGGTTTCTGACCTGTTTCCATACCTGCTACCAATAATCTTTGAAGCTTGTTATAAACTCTTTTACGCCTACCATGTACAATTACATAACCTTCCAGAGGCTGTCGGGATTCATCTATCTTGGTAAGTCCAACTAACACAGATTCCCCTTTATACCTAGCATCAATTTCCCCCATTGGTAAATTTAATTCAGGTTTAGCCATTTAAGTTCTTTCCAACATTAATTACTTGCTCTACTAACCTATTAGAATAACCATATTCATTGTCATACCAGGCAAAGATTTTGACTAAATCTCCATCTACAACTTGCGTTAAAGGCAAATCCACTATTGAAGACTCACTTCTGCCAATAATATCAGAGGAAACTAAAGCATCTTCCGACCAAGTTACAATCCCCTTCCACTTTTCTTCTTCACAAGCCTCTTTTATAGCCTGATTTATTTCTTCTACTGTTGTTTTTTTCTTTAGAACCAAGGTTATATCAGAAATTGATCCTGCTATAACAGGCACTCTTAAGGCCCTTCCATCAAATAAACCTTTTAAATCTGGAATAGCCTCTGTAGTAGCAATAGCTGCACCTGTGGTTGTTGGGATTATATTTACATAAGCTGCTCTGGCTCTTCTTAGATCATTACTCTTTCCTCCAGGAGGAGGTCCATCAACTAAATTTTGCTCAGCAGTAACTCCATGAACTGTAGTCATTAAAGCCTTTGCAACACCGAATTTTGCCTCCATTATGGCCATCACTGGTGCAATGCAGTTGGTAGTACAAGAGGCGTTATTAGTCAACTCAGCCCCACTGTAATCTTCACTATTTACTCCAATAAGTATTGTTTCTACTCCATCACCCTTCGAAGGAGCAGATAAGACAACCTTTTTAGCCCCAGCTGTTAAGTGTTGTTTCATACCCTGCGCATCTGCAAACCTACCCGTAGATTCTATAGCTTTGCAGGTTCCTTTTCTGCCAAAACTGAGTATTTTTTGTTATCAACAATGATATTAGTCTCATCAGAGGAAACTTCATGATTCCAGACCCCATAAGCTGAATCATATTTTAAAAGGTGAGCTAAAACTGCGGGGGACGTTAAATCATTAATAGCTACTATTTCTATAAAGTCTGCATGCTTTTCTACTGCTACTTTAAAAGTATTCCTGCCTATCCGACCAAAGCCATTAATGGCCACTTTTAACATGCAATTACCATATAACTTTTAAGCTGACGCGTCAAGGGTTTACAGTTACTTTTACAGAAGCTCCATTAACTATATCTGCTATTTTACAGGTGATATTAAGGGTGGTTGTTCTGACTACTTTACTGGTATTGGATAAAGTTAGCTTTTTGCTGTGAGAGCCTAAAGTTAATTCAGCTTTTGATAATTTCCCACTCCATCCGCCTGACATAGTAATACCATTAGCATCCCTTGAAAAAGTACATCCTGTGAGTTTTTGATTAAAAGTCCAAGTCAAAATAACCTCTCCTTTTTTAGTAATAGTTAAGGGGCTGGCTGTTAAACTGATTGGTGCTGATTCAGGGATAGGAGTTGGAGTTGGAGTTGGAGTTGGAGTAGGAGTTGGAGTTGGAGTTGGAGTAGGAGTAGGAGTAGGAGTAGGTAATACTTTAGCTTCTTTAACAGCATTATCAAAATCAACTATATATTTCCACCAATTCATCAAGTTCCCATTTGAAGTTACTCCATCTTTTCTTGGTATGTGATGCATCCACCACCGTAAGTACGATAGTTGATCGCAACCCCAATCCTGACAAGTTTCTAATGCAGTAGTCGGAGTTGTAAAAGGATAATTATTCCAACTTACGCAAGCATCAGTAACAGATGTTGTATTTCCATAGTCATAATCACTCAACCCGTTTGGAGGATAATGTATATTTCCACAACCTGCAATCTGAACGGGTGTTGTTGAAGTTATATCTTTATTTATACATGTAAACTTATCAAAATCACTTGGAACACCGTTGTGACCACTACAACTATCCCAATATCCTCTTCCTACAGTTAAACCTAAGGCATTCTCAATCCTATGTCCGTAGGAATGTACAGCCTCCGCTACTCCCCTCTCAGAATTCCATCCCATGACAAAAACTGTTTTACCATTACAATCAGGAATATTTTTCTTCCTGCCGGAATAAAACCAATAATTTGTTGGCGTATCGTAAGGCATTAGATCACCAGGAATCTTAAGTGCATATTCGTCAAAACCACTATATGGAAAACCATACACAAATACTTCATCAAATTCAGAGGATGAAATCCTTGAACAAATATTAAGATCTGACCATACTTGAGAATAATCTGCATCATCAGGCATATGACATTTTGTGCGATCCGCCCAGCAATTATTAAAGCTTGCTTCATCATAGCGGAACCCATCAGTTTTTCTTGGCCATTCATTTCTTTCGCTGGTAGATACAACAGTATAATTTGCATACCCTCCACTTGATGTCTTTATGGAATCTATAATTTGCGGAACTAAATCATAAGGATTTTGCCAACCTTTATCTTCATGAAGCTTTTTACCATTGGATAAAATTGGATCATAGATTACTAGTAAAGCCTTAAGAGGTTTTGATACAGTATCTTTCCAATAACACTCTGTGGCAGATGAAGCAACCTCCTGCATAGAACAGTTCATACCTTTGCTATAATCAATTCCGTCAACGCACCATCCTGCTGTATTCGTACAGGTTGAATCCCCATAAGCATGCAAAGTCTTACCTGTACAAACATTTTGCTGAGTAACAGAATCCGCCTTAAGACATTTTCCATTACCATCAGTTGAACAGCTCCCGCTAAAATTAGCGTAGTATGTAGCAGAAGGCTTACAGGTTTTTGAACAAGTTGGACTCCAACTATCAATTTTTGAATAGGTAGAATATTTACAGCTAGCATTACAGTCACTTCCAGTAGCCCAACAACCTTCTATAGAGGTACCCTCCACAGCTTTAGGAAATAACTTAAGAGGACCTGCAGTAATTAGATAAACTGTTCCAATAATTCCCAAAAGAAGAATTATGGGTAAAAATAAATGTATTATTCCTTTTTGATTCATTGATTATTTACTTACACTGACTGTAACAGAAGATGTCGAAGAATTACCCCCAGTATTATTACAATAAATATTAAATGTTCTGCTCCTGGTACCTGATGCGGAACCTAAGGTAAGTGATCTTGTGTGAGTACCAGCAGTTACATTAACTCCTGAAACAGATCCATTCCAAGATCCAGAAACAGTAGCATTACCACTACTTGAAAGTGCGCAGGTTTTGGCATTCCCTCCTACAACCCAGGTTAAAATTGTGGTTTTACCTGTTTTTAAGCTGGTAGGATTGGCTGATAAAGTAACTGTAGGTTTTGTAGCTGGATTAACAGTTACACTTGCTGTAACTGATCTAATAACATTATCAATTTTACAAGAAATACTAAAACTAGGAGATTTTATTGTAGTGCTACTATTAGTTAAAGTTATAGACCTACTGTGAGTGCCAGGAGTTACATCCGCTCTTCTGATTATCCCACTCCAAGCTCCTGAAATTGAAACTCCATTTAAATTCCTTGAAAGATTACAACTAGAAGTACTTCCAATAATTTTCCAAGTTAGAGTGGTTGAGCCACTAAAACTAATACTTGAAGGACTAACTTCTAAACTAAGAGGGACTGCTGGTTTAGGAGTTGGGGAAGGAGATGGACTTGGAGCAACATAGGTCAGCTTTAGCAATTAGGCGTCCATTTTCATAGATAGATAATTTTCCACTACTTATCACAGCTGCTACATGTCTCCAGGTAGTTAACTGGCTAACAGGAATAGTAAACTCACTCTGAGGCAAAACTGAACCATTTAGACTATTCAACCCTGCAGTTCCACAGGAGAATTGACTTGAAGCTACTGCAAAATTATATCCATACTGAACCTTACCATCTGATTGAGGTGTCGCTGTATAAGTTAAACTATACGGAACTTGCTGATATTTTTCTCTTCCTTTAGCAAGTAAGGTATAACCATCTTGATAAGATACCTGTGTTCTAGGGGCTTCTGGTTTAAACCAAAGTTCTACTGTAAAGTTACTTGAATGGTTTAAAGAATTATTGTGGGGAACTGTCACTGCTGCCTGGGCAGATTCACTTCCTGCAAATTTAACTGCCTTTCCAAAAGCAGAGGGTCCATCAATAGGACCAGAGGCTGCATGAGGAAAAATTTTTAATGGTCCGGCATTAATTAGATAAACTGTTCCAATAATTCCCAAAAGTAGGATTATAGGTATTAAAAGATGCACTACCCCTTTTTGGTTCAATTTAAGCATGTGCATTAATAATGCTCATACTTTTAAATCTTTGTCAATCAATCCTGCTAAAAACCAAAAAAACATCAAATGAACAATAGATTGGTTTTGGAATTGAACCCAGATTAAATAAATTAAGAGTGGCAAAAAGAAAAAAGTTTTAAAAGATTTTTTAAGCAACAGCAGGACTAAAACTAGATAGGAAACTAATCCCAAAATGCCTGAAAACATTAGAACGTCTAAAAAATAATTGTGTGTCCTGTCTATGTATGTATCTTTTAATCCAAAAAGGAATGGCTTAATGCTTAAATTCTCTTCAAATAAAACGTGTTTGTTTTCATTAAAATAATTTGAAAATGATACAGGAATATTTTCCAAACCAAAACCGGTAAATAATCTATCAGAAGCTATGTGAAAAGATAAAGGCAAAATATAAACTCTTTTTTCTACAGATTCTTTAGTTAAATCAGGGTTTATATTTGCAATGGGATTATTTATTTCATTACCCACTATGCCTGAGGATAATTTCCAGGCGATATAAATACTTAATAATACCGTTCCCAAAATTATCCCACCCAATTTATATTTAATCTTAAGCTGATAAATTAAACCTAAAATCATTAAAGTTAAGGCCAAAAGAACAGCTGATCTGGAATAACTTACTAATATCCCAACTACCAATATCAACCCCCATAACCACCCATATTTTCCTAAACGGTAAGTAAATGGCAAAGTTAGAAGTAAAAATCCGGCGTAAAAATTAGGCTGGCCAAAAGTGGAGACTACTCTACCTGCATAGAGTGAAACATTTTGTACTAGCAGATTTACAAAGACCCAATCTCTGATAGCTATAAATGAAACTAATATTGCTGATCCAACTAATATTTTAGACCAAACTTCTAACTTAATTTTAGATTCTCTAACAAGAATATAAAAAAGATAAAAATAAGTATATAAAATAAGTCCCTGAAAATACGGAGGGGCACCTAAAATACTGGGTAAGGGTTGAACCCCTAATAAAGAAGTAGTCATTAAAATCAGAATAAATACCCAACCTACTTTGGAAATATTAGTCCATTTAAATCTCTTCCTCATCCAGACAAACCCTATCAATGTAATACTTACTATAAAAAACAATACCTTTATTTGCTCAAAACCGAACATGGAAGTAGCAGGAATAAGCGGGGTTAAAAAAACTGTTAAGCCTAATACTACTGCACTAGCAGGAGCTTTACTCATCACTTCAAAGCTTCTATTGTTGGCAAGGTACCATCTGAAATAAGTTTTAACATAGCCCCACCCCCAACAGACACGAATGCCTTACTCTCAGCTTGCGGGAGTAGACCATATTGATTAAATGCCGCAATAATATCTCCCCCTCCAATCACTATCTTGGCATTACTCTGAAGCACAATTTTTGCTACATTTTCTGTCTGATTGTATTTTTCTTCTTCAAATTTTCCTAATGGTCCGTTCCAAACTATCATAGCTGCTTTTGAGATTAGTCCAGACCAAGATGCAACTGTTTCTTCTGCTATATCAAAACCATCTTCATTTAGTTTCCCCACCATAACATTTTTAGGAAGTTCCACTTGCTCATTTTTTATCTCAGCCACTAATTTCCCACCTATCAAAACTGCATCTGCTTTCTCAGCCAATATTTTAATTACAAGTAATTTATCAGTCACCTTTGCTCCTCCCATAATAGCTATGAAAGGCTTTTTTGGATTATTTCTAATCTCAATTAACGTTTTTACTTCCTCTGCAAAATGCAGTCCTGCACCGTGAGGCAAAAGTGTAGGTAAAACTGTTATGGATGCAGATGGCCTGTGAGCAGAAAAAGCTTCATTTATATAAACATCACCCATACTGGCAAGCTCCTGTGCGTAATTCGGATCACAAGCTTCTTCTCTTCTATCAAAACGAAAATTTTCCAAAAGTGAAAGTCTTCCGCTTCCCAAATTTGCTCCATATCCCTGATCTACTAACCATTGCCTAATAGGCTCAACTGATAGTTCGTGAACAACTTTTCCGTTAGGCCTGCCAATGTGACCCATCATAATAACATTACTCCCATGCTCTAGACACAGTTTTAATGTTTCCAGGCCAGCTTTAAGCTTGTAATCTTCTGTAATACGTAAAGTACCTTCGGCCTGTACCCTGTCCCCTGTACCTTTTCCTAGAGCAACATCAATATCATACCGTAGAAGTACTTTTTTCCCTGAGATCAAATCCTGAGTAATTACTTGCATACTAATATCACCCATATTATCACACTTAAAACTAGGCTTTTGTGGTATTATTAACTTTATATGAACGTAACTATCATACTTTGGGTATTAGCAGGCATATTAATTTTTTTTCTACTTTGGATTTGGAGTAGCTATAATGCCTTTATTGAAGGTAGGAATAGAGTCAAAACAGATTATGCAGATGTAGATGTTCAAATTAAAAGAAGAGCTTCTTTGATTGATAATCTGGCTTCAGTAGTCAGAGAATATGCCAAACATGAAGGCAGTACTTTTGCAGAAGTAGCGAAAGCTCGTTCAGCTGTTCAAAACGCTAAATCCCCTAAAGAATCTGCTTCTGCTGATAATTTTTTAACCTCTACCTTAAAATCGCTTTTTGCAGTTACCGAGGCTTACCCAAAACTTTTAGCGTCAGAAAATTATAAACAACTAACAGCTCAACTAGAACAAACTGAGAATCAAATCGCGGTCTATAGAGAAACTTATAATCAGACAGTTCTTAGATACAATACCAGTTTGCAAATTTTTCCCAATCTTTTAGCTGCTAAACTATTTGGATTTTCAGAACAAGAGCTTTTTGAAGTTGAATCACTTATTGATACTGAAGTCAAACTTTAATGAACAAGGTTTCTCCTAAAACTGCCTTGGGGCAGGCTTTTTTAAACAAAGCTAGTGTTATCTTTTTAAGTTTAATTCTTCTAACAATACTCTCAACTGCTTCTGCTGTTTATGCTGAATATAAAACTGGAGAGTTAACTAAGATTGTTTTGGAACCTGCGAAAAAATTCTTTTCAGAAGTAGCCAAATCTTTTGAAACTACCCCTCCTCCAGAAGGATTAACTGATCCAGAAAGTATAGTTGCTACTGGCTCTGCTACTGTTGAGTTTAAAACCAATATTAAAACAAACACAGGATCAAATTCCAAAACTACCACAACAACTATCACATATCCAAAAGCAACTTCAGTTCCAATCAATACTAAATCCTATGAAGAGTCAGTTGCGGAAATGAATGCAAAAGCAGATCAAAAGTATCAAGAAGCCCTAAAGGCACAAGAAGCTTGGTCCAAACAAAAACAAGCAGAAAATCAGGCATGGTTTAATGAGCAATCGGCAAAAAATGAAGCAACTTCTAAAACTTGGTACGATCAAAAGGTGCAAGAATCACAACAGGCTTTAGAGCAATGGAAAAAAGAACACGGTTTTTAGCTGTCAAAAAAGTTTTTACCGGTTTTTAGCGCTTCAATATAATTTGGCTCACAGGCAAATAAAGGAGAGGGTAAATTATCTAAGTCATACCAACCCCAACTCTCAACTTTGTCAGGTTCCATTACTTTAGGTTCACCTTTTGCCCATTCTACTTTAAGCCCTATATCCAAATAATGTTTATTATATTTTTTAATGTTGGACAAACACAAAAATCTAATGTTTTTAATCTCAATACCTGCTTCTTCCATAGCCTCTCTTCTGGCACAATCTTCAATTGATTCTCCATATTCCAGATGTCCACCTAATCCTGCATATTCTCCTTCCCCATGAGAACCTTTCCTCTTTCCAAGAAGCACTTTTTTACCTTTCAAAACTAACATACCAATTCCAACTTTAGGCCTATCATTATTCATTTTCTTGATCATCAATTGTGGAAATATCTCCCACTATGGCCTCCAATATATCTGTCAGTGACACTAATCCCACAATTCTTTTCTTTTCAACTATTAAAACAATATGTATCCCTGATTTTTTAAACACTTCCAGCACTTTTAAGGCACTCATATTAGGGGATACAAAAAGAGGCTTTCTCAAATCTTTCCTAAGATCAATTTCTTTATATGCCAGGAAATCAACCAGTAGATTTTCTGTTCTGATAATTCCTATAATCTTATCTAAAGAACCTCTACAAACAGGGTAATGTGAGTGTGGGCGTTTAGCTATTTTAGCTTGGATTTCATCAGGAGAATCATTAATATTAAGAAAGGCAATTTTCCTTCTTGGTGTCATAAGGCTACCTAAAGATTTATCATCCAAAGCCAGAGTTCTTTCTACGATATCCTTTTCTGCTCTCTCAAAGATGCCTACTCTCGCACCTTCTGAAATAAGCATTCTGACTTCATCCTCAGAAACCAAAGCATGTTTTTTAGGTTTTATTCTTAAAATTTTTAATACAAAATCATTTGAGATACTCAATATGTGCACAAAGGGACTAATCACTGAGGCTAAAATATTCATAAATCTTGCAAAAAAGAGAGCAATACCTTCCGGATTATTTAAAGCTATCCGTTTTGGAACAAGTTCACCAATAACTAAGGAAAGATAAGTTATAGCTATAACTACAATACCTACACCCAAAAACTCACTATAAGAATCAAGCAAAGGGAAGTAACTTAAATAATCAGATAATGATTCTGCAAGAGTAGCTCCCCCAAAAGCCCCGGCCAAAATTCCGATTAAAGTTATTCCTATTTGAACTGTGGATAAAAATTTATTTGGATTATTCGCTAAATCCAAGGCAATCTGAGCACTTCTATTTCCTTTACCAACCAGATTTTTAAGTTTGTGTTTTCTGGCAGAAATTATTGCCATCTCTGCCATAGCAAAAACTCCATTCAGGAGAATCAAAAACAGAATAATAACAATTTGATTTAAATTCTCCAACATTTAAGTAGGCTGAGTATACCAAAACAGCATCCAAAATGATAAAATACTTTGGTTTGAGGGCAATTAGCTCATCGGTAGAGCGCTTATCTGATAAGTAAGAAGTGGATGGTTCGACTCCATCATTGCCCACCAAACTCCAATTATTTCTACTTGATTTTTCGTCTTTTATTTGGGTATAATAATATTAATGCCTATAACTCGAAAGTATTCCTTTAACGAAAATTTCTTTTTAAAGTGGTCTGCAGAGATGACGTATATTTTAGGCTTTTGGTTTGCTGATGGTTATATGACTAGTGATAAATCTTATAGAGTAGCATTCTTCTCCAAAGATAAAAGTCATTTGGAAAATATTGCAAATACACTATCCTATACTTCCCCTGTTAACCAATTTAAGCGCAATGGTAAACTTAGTTCGGTTTACACTTTAACTTTCAGATCTAAAAATTTGTTTAAAATTATTGAATCTCTTGGTGGAACTAGTAGGAAAAGTCTCGCTATGAAATTTCCCAAAGTTCCAAATAATTTTCTAGTAGATTTTATAAGAGGTTATTTTGACGGAGACGGCAGTGTTCATCTTACAAAATATTTAAGAACCAAAGATCACAAAAAGCAGGTTGATTTAAGAAGTACTTTTACCTCAGGTAGCCAAGAATTTCTATTTAAGCTACAGGACATATTGAACAAAAGTCCAAGATTAACTTACAAAAAGTTATACCTTTCTAATAAAGGTCATTGGCGGTTAGGTTACGGGACTAAAAATACGCTCAAACTATTAAAGTTTCTATATTATCCAGGTTGCAATCTTTATTTGGATAGAAAATTTGCCGTTTACCAAAAATATCTTTTGAGGAACACTTAAGGCTAAACATGTTAGAATAGTTAAGTCTGGCGCGATGGCGAAGTGGAAACGCTGGGGTCTGCAAAACCTCGATCGCGCGGGTTCGATTCCCGCTCGCGCCTCTGAAATTGAAATTATCAAAATACTGCAGTTTCTTGTAACTTGCAGTTATAGGCTATTCTTGTTAAAATAGCTCCTTATGAGTGAACAATACCGTTTTGGAGTAAGAGTAGAATATCCTAATACTAATCTTAACGCTTTTGATAGATTTGTCAGAATCTCTCAATTCTTCGCCTTTATTACAGGGTTAAGTATTGAAGGACCAAGAATACCATCAGAGGGTCCAGTATTACTTACTGCAAACCATACTAGTTTTCAGGATATTCCTGCCATGGCTTACACCTCTTTTTTGAGTGGAAGAATGGTCAGAGGTGTTGCCAGAAGAGATCTTGTAGATTTAACTTATAAGGAACCTAAGGAAGTTTTAAAAAGAGTCGGCAAATACGGTCATTTTGATCCCGTGAAATTACCTTTTATTAGGCCCTTTATTGCTAATACCCTAGCCGGAGCTGGAGCAATCGGCGTTTCAAGAGAGAGACCAAGAGATATTTCTGAGGATAAAAAATTAAAAGAAGAAACTAATGAGGTTTTACACGCAGGAGAAGTATTAGGAATGTTTTTCGAAGATACCAGAGTAAAAAGCGGTGATTTAAGCGAAGTGCAACCAGGAATAGGAGCTTTAATCTTGCGTCATATTGATGTTCCAATTGTAGTTGCCAGCATTTGGCCTAAGGAATTTGGATATAAAATAATACTGCATAAAGCAGTAACGGGCAGAGAATTAATAAATGGGAGAATAAGATCCAGAGAAGTAGCTGCAAAAATTGCAGATATTTGTGCTTCTGATATGCCTGAGCCTATTAAAGTTAGATGGGAAGAGGTATACAGACCTCTAGTTTTAAATCCTCCTAGAGCTACTTAAATTTTATTTAATACCAAAAGAGTGGTGGGGATAGAAATCATTCTAAATTGACTTATTAGAACAGTGTCCTATCAGCACTTTTCGTCTACCATTCAATAGACATTTGTTCAATCGTGAGATTGAACTGGATCAAATTTGAGCTACCTTCCTACTTCGCCTTACGGCTCCGCGGGATTAAGGAATCTCATATTTGAACAATTTCTCCAGAAAGGAGGTGATCCATCCC
>Ga0209542_10011691_pt1 | contig 15521 bp, 14 predicted proteins | sample RifCSPhighO2_01_FD_184028 | JGI IMG/M metagenome (GOLD analysis project Ga0209542, IMG submission 184028) | Soil microbial communities from Rifle, Colorado - Rifle CSP2_plank highO2_0.1 (SPAdes) (version 2) | ecosystem: Environmental > Terrestrial > Deep subsurface > Rock core/Sediment ... | reverse complement strand
TCGGGGTTGGGGCGCTCGGGTGACGGCTCTTCACTATCCGTGTCGGTGATGACAGTCTCTTCCTGCTCTTCGGTGCCGCTGACATCCGGCTTTTCAGTGTGAACCAGCTCCGGGGGAGTGAAGGCGGCGTAGGTGAGTTTTTCGGTGATCGGGAAGGAGGGTGTGTTTTTGTACTTGGGGCTTTTGTAGATTTCTTTGATAAATATTTTTAAGCCGCCCTCGACTGATCTAACCCAGGCATAGTATTGGTTCCCGGCCCGCAGCAGCGGCAAGAGGCGGGAAGTGAGATCGTCCGGCAGACGACCCAGGTACTCATTGGCGGGGGAGGTGACGGAGATAATGTGATCTCTGGGCACCACACTGACGGGATCGCCGGGGTGGAGGCGGGCGGTAATCTTGGGGTCTCCGGGGCGGATGAGGGACACGGTTTTGGTCAGCCCCGGTTCTTCTAAAAAGATGGGGGGCGGGGGGGTAGGGGAGCCTGTGTCATGGGGCTTTCTGGATAGACGGGAAGTCCGGAGAAGCTCCAGGGATTTGGTGGCTATGGAGTTGAATTTGTCCAGGCGCAAAACTTTCTGGTAAATACCTTCGGCTTTGGTTTTCTGGCCGGTTTCAAAATACGCCCGCCCCAGGCGGTTGAGAGCGTCAATGTCCTTCGGGTTTTGTTTGAGAGTGCTTAAATTGGCCTTGAGAGCGGTTTTCCAATCGCGGGTCAGGGCGGCGGCGACGGCAACTTTGACGGGATCGTCCATGTCGCAAAAAAGTATACGGGCTAGCGGGTGGAAGTCAACAGGATGGTGGAGTGGAGTACACCCCCGGGGTGTAACGATGGGCGCAACACCACCCCGGGGGTGAATCGGCTTGGTCGGTGCTAAAATGCAGTAGTATGTCGGGACATTCGAAGTGGGCTACCATCCATCGCCAAAAAGAAGTCAAGGACGCTAAAAGAGGGGCGGCGTTTACCAAGCTGGCGGCGGCCATTAGCATGGCGGTTCGGGACGGCGGAGGAGTGGCGAACCCGGATGAAAACTTTCATCTGCGCCTGGCCGTGGATCGGGCGCGGCAGTCCAATATGCCCAAGGAGAACATCCAGCGGGCAATTGACAGGGGCGGGGGGCTCGGAGGGGGAGAGCTTTCTGAGATTGTGTTTGAGGGCTTTTTGCCGGGAGGAGCGGCGGTGCTGGCGTCGGCTCTCACCGACAATAAACTGCGGACAGCCCAGGAAGTGCGCGAAGTATTGGATAAAAACGGGGGGACGCTGGCCGGTCAGGGGGCGGTGAGCTATATGTTTACTCAAGCCGGGGAATTGAGGGTAAAAAATACCAAGCTGACAGACGACGACGAGCTGAAAATGATAGACGCGGGGATAAACGAGGTAGAGACGGGAGAAGACGAGTGGGTGATTTATTGCGAGCGGGACAAAACGTATCAGGTCAAGGAGAACCTGGAAAAGATGGGTTATACGGTGGCCGGAGCGGAGCTGGTTATGAAGCCGGTAGCCCTGGTGCCGGTAGGGCCGGAAGACAGCCGGAAGGCCATGGGGATTTTGGAGAAACTGGCGGATCTGGAAGATGTACACAAAGTTTATACAAACGCGGATTTTTCCTGAAAACAACAGGTATGCGTAAAAGGCAGAAGTTTGTCCTGACATCGGTGGTTCTGATGCTGGGGTTGTGGGGTTTGGCCCGGGTGCCGGTAGAGTGGCAGGTGCCGTATATTTTAAGCGCGGCGGGCCTGGCTGCTGTGCTGTTTGCCTGGGCCCTCAAAGAGGGTTTAAACGGGATAGAGTGGGTGACTCTCCTGGTTCACCCAGCGGTGTTTACGGTGGGCTATATGATGTTTTCGGTCCTGCTGCGGCCGGATTGGCTGGGGGGAGGGTGGGCGTTTGTCCCGCGGTGGCTGGCGGTGGGTGCCGGCCGGGCGGTAGTCATCCTGGCTTTTGGGCTGTGCCAGTATGTGCTACTTTTGTCCTCAAATATCTTTTCGGTGGCCGCTATCAGGACTATCGCATTGTACCGGTCGGCCTCGGCCATGGCCTTTGTAATGACGGTGCTGACCGGCTTGCTGGTATATAACACCATATTGTCCTTCCGCCTGCCGTTTTGGCAGGGGGGCCTGTGGGTGGCGGCGGCCAGCCTGACACTCCTGCTGCCCGGGCTTTGGTCTGTTAACCTGGCGCCCAGCCTGTCTCGGGAAGTGGCGGCCTACGGAGTATGGCTGTCGGTGGCTTTGGGCCTGCTGGCCATAGCTATTGCCTTCTGGCCGATCACCACCTCGGTGGGCAGTTTGTTCCTGACGACCGTCCTATATGTGTTTTTGGGCATCTCCCAGCACCATTTGTCTCAACGATTATTTGCCAGAACCGTCTGGGAGTATGTTACTGTAGGAGGAGTGGTCTTAGTGACAATGTTACTAACCAGCGGGTTAGGAGTGTAAAATAGTAATATGTCTGTGGAAAGATCAGCAGCCACTCCGAAGCGGAGCTGGAAAAATGTTTTTTTAGGACGGGATCCAGTGACCGGAAAAAAGTTTTTTGAAAAAAGAAGAGTCAGGGTAGAATCCCAGGAGAGTGGGCCAGCTGAACCTCCCTCTAACTTTGAAGGGACAGAGTTTTTGACAGAGAGACCTCCCACCCAAGCACCAGTTTTGCGGCGAGGAGGAACTCATGCCTCACATGTCGCAGAGGCTTTAGAAAAACACGAACCTGACTAAGGAGCAGGGGACGGACCTGTGAGAAACTATAGGACTTTTTTAGATGAGTTTTCACGCGGGGAGGGGAGACTTTTCACAAAACAGCCTCAAATAGGCATTTTTTACTCATTTCCCCCAAAGAGAGAATCACGAGAATTTAGCTTCAAATGATATAGTTTGATACGAGTACATAGGCCTTTTTTCGGTCCTCCGTCGGCGGGGACTGTGGACAACTGCCAAGGCTGGTCGGAGTCCGGCCTAGGGCTCCGGGGAGAACAGGGATACATGCCGTGATGAAGAGAAAAATTAATGGCGGGCAAAGGAGTGCGGAGAGAGCGGGAGTCTTAAGTACTCCTCCCTAGCAAGGGTTGACACCCCAACCTGGCTATGGTATTACTGAGTATAATATCTCTACCGCTCATAAAATGAGCGGCGGAGAAGAGCGGATACTATAATTAATTCGGTGCACGTCTGATTGCTCTATGACAGCCAACTTGCCCAATTACAAAAACCTGACCCTCCTCTATTATCGGACGGACTAAGAAATTATTGGTTGCCTAAATTTACCCGAACAACAATATACTGAACATGACTATGTACAGGGAAACTGATCAGCTAAATCGGCGGCAAAAGGTATCAGTAATCGGCTCGCTTACGTTTCGGCCGTTTACGGGGCTTACAGCGGGTCGTGAAGCTGATTTATGGCTAAACACGGGGATTTAAACCCACCTGAGTTCAAAGCGCCGGCCCTGGAACACCGGGATGAATTCTTATTGTATTTGAAAGCCCAGAATTACAGTAATGAAACTATCTATAACTATGAGCGGGATTTAAAACAGCTGGAAGTTTTTTTGAAAGATGAGAATTTGAGCTTTGCCAAAATGGGTAAACTGGCCTTTGTCCAGTACAAGGCATACTTAACCAGTCGGGACCGAAAACTGCCGATTACGGGGCTGACAGCGTCGCATAAATTGGACGCCAAAAGCATCAACAGAAACCTATCTTCGATCAGGAACTTTTTGAAATACCTGATTGATATGGACCAGGCAGTCCCGGTGCCGCCGGATGCCATTAAGCTCGTCAAATCTGACAAGAAACACCCGCAGGTGGCGGAGCTGCCGCAGCTGCTGCAGCTGATCGAGTCACCCATGAGACTGGAACGGGATGAAATAGTGGGACTGAGAAATAGGGCCATATTAGAGGCTCTTTTGGCTACCGGGATGCGTATTTCGGAAGTGGTATCCCTGAACCGGAACCAGCTGGACGGGACCGGCCGGCTGTTTATTAAGGGCAAGGGCCGGAAAGAGAGATTTGCCTATTTAACCGGCAGGGCCACGCACTGGCTGGAGCTGTATTTAGCCCGGCGTCCGGACCGGGCTCCGGCGATGTTTGTGGCTTTACGAGGGCAAAATTCTAAAAAAGTCACTTCGAGGATTTCTACCAACTATATTCAAATGAAAATCAAACAGTATAGGGAAAAATTGCGTATAAACGTGCCTACATCAGCCCATTCTCTGAGGCACGGCTTTGCCACGTATCTGGCTGAAAACGGGGCAAATCCGGCGGCGATTCAAGTGCTGTTGGGCCATGAATCGCTGGATACGACGACCCGCTACGTGCACGCCTCGGACAAGTTCGCGGAGGAAACACACCATAAGTTCCACCCAGCTAAATAGAGCCTGTCCCCTACCCTAACTCTCCGGCCGTGAAAAACGTGTGAAGTTTTATTTAGACAGTTATTTAATGTTTTTGAGCTTTTCGGACAAATTTTTTCTGATGATTTGTGACGGAGTCAGGCCAGTCTTTTTGCTGTATTTTGTCAGCTTTTGACGTAATTTTCGGGAGACGCGGAGGGTGATTACTTTATCCTGTTTAGGCTGACTCATTATTTAAATTGTAATACGTTGTATTACAATAAGTCAATTAGCATCTCTTTATGTTTTTTTGGGCATAAAAGTCGTAAATCAGGCCATATTATGGCCTAAAAAAAACTTGACACACAATTTTAATTTCTTCACACTGAATTTGTATCAGTTGTTTAGTGTTTGATCTTAATGAAAAATGAAAATGAAAGGACTAAGAGTCGGGCTGACTTACGATTTGGCCAAGGACTATGAATTGGGATCTAATGATCCAAAAGACAAATATCTGGAGTTTGATAACCGGAGAATTATCGGAGGGGTGGCGGGGGCTATAAAAAACATGGGACATGCTGTGGTAGACATCGGTAATTTTGGTCAGCTTCTTGAGAAACAGAAGACGGTGAAGAACAGCGTAGACATTGTGTTTAACTTGGCGGAAGGCTTGGAAGGGCGTAACCGGGAATCACAGGTGCCAATAATGCTCGAGTATTTAGGGGTGCCGTATGTAGGATCGGATGCTCTGACAATGGGACTGACGCTGGACAAAGTAGTGGCTAAAAAAATGTTTACGGTGGCGGGCGTGCCTACACCCCGGTACATAACGACACTACAGAGCTTGGGTGAAGAAGACTGTGCCGCCTTGGGCGGGTGGCCGCTAATAGTCAAAACGCGGTGGGAAGGGTCGTCTAAAGGGATTACAGCCAAGTCCAAGGTTAAAAACCTGGCGCAGCTAAATGACCAGATAAAGCATATTGTGACCACTTATAGGCAGCCTGCATTAGTGGAAGAATTTGTGAGTGGGCGGGAGTTTACGGTAGGGATTATCGGCAGCGGTGACCAGGCCTATGCCCTGCCGGCGGTGGAAATCCGGATCAGGGGCGAAGATGTGGGTGATCGGATATATGTGGGGCGATACGTGTATACCAACGACGCTGAGTACATTTGCCCGGTGCCGGAGGAGGATTTAGGGAAAGAGATTGAGGATCTGGCGATGACGGCCTACCGGGCGGTAGATTGCCAGGATTTCGGCCGGGTAGATGTACGGATGGATGCGGCGGGGCATAGATACGTCCTAGAGGTTAATCCCCTGCCCGCGTTGTCCCGGCAGGACGTGTTTGGAGTAATTGCTGAAACCTTAGGTTTGTCGTACCAGCAAATGGTGCAAAAAGTGTTGGCGGCGGGAATTGAAAGGCTTAGATTATGACCCCTCTGTCTTTGGACTACCCTATTTCCGTGGCGATTTTGTATTATGCCGGTAGCGCTGCGGACTTGGAGGACACTACGGAATCGGTGAAGGGTATGGAGGAAGCGCTTAGGTCCTGCGGACACATGGTACGCACTGTCGAGGTGACTAAAAGGAACTGGCGGCAGGCAGTGAGAGTCCCTGGCGAGGTGGTGTTTAATCTGGTAGAGGATAATGGGTGGGAATTGTATGTGAAAGTGGGCCGGACACTGGAGAGCTTCGGCCGGGCCCAGATGGGTCATGACCTGAAATGCTTTAAGTATGTGGTTAAAAAGTCCCGAGTGAAGCGTAAGATGGCGGCGTGTGGGATATCCACGCCCCGGTTTAAGATCTATAACCGCCGGTCAAAAATATCTGAGATTAGAAGTCTGGAGTACCCGGTGATGGTTAAGCCCTCTGGTGAGCACGCGGGAATAGGCATATCCCAAGACTCGGTGGTGATAGATGGGGCAGAGCTTAAGGACCGGGTGAAGTATCTGTTTAGACACTTTCCCGGGGAGGTAGTAGCTGAAGAGTTTATTGAGGGCCGGGAAATTCACGCCACGGTTGTGGGCAATAAGAGACATTTGGTAATGCTGCCTTTATGTGAGATTGAATTTGGCGGCGAGTACGCCGATAACTGGAATATATACACGTATGACGCCAAATGGGAAAAGAAATCCTGGGAATACTGGAACGCTAAGGTAAGCGCGCCGGCAGAGGTTGCCCGTAGCTTGGAGAAGAAGATTGAGCAGGTGGTACTTAAGGCCTATCGGGTATTTGAGTGCCGGGATGTGGCCAGGTTTGACGTCCGGGTGGACGATCGGGAGAGGGTATTTATTGTGGATATGAATTTGAGTCCCAGTTTGAACGTCAACGACGTTCAGGATGCCACCATTGCCTCTGTGAAGGCCCTGGGTTGGAGTTATGAGGAGTTTATGGAAACCTTGATCGCCATTACCTATAAAAGAGTGTATGGCAGGCTGCCGGACCGGACGCGGGAACGGCGCTTTATGTTGGCGGCCCCGGTGAGATGAGACAGGGCTATGATTTTGGAGGACGGCACGGTTAATGATCAATATGGCCAGGAGCTGACGGTGGACATTTATGGGTGTGATGCGGCAAAGATAGCCGACGGGAAGCACATCAAAGACTATGTGATTAAGTTATGCGATGAAGTGATAAAGATGAAACGCTTTGGACCGGTGACTGTCGAACATTTTGGGCACGAAAATCCGATTACTGCCGGGTACTCCATGGTGCAACTAATTGAGACCAGCTGCGTGTCCGGGCATTTCTCGGAATATAAGAAGTCGGCCTACATCAATATTTTCTCCTGCAAGTGGTTTGACGGTCTGTCAGCTGCCCGGTTTACTAAAGAGTGGTTTGGAGCCAAGAGAATGAAGAAGCGACTGACCCAGCGGGTTTAGCGGGTCTCATACGTTAAGGTGACGGAGGAGGTGATGTCGGTGGAGCCGGCCTCGATTTTGGTATCCCCTCCTCCACCTAAGGACATGGCGGCCCGTTCGAGCATGGGGATAGGTCCCGGGGTGGAGCCTGCTTCCTGGATGTTGATGATACGGCCCAAAGAAATGCCGGCGGCTTTGGCTAAACTGGCGGCTTTGGCCTTGGCTTCTTTGACGGCCAGTTCACGGGCCTCCTGTAAGAGTTCCTTCTCCCGGTCGTCGTTGACTGTTAATTGAATGCCGCCGACGGTATTGGCGCCGCTCCCGGTGGCCGCATCGACTACCTGGTTGGCCAGGTCGATGTTTCGGACTTTGAGATTTAAGTTAACGCTGACCTGATAGCCGGTAATCCGGCCTGCGGAGCCGGCGGAGTAGTCATACTGGGGGTAAATGGAGTAGTTGGTGGATTTGATGTCTTTAGTATCCACGCCCAGTTTTTTGACGGCCTCGGACACGCCGTTGATGACTGAGTTCGCCTGGCCCTGGGCGGCTTTGACCGTGGGGCGATTGGCGGTAATGCCCACGTCTATGACGGCCATGTCCGGGACGACGGTGACTTTGCCCTCCCCCGACACTGTGAACTGGTCCTGTTTTTGGGTGACCACTGAAGAGATGGGGATGGCCGGAGCGAATTTGAGAAATAATCCCAGGAGCACCAGCAGGACAACGAATTTACCGAGTGAGCGAACCATAAAGATGTTTATACCATAGTGTTTAAGACCTTGCTATACTTGGCGGTATGGCGGCAACTGATGGCACAATAGAAGGCACAGACAGATACTCCGGCGGGCCTAATGATCGTTTGGCTCCGGTGATTGCGAAGGCTAGTGAGAAGAAGCTTGCCGAATATGATGAACAACTGGATGCCATCGCTACCTCCCCGGTAGCAATTTGGACGAGAGAACGACTGGTGGGAGTGAGGGGCATGATCCAAAAAAGGTATGTGGAGTTGAGGGGTGGAGAGAAGAAGGCTGAGAAGTAAGAGCCTTGTGCCTGTAAGTGGTAAGCTGGATTGTGTGGGGAAGAAAAAGATTGGAGCGGGAAGCAAATTAAAGCTGGCGGCCGCTGGGGTGGTGCTGGCGGCGACTGCGGGCGGGCTGTACCTAAAAATTGGCGGGGTGAAAGTGCCAGCGTATGAGGCAGTCCGGGTGATTGACGGAGATACTTTTGAAACCCGTGAGAAACAGCTCACCCGGCTGGCCAGTGTGGATGCGCTGGAATTGGAATACTGCAGTGGGGCTGAAGCTAAAAAAGCACTGGAAAAACTAGTGATGGGAAACCTTTGTACATCAAAAGCGGTATACCGGGATGGGTTTCACATATTAATCTCCTGGGTGTGGGCGGGGCCTGAACCGGTAAACGAAAAGTTGGTTCAGGAGATAGTTACTACCATTATCCCGGATGCGGCCAGTACAACAATACTGATGTCCAACCATATCTAGGCGACCAGTGGTTTTGTACGGAGGCAGAAGCCCGCGCAGCAGGCTTTAAGAAAGGCCCCCTGTGCCCGTGACGGTTTCCAGATTTTCGACTCTGGTGCGTAGGCCTGATGTTCGGGTGTTGAGGATGCCGATCTCATCCTGATGCCTTTTGGCAGGAGTGGTGAAGCCATTGTCAATAAGGTCGTGTATTTCGCTTTTCCATTTAGCGAAGCGTGTCTCTTGTGTGTCGAATCTTGCGTTCATTTCTTTTCTTAGATTTCTGAATTCATTGTGAATTTCGATAAATTGCTTGTCTGTTCTTTGGAAGCGTAAATTAACTTGTTTGACAATGCTTTTGAGGGTAATTTGAATTTCTTCAATTCCCGTTTGGAGAGTGAAAAGGGTGGGTTTAGTTTTAGCGGGCATGAGGAGATACTACCACCTGGATCACTTGGTGTGTCAACCGGCGTTCTGGGTGTCTTTTTCGAGGCAGGTGACGGAGGAGACGGTGTCGCCCTTTTTACTAAAGCGCATCAAGATGACCCCTTGGGTGTCGCGGCCTAAAGATGGAATGTTTTTCAGAGGCAGTTTGATGACCTGGGCCTGGCGGCTGGTGAGAACTATTTGATCAATGGTTTCATCGACGGCTATACAGGCGATGATCTTGCCGGTTTTGTCGGTGATCTGGGCGGCTTTGACGCCCTGACCGGCGCGTTTCTGGAGCGGCCAGCCTTTGACGCCCGTCCGCTTGCCCAGGCCGTTTTGGGTGATGATGAGGACGTCTTCAAAGACTTTGCGGCGGCGATCGGTGGGGGCGGCTTTGGTGGAGGGGAAAGTTTCCATACCTACGACCGCGTCGCCGCTTTTGAGCTCGATGCCCCGGACGCCCATGGTGTCCCGGGCGGTCGGGCGGACATCCTCTTCTTTAAACCTGATGGACTTGCCTTCGTGGGAGACCATGAGAATATGATCGGCGCCGGTCGTTGGCTGGACCCATTTGAGGGAGTCCCCGGCCTCCAACTTGATGGCGATCTTGCCGGATTGGCGGATGCTGTCAAACTCGGACAGTTTGGTTTTTTTCACAGTGCCGGAAGTCGTGGCCATGAGCAAGAACTTGTAGGCGTCGGATTTGCCGAGAGCCAGGATGGCGGTGAGTTTTTCCTCCTGCTCGATATTGATCAGGTTGACCACAGCCTGGCCTTTGGCCTGGCGGGAGCCCTCCGGTAAGTCATAGGCTTTGATCTTGAAGACCCGACCTAGGTTCGTAAAGAAATAGACGTCGTCGTGGGTATTGGCCGACAAAATCTGAGCTATTTCATCCTCTTCTTTGGTAGTCATACCGGTGACGCCTTTGCCTCCCCGGCCTTGGGTCCGGAAGGCCGACGGGTTTTGGCGTTTGATGTAGCCGGTGGCGGTGACTGTAATGACCGTGTCTTCGGCGGGAATGAGGTCTTCCTCACTAAACTCCCCTACTCCCATTTTGTAGACCCGGGTGCGGCGCTCATCACCGAATCGGGCCTTGATATCACCTAATTCATCCTTGATAACGCCCAATATTTTGGCCGGGTGTCCGAGGAGGTCTTCCAGGTGGGTGATGAGCTCCATGACGGCTTTATACTCATCCTCGATTTTTTTCCGCTCCAGGGCGGCCAGACGGCGAAGCTGCATATCTAAAATGGCGACGGCCTGCAGCTCGGAAAGTTTGAAGCGCTCCATCAGGTTTTTCTTGGCGATATCGGAGTCGGCGGATTCGCGGATGGTCTTGATGACGGCGTCCAGGTGGTCGAGGGCGATGGTCAGGCCTTCCAGGATGTGGGCCCGGGCCCGGGCGGTTTTCAACTCAAACTCGGTCCGGCGGGTGATGACTGATTGGCGGTGGCGGATGTACTCGGCCAGGATTTGCTTTAAGCCCAGAGTCTGGGGGGTGCCGTCCACCAGGGCCACAAAATTGGCCGGGAAGGTGGTCTGGAGGGCGGTGTGTTTGTAGATATTGTTAAGGAGGCTTTTGGGCTTGGCGTCTCTTTTGAGATCAACAACTACCCGGATGCCTTCTCTATCGGATTCGTCCCGCAGATCGGAAATACCGTCCAATTTCTTTTCGTGGTACAGCTCTGCAATCCGGGCCACCATTTCCGCTTTGTTGACCTGGTAAGGAATTTCGGTAATTACGATTTGGGTTTTGCCGCCTTTGGCCTCTTCGATTTCGGCTTTGCCGCGAACGACTATCCGGCCGCGGCCGGTGGCATAGACCTCAGCGATGGCCTTGTGGTCATAAATGGCCCCAAAGGTTGGAAAATCCGGGCCTTTGACGAACTGCATGAGCTCTTCTACCGTGGCTTCGGGATGGTCGATCTGGTAGACGACGGCATCCACGACCTCGGTCAGATTGTGGGGCGGGATTTTGGTGGCCATGCCTACGGCGATGCCGTCTGAGCCCATGAGGAGAAGGTTGGGCAGCTTAGCCGGGAGGTAGACGGGCTCATTTAAAGTGCCGTCGAAATTGGGGATCATGTCTACGGTGTCTTTGTCGATGTCTACCAGCATTTCCTCGGAGATTTTGGACATTTTGGCTTCGGTGTACCGCATGGCGGCCGCGGAGTCGCCGTCTATGGAGCCGAAGTTACCCTGACCGTCGATAAGCGGGTAGCGCATGGAAAAGTCCTGGGCCAGACGAACCATGGCGTCATACACCGGGACATCACCGTGGGGATGGTACTTGCCTAAGACCTCGCCGACGATCTTGGCGGACTTGGAGTGCTTGACGTTACTCCTTAAGCCCATGTCATGGCAGGCGAACAGAATGCGCCGGTGGACGGGCTTGAGACCGTCTTTGACGTCGGGGAGAGCCCGGGCGACGATGACAGACATGGAGTAGTCCAGGAAGTTTTTCTGCATCTCCGCGGCGATTTCCACGGGCTGAATTTTGCCAAAGGGTGAGGAAATGATTTCGCTATCCATGAGGGTGGTCAATGGGGCAACAAAAAAGCCGTTTTAAGGCTAATCTATATTAGCGGTTTCCCGGCCGTAAAGCAAGGGCAAAACGGTTTATTTTGAGGCTGATTTTGGTTGGGAATGTTCGAAAACTTGCTTGTTGAACTCCGGGGTAAAGGTATCCTTCTTAACTACCATGCTCTGTAGTATGGTAGTTATCTTTTTCTTATGAGATTCGTCGCTGGCTTGGAGGATCTTTTCCAGGAGGAGTTGGGGCCAGTAATATTGGGAATACCGGCGCTTGAAGTTGTATGAGCTATAAGGTTCATACATTTCTTCTATGGTTGGTTTCTTGGGCTCTTTGGGCTTGCGGGACATGACAATTTTGAAGCCTTCGCCAGATAGTCCCAGCCAAGTGGCGACTCGGGCGATGGTGCTGAACCCGACGGCTAATTCGGCCCGGATGTCCTCGTAATCTTTGTTCTGCAATAATCTTTCGGCGATGTGCAGGCGCTTGGCCATCCGTAACTACTATACACTGTAGTATGGGAGTTATTAAACTTAGCTTAAGTGGTTATTTGCCGAAGAGCTGGATGACCAGGGGGGCGATCAAAAGGGCCACGATCTGGACGATTTTCATCATGGGATTAAGCGCGGGTCCGGCGGTGTCTTTGAGGGGGTCACCCACAGTGTCCCCGACCACCGCGGCTTTGTGGGTGTCACTGCCCTTGCCGCCGAAATGGCCGTCTTCTATGTATTTTTTGGCGTTGTCCCAGGCGCCGCCGGTATTACACATAAACAGGGCCAGCATGAGGCCGGAGGCCACGACTCCCCCCAAAAAGCCGCCTAAGGCTTCGGCGCCCAAAGTAGCGGCCAGAAGCGGGGCGGAAACGACGATGGCGGCAGGAATAACCAGCTCTTTTTGGGCGGCCAAGGTGACTATCTCCACGGCTTTGGAATAATCCGGCAGGGCGGTGCCCTGCATGATACCTTTGATGGTCCTAAACTGGCGGCGGACTTCTTCAACCACCTGGAAGGCGGCCCGGCCCACGGAGCCGATCAGACGGGAGGAAAAGAGAAAGGGCAGGGAGCAGCCGGCTAAAAGGCCGATGAAGACTTTGGGCTCGGCGATATTTATGGCCGAAAGGCCGGTGGCTTCGAAGTAGGTGGCAAACAGGGAGGAGGCGGCCACGGCGGCTGAACCGACCGCGAAACCTTTGGTCAGGGCTTTGGTGGTGTTACCCACGGCGTCCAGGCCGCCGGTGACTGCCGGGGCTTTGCCCTTGAGACCGGCCATTTCCACCATGCCCTGGGCATTATCGGCAATCGGACCGAAGGTATCTAAAGCCATAATGATGCCGGTGGTAGCCAGCATGCCCATGCCGGCCAAGGATATGCCGTAAAAGCCTAAGAAATAGTAGCCGGCGTATATAGTGGCCAGAATAACCAGGGTGGAGATAAAAGTGGATTCCATGCCGAAGGATAGGCCGGAGATAAGGTTGGTGCCGGCGCCGGTTTGGGAACTTTGGGAAATGGCGACCACCGGCTTTTCACCAGGCCCCGTGTAATACTTGGTGACGTATAGGAGGGCCAGCATGGAGATGATGCCGGAGACGGCGGCGTAACCCGCCCGGGGCTCGCCCAGGAGATAGGTAGCCAAGCCCATGAAAATGAGGATAGCGGCCACGGCGGAGACGACGAAGCCGCGGACCAGGGGCTTGATGGGGTCTTCGGATTCGCTCCTCGCCTTGACGAAGAAAGTACCCAAAATGGAAGTGAGGATGGCGCCGGAACGGGCCAGAAGCGGGAAGACCACGCCTTTTAGGCCAAAGAGCTGGCCGCCCAAAATCATAGCCGCGACGATAGTTAAGGCATATGACTCGAAGACATCGGCGGCCATGCCGGCGCAGTCGCCCACATTGTCCCCCACGTTATCGGCGATGGTGGCCGGGTTTCGGGGATCATCTTCGGGGATGCCGGCTTCGACTTTGCCTACTAAATCCGCTCCGACGTCAGCCGCCTTGGTAAAGATGCCGCCGCCTACGCGCATAAACAGGGCTAATAGGGCGGCGCCAAAGCCGTAGCCGACCAGAACCGTAGTGGCCTGGCGGGTGACTTCGGCCGCCCCTTGGGAGATAAAGCTGAAGTAGGCCCACATATATATAAGGGAGACGCCAAGCAGGCCTAAGCCTACGACCAGCATGCCGTTGACCGTGCCGGCGGAAAAAGCCACCTTTAAGGCCTGATTAAGGCCGGAAACGGCGGCGTGGGCTGTTCTGGAATTGGCCCGGACGGCAATCCACATGCCAAAGTAGCCGATGATGGCGGAAAATATGCCGCCTAAAAGAAAAGTGACGGCGATCCCCGGTCCCAGGGTGATGGCGATCAGGGCGGCCAGACCCAGCATAATGGGGAAAACGACTTTGAACTGGCGGGCCAGATAGGCCATGGCGCCCTCCCTGACGGCAGTGGCAATGGCCTGAAGCTTGGGGCCGCCTTCCGGCTCCTTGAGAACTTTACGGGACAGATAAAGCCCGTAACCCAATGCGATCAGGGCGGTGACCGGGGCGGTAAAAAGCGCTATTAGCTGAATGTCCATGCTTGGGAGTAATTATATATCAAGAGTCGCCGTCTTCGCATGCGTAGTTATGAATTTCTTTCTGGGGGGGACTTCGTCGCCCATGAGCATGGTAAACACCCGGTCGGCTTCGGCGGCGTCTTCGATGGTCAGCTGTTTCAGGATGCGGTTTTGGGGATTCATAGTGGTGTCCCAGAGCTCAATGGCGTTCATTTCCCCCAAACCTTTGTAGCGCTGAATGGTGAATTTGGCCCCTGGGTGTTCCCCCAAGATCTGATCCCGCTGGGCGTCGGAGTAGGAATAAAAGGACTGCTTATTGATGTCAATTTTATATAAGGGAGGCTGGGCCAGATAGAGGTGGCCACGGGTGACAATCTCCGGCAGATGGCGAAAGAAGAAGGTGATGTACAGACACAGAATGTGGGCGCCGTCCACGTCGGCATCGGCCATGAGGATAATGCGGTGATAACGGAGTTTGTCGTAGTTGATCTGGTCGCCGATGCCGGCCCCGACGGCCACAATAAGGCTTTTGAACTTGTCGGATTCGACGATCTGATCAATCCTGGCCCGCTCGGTATTTAGGACCTTGCCGAAGAGGGGCAGTATGGCCTGGAAGCGGCGGTCCCGGCCGTTTTTGGCGGATCCTCCGGCCGAGTCTCCCTCGACCACAAACAACTCGGTTTCCTCGGGATTTCGGGACTGACAATCGGCTAATTTTCCGGGCAGGGTCATGCCGTCCAGGGCGCCTTTCCTGAGGACCGCGTCTTTGGCGGCTCTGGCGGCCATGCGGGCCTTGGCGGCCAGCAAGACTTTGCCGACCACGGTCCGGGCGTCTCCGGGATTTTCTTCAAAGTAGGTGTCCAGGCCGTCTTTGACTACGGTATTGACCAGCCCCTGAATCTCGGGGTTATTGAGCTTGGCCTTGGTCTGGGACTCGAACTGGATAGATTGGGTGGGCATTTTGACGTAGACCACGGCGGTCAAGCCTTCGCGCATGTCGTCGCCGGTCAGGGCGTCTTCGCCGTTTTTGATAGCGCCTATTTTTTTGGCGTAGTCGTTGATGGCCCTGGTAAGGGCGATTTTGAACCCGGTGACGTGGGTGCCGCCGTCCACTGTATTGACCACGTTGACGAAGGACTCCAGGATTTCGGAGTAGTTGTCGGAATATTGCAGGGCCACCTCAACCTCGACGCTGTCCACGGACTTTTTGATGTACACGGGCGGGTGAAGGGGTTTTTTGTCCCGGTTGACGTGGGCGACCAAAGAACGAATGCCGCCTTCGAAGTAATATTGCTTGGTGACGCCCGAATTATCGTTTTGGAAGTAGAAGTGCAGGCCGGCGATCAAGTA
>Ga0209542_10011689_pt1 | contig 15521 bp, 8 predicted proteins | sample RifCSPhighO2_01_FD_184028 | JGI IMG/M metagenome (GOLD analysis project Ga0209542, IMG submission 184028) | Soil microbial communities from Rifle, Colorado - Rifle CSP2_plank highO2_0.1 (SPAdes) (version 2) | ecosystem: Environmental > Terrestrial > Deep subsurface > Rock core/Sediment ... | reverse complement strand
GAGTGTTAAACAAGTATTACGATACTTAACATATCGTTCACCTGTAAAGTGTATACCATGTGCTGACCTGCCTACATCCTTCTAAAATTTCCTCCTTGACAAAGTGTATTTGTTTGTGCAAAATGGTTTTTGTCGTGGGGGCGACATGGAACATTGCATTGCCCCTTTGATGGGGATTTTTTGGTATACCCTGATTTAATATCAATAACATACCATCCTCCCGAAGTGCTCCTTGAGCCGCGGTAGAAATCTACCAAGGCGAAAGGTGAAGCGTAGGAGGATGCAACATCTTTATGAACTCAATAGAAACTGCTCAAAAATGGACATTGCGGGGAATACTGTTTTTATTACCAGTATTTTTCCTTCCTGTAACTTCTGACTTTTTCACCTTCAATAAATTAGCATTGTTAGTTTTTGGTTCAATTATTGCCATGCTTTTGTGGGTCAGCTCAATGATCAAAGGGGAGTTTAAGATAAGAATAACCACATTTGATCTTCCAGTATTGGCTTTTGCCATAGCAGTTTTAGCCTCCGCAATAATTGTTACTCCGAATAAAATGGACGCTTTTGTTTTCCCCGGTACGGCAAGCGTTGTAGCTTTTGGAACGTTATTTTACTTTGCAATTATTCAATATATTAGAGCAAGTGGAGAGTCCAGTTCGTTGACTTTATCGCTTTTGGTTGGTACGGCCTGCGCGGCGGTTGTTTCACTGCTTGCGACAGTAGGAATGTTGGGGATGTTGGGGAAGTTAGGGGGAGTGCCGGCGTGGTTAACTGTAAACACCTTTAATACAACTGGAGGACTTCTTGAAGCTTTAACTTTGTTTGTTGCAGTCTTGCCGATGGCAGTTGTCGAGGGATTGGGCACAAAAGAAACAAAGGCTTCAATAATTAATGCCGTTGTCTTGATTACAATTGTGCTTGGTCTTGCCTCGGTCGCATACTACGCAATGCCTGGAAAGGCAACTTCTCCTCGTGTTTTGCCACTTGCAACTGGATGGGGGATCACACTTGAAACATTAAAACAAAATCCTCTCTTTGGTGTCGGTGCAGGTAATTTTGTGGAGGCGTTCAACAGATTTCGCTCTGTTGACTACAATGCTTCAGACGTTTGGGCTGTCCGGTTTGGTAACTCATCAAATTGGGTGCTTGAAATTTGGACAGTGTCAGGTCTTTTAGGGATAGCAACCTTCCTTTGGGTAGTATCAAAAATCGTGCGCCGGGCAAGAAAATCTAACCTTACGCCGGCCCATTACTCACTTTTGGCATGCTTAGTGCTATTCTTATTGTTACCTGCCAACCTTCTACTCTTAGCAGCCTTCTATTTTTTACTGGCAGTCGTTGCCGCGGAGGAGGCAGATGAGATAACCTTGCAATTCACAGCAAAAGGGATGCGCCTAACAGGGCTAGAGAGCCGAAAGACAAATTTACTTCCGCTCTTTGTTGCAATATTAATGTTAGCAGGGGCTGCAGTTGCCGGCTCGTATTCCAAGAAAGTTTATGCGGCAGAAATTAGTTATCAACGTGCGTTAGTTGCCGCAGCCAAAAACGACGGAAAAGCAACATATGATGCGCTAATCGAAACCATTAGAGAAAATCCAAACATCGATCGTTACCGAATTACTTATAGTCAAGTCAACTTGGCCCTAGCAAACAATATTGCCAGTAAACAAGATCTGTCCGATCAAGACCGCCAGGTTGTTACTCAATTAATTCAGCAGGCCATAAGAGAAGGCCAAGCAGCAGTCAGCTTAAACGGGGGACACGCACAAAACTGGGAGAACTTGGCAAGAATTTATCAATCATTGTTCTCTCTTGCACAAGGCGCAGATCAATGGACAATCTCAGCCTATCAGCAAAGCATTGCCCTGGATCCTGTTAACCCGCTCTCTCGACTGTCGCTCGGGGGCGTGTATTATGCCTTAAATCAACAGGATAATGCTGTCAAGACATTTGAATTGGCAGTTGCCGCAAAGCCAGACTTTGCAAATGCTCACTACAACTTAGCAGTTGCACTAAAACAAAAGGGTGAGACCCTCCGCGCAGCCCAGGAGATGGCGCAAGTCTTAAACTTGATTGTACCAGGAACTCCAGATTACGAGACTGCAAAGAAGGAATTTGACGGCTTGCAGGAAAAGCTCACAGCTGAAGCATCCGCTGCGGCCCAAGTTGCTGGAGCAAAGACACAATCCCAACAACCGGCGCTTCAGGCTCCATCTCCTGCACCAAAACAAATAGTAGAACCGCCTATTGAGCTTCCTGAAAGTGCAGCTCCTCCAGCACCAGCTGGCCAAACAGGAGCCGAGGAGTCATCCCCAGAACAACAACCGGTACAGTAAACTTCTAGTGGACCGTGGGAGAATCGAACTCCCGTCACCGCAATGCGAATGCGGTGCATTACCACTGTGCTAACGGCCCAAGTTGCCTTTAAAAATTTAGTGGACCGGAAGAGATTTGAACTCTCAACCCCTTGACTGCCAGCCAAGTGCTCTGCCGTTGAGCTACCGGCCCAAGTGATATTAATTGTATCATCGGGAGTGTGTTGAAGCAAACTTTAAGAAACTTTTTCAAGTCTTCTGATTCTTACTTCATGGACATTAAGATCGTCGTTAATTCTTGAATGGCTGAAGCGATGAGCGGCGTCTTCCTCTTGAGCTTTGCTAATTTCTCCAATGATTTCGGCAACAGTTTCTTTCTTGGATTGGGTTATTAACTCCACAGTTTCTTTTTGGGAGTTTGCGATTATTTGTGCTATCTTTTTTTGAGATTCTTCTACCATTTCAGCAGTGGATTTTTTTATTACTTCAATAGTTTCTTCCTTGGTCAGTTTGATTAGTTTAGTTAGCCTTTTTTCTGAATCGCCGATCATTAAAGCCACTTGACCGAAGGTTTTTCGTTCAGAACGTTTAAGTTCGCTTTTAAGCTCTGGTTTGGTTACATAGTCGCTTGTCATGTTTGCATGATAACACTACTTCGAGTGCGAGTGTCAACTGGAAACAAAAGGATCAGATTACTTGCACTTCCAAAGAATTATTGCATTGTTGGCGTAGTCTTTGGGGATAGAGTAAACTCGCAGGACTTTACAGGAGTTTTGGATAACTTCTTGTTTAACAAACGCAGGATCTAAATTTAAAGCTTTGCCTTGTTGGTCAATTACTCCAGTTTGGATAAACACGGTACTTTCTGTTGCTAATTTTGTTGTTTCCTCAGTGCTTAAAAAGCCTGCCAGATATCGCTTGATGTTGGTGTCAACTTGATTGTCCGTGAGTCCCCTGTTTGCTTTTAATGCAGCCAGAGGGGCGACAGAAAAGCTGCCGAAGATTTTATCTTGGGAGTTTGTTGTTGCTTTAATATCTTCAACAATTTTGTCCATCGAGGTTATGACCGAAGCTGCGGCGTGGTTTGTTTGGTAGTTGAGAAAGTTTAGTAAAAAGAAAATAGTTAATAAGAAGTAGGGGAAGTAAGGGGCGTAAGGGATGTTAGGGTAGAGTTTTTGGTTGATAAAAGCCACTCCTTGAGCCGCGAGGATGGCTAAGAATGGGATAAGCGTTACAAGGTAAAGAAAGTAGATGTCGGCAAAGAAAATGAAGAAGAAGGATTGGAAGAGAAGGGTATAAAGAGCAGAGTAAACAAAGTTCAAATTCAAAATCTCAAGCTCCAAATAATTTTTTAAATTCAAATTACCAAAACTCGAAACAGTTTTGGATTTAGAGCTTGATTTATTTGGATTTATTTGTGATTTGTAATTTTGAATTTGTAATTTATTAATAAGTAAAGTAATTATTCCCACAGACGCCAATACTAATAGGATCCAGTCGTTTTTCAAGAAAAAGGCAATTATTGCTCCTTTGTCTATGCCTTCAGACTTTAATAAATGATATTTCCAAACGGGGGTGAAGAAATGGTCGCCGAATAGTTGCAAAAAGATGAGGTTGGTGGCGGCAAACAAAGTAAAAGTAAATAGTAAAAAGCAAACAGGGGATGTAAGGGCTCGCCTCGCTGGAGCGAGAGCGAAGCGGGAGATACGGGAGATTGGGGAGGAGTTTTTGTTCTTAAGGGATTGCCAAACATGGTAAGCTGCAAAACCAAGAGCTGCCGGGAGGATGTAAAAGCGCACTGTCATTCCAACAAACAAAGCCAGACCTGCAAGTATTGCGCTATATTTCAATTTTGTATTTTCTATTAAATACCACGACAAGACGAGGAAAAATGTTGCTTCGTGGACTCCTGAGCCATGGTCGGAGGTGGCTAAAACAGATAAAGAAAACAGATAAAAAACTGAGGGAAAAATATTTTTGGTTTTTAGATAAAGTAAAATGGCGGTGCCGGCAGAGGCTAGAATGGGGACAAGTTTTAATGTGAACAGGTTGAAGCCAAAAAGTTTAATGGGAATAGCCAATATTAAAAGTTGTCCCGGAAGATGGGCGAAGAAGAAGTCGCGATATGGGAATTGGCCGTTTGCAAGGAGCGAGGCCATGTAAAAATAAATATTTTCGTCCGAGATTTTGGGAGCGATATTGATGGATTTGAGGAGGAGAAAAGATAAAACAATCAGGAAAAAAACTTTAGCAGAAAAAGACACGAGACTAGTTTAAAGGAGAAAATTAGAGGTGTCTAGAGGATGCTAAAGGAATCCTTTACACTCCTTTAATCATCCTTTATTTTTTCTTCAAGTTTCCTTTTATTCTGGCCTGTTCAACTTGATAGCCTTTTTTATCCTTATCCATCTTCTTTTCCAAAGATTCAACTAATACCCTTAATAAATAATCAGTTTTATTAATCAATTCCATGAGTATTTCATAAGTTAAGTCTTGGGCCCGAATTTTGGCCAATGGTGGGTAAATTGACTCCAAAGATCTAAATCCTCTAACCTCCTCTAGCTTTCCTTTAACATCCTTTAAAGGACCACTAAAGGAGGGTAAAGGGCGGGTAGAGGAGGAAATGACTTTATGGAACTCTCTAAGATCAATCCCCAAATCTTTTAAACTTGAACCAGGTTTCGACTTTAAAAAACCATCCTGTGTTATGTCTCTAACATCACATTTTGTCTCCTCAAGACTTGCTTGGGAAAACCCTAAATAATCGAGGTATTGGCTCGTTGTTGGACGCTTCCATCCCTCTTCAATGTTTCTTACCTGGCTTCGCCCGGCATCGTTTAGTTGCGGCCGTGACCGAAATTCTGCTGCGGGCAAGTTTGCAGTAAGTTTCCTTAAGATAAATCTTAAAAGTAAAGCGTTCGACCATTGAACAAGATATTTGTATCCTTGGGGATGTTTCCAAACTCGAGATCTCTGAAGTGGCTGTTTTGGTTTTGAAAATTCCCAAACAGTCTTGGCTGCATTAAATTTGCCAATTTCTTCTGAAGTTAGGTCGTTAAGATCACAATTTGGGAAGTTCTGGGGAATGTTTGTCCAATCAGGGTTGTTGATATTGAAGGTTGCGAGGAAGTCCTTTAAATTGGACATGATTTAGTTTAAAGGATGATTAAAGGAGTGTAAAGGAGAGTATTTTTCCTGTAACTATCCTTTAAATTCCTTTAGGATCCTTTAAAGGATTAAAGGAGGATAAAGGTGTTTATGGGGTGCCAGAGGTTGGGCCGAAGCGGATGGCGCCATCATTCATGATGTTTTTAACCTGGGTGGCAGCCTGCCCCGTACAGTCATCAATAATCTAAATTTTATGGTGCCCCAGAACTTGGTGCAAAATTAACAGCTCCATTGTTGTACACATCTTTGACTTGTACTGGGGTAAGGGCATAGTTATAGATTCTGACATCATCAATTTGCCCATCCCAACCAGCGCTTGTTCCATCCCGGTCCATTCCTATATATAAAGCATTACTATTAGCTAAGGTGTTTGTGGCACTAATGGTTGAATCTGAAGCTCGGGAAATTCCATCTACGAAAAGCTCAATTTTAGTTGTGCCTGTTTTTACTCCTGTGACCAAGTGCCAGGCGGAATCATCAAAGTCTACTCCCGAGGTGCAAATATAATCATCAATAGTTCCCCAGTTACTGTCATCATCTACCCCAAAACATAGGTTTCCGTTACCATCCATCCATAACTTATACCCTCCAGTGGTAGTATCAGCTTTAGTTAAGATATAGTCTGGGTTGGCGAAGATGACCCCGTCATGTTTAGCCCAGGCAGAAACTGTAAAGTTATCTGCTGCTGCAAAGTCAAAATCAGCATCATCGGCCCGAGTAATATAATCATCAGTCCCATCCAAACTTAAAGAATAATTTCTTTTACCTGTTGCTCCGGATCCCCAGGCAGTGGAGGAGGTGGTACAGGTTCCTACAGTATCTTCGTCCCCAGTAGCACCAATGGTGAGAGTACCAGAATTCCCATTTCCAGAAGAATCATTGGCAGTTGTTCCCTGGCATTCATCAAACTTCCACCAGCCAACAGGGGATCCTCTGTTAAAATCCCAGGCTACTTGGGCAGGAGTTCTGGCATAATTGTAAATTCTGATTTGATCAACAATGCCCTTAAGATAGAGTCCGCTATAAGCTCCAGCTCTGCCGATAGTTAATTTACTGCCAGCATTTATTCCTGTATTAGCATCACTATTTTTTAATACCCCATTAACATATATTCTTCTGGTGGTGGAGGAGGCATCATTGGTTACTTCAACATGATACCAAGTGTTGGTTGAGTAAACCACGTTTGAATCTAGATAGTTAATTGATCCACCAGTTTTATTGTGAGTGGTGATGTGGGTAGAATCTTGCAGAAATCCGCCTGTTTCAATAGAGAAGCTATCGTTTGCGCCAGCAGCATCCCAGTCCCCAATAATTGATTGGCGGGTATTAGTATTCCCGGTATTAAACCATAAAGAAACAGTGAAAGAGCCTCCTGCAAGTGTTCCAAAGCCATTAATGGCTGTTGGATCAATATAATCATCAGTGCCATCTAGGTTAACAGCAGCCCCTACTTTGCCAGTTTTCCAAGCTTGGGAAACAGCTGTTTGGGTGCCAGAGGCTCCAACAGTTACAGTTCCAGCATAACCATTTCCAGATTTATCATAGGCATTAGCTCCTGTTCCTTCCTCAAAATCCCATCTGCCAACTGGAGCAGTGCAGGAGGTGGAGTCTCCAGGGATGCAATATTCTTGATTAGCAGCATTGGTTTGATAAGAAGAGTTATCAGAAAGTGTTCCTAAAACCATAGAAGATCCTTTGTTATATTCTGTTTTTATCTCATTAGAAGTTAAAGCATAGTTATATAATTTTGCTTCATCTATAGACCCATGAAAGTACCACCAATTTGCATCTCCGTCACCAATTAGTAGGGGGTCTGTACTGTCATATATTCCATTTGAATATGGTGTAGATTTATCAAATACTCCGTTGACATAAAGTGCAATATTGCTACCATCATATGTGGCAATGACATGATACCAACTGCCAGCGGTGATAGCGGTATTCCCAGTTATATTGGCTCCATTTGTTCCATCAGAAGTTAGAATGAAATATGGTTTGTTTCCACTTAATCCCAAAAGGTAGGATCTTCGATTAGATTCACTAACATATTTTCCAAAAACACCTTGTGCGCCACTAATTGTACTAGGATTTATCCAGGCAGATAGAGTAATGGCTGTGGTAGGACTGATTGCTGCATTATCAGTAATACTGATGCGAGCATCTCCATCAAAGATTAGTGCCCTGCCAAACTTACCAGCTTGAGTCCAACCAGAAGAGGCAGTAGCAGGGGAGGAAAAACCAGAGCCTGCTCCATCTAAAGTTGATCCTTGAGAGCCAGAGTTACAGGTATCATTTGTTCCCCCAGAGCAGGTATTATCAGCTCCTTCATCAAATTTCCAATAACCAATAGCTGATCCAACAGGGGAGCCAACAGCAGGATGTCCTGCATTCATATCAGAAACTACTTGTTTTTGAGTCCTGGCATAGTTATATATTCTGACATCATCAATTATTCCATTAAATGGATTGGCAGTTGCTCCACCATCATTACCCCCAATCACAAAATTAGTGGTGCTGGGATAGATGCTGGTGGTGGTAGTGGTAGAAGATTGTTGGACTCCGTTAACATACATTTTAATGGTGGTGCCATCATAAGTTACTTCCAGGTGATACCAAGTATTGGTAACCAAAGCGCTGTCGGATGTAACAGTTTTGGTTGTTGTTCCGTCAGGGGTGGAATAAAAGTAGACTTTATTATCAGCTTTTAAAACATCCCATTCATAAGATCTTTGGTCTCCAGTTCCACTCCACTTGTCAATAATTATGTAATCTTTACTTCCAGAGGAAGGAAGAGCATTCAGTTTAATCCATGTACTTAAACTCATGCCTACTGACGGATCTAAAGTGGCATTATCAGCGACATAGACATAGTCGTTAGTGCCATCAAAGGAAAGAGCTCCCCCTACTTTACCATTAGCCCAGGTTGGGTAAGAGGGGATTGAACCATTTCCAAAAGAACCACTTAAGCCATTGCCTGAAGTATCATATGTAGTTGTTCCTGTTTTTTCATCAAAGTTCCAATATCCCACAGGTCCAGGAGCCCAGTTATATAAATCTGAGACTTCTTTGGGGGAAAGAGCGCGGTTATAGATACGGGTTTCATCAACAACTCCATTTAAGAATCTAAGAGTTCCTGCTTGAGTGCCTATGTAAGCACTTGCTTGGGCAATGCTAAATGTGGGAAGTGAAGTATCTGTGTCTTCCAGTATTCCATTAACGTACATTTTCGCTCCACTTGCGCTATCCCAGGTTGCCACCAAATGGTACCAGGTTCCGGTGGCAGGTGTTGTGGTAGAGATAACATTTGTGCAGCTGCCTGTTCCATATTGAAGCTTAAAACTGGTAGAGGTAAGATGAAAATACAATCCTCTTCCAACACATCCCGTTCCATCAACATCTATTAAGGCAGCTATGTTTTCCCCCGAGGGGACAGCATTTAACTTTACCCAAAGTGAAATAGTTCCTTTAGAGGAAATACTAGTGATGCTTGAAGAATTAACAAATGATGCATAATCATCGGTCCCGTCTAAACTACAACCACTTCCATATTTTCCAGCTGCTGTACAATCAAGTCCTGTACCATTATCTCCAATAGAGTTATCGCCATATAAAGTTCCAGTGTTTCCATTACCAGAAGAATCAGTAATTGTTTCTCCTTCAGCATCCACTCCAGCATCATTCATCCTCCAATATCCTACTAATCCATCAGACAGCCATTTTTCTGGAGAAGCTCCTAAAACAGCAGAGGTGCCTTGCTTAGTGCCAGCATTAGCCAAACCAGAATTATAATCCTGTAAAATTTGGGCAGCAGTCCTGGCAAAAGGATAGACTTTAGCATCATCCATAAAACCAAGCCATTCATTGCTTGTGCCATCAAGGTCAACACCAACATAAAAAGTACCGGTGTTAGCCAGCGTGCCGGTTGCTGCAATGGAAGCATCTTGAGCTCTTTGGTTCCCATCTACATAAAGAGTAATAGAAGTGGTGCCTGATTTTACCCCTTGCACCAGGTGCCATTTATCATCATCAAATTCAACTGCCGAAGTACAAGCAGTATCAGTATTAGTTCCGTCAGAGACATCAAAACAATAATCTCCTGATGCATCCTGGTATAATTTATAACCTGTATAGCCAGCTTGAGCTTTAGTGATAATAAAATTATTGGCAGATGAGGCGCCATTTCTTTTGGCCCAGGCAGAGACAGTAAAATTATCAGCAGCTGCGAAGTCCAGTTTAGAGTCGTCAGACTTTGATACATTTTCATTATTGGTGCCGTCAAAATAGAGGCATTTACCCGAAATACAAAAATCCTCTGTTTGCCAGGTGGGAGTATTATTTAAGGTTCCATCAAGATTGTTTTGTGATGAATCCTGGGTAGTTGATCCCTGGCCATCATCAAACTTCCAGTAAGCCACTGGTCCTGGGCCTTGTTCTTCTGTGGCAAAAGAGGTGGAAGGGACAATGGTAGCTGGGGCATTGGTGGCAATATTGCAGGTTTGGCCCCCACAGGAAGTATTGGCATAATCAGCAGCTATTTGAGCATCTGTTCTGGCAGTACTATAAATGCGGACATCGTCAGCAGTTCCTACATACCAATGCTGGTCAGCTGTATTTCTGGCGCCAACTACGGTTGAATTAGAAGTGCCGCCTAGAGTTCCTGAATAGTCGCCACTATTGTCTAAAACGCCGTTAATATATATTCTTAGTGTTGATCCGTCATAGGAGGCAGCCACATGTTGCCAGGTGCCAGTGACAACAGCAGTATTGGAATCTATGGACGACCACCCTCCGCTGATGTTGGCCCAGATCCTGAAGTTATCGCAATTTCCTTCAGGCTGGGCTAGCACAAATCCAGCGCCCTGACTTTCGCCTGAGCTGACTATTGATTGCCGGCAGGTAGCAGTATTGGTAGGTTTGACCCAGGCTTCGACAGTAAATGCGTCGGTAGCTGAGTAATCTATATTCGTACTAGTACCGGCCCAGTTGTTGCCGGTGCCGCTGTTGAAAAGCAAAGCATTACTATAGTTTCCAGTAGCCCATGAGGCATTGGTACAGCTGGCCCCTGTGCAGCTTAAAGCTAAATTGTTACCACTTATTGATGAATCCTTTGGCGCTGTACCGCTGCCGTCGTTAAAAGTCCAATAGGCCTTTAAGTTAACTACATTATCAAAAAGGGCGGAGTTAGAAGCAGCAGAGGCAGAAGGGTTGCCATAATACATGTACATGGTGTAGGTGGTTGTGTTTTTGGGAACTAAATCTGCCATTACCCAGATTTTGTTGGTGGCAGAGTTATCATTACAGGAATCTATATAATAAGGAAGGAGTTTCCCGTTGGTATTAGTAAATCTTAGATCCTGGCAGGAGGTTTGTAACTTAGCAGTAATACCAGTGGTATCAACAGTAATTAAGGTTTCTAAATTAGTTATATCAGAAGAGCTTGAGGAAACGGTCACAGTCACAGCTTTTCTGTATGCCCAGTTTTCGTTAAACCAGGCAGCTTCTGCAGATTTGCGCCAAGGACCAAACATCAACAATAAAGATGCGACAGACAGAGTAAGAGACAGAGTAAGAGTAATGGCAATTACTTTTTGCAAGTAACGGGGAAGAGCAAAATACCAAATACGCAATACTTTTGAATAATGTTTAAAATTCACATGATTAATTTTTAATTTACAATTTTCAATTTTCATTCAATTTCCAATTTTCAATATTCAAATTTTCAGGACCCCGCTTCTTTATTTGCTGTTGGTGTTTGAACTTAGCCTGCTTGACCTTACAATACTTGAAAAAATTAATAACAACTCCTGACTTTCTTTCCAGAGAGTTCTTGTCTCTTCTCTGGTCTCGGGATTTGAAGCTGCTAACAATCTTAACCAATGTTTTGTCTCTTTAATCTCTTTTTTACAAATTCCCACTTTGTGAGTAAAATCTTTTTTGCTTTCTGCTTCATTTGCCTCGCAATAGTTCGCGCCGACAGACCCACCAGAACCAACCACTTGTTCGATTATTCTCGTATTAATCGGAGTAACTTTTACTTTCTTGACCAAGTGGATGATGTTTTCAGCAAGAACCACAGTTCTTTCTTCTAAGTTGTACTCTTTTTGAAAATTCGTAAATTGTTTATTCATTGAAAATTGAAAATTGTAAATTAAAAATTCACAGTTTAATCATTCGGTCTTAAATCAATAATCCACCAATTAAACTCAACAGGGGACGGAAGTGCCGAATCAACAGCTACTGTAAATTGTCCATCTTGCGTTGCAGTTTGGGCAACTTTATTTTTAACATATAGCACTGTATTTAAGGTAGAGGATGCTGGGGTTACATAAATCAAGGTTTGTTCTGTAACATTTGGATTGTTAATCTTCAACTCAAATGCGCCTGCCGCCAAAACTGCAGTGCCAGCGGTTGCGTTGGTTGTGATCTCGTCACTACTGATTGACGCTGATGGTGTTGCTGATTCGGCTGGTGCGGCGATAATAACTTTAGATGTCGCGACGTCCTTAAATCTGGCAGATCCTGATGCGTCGATTGAGGCAACAACTTCGCCCATTGCTCCTTTGATAAGGAGTTTGGCAAAAGGACTTTCAGGGTTGTTGGGGGAGTTAGGGACGTTGGGTGAAAGATCGAAAGTAAGGTCTTGGCCGTCGGCAGGTTTAATATTTGAAGCAGTGAGAGTACCCGTAACGTTCAAATCTCCATTGATTGTCACTTGACCCATTGCGTCAACCAATAATGTTCCGTCCATGATACTAACTCCGTCGGACCCTGAGAGGGCGAGTGTTCCACCGACAACGCTAACTGACTCTGAGGCGAGAATCAAAGAGGGACTAGAGGTGTTAGAAGGAATAGAGGGATTAGAGACGACCAGTGTTCCGTTGACGTAAGCATTGGCAAGGGTTGTGTCACCGTAAACGTTGGTATTGCCAAGTACGTTCAAGTTTCCGGTCAAGTCAACCGCTGCCAAATCGGCGGAAGATGAGGCAGAGGTAGAGTCCCATGTTCCTGCCGTAAAGGCCAAAGTTGCAGATTCTGTGGCTGAGGTGGCCAAGAGGTCTTGGAGTGATGCATCGGCTGTGTTGTTGGTACTTGTTGTTATTTGTTCCAATCGCGAGCTCAAATCTTCAAGCCTGGAGCGGATTCGGTCGGTTATTGATTGGTTTGTTTGTTGAGCCTCTTGATATGCCAATTGTTGGGTTGCTGAAACTGAGGATATTAATTGATCAAATGTTCCTTGCAAGCCTTCAATTTCGTTTGCTCGGATGCGGTCGGCATAAAGTGTACCTGAGATTGTAGCCTGCCTCGCCGACATCGAGTCAAGGCGGGCATCATTTGCATTGATTTGGTCAGCATACAAAGTTCCAGAAACTGTTGCCTGCCTCGCCTCAAGCGAGTCAAGGCGGGCAGTTTGTGCTAGCAGATCGTCAAACCTTGAGTGTTGGGCAATTATTGTTCCGGAAACTGTTGCATCTTGAGTTAACAGTTTTTCGAATTGAGATGTTTGAGCCGTCAACTGATCAGCAGTTATTATGTTTCCGGTAAGGGTTCCGCTGATAGTCGCCTGCCTCGCATCAAGCGAGTCAAGGCGGGCGTCTTGGGCAATAAGGGAATCTGTTTGGACAGTAGGGGAAATTAGGGACGTTTGGGTGATTAGGGTGTCGGTAGTGATATTTTGAGCAATAAGCTCTGTGGTATTTATAATACCCGTTCTCAAGTCGGCAATGACTGCCCCGGCATACGCGCCAACAGTGTTGATTGCTTCTCCGGTGGAGTCGATTAGAGAATAGGTTGGGGATATAGGGGAAGTAAGGGACGCTTGTGACGCTTCTGATGATTGGGTGGCAACAATATCAATTCCACCGGTTGAGTTCAAGGTCAAACTTGCAGTTGCTTCTTGGAGGGCGCTGATTTCTTCAGCTTGCAAATCAAGTGCCATACCAATATTTCCAATTTGCCCCTGTTGTTCTTGGATGGCACGAGTTAAAACAGGGATCATGCCAATTGTATTTAGTTCTTTTAGTCCAGTTGATGAATCAGTGTTAACCAGTTTTGGAATAACTGTTTCTACCTCTTGAGCAATAAAACCAAGGCTTTTGGCAACATCGTTGTTTTCTGTATTCCAGTTAAATTCTACCGGTCGAAGTTTCATTAAATCGCTTAAGCCATAAGAAACATTGTCAATATTCTTTTTTAGATTAAGATCAGAGCTACAAGAAATAGTTCCACCTGTGGCTAAAGTACAACCTGTGGTGTTGACATCGGTAAACTTGGCAATGGTTGCGCCTGTGCCGGTACCTTTAACTTCAAAAGGTGCGCTGGGAGCAGTTGTCCCAATACCAACATTTCCGCCCATTACAATCATCGCGCTTCCGGCCCCAGTTGTTGTTGTCCCAATCCCAACAACTGAATTTGTTGAATTGATGTTCAAGATATTGCCTCCTGATGTGTTTTGGAAATTCAAAGCAGTTGCAGAGGAGGCAAGTACCCAGTTTTGAGCTTGGGTAAAGCTTGCCCCACCTGCAAGGTCAAAAACCAAGTCTCCCGAGTTGTAGGTTTGCAAAGTTAAGTCAGATGAGCCAAAGGTTTCCCCGGCTGTAATGTATAACGGGGCTGCGCTCTTAATGTATGAGGCAGTTGGGTTGGTAAAGTTCATGTCGTAAGCCACGCTTATATCGCCTGCGGCATTAAACGTGGCGGGCAGGGAAGTGGTGACTCCCGTATTTGAAACAGAGAATATTGACGAGCCGTTGTTGATATCAAGGAAGTTGCCGGACGTGATTGAAGTTGATGTCAACTTAAGCATGGTACCGGTAGTCAATGAATTGGCAGTGATATCCATCAAGTTACCGGTGAATGCACCGGTGTTAACCAATTTAAAGTCGGAGGCAGAGGTTGATGTTGAAGCCAAGTGCAAAAGACCGGTTGGCAGAGTTGTTCCAATACCAACATTACCAGTTGATGCGACAAACAGATCGTCCGTATTGAAAGCAAAATCACCAGCAGTTCCTTGATCTGCAACCTTAAGGAAGATGTTGCCGCCTCCGTCCCTAAGATTTAATGCATTGGTGTCGCTGTAGTCGTTTAGTAATTGCCAATTTATTGTTCCAGCATTCTTAAGTTGGATTCCGGTATCGTAAGTTGATGCGTTGTCAACTGTAATGAAGGTATTATCAGTCCCAGTGCCTCTAAGGGAGAGCATTCCGGTTGGAGCAGTTGTGCCAATACCAACATTACCGTTTTCGTTCCAACTTAGGACTGAAGTTCCCAAGGTGGTGGCGGCGGCAGATTGATATCCAAGTGACCAGGTACTACTGCCCGATTGGGCCATGATAGCTCCGTAGTTTGTGCCTCCACCGGTGAAGGAAATAGCTGTTTTACCCGTGCTTCCGGTTGACAGATTAATATAAGGAGTCCTTACGTCAGTACTAAATTTACCAGTTCCCACAACATCTAAAGCAGTTGAGGGCCCCGTTTTCCCAATTCCCACATTTCCTGAAACAATCAAACTGTTTGAAGGCCCGGTGCTTACTCCAGCATATGTACCAACTGCCATTGCCCCATTAACGTCCAGCATATTAACTGGAGCAGTTGTCCCAATACCCACATTGCCTGTGCTTGTAATTCTTAGTCTTTCCGTGAGGGACCCAGCACTTAGTAAAGTCCAGAAACTCAAATTTCCATCAGCGTTTCCTGCGAGTCTTTCTGATAAGATTCTTGAACCAATACTTGTGGCTCCTGTAGAGGTGTTAAAATCAATACCTGTTCCGGTGTTGTTTGCAGTTGCAGCGTTAGTAAGCTGTAGCGCAGTAGCATATGCTCCAGAGGATGTTTTAACAGCATGAAGGACAACGTTTGGATCAGTTGTCCCAATACCCACATTTCCATTATCTTGAATTACAAACCTGTCAGCTCCTGCACTGTCTTGAGTTCTGAAGGTATATCCAGTTGTTGTCCCTGCACCCAACAGAGCCAGCCGTCCGGCTGGCAGCGTGGTGCCTATACCAACATTCCCACCCATTATAGCCAGTCTTGTCC
>Ga0209542_10011688_pt1 | contig 15522 bp, 8 predicted proteins | sample RifCSPhighO2_01_FD_184028 | JGI IMG/M metagenome (GOLD analysis project Ga0209542, IMG submission 184028) | Soil microbial communities from Rifle, Colorado - Rifle CSP2_plank highO2_0.1 (SPAdes) (version 2) | ecosystem: Environmental > Terrestrial > Deep subsurface > Rock core/Sediment ... | reverse complement strand
CTGCGCCAGGCCGGCTTTACGATTTTATCGCTGGCCAATAATCATACACCGAATTTCGGTGCGCGCGGTTTGCTGGAAACTTTTCGTCACTTAACGGAAAATGAAATTCACTATGTCGGCGCCGGCGAAAATTCTGAAGCGGCCAACCGGCCGGTGTTTGTGGCAGTCAAAAATCTCACCTTCGCTTTTCTAGCTTACAACGATCCCGGGGTTGTGCCGGCCACTTACGAAGCGGCCGCCGATCGGCCCGGCACGGCGTTTATGCGAATTGATAAAATGACGGCCGCGGTCAAACAGGCGAAAACCGAGGCCGATTTCGTGATTGTTTCCATGCACGCGGGCGACGAATACCGGGTTTCGCCCAATCAGGCGCAGATTGATTTCGCGCGCGCCGCCGTGACTGCCGGCGCTGAGTTAGTGATCGGCCATCATCCCCATGTCGTGCAGACTGTGGAACGTTATCGTGGAAAAAATATTTTTTACAGCTTGGGTAATTTTGTTTTTGATCAAACGGCGTCGAGAACAAGGGAGGGGTTGGCCGTCAAAATCATTTTTACCGAGACGGGCGTTTCCGCCTTGTCCTTCCAGCCGGTGCTGATTGAAAATCTGGCCCAGCCGAGATTTTTGGAAGTCAGTGAAATTAATGAGATGAGGGGGCGGTGAAGATTTGGCTTCTGTAGTTGCATATGTTATATTGAGTGTGGGTTTGAAATAGTAGAAAAACAAAGGATTGTTAGAGTGTCATCAGCTGATTGGATTGTCGTGGGCACGGCGGTAATTGCTGGATTAATCATCATTATCGCCGCCGCCCTAGTTCGCAAACCAAATCGAGATTAATAGGGAGGATGGAGGTGTGAGACGCACTAGTTAGCCACTTTTGGACACCGGCGCGGGAAAAGGTGGCGAGTAGACAAAGCGCCCGGCAGGAAATGATTTCCTGCCGTTTTTTTTATCCCGACGAACACAACTGATGTGGCTCTGTAATATTGCATTGTGTTAGAGTTTAAATGATGAAATCTCGGGTCAAAAAATATTTAAAACTGGCAGGGGTGGTTCTATTTGTTTTAATCGGGCTCGGTTTTCAGTTTGAGAATAAATTACAAGCTTCCTACACTAGCGGACGTTCACCTAAAATCACCGATCGTTACGGTGCGCTCATTTTTCTCAAGCCAAATGATAAACAATATTTTTCTTTGTATCGCCCCTCCACGCCTCCCCTTTTTACTTCGTGGTTACTAAAAAAAGAAGATCGTTATTTTTATTATCATCCCGGAGTAAATCCCGTGAGTTTAATTGAGGCCGTACTAGATAAATTTGGTTTAATTAATCGGCGCGGGTCAAGCACCATCACCCAGCAAGTGGTAAAACTCTTACTAAAAAACGAGACTGATCGTTCTTTTCAAAATAAAATTATTGAGCTGATTTATTCATTAGTTCATGATTTATTCCGATCTAAAAACAAAATTCTAGTTGAATATTTAAACAGTTCATATTTTGGTAATCGTGTACAGGGATTGGAGACAGCCAGTCGGGCTTATTTTAAGGTTTCGCCGGATAAATTAAGCAATGAGCAAGTCTTGCAACTTTTAGTCACCCTGAGTAACCCAAGCTACAATAATCCAACTTCGGGCACAAACATTGTTCTCGCGCAAAATTTGGCCAACACCCTCGCTGTGTCCGCAAATATTGGAAATTTTATCTCGCCAAACCAGGCGGTTTTAAACCTGGAAGATTTTAATAAACTTAATGATGGTTTTGAACTTGAAACTTATTTTAAGAATTCTGGCAACAATGATTTGGAACTAACTATTGACTTAAAACTAACTCGCGAGATAAGAAAAATCGTAAATAATACTATGCCATCTTTGTATTTAAGAGATGCCCACAATGCCGCTGTCGTGGTGATTAATGCTCACACCAACGAAATTTTAAGTATTGTTGGCACCCCCGACCCCGAGTCGAAGCAATTTGGCCAGCAAATAAACATGGCGCTTGAGCCGCGCCAGATTGCTTCCACAATCAAACCTTTTCTTTATCTCAAGGCTTTTGAAAATGAATTGCGGCCATACACCCTAATTGAAGATGCGGAATACAAATTTCGCACGGGCGATGGCAGAACCCTCTATTTAAAAAATTTTGATTACAGATATCGCGGTCTTGTTAGCGCGGCTTACGCCTTAAGTAATAGTATCAACGTTCCGGCGGTTAAAACCTTGGAGTTTATCGGTCAAGAAAAATTTGCTGAATTTTTGGCTGACTTGAATTATTCCGATCAGCAAAAAATTGGGGAGCATCAACTGGGAGTAGCTTTAGGGACTCTGCCTTTTAGTTTGCTTGAGCTCACCCACGACTACTCGATTTTTCCTCGCCAGGGTAATTATTATTCTATCCGTCTGTTCCGGGACCAAACGCTTAATGACGGATTTTTTCCCAAGATTGATCGGGAAATTGTTGATAAAAAGTTTATCCAACTGATTAACCGAATTTTGAGCGATCGCCATCTCGCCACTGATCAATTTGGCTATACCAGTAATTTAAACCTTTCTCTCAATAATTATGCTCTTAAAACCGGTACTTCCGATGATTACCGTGACACTTGGGTAATTGGTTATACTCCTGATTTTGTTGTCGGCGCTTGGGCGGGCAATGCCGATAACTCATCCACTAAAAAACTCTCTGGCCAAAGTGGCGCGGGTGAAATCTGGAGTCGCGTGATGGAGTTGATGGTCTCAACCCAGTATCATAAACAAACACCGTTTGATTTTAGTGAGATTATTGAGATTCCGGAAGGCCAAGAAGCAAATTTTGGTTTACCGGGCGATAATTTTGAACAGTATCGCTTTTTACTTAACGATAAAACGCGAAACCCTTGATCTCCCAAAATTTTCCGGGTTATTCATTTCCCAAATTTGGGTTGGCAAACGAAGATAATCTCCGGGGACTAATGCTCTCACTAAGTAATCGAATTCGTAAGTTCCGGGCTCTAACACCTCGCGATAAAGAAAGGCGTGATCATCGCGCCACTCGCGATGTGAGGGCCAGAATTTTGAATTTTTGATTCGCCCCAGTTTGGAATTTAAGGTTTGGTCTTCAGCGGCCAAACTGGTGTCAATAATCTCCAAACCAGCGGGGATAAAATCTTGAATTGCCACGTCGCGCCGCGTGACCGGCACGGTTATTTCAAGATGTTCCCTGATCACTTCACCCGCTTTCGCATCAGAGATTGGATTTTCATTTTTCCCATCAGCGAGGGTAAAAAAATCTCGTTTGATGGTTATCCCTTCATCTCGAGATATTGCCGCTTCAGCAGGAATAAAATATTTGAAGGCCAAGTCGTAATAAACTTTGCCTGATTCTGTTGGTGTTTTCTTTCCGATACTCATCGTGTTTAAGTCACCAAAGCGCAGTTCACTAAGCGGAAAAACTTTTTTAAGTTGAGCCAAAATATTTCTTGATTCAAAAGTAAATTCCGTCGCCGGTTGATCATTGAGACGATTTTCTAAAACGAAACTTCCGCTCGTTTCTGGTTGCCACCCAAGATAATCGGTGACCGCTTTAACGGCGGCTAAAGTATTTTTAGTTGACCCCCAAGCACCAGTCTTATCTCGTGATGACACCAACCATCTTAATAAATCAGCGATCTGATTTTTTTCTTTCCTTATGACCAAGATCGGGATAAAACGAGCAGTGTTTCCGATGGCGTTGTCATAATAAGTGGTCTTCCCCGGCCCAATATCCAAAAAGGTGCCGCGCGAATCGATAACCAGGCGACCCTTAAGCATTGAGTCTATCTTTTCCGCTTGATCTGGTAATAATTGATACCGATGTAAAATTTCTGAAGCGATGAGCAAGAGACCGCTCGGTGATTTTTTATCCTTTACTAACGCGCCCGCCACCCGATTCAAATCTCTGATAAATTGAGCATTGTTTCTGTAAATATCTTGGGTGAATAAAACCTGGAGGAAGGTGAGGACCTCGGCGTCGTCATATTTGATATCGGGCGCCAAATACATATCCGCCAAATATTTAGTCGCCCGGCTCCAAGCCGTTTCGTTTATCTGATAACCGACTTGGCTTAGCGCCGCAAAAGCCTCAACCGCTTCGGCGGTTGAGCGATAATCCGACCTTATGCTTTCTGGCCACATTCGAAAACCGCCATCAGAATTTTGCAAAGAATAAAGTGAATTTAGATCTTGAGTGATTATTGGCTCAAGTTCTGGCCAATTTTGGTTGGAGAGATTGGGGACATTAAGCGCTTTAGAAATTAAAACGGCACCGCGTAACCGACTGCTTATGTGTCCAGAACTCTTATAGGTATTGTTGATAAAATAATTAAGCGCGTTTGGCAGATACACCGCGATAGTGGCCGAACTATTTACAACTAGCTCCCCCTGATCGGGCAGAATTGAATCGGGAACATAAACCAACTCGGTGATTCTATTTTCCGTCGCGCCAGCCGAGGCCGTGACTTCGTAAAGAGTATTGGCGTTAACCGTTAAATTATCCTCAACCTCATCCGTGAGGCCGCCGCCTTCGGCACTTAAAGAGTAAGCAACGGCCCCCGCCGGCATTATGGCTGGCACTTGGATTCTCCAATAGACGGTTTCAGATTCTCCGGATTTGAGGGAGAGTTTTTTATTCTTTTGATCTTCGACTTTTAAACTTGGGGTAGTTAAAGTTACGCTAAGATTTAAAGTCCGGGAACTTTGATTGAAAACTTGAGCCCCTAGAGAAAATTGATCATCTGGTAAAACAAAACGCGGCTTAAGCGGCGTGACCATTAATAATTTTTTAGTGGTAAATTCGCGGTACCCCACTCCTACTTTGGTATCCAGAGTCATCCCCACCGCCTCGGCTTGCCAGGTGGTTAGATTATCAGGCAACTTAAAAGTAACACTGGCTCGACCGGCACTATCAGTTAATAGGTTGGGAATCCAAAAAGCCACTTCCTTAAACATGCCGCGTTTTTTATTGGAATTTGGGTCATTTCCACCTCCGCCCTTGCCCCCACCTTCGTCTAATTCAATATATTTGAGTAAATTACGAAAGTTAGAGTAAGTGGCCACCGTTAACGGAATGTACCCATAAAATTCTTTCACTGGGTCCTTTTTAGGATTACCTCTTAACGCCAACACACTCATATCTACCACGGCCAAAGAAACTTCCGCCAGCGCCGGACGTCCCGCATCATCAGTGACCGTCAAGGTCAATGAAACCAGATCGCCCGGATTATAAACCGTTTTATCGGTGGAGAGATTAATCTTTAGCTTTTTCTGATTACTGGCCACCCTAAAATCAGAAGAACCAAATCTCACCGCTCGGTCTGGAGCATAAGCGACCACACTCAAACGCACATTGGGATAGTATTCGGGAGTGACTGGAAATTCATAATTAGCAAGATTCCCTACAATATCAATTACTTCATAAGTAAAAATCTGTCCCCGCTCGATCGTGATTAAAGCTTTGGCTCGACCCTCAGGAATTTCCATCACCACGCGGCCTATTTCACCCAGTTTAAGTTCATTTTTTTCTGCTTTGACTTTTAATGAGATATCATCACGCGATCGCACTCTCACACTGCCGCTACCGTAAAGATAAAACCAAGACCGGCTGCCAACCGCTTGAGAACCTTTGGTTTTAACATCAACTTCATACTCACCTTCTCCGGTAACAATCAAGCTGATAGCGCCGTCACCATTCCCATCGGTGCGCAGTGATTCTGTTTTTACTAATTCACGAGTTCGCTTCCAAGACACATATTCTCTCTCGCTTCCCTCAGATGAACGCTTATCCGCCGTCCAGCGTACGCGATAAACTTGTGCCTCAATACCGTTAAGTGACATCGGGATGCCGTTCATATCAACGCTCTTAACCTGAAGCGAAACGGACGCTCCTGAAGCCATAAAACTTGGTTCTACTCTACTACCTAAATAATTTGGCGCGGCATGTAAAATAAAAGATTTTTGGGCGCCGATAGTCCGGCCGGGTTGATTTTTTACCGTCGTATCAAGAATAATAATTTTACTTTGAGTGAAATTGGTTAAATCGGCACTTTTTAGTTTGGTATCAATTATCGTTTCACCATCTTCATCCAAAATGGCTTTTCCTTGGCTCAGATAACGATCGCCATAATAATATTCGCCGCCACTATCTTGCTCGTCCGCAAAGAGATTATTAAAGTTAAAGTATTCTTCAGTATATTTATCGAAATAATAATATTGACTACTCAGATAATAGTCGACCGAAGCCCCGCTTACCGGTACGCCAAAATAATAATCGGCCTTAAGATTTATCTTCGGCTGACTGGCTAAAGTAAATTCATCTCCACCCGATTCAAGAGCCACTCGAAAAGCCGCGGGCGCATAATTAAGAACTTCAAAATGGGCGCATTGATAATCTACGCAAGCCCGATAGCTTCCCAAAGGCACGGCACTGTTTAAATCTACACTTGTGGAAACTGATCCAAAATTATTTGTTTTAAGACTCTCTTCTTTAATCACCTTGTTGGCGGAATCATAAACCTTAAGAGTAATTACCTGTCCCGTCGGGACTTCATAGTAGCCATCGTAGCCTAAACGATAATAGCCCTTTAAATTTACTGCTTGGCCGGGCCGATAAATTGGTTTATCGGTATATAAATAGAGATGTTTAATATTCGCCGCGCGCGAAGCCCAACTCAGGGCGGAAGAATTTTCAGAAATTACTACCGCATCTTGGCCGAATGTCGCTACTGTCAAATCGGCGCCGACGACAGGAGAAATAGAAGCGATGCCGTGATTATCAGTAAGCACCGTGTCCAAAACAGAACTCTGGCGATAAAAACTGATCGCCGCCCCGGCCACCGGTTCGCGAGTTGTTGCATCAAGCACCCAATAAAGATTCTTTAAACGACCTAATTGGCCATCGGTTAATCTCAGGGATTCGGACTCATTTTTGTCGAGCGGATTAATTTTTTTTTCTGTAACAATTAAATTTGTGACCGATATAAACACTCGCGCTTCCGATTGCCACTTCTCCGGCTTGGCGGGGGCCAATATTGAAACCTTGATGAAATAATTGCCTATGGCCGATGGAAAATAGTCCTTAATATCCACCGTCAAGAATCGACCTTCGGGGTCATTAATCGCAAGCGGAAGCACTCGGCTAACCTCGGCTTCGCAAGCAGGATTTGCTTTATCGCCTGATTTCTTTGCTTGATAAAAATCAATGGGGCGCAGTTTACAAACGGTCACTAAAACTTCGGGCAAGTGTTTGACCGAGAAAGTCAATTTAGTCCGACTCGGGACCGTGGTTAGATCATAATCTTGATGACTGGTGATCTGATAATCTCCAACGCGAACCGCCCTGGTTTCAAAACTGGTATTAACATCAACTTGGGAGCCAAAGACATCGGCGATTTTGGCAACGATAGTATATTTTGATCTCCCACTAAGTATCCCGTTTACCAGCGTTGTGTACTCACCAGCCTTACAAACCGAGACCCGGGCATTAGTAGTTGTAAGATACGATCCACTAAAACCAGTGCTGGCAAATGATGGAGTTACTTGGATTTCACTCCCCCCTTGATCATCTTTTGGACCAACCAGAGGATTGTTTGAACAAACAGTAAAGTATTCTAAACTATCGCTGGCGGCAATTTTATAAACTACCAAAGATTCATAGGTCGTCAGGTTAATGGCATTCTTTTCTTCCCCGATGATACTGCCCGGCGGAGAAACAATATTATCCAGAGAAATCTGAATCTTCTCTCCCCGTTTAATATTTGGTTTAAAAGAAATTATTATTTCTTTTTGATTAGGCACCTTGAGACAATTTTGGCGGGATTCTTCGGCGCACTTTTCACCGTAGACAAGATTGGCGATGCCAGAACCACTAATCCGACTTTTATCTAAATCAATATCTTCATAGAAATTAACGATGAGGGTGCCTTTGGGATCGAACCGGTCGGGGGAGGTTATCTGTGTTTGAGGAGAGGTTACCCTGGAATGTTGGACTAACCCGTTAACCTGATAATTAAATGATCGAATTTCATCCAAAATAATATTGCCGCCCGATTTAGGAAACGCCTTGCTTACAATTACCGCATAGTTTTGATTAATCTCCCAGCGACCGTTTTCCCCCACCGGAGAAAGAGCCAGGGTTTGAAAATCATCTTCCATCGTATTGTCATCATTAGAACTTTTTTTAGCATAGTTGAGAGTGAAAGGAATATCACTTCCTTTTTTGTTAATGACAATATGGCCTTTAGTTTTTTCCAAATCTACCGGTTGATTAAAACGGATCAGGAACGGTTGGTTATATCCGCGAACAATATTTGGCTTTAAAGATGAGCCTTCGGGCGCGTCGTAATCTAAATGATAAGTACTGAATCTCGCTTCTTTAGTTTTAACGGTCAAACCATCCAGCGACTTAAAGCCGGAATTAACAGTAACTAAATATTCAGCTGAAGAAAGCAAATTATTTTTAGGAATAAATTGGAGAGTGTTGGTACTGATCCACTTAAAGCGTCCAGGAGTAGGGGGAGTGACGGTGACCGGCAGCGAATCATCAACAAACTGGTCTAAGCGACCTAGGGGCACTATTGGCCGATTAAAGACGATGCTGATTTTAGTTTCCGGCAAGACTTCTTCATCGGCTGGTAAAATTGCCAATATTTCCGGATCCGCGACTACCAAGAAATCCTCCGTGAGTGTTTGGTCGGGCTTTAGATTTACCACGGCGGCATAGTGCCTCCCCATTTCAAGAGAACTGGTTGGTTGATAATAATAAATTTCGGTTTTTGACTCGGAATTAGTAGTGGAAATTAATTCGCCATTTTCCCGCCTAAGCCATTTACCAGATATCGCTGGATTAAAGATTACCTGCTCGGCAACCTTTACTTGCAGCGCCCGCGGTAAAGCCACAGAAATTGCCGCTGAACGCGAGATTTTCTCTGGGACCAGTCGAGATTGCGAAACTGTTTCTGACAAACGACCTAGAGAAAACCTGAGGTAGGGCCAGGCGATCTTTATCGCCAAGCCGATTACTATCAGTATCAAAAAAAGGCTTATTACTTTCAAAATTGTTTTCCCCATTTTTTTATTTTTAATTTTTAATGCCTGATCTTGGAATTATACCACCAAATGCCGTTAGCGAGGTGATTTTTTGATAAGTAAGTTAAACGCGAAGCCGCGTCCTATTGGCGAGTCTGACTTTCGATTTCCGACAGTACTTTCAAACACACAAAAAAGCCCCGCGGTGGTTTGAGCGCCAGCGCGGGGTTTGAGTGATTTGGGGCCGTTTAGTATCCGGCCGCCACTTTAAGATTCTGTCGGAGACGGTCTGGCAGTTCGGGCTCATTGCCACCCTTAGTGGCATAGTAGATTACGAATCTTGGATCGTAAGTGGTGGCGTAATCCTTCATATGAAAAGCGGTGCCGACAACGACTTCGTAAATTCCGTCGTCGTTGGAAAACTGCGCCATTACCGGGACCGAGTAATAATCTTGAGAACCCCAACGCTCCCAAGCGCCGGCGCATTCCGGACAGGCCCGAGATTTGGCGAGAACTAATGCAAAAAGAGACGGTTTTGGCAGCTGGGTCGGGGAAATTCTTTTCCCGTACTCAATCCCCAACCACGCCACGGCGGCGAATTGCAGAACAAAAACGACTCCGACCAAAATGGTCTTTTTCACGGCTAGTCCTCCAAATCACAAGGTTCTAAACCGCCCTACCCCGGCGGCCGGGAATCAGACGCGCGTCCGATTTCTGCTCAAGATGCTAGCATTTCCTTAATGGTCTGTCAAATTTTTCAATCTTTTTTTGGTTAGGCAAGGTCAAAGCCTTGATATAACAGTTGAGTCGAATGGAGATGCTGGGAATCGGTCACAGCTTGTCGCATACTTGCGACGGCCGCGACCCCGCCCATACTCCCAGACGCACACAAAAAGACTACCAATTAAGGTAGTCTTTTTGATGGCGTTGGGATATTCTAAACTTTGCGCGAAATTTCTTTGAACGAAACTGACGCTCCGCCCCGCCGCCGCTCGCTCCGCTCGCATGCCCCGCAGAAAAATTTCCTTTGCTTTTTTGATTCTGCGTGCGACCAATTTTTTCTTCTAAAAGGAAAAGGAAACTTTTTTGCGGGACTCCGCTCTGAACGAGCAGGGCGGCGGGGCTTCGCTTCGGCTCGGGCGCGGCGGAATTCCCCCCACACCCCCCTTCCGCCGCGCCCTCGCTTCCGACGGCGATTTTTTCGGCGGGATTATTTCTTCTTCCCAAATTTAAATTTATCAAAAAGTAAAATCCGCACACCTAATAATTCAAGACCAATAATTGCCAGCCATGAACCGGGAGTCAGGGGTGTAAAGAGAGCGGCAAGACCAACAAAAATTAAAATAACGCCGATCGCTTTTTTGATTTTCGGATTGGCATGGATATATTCTTTAACAATTTTAAGCAGGTTCATAGATGGTTAAATTAACTTTCTTCGGTAAAAGAATTTGCGTATCTCCTCGACCAGAATAATTGACCCTGCAATTGGAATAATGATAAGCCATTCCGAAAGCGAAAGCGGTGTGGTGTGTAGAATTTTCTGCAAAAATGGCGTATAGAGCGCGGCAAATTGTAGAAATATGATTATCACTGTGGCACCGACTAGAAACATATTGGAAAATGGATTCATTTGGAAAATGGATTTGCTTTCGGATCTGCAATTCCAAGCATTGAACCATTGGAACACCGCAAGCGTTGTGAGCGAAATTGTCAAAGCCTTGGTAAGGTCAGTTTCAAAGTATCCTTTGAAAAGATAGAGTGTTCCAATAGCCATCGGTAATGCCATAAAGAACATCCTTTGCGCCATGAGTCCATCCACAATCCATTTTTTAGGTCGCTCAAATTTTCCTTGCAATAATCCTTTTTCTTTTGGTTCCATGGCGAGAGCAACATCAAGAAAGCCGTCCGTGACAAAATTAAGCCAGATGATTTGAGCGGCGAGAAGAGGCAACGGGTATCCTAAGACAAGCGCGCCGGTAACAACTAACACTTCGCCCGCGCTTGTGGAAAAAAGATACAGAATGACTTTTTTAATTGTTTTATAAATCCCTCTGCCTTCTTCGGCAGCTGAAACTATGCTGGCGAAGTTGTCGTCGAGAAGTATTATATCCGAAGCTTCCTTCGCCACCTCGGTTCCGATTTTCCCCATTGCCACACCGAGGTCAGCGGCAACAAGAGACGGTGCGTCATTCACGCCGTCTCCGGTCATTGCTACGATTTCTCCTCGTTTGCGATAAACCTGAATGATGCGAAGTTTGTGATCTGGCGTAACCCGGGCACAGACGCTTGAGCGGGCAAGTTTTTCCGCTAGCTCATCATCGGACATTTTATCGATTTCTTCCCCAGTAAGAACATTGTCGCCTTCACGCCAAATATCCGCCTCCTTCGCAATTGCCTGTGCCGTGAGACGATGATCGCCTGTGATCATTACCACGCGCATATCCGCTGCTCTTACTCTTTGCATTGCTTCTTTAACTTCTGGACGAAGCGCGTCATTCATACCAAAAAAACCAACAAAGGTGAGCAACGGCATTGCATTCCCATTAACGCTCCGCTCAGTATCTGGATTGATGGCATAGGCAACTACCCGAAAACCACCTTGCGCAAGATTATTGAAAACTGATTCTAATTCTTTTTTCTTTTCTCCGCTTAGAGTTTCGGTTCCATTTTTGTGCCAGATATTTTTACAAAGCTCAAGCACTTTCTCCGGTGCGCCAACGATAGTAATGAAATTTTTACCGTCAACCGCTCGAATTGTGGCGTGATATTTTTTTTGATAGTCAAGCGGTAATTCAAAAATTTTCGGTGTTTCTTGTTCCAGCGCTTCGTGGCGAAATCCAATCTTTTCAGAGAGCACCAACATTGCCGCCTCGGTTGGATCACCCGCAATCTTCCAAGTATTGGTTTCTTCCAAAAAAGACAGCCGTGCGTTGGCGCAGAACGCCGCAATTCTTCCGCTAAAAAGCAGTTCTGGATGATTTAAGGGGTCAATAGTTTTACCATTAAAAATTACTTCGCCCTTTGGCTCGTATCCACTACCTGTGATATCAAAAATTTTGCCGTCCACATACACACGCTGAATGACCATCTCGTTTCTAGTGAGCGTTCCAGTTTTGTCCACAGCAATAATTTTTGTTTGCCCTAATGCTTCAACCGCCTGCAATCGCTTCATCAGCACATTGCGCTTTGACATTCTCCGAACGCCAGTTGCCAAAACTAAAGTCATCACAATCGGAAGCCCTTCGGGGATAATAGAGACCGAAAGCGCTACCGCCGTGGTAAACATTTCTTTGATGGATTTGCCAGAAAGAACGCCGAGAACAATTAGCGAGGTGCTGATGACGGCTACCATAATAATAATAACGCGAGAGAGATAACGAATATTGGCTTTTAGAGGAATTTCAGTATCAATCGAGGAAATTTTCTGCGCAATTTTTCCAATTTCTGTTGCGAGTCCGGTAGCCACAACAACCGCAGTGCCGTTTCCACTCAAAATGTGCGTACCCTTAAATACCATATTTTTCTGATCCGCCACTGGCAGATTGTCTGCTGGCATTACCGTATCGGTTTTAGTCACTGGTTCTGATTCTCCAGTAAGACTTGCCTCATCAACTTTCAGAGTATTGGAGAAAATAATCCGCGCGTCAGCCGGCACTTTTTCTCCTTCTTGCAATACAATAATATCCCCGGGCATTACTTCGGTATCTGAGACTATAAGCTCCATACCGCTCCGTAGTACAGTTGCGGAAGTTTCGGCAAACTTTTTCAAAGCAAGCAGGGTGTTTTGCGCCTTACCTTCCTGAATAGTGCCCACAATCGCATTAAAAAGAAGCACCGCAAAAATAATCGAAGCGTCAATAACTTCTCCCATCGCAAAAACAATGCCCGCCGCGGCAAAGAGAATATAAATCAGCGGACTTTTAAATTGCCGCAAAAAAATAAGGAGCAAGCCATCTACCTTCCCTTCGGGAAGTTTATTGAATCCGTATTCTTGAAAACGCTCGGTCGCTTCTTCTTTTGTTAGGCCGTGCTCACGCGAACGGAGCACAAGAAGAACCTCGGGGACTGTTTTTGTATGCCATGAAATTTGTTGCATTATTGCCATAAATCTATTTGATTAAATCATCAACGCCAACTTCAAGCGCTTTGGCAATCTTGGTCAGGGTTTCGATTGTCGGGTTCTGATTAACGCCATTTTCAATCTTAACAATGGTATTGAGCGATAAATCAGCAAGCCGAGCTATCTTTTCGAGAGAATAGCCCTTTTTGCCCCGCAATTTCCTTAAATTGTCTGAAATGTTATTTGACATTGCTTTCGTTATTGTTTAACATTATAGTATATAGAATAGAATATATAGCATAATTTCTTGATACTACAATGATACATAATTTAAACAATTTTGTAAACGAATCTTTAGGGAGTTCCTTAATCTTTTCCGCGCACGGGTGGTGGGGCAAGGAAAAGAATTGTAATCCCGCCGAAAAAATCGCCGTCGGAAGCGAGGGCGCTGCGGAAGGGGGGTGTGGGGGGAATTCCGCCACGCCCGAGCGAATACAAAAAGCGGACAGCCCCGCCGTCCTGCTCGTTCAGAGCAGAACCCCGCAAAATAGTTTTCTTTTCCTTTTAGAAGAAAAAAAACGGCGCGCGCAAATCAAAAATTGTGAAGAAAACTATTTTGCGGGGTGGCGAGGTTTCCGAGCGACGGCGAGGCTGGCTTCCTTATTGGGGGTTTTGCTCAAAAAAAGTTCGAACATCAATCAAAAAACACCGCCAAGTTTCACTTTTTGTGAAATCGTAAGAAACTGCCTCGGCGCAAAGCGCCTCGGCATGGTATTTTTCCGCAATTTGAAAGGCATTTTTGAAATTGCACGCCAGCGTGCGGTCGGCAATGCGGAAGTTCGCAGAGCGAAGCTCTGGCAAAATGGAATTTTGCAAACCAATCTTTTTTCTTTTGCTTTCAGCAAAAGGTTGAGCGTATTTTTCTTTGATTGCCCAAAAGCTAATCTCAAAACAATATGGACAACATAAATTTACAAACCAAAAAGATTTTTCTCTATGCTCGAAAATCCACGGACGAACCTGAAAGGCAGGTTTTGAGTATTGAGGCGCAAATGTTTGAATTGCGAGAATATGCCCGCAAAGAAAACCTGAATATCGTCCGTGAATTTGTGGAAAGCAAAACTGCCAAAGAGCCGGGCAGAGAGATTTTTAACGATATGGTGGCAAGCATAGAGAAAAATGAAGCCGAAGGAATTTTAGCGTGGCACCCTGACCGCCTCGCTCGAAATAGCATAGACGGCGGACGAATAATTTACTTGGTAGATACAGGAAAAATAACCACGCTAAAATTTCCTACTTTTTGGTTTGATCCGACACCGCAAGGAAAATTTATGTTGTCCATCGCTTTCGGGCAATCAAAATACTACATTGATAATCTTTCGGAAAATATAAAGAGGGGTATTCGCCAGAAATTGCGAAATGGAATATGGCCCGCTTGGGCACCACTTGGCTATATAAACGACAAGAACGCCCGCTGTATCGCCGTGGACAAAGAAAAGGCAAAGTATATCAAGCGGGCTTTTGAAATGTACTCTACTGGCGAATACCCCCTCGCTCAAATCCGAAAGATTATCAATTCCTTGGGCTTGGTTGGCAAGAAAGGCAAAATGCTTTCCGTTTCAAATTATCAGTATATGTTGAAAAATAAAATCTACTACGGAATGATTGAATATAACGGCGAACTGTATGACGGAAAGCACGAACCGATTATCACAAAGAAACTTTTTGATTCCGTTCAAGAAGTGATGGCGAATAAGAGCAAACCGAAATCGCCAAAACTCAAACCGTACATATTTAGAGGATTTTTCCGTTGCGGAGAATGTGGTTGTTTCATCACTACCGAAACACAAAAATGTCATAACTATTTGCGATGTACCAAACGGAAAAATCCTTGTTCGCAAAGATATGCCAGAGAGGACGCCATCACTTCTCAAATAAAAGAGGAAATCAAAAAAGTTTCTTTGTCTTCCGCTTGGGCAAACGCTTCAATCAACTATTTTGAAAACGAAAAAATGAAACTTGCCCAAGCGGAAAGTTCTTTCGCCCAAAAAGCGAGAGATGGGCTTGTAGAGATAGAAACAAAACTTGATCGTTTGCTTGATTTACAACTTGACGGCAGTTTATCGCAAACGGAATATGCTACCAAAAAGCACAAGCTCATTCTCGCTAAAAAAGATTTGGAAGAAAAAATATCCGCTTTTGGGCGAAAGAGCAATAATCGGTTCGAACTTGCCATTGCCTTTCTAAAAGACGCCAACCAAGCCGAAAAATACGCTCAACAAGAAAATCCCGAAAGGATTCGGGATTTTCTCAAAAAGATTGGTTCGAACTTCCGCATTGCCGACCGCACGCTGGCGTGCGATTTCAAAAATGCCTTTCAAATTGCGGAAAAATACCATGCCGAGGCGCTTTGCGCCGAGGCTGTTTCTT
>Ga0209542_10011686_pt1 | contig 15525 bp, 14 predicted proteins | sample RifCSPhighO2_01_FD_184028 | JGI IMG/M metagenome (GOLD analysis project Ga0209542, IMG submission 184028) | Soil microbial communities from Rifle, Colorado - Rifle CSP2_plank highO2_0.1 (SPAdes) (version 2) | ecosystem: Environmental > Terrestrial > Deep subsurface > Rock core/Sediment ... | reverse complement strand
GACTCTACCAGGGGACACCTCAAAAATCGCACCTGACTCTACGCCGGAAGGGTACACGAAGCTTTACCGCGACGTCTTTGCGTACGCGAGGCAAAAGAACCTGCTCATCTACGCGAATATGCTACCAGAGGGAAAATCAGACGTGTACACAGTCGCTTCACAGTCGTCAATGATCGACCGCGTGAGCGCATACACAAACTACTTCTGTCCTGATTTCCTGGGTCCGTTCAACGAAGATGGGCACTTTACGTCCCACTCGTCAGTTGTGATTGGAATTAAGAGCCGTCTTACATCGTCCTGCACTGATCCAAATGGAAACAGTGTGAGTAAAGCAAAAATAGTAGGCCCCGACCCCTCGAGTCGCACACAAGCAATTAATTATCTCACGAGCGATCCAACATTGTTGGGGACTCTGGATATTTACTCTACTCACAACAATACTGGGGGTGTGAATACTACTGGCGGCGGAAACAATCCATATGATACATCTGTCACTGTAACGGAATGGCAGGATTTCGACAGTCAAGTTGGAAGTAAGCCCGTGTGGGCTTCAGAAATGGCCGGTTTGACATCAAGTCCTACTGGTGGTTGGGATATGGTCCCGTTTACGGGAAACCACACAGGTAAGCAGGTCGGTGTGAAAGCGGTCATCGATTCAGGTGTCATCAGTGGGCTTGTCTTATACATGGCCCCCCGCTTCATCGACGATACCGATGGAGACGGCATATATACCCTGAAAAGCATGGCAGGAATCTTGGCTCAAGGCCTGTGCGCCGCAGGGTGGGATAGAAGCTGTCCCAAAGTCCTCGGCGCCTCAACCACCAGAGAAGCTTCGCTAATCGAGATTATATGGTCATACATCACAGGCACAATAGGAGCAGCCGCCGCGGCGCTGTTTAACTTCCCGTTCTGATTTTTATTCCAGCAAACCAGCAAGGTTAAACCTTGCTGGATGTTATGGCAAGGTCGAACCTTGCCAGAGGATTTCTGGTTACTTTAGTTCTTGGAGTTCGTAGCTACTTGGCGGGTTTTTAAGGTTGTGTTCCAATTGCTCGCGGGTTAGGAGTCCTTTTTGCGCTCCGATTTGCTGTATAACTGCCGATGCATTGACTGGCCCCCACAGAAGCGCTTCTTCAAGCGGCTTGCCAAGTGCCAGTGCGGCCACGACTCCTGATGCAAGCGCGTCGCCCGCGCCGGTTATTTCAAACGGTGCACGCGGGTCAGGGTAGCGGGGGACATGCCAGCAGGTCCCGACCTCGTTTATCGCGTAGGCACCGCGTATGTCGTCGGTAATAACCACAATTTTTGGTCCCAACCCTTTTGTCTTCTTTAACAAATCTTTTATTTCGTGTCCTTGCTCGAGCGAGAGGATTAGCTCGGCCTCTTCTTTATTGCAAAAGAAAATATCTGTACGCTCATATACCGTCCGGAGCACATCAATGCCAAACTTTATCTGGAATGTGCCGGGCTGGAAAGCGAGTTTTGTTTGGGTCCAGCCATTGAGTTGTTCCATCAGCGCATGGTGGTAGGGAAGCGAGTTTTCTCCAAGCGAGGAAAGGTATAGCCATCGCGGCGGTTCGGTGATTGCAGGCACTGTGTACTGGCGCTCTTCGTGTTTAACCAGTATAGTGCGTTGCGATTCAAACCACAGCACGTAGTGGTAATTTGTTTTTTCATTTTCCGACTGCTCGATAAAACTGGTGTCAACTCCCTCGGCTTGAAGTGCTTTTAGACACTGTGCCCCGTACTCGTCTTTACCCACGTATGCACGTAAGCTAGAAGAGAGCCCAAGGCGGGCTGCTGCTACGGCCGCATTGGCCGAGTTGCCGACCGCAGGCACCACCTCGTTTAGCTCGTAGGGTATTTTGTCGCCCCACCGCATGCATATTTCGCAATCTTCCTTGTTTATTTTGCAGTGTACGGATGCGTCTTTGAGTTTAATAAAAGCGTCTATGGTAATGTCCCCGACCGCCAAAAGGTCAAACTGGTTTTGCATGAGTGTAGTATACTAAAAGTATGACGCTTAGGGATGTGGTTATGCAGTACCAAAAAGATGGCAAAGCGCTCGGACATTTTAACTTTTCCGACTCCAACCAGCTCAAAGCAATTGCCGAGGCGGCAAAGGAAACCGGGCTCCCGGTTATATCCGGGCTCTCCGAAGGGGAGCGCGAGTTTTTTCCCATCGCGCATGCGCGCGCGCTTGTAGATATATATAGAGAGTCTGGGATTGAGCTGTTTTTAAACGCCGACCATACCTACAGCACGGACAAAGTCGAGAGTGCCATCGCCGCCGGTGTCGACTCGGTGGTGGTAGATGGCGCTAAACTTCCGTTTGAGGAAAATATACATCTGCTTACGGCGGCAGTTGGGCGCGCGCGGGTGAGCGGGCGTGACTTAATAATAGAGGGAGAGCTCGGTTACATCGGTACCTCCTCCAAGCAACTAGACCAACTGCCGGAAGTGGTGACCGGAGCAAACATTACTACCGTGGAAGATGCTAAAAAATTTGTAGAGGCGACCAGAGTAGACTGCTTTGCACCGGCGGTGGGGAATATCCACGGGATGTTAAAAAGTGCGGCACATCCGCGGCTCCACCCAGATAGGGTCAAGGAAATTGCAACTGCTGTAGGGGTGCCATTGGTACTACACGGCGCGTCCGGCAATACGCAAGGAGACATACGCGCGTGTATTAAGGCGGGGGTTGCCATAGTACACATCAACACAGAACTGCGGCTTGCCTATAGAGACGCATTGCGCGAGTCACTAGAGAGTGAGGAAACAACGCCATACAAATTTCTCGAACCGGCAGTGTTGAAAATGAAGGACTTTTTGGTCTCCAAAATGCGCCTCTTTGCAGGGCAGTAATCTTGCTTTTTACTTAAAAATCATTTAGAGTGTTCGGGCAATGGAACTTGCAGTAACCAGGCGAGACAATACAAAAAAAGCAACCACACTGCGCCGCGAAGGCATCTTGCCGGCGGTGGTATATGGCCGTACACACGAGTCGACCCCAATTTCGGTCGACCAAAAAACATTTGAAAAAGTGTTCAACAACGCTGGTGAGTCTACCGTCATAACACTGACCGGCCTTGGCGAAGACAAGCAGGTGTTGGTTAACGAGGTAGAGCGACACCCTGTTTCTGGAACGATATTGCATGCAGATTTTTACGCAATCGCCAAAGGGCAAAAGGTAACAGTCTCCATACCTCTGGAGTTTAATGGCGTGTCGCCCGCTGTCAAAGAGCTCGGCGGCATTTTGACAAAAGTTCTGCATGAACTCGAGATCGAGTGCGAGCCAAAAGACCTGCCGCGCTCTATAGTAGTAGACATTTCTCAACTAGTAACGCTTGAAGACCAGATACATGTTAAAGACCTGGTATTCCCGGCGAGTGCCGAGGTATCAGCAGAGCAGGATGATGTGGTGGCTATGATATCGGTCGCCGAAGAGGAGCCGGTTGAGGAAGTTGCCGCAGACATCTCCGCGATAGAAATTTCTGAAGATCGCGGCAAAAAGGAAGAGGAAGGCGCCGGTGGAGAAACGGGCACCACCCCCGCTACCAAAGCCGAAGTGCAGAAGCCAGCTAAAGAAAAGAAAGAGTAAGGCAAGGTCCATCTGTTATACTGCATCTGTTATACTGGTAGTATGCATGGCAGGGTACTCTGCGTGTTTAGTGTGGCTTTTGTTATAGGGCTCTCGATATCCTTCGGGGGGCTTTTTGCACACGCACAAGGAGCGGTACAATTGACAGACACTCGCCGCGCCGAACTGCAGACCCAGCTAGACCAGATAAACGCCCAGATAGAAGTGCAAAAGAAAATCCTTAGCGGCAAACAGAGCGAGCGCGTGTCTCTGGAGCGCGACGTTGCGATACTAGATGCACAAATAGCCAAAACAAAACTTGCCATTAAGGCGCGCGACCTCACTATCCAGGGCCTTACCTCCGACATACAAAATAAAGAAGACACTATCTTTGGCCTCAATTCCAAACTCAATGCCGAGCTGGAGTCAATGGAGGCCATAATGCGGCAAAAAAATCAACTCGACACCACACCTCTTGCACTGGCTGTCCTCTCTTCCCAGAGCTTGTCTGACTTTTTTTCCGACCTCGATACCTTTGACTCTATAAACAAAGCAATGCAAGCGTCGTTTGTAGAGATCCGAGACACCAAGGAGGCCACCCAAGCGCAAAAAGACGATTTGGAGGACAAGCGCGAGGAAGAAACACAACTGCGGCAGGTGCAACAGCTACAACAACGCCAACTCCTAGCTAAAGAAGCTGAAAAGAACAGCATCTTGAAAGAAACAAAGGGTCAAGAAAAGGCCTACCAAGAGCTTATTGCCGCCAACCAAAAAACCGCCGCTCAGATCCGCTCTGCGCTGTTCGAACTCTCCGGCTCCGCAGCGATACCTTTTGGGAAGGCGTTGGAGTATGCACTCCTTGCAGAAAAGCATACCGGTATCCGCCCGGCCTTTTTGCTCGGCATAATAGCCGAGGAAAGCAACTTGGGCGAAAATGTCGGCACCGGCTCCTGGCAGGTCGACATGCATAAAACAAGAGATGTCCCCGTGTTTGAAAAAATTGCGGCTAGTTTGGGTCTAAACCCCAATACGCTGCCTGTGTCCAAAAAACCGTGGTACGGCTGGGGAGGCGCCATGGGACCCGCACAATTTATCCCTTCCACTTGGGCGATATATGCGGGATATCCAAAACCTTCCTACAATTATGAAGCGTCCGAGGATCGTGTCGGCAAACTCACCGGCAACTATCCTCCGAGTCCGTGGAACCCCAAGGACGCCTTTATGGCATCGGCATTGTATTTGACAGACTCCGGTGCGGCAAAAAAAACTGGACGCGACGAGTTTATAGCCGCCATGTGTTACTTGGCCGGCTGCGGCAACGCCAGCAAAAAGAGTCTGCAATTTTACGGCGACCAAGTGCTGTGTCTTGAGCTAAAGTACCAAAAGGACATAGATATAATCTTGGGTACTAATGATGCCGACTCTATGCGCGCTGACACGCTCTACTACGGTCAGTGTTAGCGGCTTGCCACCACACCAATGCATTGGTGTGGTGGCTTGTAAAGTCATGCAATTATGCTATATTTGAGCTCATGAAAGCAGAGACGCATCCAAACTATTTCCCCAAGGCCAGCGTGAAGTGTGCCTGTGGCAACACCATGACTCTCGGCTCCACAAGCGAAAAAATAGAGGTGGAAATTTGTTCCAGCTGCCACCCATTCTACACCGGCAACGAAAAGGTCCTTGATGCCGCCGGCCGCGTAGAGAAGTTTAGGGCGCGCTCCGCTTTTGCCAAGGATTCAGCGGACAAACGTGCCGGCACATCTGCTAAGCGCGCAAGCAAAAAGAAAGCCAAGTAGATGGACCTCGGGCGCTACAAGGACAATCCAAAAACCGCGTATCTTGCCGCGGCTCTTGACCATATACAAAACGAAAATGACCGCAAAATGCTCATAGCGCAGATGGACGAAATTTTACAGAAGGAAAACGCCGATGAAGATAGCGTGCCAAACGAGGTGGTGCTCGAAGTCCGAGCAGGAGTGGGCGGGCAAGAGGCGGCATTGTTTGCCGCCGAGCTCGCGGGTATGTACTTTGCGTATGCCGCAAAAGAGGGATGGGAGGTGCGCAGGATGTATGAATCCAAGTCCGAACTCGGAGGATATAAAGAGGCCGCGTTTGAAATACGCGGTAAGGGCGCATACGAACGCCTCCGGCTTGAAACAGGCGTGCACCGAGTGCAGCGCGTCCCTGCCACGGAAAAGTCCGGCCGCATACACACCTCGACCGCCTCGGTTGCGATTTTACCGATTCGAAAAAAGCATGCGATGACAATCAACCCGGGCGACATTGAGATGGAGTTTTCTCGCGCGGGTGGTGCCGGCGGGCAAAACGTCAATAAAGTTGAAACGGCCGTGCGTTTAGTACACAGGAAAACCGGTATTGATGCTCGCTCGCAGTCCGAGCGCAGCCAGTCTGCAAACCGCGAGCTTGCTATGGCGGTGCTTATGGCAAAACTGGAGGCCCTGCAAGAAGAAGAGGATGCAAAAAAACACGCACAAAAACGCAAAGACCAAATAGGCACCGGCGACCGCTCGGAGAAAATACGCACCTACAACATCCTACAAGACCGTGTCACAGACCACCGTATCAAAGACTCGTGGCACAACATCCCTGGCATCTTTGCAGGTAATATTGCTCCCATACTCGATGCGCTTGCCGCGGCCAACGCCGCGAAAAGTAGCGTTGCAGATGGCTGACATTTGTGCTACAGTGACGCACATTCCTATGGAGAAAAACCAACTTATAGATAAACTGTTTCAGGTCGGAGCCCACTTCGGTTATGGGCCGTCGCGTCGGCATCCGTCATTGAAGTCTTTTATATTTGGTGCCAAAGGCGGTACCGAGATATTTGATCTGGAAAAAACAGCCGAATCTTTGACAGATGCGCTTGTCTTCGTGCAAAAACTCGCCAGTGAGCGCAAGGTTATTTTGTTTGTAGGCGGCAAAGCAGAGGCGCGCGGTGCGGTGAAGCGCATCGCCGAGCGCTTAAACCAGCCGTATGTAGCCAGTCGATGGATAGGCGGGAGTCTTACCAATTTTTCTGAAATCCGCAAACGCCTCGCACACCTCGCCGATTTGACAGAAAAGCGCGAGAAGGGGGAGCTCTCCAAATTTACAAAACGCGAGCGTCTGCTTATCGACCGAGAAATAGCAGACCTAGAGGCAATGTTTGGCGGCCTGCGCGGCATACAAAAATTACCAGACGCTCTGGTTATAGTCGACCCGCGTCACGAGCAGGGAGCAGTGGAAGAAGCGAAACTCCTCCGCGTTCCGATTGTCGCGCTTATGAACTCCGACTGCGACCGAGCGGGAGTCGCATTCCCAATACCGGGTAACGACGCGTCTATTGCCAGCATCAATTTAATACTCGACGAAATCGCCAAGACGTACGAAGCTCATTTAGCTCCCGCGGTCGCTCCGGCCACACCTTCGGAAGAAGCGCTACCCGAAATACGATAATTTTATACTATGGTTATATCGGCAGACACTGTTAAGGCACTGCGCGAAAGGACAGGCGTATCTGTTATGGCGTGCAAAAAAGCGCTTGAAGATGCCGGCGGCGACATGAAAAAAGCCACCGCGCTATTGGCAGAGCAAAGCGCGCTTATAGTAGAGAAAAAGCAAGGCCGCACACTTAGTGCCGGCACAGTTGCCGCCTACATACACAACAATGCACAGGTGGGCGCCATGGTGCTCCTGTCGTGCGAGACCGACTTTGTTTCTAAAAACGAAGCATTTACCTCGCTTGCCTATGACATCGCGATGCATGCCGCCGCGATGCGCTCGCAAAGCATCGAAGTCCTTATGGCAGAGCCATACATAAAAAATACCGCACAAACAGTAGGCGAGCGCATCGCGGCCGAGGTACAGAAGTTCGGCGAGAGAATCGAGGTAAGCGACTTCAGCGTTTTTTCGGTCCGCTAACTAAAAAGAAGACCCCTAGCACGCACTGTGCGCGCTGGGGTATACTACACAGTACCATGGCAGGCGTATTTTCAATTACCTTGGGCGCCTCTATATTAGGGATGGCACTATTGCTTGTCCTTAAGCACATGGAGCTTAAAACAGGGCGAGTACTGTTGGGCAGTGCACGTCCGGCGGTTGGGCGATTCTTCCACGCGGGAATGGTGTGGCTCGAGCATATTTTGCCGGCACTATTGCGCCAAGCTCTCTTCAGCGCTGGCCGCGCTCTTAGAGCATGGGTGCGCGAGGTCATTGTGCGCGGGATAGTGTTCTTCGAACGGATGCTTGAGCTTACACTCACCACCGTAAGGGAAAAGACCCGAGCGCCAAAAGGCACCGGCCAAGTATCGGCGTTTTTGCGAGAGATAGCCGACCACAAAAAGAAGCTCTTAAAACGCTCGCCGAGCGAGCGCGTGATTTTGGACGAATAGACATATACGCCGCCTTAGCTCAGTCGGTAGAGCAACTCTTTTGTAAAGAGAAGGTCCCCAGTTCGAATCTGGGAGGCGGCTCCAGAAGGTAATAGAAGCGGCGCCGTCCAGCAAGTCCAGCAAGGTTAGACATTGCTGGGCGGGATATACACACCGCCTGCATGTACAGACTAAGAATAATATGCGACCATTTCTACTATGACCAAACGCATCGGGGTCGGTCTTTTGGCGCTTGGTATCCTCCTCTCCTTTTTTGTATATTCCAACTCCACTCCAGTACAGGCGGCAGAACTTACAGAACAACAAATACAAGCCGTCGTCTCACTCATTGCTTCTTTTGGTGCCAACGCGGAAACGGTTGCCAGTGCCACCGCGGCGCTCCGCGGCCAGGCAACGAGCGTTAGCTCCTCTACCAGCATCTCTGCTGAGTGTCTAGAGCTCTCTCGTAACCTTGGTCTTGGCAACACTGATACATCAACCGATGGAGAGGTGTCCGCACTGCAAAAGTTCCTCGGCATTACCCCACCAACCGGCTACTTTGGCCCCCTAACCATGGCGGCCGTAGAAGCGTGGCAGTCCGCAAACGGCATCGTCTCTTCCGGTACTCCACAAACAACCGGCTACGGGCGCGTCGGCCCCGCCACGCGCCAAGCAATGGCGTGCGGAACAACTGACAACAACGTAGCTGGCCAGGACGACGATCTCTTCCTGGAAGACATTTTACTGGATGACATTTACTATGACGAAGAGGCAACCGCCACACCTGCCGGTGGTTCTCTCGCCGCCGCCGCCGAGCTCACCAATGTGGATGAAGGTTCGGGGTTGCTACTTGGGCAGATAATCACCTCTCCCAAAGCCGGTACCTACCGCACTGACAAACCACTGACCATTACATGGAAAATCCCGACAAATCCTGCAACTGCCCGTAACATAGATGTAGGTCCACGCACCGTGTGTATCCGCATCCAAAAGCAGGGAAGCAGTACCACGTACATTCCAAAGCTCGGTACGAGCATCGTTGCCGGGGAGTGGTGTGAAGCGTATTCAAACAGCAAGCGCTCGCATGCCTGGACACCAAACACAACCACATCACTTACCCCCGGCACATACCGTGTGCTCTTGAACATCTACTACCTCACCCAAAAGGAAGGGGGCTCTGCAGGACAACGGCAGATCATAATCCTTGGCAAGAATATACAGACTTCGTCCGGTGCATGGTTTGAACTTACCAACTGGACAACCTCTCCCTTACCCTCCTGCACATTCTCTACCGCCCCCGACTCAATAACCGCTGGCAATACCAGCACACTCTCCTGGACCGCCACCAATGCAACTACCGGCACAATTGACCACAGTGTCGGCGCCATGACGCCAATAGCCGCGGGCTCGAAATCCGTCTCACCAACCTCCTCCACCCTCTACACCGCTACGGTTACAGGAGCAGGAGTAGGAGCAAGCGCAACTTGTGAAGCAAACGTGGATGTGACCACCGGCACCGGCGACACCACAAAACCCACCGTCTCTCTCACCGCTCCAGCGGCAAGCTCGACTGTCTCTAGCACCGTCACCATCTCCGCGAATGCGTTCGACCCTTCGACGGGCTCAGGGCAGGTAAGCGGTGTCGCGGGCGTGCAGTTCAAAGTAGACGGCGCAAATGTCGGAGCAGAAGACACAACCGCTCCGTACTCCATTTCCTGGGATTCCACCTCAATTACCAACGGCACTCACTACATCAGAGCCGTCGCGAAGGACGCAGCAGGCAACACACGATGGAGTGCTGTGAGGAGTGTTACGGTGTCTAATACTACTACGATTGCGCCAATCTCCCTCATCCTCGACCCAACGTATCAAAGTGGCCCCAGCGTCCGAACTCCAGAAAGCGTACTTAGCTTTACCACCTCAAATCTGTATCCGTTTGGAAACGACGGCTCGAAAACCTGGTGGACTATCAGTCAGTGGGGAGCGAAATATCCGCTCTCGTCAACCACACCAAAGACCGTGCTCGCAAACGGGGCGGTTGAGTACAAAACATTAGGCCTTAGATTTGTGCTCGGCCCCGGCAACTATGCACTACTCGGCGTGAACGAAGTTGGCCACGGGACACATATACAAAGACTAGGGACTGTTTCCAAATCCGAAGGGTTTATAGCCCTGGAACCAAAAAGTAACCCAGCAAATAACATACCGATCTCAAAGCTCACCTCGGTACAGTACAAAATGTCGTTCCGTCTTGTGAAGGCAGAGGCGGTGAAGCCTGTACCCGCAAGTGAGGCGGCCCAGGCATCGGCAAACCTTAGACTCACGAACAGAAACCCAAGCTCGCCTGGATACGGGGAATGGGTCTACTTCATCATAAAACTGTATGACAATCGTAACCGCACTATCGATTATAATATCAAAAAAGACGGAGGAACCGGTTCTCTGCTATACAGACTGCCAAGTAGCGACTTCTACGGAAACAAGAGCGCGTGGGATAAGCAATGGATAACCATAGACAAAGATATCTTGCCGATGTTTGCAAAGGCGATCCAAACCGGGTATAGCAAGGGTTATCTAAAATCATCGGATTTGGGTGACTACTTCGTATCGTACAACGGACCGCATTGGGAAGGGGCCGCTCCTATGGATGTTGAAATGGAGTTCAAAGACTTCGACGTGATTCTCACTCCTAAGCCGGCTGTCGTCGTAGCGCCACCCTCGCGTTCGTTTTTTGGCAGTGTCTGGACCTATTTGACCGGTACCATTGGCGCGGCCGCCGCGGCGCTGTTTAACTTCCCGTTCTGATTTTTATTTCAGCAAGGTTTAACATTGCTGGAAGACGTTATAACTTTGTTTCTACGGTCGAAGTGGCAAGGTCTTTAAGTTCTGGGATAAGCGTCTGCATTTCGTCGAGGTTTTTAAAGCCGTATACAGGCGCGCGGTTGTTTATGATAAATGCGGGTAGGTCGGCTTTAACCTTGCGCAGGGAAATGAGCGTTTGCAGTGCTCCGAGGTCGAGGTTGTAGTCAAACGAGTACACACGCAAGCTCGGGTACTCTTGCCTAAGATACGTCAACACATCGCCTGCGCGCGAGCAGTCAGCGCAGTCGCCTTGGTTTGAGTAAAAATAGAGCACGGACACCGGCTTGGTCCCGCACTTTTTGCTGATTTGCTCCATGAGCAAATAGTCTTTGATCTCAAGCAAAGCGTATTGTTTTTTAAGACGCTCCACATCGCTGTTCTTTGGGTTTAGGTTATTCTCTGCAAAGGAAAGTCGTTCGGCCAGGGAGTTGAGTTCTTCGGAGAGGATTGGGTTTTGAGCGATAATGCTACAGTCGAGATTGCCCAATAGTTCAAATTGCGTTTCAGACGAGAGGAGGTCTATAGCAATTTGCTCCTGTACGCTGCGTATGTCGGCGAGACGCGCATTGTTGATCGTATTCGTAAGATAAAAGGCGGTCAAAAACATTGCCGCAGTAATGATGAATGCCAGTATATATTTACTCCAGTCTTTCATATAGTTAGGTTCAATTTAACGCCAAACGCTTTCGCGCACACGCGCAGTATTCCACACGGCGCGCGAAAGCCATAACGGTGCCACGAACCCAAAGAGCATAAAATATATAGCAAGAGATTTGGCATGGAGTCGCACACCAGCAATACGCGCACCCAATATAATGGCCGTCATTGTCATAAAAAATATAGCCACCGTCAAAAAAAGCATCATGCTCGTATTGATAAAGAACCACTCAATACTCAATGATGGAAAGTGCAAAGGTATGCCGGTTGCCCACAATGTAAACGCGCGCGTCCAAAGAGTTGCCACAACATTGTAGAGCACGTAGCCGGCTATGTAGAGCCCAGCCGCGAATGCCGCAAGACCAAACGGTAGTGTAAACGTTCCAAAGTGCCCAAAGCGCGGGTTGCCATACATGTATTTATAGTCCATGGAGTTTTGCAGATACCCTTGCGACCAACGCGCCCTCTGTGTCAGCAGTGTGCGAAGTGTCTTTGGCACTGTGGTGTGGACATACGCCGTGTGCGCGTTTGCGATCTTAAGCCCATGTGCGTGCATGCGAAAGGCGATTTCCATATCTTCCGTATTGTGCGCTCGGCGGAATATCCCCACCCTCCGAAAAACTTCACGCCGGTAGAGCGAAAACGGTCCCGGCAAAACGCTTATAGATGCAAGATTGTCGAACATTTTTTTAAAAAAGACGCCAAAGATATACTCAACCGCCTGCATGTGCTCAAGAAGATTGCGCGGCCTATAAACATTCATCACCGGCGTGAGCGCCATGATAGACGGGTCTTGCTCGAGATACTTTACCGACTCCACCAACGCATCTTGTGCCACAAAAGAGTCCGCATCCAAGCATCCGACAATGTCCCCATGCGACGCTTCGATACCAAAATTGAGAGCGGTGTATTTGCCGCCGTTTTCTTTGTAAAAATAGCGTACCTGCGGGTATTTTTTAGCAAAACGCTCCGCGATTGTACGCGTACCATCTGTAGAGCCGTCGTCCACAACCACGATGTCGAGTTTTTTCTTTGGATACTCAAGCGCCAAGAGCGACTGCACTGTTGCGGCAATGGTGCGCTCTTCGTTATAGCATGGCACAATTATAGAAACAGTTGGGAAGCGGCGCGGGACCGCGTCAGACTTTTTGCTAGGACGTTTTTCAAAAAAGCTAATCAGCAGAAACACCTCGAAGTAGAGGCCCATAAAAAGGCACGTATATACACCCAAAGCCCCTAGGTCCATGAGCGATAACTATAGCATTTTAGGCACTTTTGAGCCATAATTGAGAGCAATGGAGAAGGAAACGCCGCACGGACACATACACCCACTCTCTCTCCTTACAAGAGAGGCAAACGACATTTTTTACCGCATGGGTTTTTCTTTTGCGGAGGGGCCGCTCCTCGAAGACGAGTGGCACAACTTTGATGCGCTCAATGTCCCCAAAGACCACCCGGCACGAGACATGCAAGACACATTTTTTATAAAAGACACGCCTGGCATGGTTCTGCGCACACATACCAGCAATGTACAGATTCGCTACATGGAAGAGCAAATGCAAAATGGCACTCCGCCGCCGTACCGCATCATCGTACCCGGCAAGGTGTTTCGCAATGAGGCAACCGACATGACCCACGAGGCAGAGTTCTACCAGCTTGAGGGGCTTGCGGTGGGTGAGGATGTGACACTCTCCAATCTTAAGGGCACACTTGAGCAGTTTTTTAACGAGTTATTTAAAGGCACCAATGTGGAAGTGCGCTTTCGCCCGAGCTACTTTCCGTTTGTTGAGCCGGGGGTGGAGGTTGATATGCGCGTGGTTGGAGAGGCGGCCCCCGAAAAGCTTCGCGACAAGTGGATAGAGATGATGGGGGCGGGAATGGTTCATCCTCAAGTACTAAAAAACGCTGGCGTGGACCATACCAAGTATCGGGGTTTTGCCTTTGGTATGGGGCTCGACCGCTTGGCTATGCTGCGCTGTGGCATCGATGACATACGGCTCATACACTCGGCAGACCTGCGTTTCGTAAACCAATTTTAACTATGCTTGTATCCCGCCTGTGGCTGCAGAAATTTTTCGACACGGAGCTTCCTCCTGCAGAAAAACTGTCGGAAGCTCTCACCTTCCACGCATTTGAAATTGATGGTATGGAAAAGGTCGGCAATGATGACGTGTTGGATGTCAAAGTCACTCCCAACCGCGGACACGATTGCCTAAGCCATCGCGGCATCGCCAAAGAACTATCGGCTATTTTACAAATCCCTTTTATTCATGACCCACTGGCCAAAGCAAGGTTAAACCTTGCTGGAAAGACAGACAAGGTTGCGGTTACTGTAGAAGACTCTGCACTGTGTCCGCGCTACCTGGCTGGGTATATCACTGGGGTCAAGGTCGGGCCATCACCAGAGTGGCTTAGGGAGCGGCTCGAGGCCGTGGGCCAGCGCTCCATAAACAACATTGTCGATGCAACAAATTTTGTTATGTTCAACATGGGCCAGCCACTGCATGCGTTTGATGCCAGCAAGCTCCACCGAGGACTCCCCTCCAGGGGCTCTCCGGAGGGGAGTCCTCGGTATCACATTGTTGTGCGCAAGGCTCGCACGGGGGAGAAAATCCTTACTCTTGACGACAAAGAATATTCGCTTACCGACTCAATGTTGGTTATAGCCGACGGTAACACCGAAACCGTAATAGGAATTGCCGGGGTAAAGGGCGGGAAGCCCGCGGGAATTAGCGAGGAAACAACAAACATCATCATCGAGTCGGCAAATTTTGATGGAACGTCGGTACGCAAAACGGCGCAGGCACTTGCCCTGCGCACCGACGCATCTGCGCGGTTTGAGCAGGGATTGTCGCCTTGGTTTTCCGGATACGGCATGCACTTTGTAGTGGAACTTATACAAAGACTGGCTGGAGGAGAGTTACAAGATATAGCGGATGTTTATCCAAAACCGCAAAAACCGCGACACTCCTCCGTTTCTGTGAAGAAGATTAACCAAGTGCTCGGCACTGCGCTTACAGGAGCGGATGTTGCCGATGCATTTACCCGCCTTGGGTTTGAACATAAACCCGCCCGACTGGACGACGCCGGTCGTACGGGCGGGGAAGAGGAAGGAGTATTCGAGGTGGTAGTACCGTTTGAGCGGATGGATATTGAAATTGCCGAGGACTTGGTTGAAGAAGTTGGGCGAATCATAGGATATGACAAAATCCCTGCCGTGCCGCTACCACCGCTTGGTCAGGTGCCGGAGGTAAACAAAAACTTCTACACTGCTAAACGCGTGCGCGATGAGCTTGCGGCTGCGGGATACAGCGAGGTGTACACCAGCGTATTTGCAGACCGCGGAGAGCGCATGGTGTTAAACAAGGTAGACAGCGTGCGGCCGTACCTACGCACTACCTTGACTGATGGCCTCGCTGATGCACTCAATAAAAATATACCCAACAAAGACATGCTTGGGCTTACGGAAGTGAAGCTTTTTGAGATAGGAACAGTGTGGAAAGACGGCAAAGAAATAACCATGGTTGGCTCCGCAAGCGAGAAACATCCTGCAGTAGAAAAACCGCTTGATGAGTATGTTGATGGTGGCGAGCCGGCGCAGTATGAGGATTTGCCCACTTCGTCTGCCGTGTTATATCGGCCGTTTTCAAAATATCCGTACATCGTGCGCGATGTGGCTATGTGGGTGTCAAATGATACCGACCCTGCCGACGTGCTTTGGTTGCTGAAAAAGGTCGCTGGCGAGCTGTGCGTAAAAACATACCTCTTTGACCGGTTTGAAAAGCCCGCCCGACCGGACGACTCCGGTCGTTCGGTCGGAGAGGAAAAAGTGTCACTCGCATTCCGCCTTATCTTCCAGTCGTTTGAAAAAACACTCACCGAAGCAGGGGCAAATGAGGCGATGGCAAAGGTACACACCGCTCTCCAAACAAAAGGTTTCGATATCCGTTAGCATCCCAAACAGTTTTAACCTTAACTATAACGGTCGTTACGGTTAAGGTTAATTGATAATTGACTTTATAAATACAATAGACTTTATAAAACAAAGTGCCG
>Ga0209542_10011685_pt1 | contig 15526 bp, 20 predicted proteins | sample RifCSPhighO2_01_FD_184028 | JGI IMG/M metagenome (GOLD analysis project Ga0209542, IMG submission 184028) | Soil microbial communities from Rifle, Colorado - Rifle CSP2_plank highO2_0.1 (SPAdes) (version 2) | ecosystem: Environmental > Terrestrial > Deep subsurface > Rock core/Sediment ... | reverse complement strand
GATGTTGCCCAACGTTTTAGGAATTTTACTAAAGAAGAGGCGAAATCGCGCGATTACGCCGAAATCGAAAATTTAGAGAAAGGCGGTCCTATTGCTATGGCCGATTTCACTATTGTTAATACGGGGACCGTTGATCAATTGAAAGAAAGCGTTAAGGGAGTTTTATCTCAGATAAAATGATTACGATTAAAACTAAAGAAGAAATTGCGTTAATGCGGGAGGGTGGCAGAATTCTGGCTAAAATCATGCAGGAATTGACTAAAAAAGTGAAGCCGGGCATTACCACTGAAAGTTTAAACAGGGCTGCCGAAGCTCTGGTTTCTTTGTCGGGTGCCAGATGCTCTTTTTTGGGCTTTAATGGGTACCCTGCGTGCTTATGTACTTCGGTTAACGAAGAAATTGTTCACGCCATTCCTTCGGCTAGGATTTTGAAAGAGGGCGATATCGTTTCACTTGATATGGGCATATTATATAAAGGGTTTCACACGGATATGGCCGTGACCGTGCCCGTCGGCAGGATTTCGCCCGAAATCAATCGATTAATCCGAGTGACAAAAAAAGCCTTAAAGCGAGGCATTAAAAAGGCGGGGCCTTACAATACTTTCGGCGATATTTCCAATACTATCCAAAGATATATTGAAGACCAGGGGTTTTTTGTGATTAAAAATCTTTGCGGACACGGCATAGGCAGGGAATTGCATGAAGATCCTGAAATTTTAAACTACGGAACCAGGCATTCCGGGCCTGAAATCAAGCCGGGCATGGTTTTTTGTTTAGAACCCATGGTGGCCGTAGGGACTGGCGAAATTAAAAAAGCCAAAGACGGCCAGGCCTATGTAACAGCCGACGGCTCTCTATCAGCTCATTTTGAACACACAATTGTTGCCACTAAAAATGGAGCAAAGGTATTGACCGTGATATGATTAATATATGTTAGCCGAACTCAAGGTTTTTTTAATCGCCCTGTCGCCGATTTTTGAATTGAGAGGTTCTATCCCCATAGCTCTGGGAGTTTTTCATTTGCCAGTTTGGTCAGCTTTTTTAATTTCAGTAATCGGCAATATCTTGCCCGTAGTTTTTATTCTCTCGCTGCTTGAATCCGTTTCGGGATATTTAAGCCGCCACGTGCGCTTTTTCGATCGTTTTTTTACCTGGCTGTTCGAAAGAACGAGAAGAAAACATGCCAAGACCTTTGAGCAGGGGAAAGCTTTGGCTTTAATGATTTTTGTCGCCATACCCCTTCCTTTTACCGGCGCTTGGACGGGAGCTTTATGCGCGTTTGTTTTCGGCATTCCTTTCAAAAGAGCTTTGATGTCTATCGCCGGCGGCGTCGTCATCGCCGGCATTATCGTTACTCTAACTTCCTTGGGAGTAAGTAAAATATTGTGAAAACTTTAATCGTCGCCAACTGGAAGTGCAATCCTAAAACGCTGAAAGAAGCGCAGCAGCTTTCCGATTCGATAAAAAATACTCGCGAGGTCGAAGTTGTTATCTGTCCGCCTTTCATTTATTTGTCGGCTTTAAAAGCCAAGGGGGCTCAAGATATTTTTTGGGAAGATGGGGGAGCCTATACCGGTGAAATTTCGCCGTTAATGCTCAAAAACATGGGAGTTCAATATGTTATCGTGGGGCATTCGGAAAGAAGAAAATATTTCAAAGAAACTAATGAGATTGTAAATAAAAAAATTAAGGCGGCTTTGGCGCGCGGATTGAAGCCGATTTTGTGCATTGATAAGGTTTCCCAGATTCCTCATAATCTAAGCAAAGAAGTGATTATTGCCTACGAACCGATTTTTGCCATTGGCACGGGCAAGCCGTGCAACCCCGAGAGGGCAAAAAAAATGAGGCTGGCCATTGAACGATCGGTCGGCGGTAAAAACCCAATTTTATACGGCGGCAGCGTCAATTCGCAAAATATTATGGATTATCTTTGTCAGGCCGGTTTCCGGGGATTATTAGTCGGGGGAGCTTCGTTAAACCTCAAAGAATTTGTTGACATCGTTAAAAATGTTTGTTAGTGTTAATCGATAACGATGGAAGACGACATTATTCTCAACGGCCATTTTTATAATCCCACCTGCGGCAATTTGACTTTAGACGGAGCAGTCAAAGAGATTTTTAAATACATTGCCGATGACAAGGAGAAGTTTTACGACATTGTGGTAGGTTGCGATTCATCATCAAATGAAGAACCGCATTTTCCTTTAGCCATTGTTGTTTTAAGGAAAGGGGAAGGCGGCCGGTTTTTCTTAAAAAGAATCAAATATCCCGCAGGCCGGAAATTCTACGGTTATAAGCAAAGAATTTTGAACGAGGTTTTACTTTCGTGCCAGCTCGCCCTGACTCTAAAAGAAAAAATAGCCGAGGCGGCCCAAAAAGCCTCAATCGACCCTTCGAATTATCAATTTCGTTATATTCACGCGGATGTGGGCGAAAACGGCGCAACTCGAGACATGATCAAAGAAGTCATCGGTCTTATCCGGGGCAATGGCTTTGAGCCGATGATCAAGCCTTCATCTTTCGCCGCGTCAGTCGTGGCGGACCGTTATGCTTAAAAAGGTGATTGTGGCTATGTCTGGCGGAGTCGATTCTTCGGTAGCCGCTGCCCTGCTCAAAAACCTGCCTACCGGCAGGCAGGGCAGGCGTTTTCAAGTTATCGGCGTCTTCATGAGGTTTTGGAAAAGCCCTAAAAAAGGCTCGGTTGAGCGCTGGAACAGATGCTGTTCTTTGGAGTCGGAGGCGCGGGCGAGAGAAGTGGCGCGGGTGCTCGGCATCCCCTTTTACGTTTTCAGTTTTCAAAAGGAGTTCAAAAAGAGAATTGTCGACCGATTTCTGGAAGATTACAAACTCGGGCTGACTCCTAATCCTTGCGTGATTTGCAATAAAGAGATTAAATTCGGACTTTTGCTGGAAAAGGCTCTGGCTTTAGGTGCCGATTACATCGCTACCGGGCATTACGCGCGCAAAAGAAGTACGAAGTTGTTGCGCGGCAGAGACGCGGCAAAAGATCAAAGCTACTTTTTATGGAGGCTCAATCAGAAACAGATAAAACACATTCTGTTCCCGGTCGGCTCGTACAATAAAGCGCAGGTCAGGGAACTTGCCAGGAAGTTCAAATTGCCGGTAGCCGAAACTCCCGAGTCGCAGGAAATTTGTTTTGTGCCCGATGCTGTCAATGAATTTCTAAAAAGATATTTCAAGCTCAAGCCAGGAAATATCGTTGATGTTTCCGAAAAGGTTTTGGGTGAGCATCAGGGTTTGATTTTTTATACTATTGGTCAAAGAAAAGGGATTGGGCTTCCGCAGGGTCCTTATTGGGTGAAAGACAAGGATTTCGAGAAAAATATTTTAGTCGTCACCAAAAACGAAAAAGATTTGTCGAAAAAAGAACTGTTTTTCCGCGAGGCTAATTGGCTTTCAGGCAAATCTCCCAAGTTTCCCCTAAAAGCTTTAGCAAAAATCAGGTATCGTTCAAAACTTGTTCCGGTTGCGATTTTTAAAAACAACCGAGTAGTTTTTACTAAACCTCAAAGAGCCATTACCCCCGGCCAATCCGTGGTTTTTTACAAAGGCGAGGAATTGCTCGGTGGCGGCATTATCTCTTGACAAAATAAAATTAATGTGCCATAAATATTTTGTGGGCGAATAGAGAATGCGCTTTAACAAGGAGGTGCTTTGATGCAGTCGCAGTATTTTGCATCGTATATTCCAATCACAAGAGAGGTAGCAGTGAAGACTTCCGGAGGGAAGGAGCCAGAAGTTTTGGAGTTAGACGCTTTTGGCTTGATGAAAATTCTAAAGTCTGGCGACAGTCTGTGGCTCATGATGGGCTCCACCAATGCCGCAGTTGCGTTCGGCGCGTTTCGAAGAGGGGTCGAGGTTCATCAAATTTCATACCTACGCGCCAGTTCCAAACTCAAGCTGCAACAACACGACGAAGGTGATAATAGCGGCAAAAAGCATAAGCTTACCGCCGACGACGTATTCGTGCTTGCGAGCGGCCATCCCGACTTGTTCTACTCTGTTACTTCAGCCCAATCGGAAGTGCTCGAGATTATCGCGAACGGAAACGAGTTTTTCGACGCAATGGAGGCGCGCAAGGCATACGCCAATCTTGCGCGGTCGCGCATACAGCAAAATGCCGTAATGTACGGCCGCGCCATGGGGGCTGATATTACCACGCTCGAAGAGTTGGAAGAATTAGTTCAGAAGCAACTCGGGATCAAGGAAAAAAAACCGGCCGACCAAAGTTTCCAAATTTTACTGGCGCGAGAAGCGCAATTCGGTAACCGACTCGATAGCACCGTAAAGAAGTCGAATATGTTCAACCATATTTTCGGTTCGGTAGACGGCATCGGGCCAAAGATTGCGGCGAGATTCATTACGGCTATTGAAAGAATTGAACGGTTCGAAAGACCGGAAGACCTCTCGAATTATGCCGGAATGCTGCCGCGTGGGATAAAGGGAAAAATGCCCTCGAGAAGAAACTCCAAAGGCGCAACGCTTTCCCGCGACCCTGGCTTGAACACAGCGTGTTTTCTTTTTCAGGAACAAATGTTCAGATACGGCAGAAATACCGAACTTGGACAAATGCTGATTAAGCAGGTGCAACGTAATTGCCCTTGTGCAAAAGAGGAAAGAAGAAAGGATGCAGAACTCCGGAAGAAGTATTCAGGTGCCGTAAAAGAGGCGCGCATCGCGGTTACCCGCTATCTTCTGGAAAAAATCATCTGGCCCAGATGGAACGAATACATGGCGATGAAAACCGCATCAGCGCATCAATAGATTTCTAGAGCCCCTAATATATTGAGGGGTTAACGGACGAGGACTTTAAACGGAGGTGCTCTTTATGAGCTTTTCATAGCATTGTCCTCGTCCCTCTCTCAATGATCATTCAAGGTGATTATTGAGAGGGAACTTTTTTTTGGGGGGGTAAAGCTCTTGACAGATTTAATTTCGTATGCTATAATATAACATACAGAAAGAAGGAGGTTGATAATGCCATATTATGTCGTCAACTGCATCGTCTTCAAAAGGAAGGAAGACGCCATCGCCTACAAGGCAAAGTAGCGCCGGGAAAGGAGGTTGCCTCGCAACCTCCTCCTTCCAGAGATTCTAAAAAATTGGAATTTGCGGAAGGAAGAAAGTTCTTTTTAACATCTTCATCGCGGCGAAGTGGTTACAATGAAAATATATTCTTATATATCGATTAGACATTCGTGTTGATCAAATAGATTGTAGCCAGCTCGGCGCGATGGCAATCCCGACCACAAGAGCAACCGGGACTGCGGAACCCGATGTATTGCGAAGACGGTGAGTCGGAAATCTCCGCCAGCACAAGTAAAAGCCCGTGCTTTTCAAAAAGCCGGGCTTTTGTTATTATCTAACTAGTTATGACTTCGCAGCAATTAAGAAGCGAATTTTTGAATTTTTTTGAAAAAAAAGGGCATAAAATAGTGCCCTCGTTTTCGCTCTTGCCGACTGACCCGTCGGTGCTTTTTACGACCGCCGGCATGCAGCAGTTCAAGGAATATTTTTTAGGCAAAAAATCGCCTTACGGCGATAAGGTGGCTTCTTGCCAGAAATGCTTCAGAACTTCCGATATTGAAGAAGTGGGGGACGACGCTCATTTAACGTTTCTGGAAATGCTGGGCAATTTCAGCTTCGGTGGTTATTTCAAGGAAGAAGCGATAAAATTCGCCTACGAATTTTTAATTAACAATTTACAATTACCAATTTCCCAATTAACCGTGACGGTTTTCGGCGGAGATAACGAAGTTCCACGCGATGAGGAATCGGTGAAGATCTGGGAGAAACTTGGTTTTTCCGAGAAAAACGGCAATTTGCGTTTCTGCGGCCGGGCTGATAATTTTTGGGGTCCGACCGGCGAAGAGGGCCCTTGTGGCCCCACCACCGAAATCCATATCCGCGGTATCGAAGTTTGGAACCTGGTTTTTAACGAATATTTTCAGGATAAAAATAAAAAACTCACTCCCTTAAAACAAAAAGGCGTTGATACTGGCATGGGGCTCGAAAGATTGGCTATGACAGCTCAGGATAAGTCATCGGTTTTTGAAATCGACTTGTTCACGCCGTTGACTGGCATGATTAACAATCAGGACGAAAAAGCCAAAAGGATTATTGCTGATCATATTAAAGGCGCGGTTTTTTTGATTTCCGAAGGCATTTTGCCGTCTAACGTTGAACAAGGCTATGTTTTGAGAAGAATTTTGAGGCGAGCGATACAATACGGAAAATCAGTTGATTTGACTTCTTTGGCTAGAAAAGTGGTCGAAATCTATGAAGATATTTATCCCGAATTAAAATCGCGAGAAACCGATATTTTATCGGTGATTGAAAAAGAAAAAGAAAAATTCGGAGAAGCTTTAAAAATCGGAATTAATACAACCGCTTCGGAAATCGCTAAGGGAGATCTCGACGGAGAAACAGCTTTCCGTTTATATCAAAGTCATGGCTTTCCTTTAGAGCTTATCAAGGAGGAAGCAAAAAAAGCGGGGAGGGTGGTAGATGAGGAAGGTTTTTACGCCGCTCAAAAAAAACACCAAGAAGTTTCTCGGGCAGGGGCGGAAAAGAAATTCAAAGGGGGATTGGCCGACGATGGCGCAGAAGCCGTCAAATATCATACGGCCACTCACTTGTTGCTGGCCGCTTTACGTGAGGTTTTAGGACCCGAAATTTATCAGAAAGGCAGCAATATTACGGCCGAAAGGTTGAGATTCGATTTTAATTATCCTCAAAAAATGACCGATGGTCAGATTAAGGAAATCGAGACCCTTGTCAATCAAAAAATCAGAGAAGATCTTTTAGTGGAAATGAAGGAAATGTCCAAGGATAAGGCTTTAAAAATCGCCAAAGTTTCTTTTGATCCCGAAAAATACGGCGAAGTTGTTAAGGTTTATCAAATTGGCGATTTCAGCATTGAGCTTTGCGGCGGGCCGCATGTAGGCAGGACTTCCGAATTAGGGGTTTTTAAAATTATTAAAGAAGAATCGTCGAGCGCCGGCATCAGGCGCATCAGAGCCATCTCATTAGGACATGCGACGTCCAAATAGCGTTAGGACGTCGCATGTCCTAATGTGTCCTAATGATGTCTGGATAACGTAATTTAGTAGTATAATATATTAGATTAATCATATGCCAAGCAAAAGAGTTTTTGATATTATTCCGCCTAAAGATCGTAAAGAAATTGCGCCTTCGGCCAGGCCGCAAAAAAAGCCGATTTTTTCTGTGAAACCGGCGTTGCCCAGCAAGCCGGTTGTCAGGATAAACAAGAAAGCGCTTTGGTGGCCGGTTTTGACTATTTTGGCGCTCATTTGTTTAGTTGGCGCCAGCTATTTTTTAATTAAGCCTAAAGCTGAAATAGCGATTTGGCCCAAGAAAAGTCCGCTGATCGTTAAAACTCAAGTTCTCGTCGGAAAAGACATCGCCGGGGAAACGAAGACCCAAGAATGTTCTTCTTCTCGGGAATTCACGGCTACGGGCATAAAATCGCTTAGTACCAAAGCTTCGGGGACCATTCGGGTTTATAATGCCTATACTACTACGCCACAGACTCTGGTTGCTAATACTCGTTTTGTTTCCGATAACGGGAAACTTTTCAGAACTCCTCAAAAAATAATTATTCCGGGCGCTCATTACGAAGGCAGTAAATTAATTCCGGGAGAGTTGGATATAGTGGTGGAAGCCGGGGAAACAGGAGAGGAATATAATATCGGCCCCTCCACTTTTTCTCTCCCCGCCTTAGCGGGGACATCGCGTTACACCGCTTTTTATGCAAAATCTTCGAGCTCCATGGTTAATGGTTCGAAAAAACAGACCACCCAGGTAACCGAGGGAGATTTAGCTTCGGCCCGAGCCTCTTTAGTTGACATTGCTTCGGATAATTGTCGAAAGACATTGCAATCTTTGTTATCGCCGGAAGAATATATTATTAATGAAGAAGCGCTCCGGTCTGAAATTGTTGAAATAAATCCGCTCGCTAAGACGGGGCAGGAGGTTGATAAATTTACTTTCAATATTAAAGCTAAGGCTACCGCCCTGGTTTTCAAAAAAAGCGATTTGGAAGATTTTGCTAAAACTTATATTGCAAGTAAGGTGCCTGAAGGGAAGCAATTAGACAACGGCTCCGTCGCCATCAATTATTTGCCTAAAGATGTTGATTTGACTAAGGGCAAAATTGTTTTAAGTGTTGATATCTCCGCTGAAATTTATCAAACCATTGATGAAAATAGCATTAAAGAGGCGGCAAGGTCCCAGCGGCCGGAAGAAGTTACGGTATCTTTGAAGCGCTTTCCGGAGATTGATAAGTTTCAGCTGAGACTGTGGCCTTTTTGGGCGAATAAATCTCCTTTTGAGATCGAAGGCATCGCCGTCAAATTAAGGCTTGACTAATTAAATAGGGTTTGATATCATACATAATTGTCTCGTTAGTTTATCATGGCAAATAAAAATATCATCAGAAAAAGCGGTACTATTCTAGAGACGCTTCCCAGCACCCATTTTAAGGTGAAGCTCGACGAGGGTAAAGAAATTATGGCGCATTTGGCCGGCAAATTACGGATGTTCCGTATTAAAATATTGCCGGGGGATAGGGTCCAGGTGGAGCTGAGCCCTTATGACGAAACAAAAGGCAGAATAGTCTACCGCGGGAGATGACAAATCAATGAAAGTAAGACCATCGATCAAAACAATTTGCAATCATTGCAAAATAGTTCGACGCCAGGGAAAATTATACGTCATTTGCAAAAACCCCAAACATAAACAACGTCAGGGTTAACTTTTTTATTATGCCACGCATCGCGGGAATTAATATTCCGGAACAAAAACAAATCTTAATCGCTTTGACCTATATTTACGGGATAGGCCGTCCTTTGAGCGGCAAGATTTTAACTCAAGTAAAAATCAAGCCCGAAACAAGGGCTTCGGCTTTAACAGCCGCGGAAGTCGGCAAGCTGAAGGATTTGATTGAAAAGAATTACAAAATCGAAGGAGAATTAAGACGCGAGCAGATGGTAGGGATAAAAAGACTAAAAGATATCGGTTGCTGGCGGGGAATTCGCCACATTAAGGGGTTGCCGGTAAGGGGACAACAGACCAGGACCAATACGAGAACGGTTCGGCATAACGTCAGAAAAACCGTCGGTTCCGGTCGCAAGCCGGCAGCCGAGCCGACATAAATCCATGGGAAAAAAACACGTTATTCAAAAAACTGAAAAAGAATTGATTCAAGAGAACGAGAAGATGGAAGCTAGGGCCCAAAAAGAAGCGCCGCAAACAGCCCCCCTTTCGGGTCAAATTAAAGAGGGGAGAGTTTATATTGCTTCTTCTTACAACAATACGGTCCTCACCCTGACCGATGCCAAAGGAAACGTTTTGGCTTGGTCGTCAGCCGGATCCATCGGCTTTAAAGGAACCAAGAAATCTACTCCTTTTGCCGCTTCTAAGATAGCCGAAGGATTGACGCAAACTATCAAAAAAATCGGAATCCAGAAGATTAGCGTTTTTGTTAAAGGCGTCGGTTCTGGCAGAGAGTCGGCTATCAGATCTTTAGCCGGACGAGGTTTTGAGATCACCTCTATCGCTGACGTCACTCCGATTCCTCACAACGGTTGCCGACCGCCCAAAGCCCGCAGAGTTTAAAATTATGCAAACCAATACCTGTAAAATTTGTCGCCGAATGGGTACGAAGCTTTTTTTGAAAGGCGAACGATGTTCTTCGCCTAAATGCGCCGTGATTAGGAAGCCTTATCCGCCCGGACCTAAAAGAAAGGGGCGATTTAAACAATTGTCAGAATACGGCAAGGAATTGCAAGAGAAGCAAAAACTCAAAAATTGGTATAATTTAAGAGAGCGGCAATTTGCGAAATATGTTAAAGATATTTTAAAGAGAAGAAGCAAGGTTGAAGACGCTTCAGGTACTTTGATTCAGAAATTAGAATATCGTTTTGATAATGTTATTTTTCGTTTGGGTTTTGCCAGTTCCAGGATTCAGGCTCGTCAATTCGTTTCTCACGGCCATTTTTTCATTAACGGCAAGGGGGTTAATAAACCTTCTTATCAATTGGCGAAGGGGGATAAGGTGACGGTGAATCCGGTTTCGCGGAAAAATAAAAATATCGAAAAAGTGGCTTCAATGCTCAAAAAATATCAGTCGCCCGCCTGGTTGAAATTAAATCCGGAAAATTTGGAAGCCGAAGTGGTGGGAGTCCCTAATCTTATCGAAGCTGCTCCGCCAGCAGAAATTTCAACTATTTTCGAATTTTATTCGCGCTAAATTATTTATTATTAACTATTATTTAAAATCATGATTCCTTTGCCGTCTCAACCAAAAATAATCGAAAAGAAAGACTCTTCAGCTATCTTTGAAATAGCGGGTCTTTACCCGGGCTATGGCATTACTATCGGCAATAGTCTGCGCCGAGTTTTGCTTTCTTCATTGCCGGGAGCGGCTGTCACTCAAGTTAAAATTAAGGGGGCACAGCACGAGTTTTCAACAATCCCCGGAGTGATGGAGGACGTCATCACTACTCTTTTAAATATTAAACAGCTTAGATTCAAACTGCACACTGACGAGTCCCAGAGAGCCACTCTTTCGGTTAAGGGAATCAAGGCAGTGAAAGCTTCGGCTTTTGAAGTGCCTAGCCAACTTGAATTAGTGAATAAAGACGCGCCCGTGGCCACGTTGACGGCCAAGTCAGCTTCACTCGAAATAGAAATTTTAGTAGAGAAAGGTTTGGGTTACGAACCGGTAGAATCAAGAAAAATGGGTAAGTTGGAAATCGGCACGATCGCCGTTGACGCTATTTTTACTCCGGTCAGAAAAGTGAGTTACCGGGTTGAGAACATGAGGGTGGGAGAAAGGACTGATTTTGATAAATTAATTTTGGAACTGGAAACCGACGGGACATTAACTCCGGAAGAGGTTTTTTCCCAGGCAGCTGACATTTTAGTCAAGCATTTTGTTTTACTGCAAGAATCATTTAAAGAAGCGGCCGCCCCTCTCGGGAGCGAGCCTCGCCCGAAAAGAATTGGGCGGGAAAAACCGGTCAAAAAGAGCAGAGAAAAGAATAAAAAACATGAGAAAAAGACAAAGCGGAAGAAAGTTTAACAGGGAAAGCGGCCAAAGGAGAGCGTTGCTGAAAGGCTTAGCCACCGCTCTTATTTTGAAAGAAAGAATTCAAACCACCGAGGCGAAAGCCAAAGAGGCTTCTTCTTACGTTGAAAAATTTATCACCATTGCCAAAAAAGGAGATTTGAATTCGAAAAGAAGGCTTCTCCAGTTTTTTGCGCCCAAGGTCGTTAAGAAACTGACACAAGAGATCGTCACGCGCTATCAAGCAAGAAAAGGAGGCTACACCAGAGTCATCAAGCTTGGCCAAAGATTTAGCGACGGGTCAAGAATGGCTTTAATCGAATTTATTAAGTGATTATGAAAAGACAAACTTTAACCATTGACGCCGAAGCCCAGTCTATAGGCAGAATAGCTGTGAAGATTGCCTTAGCCTTAAGGGGCAAGCACCGGCCGAATTATCAACCGAATCAGGATTTGGGCGATTTCGTGGTGGTAAAGAATATCGCGAAGGTTAAATTTACCGGCAAGAAATTAGAAAAAAAGAAATATTATCATCATACTTCTTATTCCGGCGGTTTAAGGGCAGTGCCCATGAAAAAAATTTGGTCCCAGAACCCGGCCGAAGTTTTAAAAAAGGCGGTTTGGGGGATGTTGCCGAAGAATAAATTGAGGTCAGAACAAATAAAAAGATTGAAATGCCAATAACAACCCCGTCTGCCGACAGGCAGGCAAAAAAAATCAAAAAAGCGAAACCCGAGATTGCCAAAGAGGTAAAGTCACTTCATTTTTTTGAAGCTGTCGGCCGAAGAAAAACGGCCGTAGCTCGCGTTCATCTTCAGGCTCAAGCCTCTAAAGAGTTTGCGATCAACGGCCGGTCTTTGGATAAATATTTTCCTGCTCCGGAACTTCAGCAAATTGCCCTGTCTTCTTTAGAGAAAATGAATTGCCGTGATAAATTTAGCGTGACGGCTAAAGTCAACGGAGGGGGATTGCACGCTCAAGCGGAGGCTTTAAGGCACGGGATAGCCAGAGCCTTGACCGAATTTAATCCTGAATTCCATAACCAACTTAAAAAAGCCGGCTTTTTGACCAGAGATTCCCGCATGAGGGAACGCAAGAAGTTCGGTTTAAAGCGCGCCCGCCGAGCTCCGCAGTGGACGAAACGGTAACGATGTTGGGAGGTCGGACCTCCCGAAATTAACGTAATGTCAGGAGGTCGGACCTCTCGGATCTTTTATGCTTAAGGAACTCATCGATCAGTTTTATTTAGATAAGGAGAAAGACAGGGAGCAGAATCATTTTTATATTACCGATGCCGGCAAGTGCGCCCGCGCCGTTTTTTTTAAGTTTAAAAATATGCCGCGGGAAAAAATGGAAGCCCGGATGTTGCGGCTGTTTGATCACGGCGATTATATCCAGATGCAGATTTTAAATTCCCTTTTTAGTCTAGGGATTGTGCGGGCTTCTGAAGTCCAGATTCCTCCCCAGGGATTGGTTTCGGGCCGGGCGGACGCCATCGTCACCTTAAACAACGAACTTTATGTGGTTGACTTTAAAAGCATGAACAGCATGCTTTTTAGGAAATTAGAAGCTCCCAAGGAAGAGAATGTCAACCAGATACAGCTTTACATGCATTATTTTGGTATTCCCAAAGGGATATTGCTTTACATGAGCAAAGATACTTCGGAATTGAAAGATTTCCTCGTTCAATACAATGCTGATTTGGTTCAGGGGCTTATTAAAGGATTAGAAAATCTCGATCAAAAAATTAAAACCAATATCGTGCCCGAACAATTGCCCGATTTCCCGCGCAATTGGCAATGCACTTACTGCTCGTTTCGAGACATTTGCTCTAGCGCCGGCAAGGGCGAATTGCCATGGGGCGATTTTAAAAAGAATATTGAGAAGTTAGGGGAGTAAGTTTTTAGAAACAGAGAGAACTTTTTCGCTCAAAACATAGAGTTTGCCGCTTGAGAAGTCCCAAAACATTTCAGGATTTTTAAATTCTGCGATATCAACCACATTTAATCTGTCTCGGTCGTCGATTTCGGCGACTTTTAATTTATCCCCGACGTTAAAAATCAAATAATAATCATTGAGCCAAAAAATCTTGCCGATGATTTCAGAAAAGCGAGTGAGGAAGATTTTTTTCTCTTCTTTGGGAAAAGAAATCCAGATTTCGTGGTCGTCTGCTTCGATGACCTTCTGACCATCCGAAGAAGTAGCGTTGCCGGTAATTTTAGGCAAAGGAGAGCTGGTTGTAGTAAAATTAATGTTTTGAGGAATTAAGGTAATATTTTTAGCTTCAGTGACTCGTCTCTCTTCCACAGTCAAAGTTTTTTGCCAAGAATAATAGCCGTCTTTTTTTATTTCTGCGTAATACGTTTTGGGTAAGAGATTCTCAATAAGAGAAGAACTCGTAAAGACAGATGTCGTATTTTTAAATTTGCTGTTTAAATAAACTTCGGCGCTCCGCGGCGCCACTTTGAAATAAAGTCCGCCGGTTTGCACTACCTTTCTCGTTTCAAAATCAAAGCGGTATCCCTGGGAATATAAAATGATTGATGGGGCCGTGAGCGCAAACAAAAAAACGCAGATAGCAAAGAGGATTGTTCTTGTTTTTTTATTCATAAAACGATTTTTGGAGGTCCGACCTCCTAACATTACTTTAATTTTGGGAGGTCGGACCTCCCCATATTGAATAATACTCCATCGATACCCCGAAATCAATTCGTATATGTGATGGATATCCGATATCCATCAATCCGTGTTATAATTTATTAATGGAATCTGTTTTTTATCATACCTATAATCGAGGGGTTGAGAAACGCAAGATATTTATGGATGGCACGGATTACTTGCGGTGCGTACATGATCTTTACGAATTTAACGACACCGATGCTGTTATTAATCTCAATCGGCGATTTGATGGATATCGGATATCAATCAATGGAGCTTCTACGGAAAAATCAAGAAACAAGTTAATAGATATTATTATTTGGTGTTTGATGCCCAATCATTATCATCTTTTTTCTACTCCGAAAATTGAGAACGGTCTTTCAAGATTCCATCAAAAATTTGGGATAGGTTTCAGTAATTTCTTTAATACCAAATATAAAAGGAGTGGGGTATTATTCCAAGGAAAATATAAAAAGGTTCAAGTTGCCGATGACACCCAGATGGCCCAATTGGTTTGTTATATCCATTCAAACCCGCTAGATTTATGGAAGCCTGGTTGGAAAGAGAGCGGTTTGACAAATTTAGAGATTCAAAACGCCCTGAAGTTTTTAGAAAAAGAATACCGGTGGTCTAGTCATCTAGATTATCTCGGAATTAAAAATTTTCCATCGTTGATTAGCAATAATGAATTTTTGATTAATTTTTTCGCTGGGTCGGCGGGATATCGAGAGTTTTTTATTAATTGGCTGAAATATTACGAAAAGAATATCGACTCGGTGAAGAGGTTAGTTTTAGATTGATGTGTATTGATGGATATCGGATATCCATCAATTTGTTTTCCGTCTGCCATTGACATTTTGAAATCAATCTGCTAAGATAAGCCATTGACCATTGAAAATTTAATAATATGAGGGAGGGATTAAAATGGCAGTAGAAAACGAGAAGGTTTCAGCTGAATGCAAAAAAAATCTTGAGCGCGGCCGGGCGGTTGCCACCGGAATCGGAGTTTTCACGGTATTAATCAAAATGGAAGAAAGAGTTGAAGGCTTTCCCCGTTCGTTCCAGTTTTTACTGAGGCGGCGGCTGGAGAAAGATTCACTTCTGGGCGCCGATCTTTCGGGCAAATGGGAAATGACCGGGGGTGGAGTGGAGATTGCGCATTTTGAAGGTTCTCCTGCCCCTTATAAGGTGGCCATTCTGGCGGCTTTACGGCAAGAGCTCAAAGAGGAAGCGGGTCTTGTTCTTGCAACGGCTTTTCCCAAGCACTCTTTCCTGATTCCCGCATGGCTCTTTAACGAAGCTAAGGGAGTGATTGATCTCGCCTTTGTAATGCCGATTCCTTGGAAATGGGTCAGAGAGACGGATGAATCCAGACGAAAGTTTCAAAGCGGAGAAATTCGTTTCTTCTATCCTGGCGAACTCGAGAAAATCGAGATCGTCTCCCCGAGGACCAGTTTCCTTATCAAGGAAGCAATTGATTACGCCTCGCATTACTGGCTCTAAGAAGTAATTAAGAAAGGCGTCCGCCTCAAAATGGACGCCTTTTATGTTTTACTTTGTCGAGGTTTAAATGTTGGAGGCCGGGCCTCCAACATTTTGGTGGTTGCGAAAAGGCGTGTTTTAAGATAAGATAAAAGAGATTATGGCAGAAAAATTCATCATCAACGGCGGCAAACCTCTCAAGGGCGAGATTGAAGTTCGGGGGGCGAAAAATGCCGCTTTTCCGATTTTAGCCGCTACTCTTTTAACTCGCGA
>Ga0209542_10011684_pt1 | contig 15527 bp, 15 predicted proteins | sample RifCSPhighO2_01_FD_184028 | JGI IMG/M metagenome (GOLD analysis project Ga0209542, IMG submission 184028) | Soil microbial communities from Rifle, Colorado - Rifle CSP2_plank highO2_0.1 (SPAdes) (version 2) | ecosystem: Environmental > Terrestrial > Deep subsurface > Rock core/Sediment ... | reverse complement strand
ATAATGGCACGCCCTAACTTGAAAGACCTTTTCCTAAAAGAAACATTTCCAAAAGCAAAAAAAGGAACAATAATCCACTTTTACGGCTTCTGCCACGAAAATGATTTAGAAAAACTAAAAACACAAATAGAAAACGAATGCAAAAAAGCAAAACGAAAGATTAAAATCCTGAAAATCAAAAAAGCCGGCGACATCGCGCCCTATAAGTATAGGTATAGAATTGATTTAAAAGCACTAAATTGAAAAGCTTTAAAAATACCCCAAATTCTAAGTTTCCATGGAAAAAGAACTTGAGAATAGAATAGAGGAAGCAGGAAAAAAGCTTGAAGATAAAAAAGTAAAGATCCTTGGAATAATCTTTCCTCTATTTGGAACTCTAATCAGAGATAAAAATCCCCTGCACTTAAATCAAGAATATGCTATTAAGAAAGGATATCCTGATAGATTGGCATTTGGGGTAATGCTTGAGGCACAGGCAGAACAAAGAATTACAGATATCCAAAGAGAATCAGGAACCCCGTACTTTTATTCAGGCCATCAATTTAACTTTAGCAGTAATAATGCATTTCCAGGAGATATGCTTACACTTGGAATTAGCAGACTAGAAGAAAAGGAAGAAGACTTAATTCTGGATCTAAATGCGCGCAAAAAAGATGGTAAATTAGTTTATTTATCAAAAGCCAAACTAACAAACAATCGCCCAACAATAGAGGAAAGAACAGACAACCCTATAAGAACAGATGTTGTTGACATAACAAAAGAACAGGTTAATCTTTTTTACAGATGTCTCCTAATACCACAAAGCAGCAGAGTACCATATTCTTTTATTGCATCCGCAATACCAAAAAAACTCCTGGATATAGCCACGATGGAGACTGGAGAACCGCAAGGAGTCTACAGAGGTGCAGAATTCACATTCTTGAACGAGCCCAAATTAGGAGAGACCAAGACTAGGATATATGTAAACGGAAGTCCAAGCATAAGACAAATAAGAAACAGAGGAGTCTTATACACTTACAACTTTACTGGAATATGTTATCAAGAGGGAAAACCAATAATAAAAGGAGATATAGAAGTAGGCTGCGGAAAGGAGATAAAAATTGAAGAAGAACAAGAAGCAAAACCAATTATGGGCCCAGAAGCAAGAGTAGTGGCCTAAAAATCATATTTTAACCTCTGCCTTTATGGCAGTCGGCGCCTCGCCGCCATGCCATGTAAATCTAGGCCTAACACGAATAGGATAAATTCTTTCAGAGTTATCGTCTAAAATAATTGCCGAGCCTTTAGATGCAGGCAAATCATCCATCTGCTGCCTTATATCTTCTAATAAATAAGTCTGCATTATCTCATTCAAAGACTCCACATCTGGCTTGGCCGTAACTCTGTGGGCAATAACAACATCAGCTTGAGTCATTGCATCAGTATGTATTTTTCCAGGCTGCTGCGTCGCCATAACTAAAGAAATTCCTGGCTGTCTTCCCTCTCTAAGAAGCTGAATCAAAGCGTCTGTTGCAGGCGTCTTTCCCTCTCTGGGAAGAAACTCATGTGCTTCATCCACAAAAATCCAAACCAAAGGCTCCTCTCTCTCACCTTTATACGCCAAATACTCCTGCCCGTGCTGAATTGCCTCCAACTCTTCTTTTTTCCTAACATCCATTCTATTTTTAAATAGATTCCTTGAAACGATGCTGATTACAAGCGCGCGCACATTAAACGCGCCGATAGAAGAATAAACAGACAGATCAACTACTGTTGTCTTTCCAGCGCTAACAAGTTTGTTAATCTCCGTCCCTTCTCCAGTCTTAGAAAATATTCCCCATGTATCTGCCGCCCTAAAAAGCGCAGCAGCAACATTCTTAGTCTCTTGAGAAGATTTATTTTCTTTTTCTATTTCTACCTGAATATCAACAAGGCTAAAACTCTCTTTTCTTTCTCTCAAATCAGTAATTACTTTTTCAATTAAAACTCCCGCCTGGCTTGTCATATTCAAATCAAATGTAGTTATCCAATCCTCCGCTTCCAATTCAGATGCTTTCAAAGCAAAAGTCTCATCAACAGGAATGCTTCTATTTTTATAATCTTCAACTTTTCCAAATGGAACAAAAACTTTCACAGGCAGCTCCTTAGTTCCAAGCCCCCATTCATCAAGCAGGGGCTTATCCTTCTCATTTTTATATTTCATCGTCCAAAATATCCCCATCGTATCAAATATTAATGAGCCAATATTCTTAGCAACATCAGCTGGCAAGCCCGCCAGCTCCTCTGCAATTACCCCGATTGAATACGATTTGCCGCTTCCACGTTTGCCCGCAATCAACACCACATGGCTTCTGGCAACATCCATCCAAATCTTATTAGACAAAGAAGTATAATTGCCCATTGTGACATATCCCTTGCCAATATAAATAAGTCCCTTATCACCAAACTTCTCTTTATCCGCAGGATCTCTCCCGATAACAATATCATAAGGCATAATTCTCTCTATGAATCCTGTTTATTAAATCTTTAGATTTTTCAGAATTTAAATCTAAACAGGAATATGATAAGAAGATTTTTAAACAACTATTCCCCATAAAAACTAATGGAAAAAGAAAAAAAAGAATCCAAAGATGTAATCCAAATTCCAGTAGGAAAATTCTTTTCTAAATTAAGAACAAATCCCTGGATGCTTTCATCAATAGTTCTAGGAATAATAGTAATAGTTCTTCTATTTACTGGAGGAAGCACGGGAGTAAAAGTTGCAAGTGCAGATGTAGTAGGAGAAAAAGTTGTGGCTCTATTAAACTCTCAAATCGGAGGAGGGATAGAGTTAGATTCAGTTGAAAAAATAAGCGGAGTCTACCAAGTAAATGCGCGATACAACGGGCAAATAGTTCCAGTATATGCAACTATTGACGGCAAAAACCTTATATCAGCACTAGAGCCTCTAACCGAGCCAACAGACTCTGAAACAAATAATAATGAAAGAACAAATGTAAACATTGAAGGCGCTCCATACAAAGGAGCAGGAGACGCGCCAGTCACAATAGTTGAATTCACAGACTATCAATGCCCATTCTGCGCAAAGCATTTTGAAGAAACATTCTATAAAATAAACGCAGAATATATAGGCAAGAGCAAAGTCAAATATGTAATTCTAGACTTCCCTCTAAGTATACATCCAGAAGCTCAAAAATCAGCAGAAGCAGCTCACTGCTTCGCAGAACAAAAAGGAAATGAAGGTTACTTTAGATACCACGACAAGCTATTCCAAAATCAAAACGAGCTAAGCATGGCAAATTACAAGCTATGGGCACAACAGCTAGGAGCAAGCGGTGTGCAGTTTGATTCATGCCTTAATTCAGGCAAATACGAAGCAAAAGTAAAAGCAAGCGAAGCATACGGAGCAACTCTTGGAGTCACCGGAACACCCGCATTCTTTATAAATGGCATAAAACTAGAAGGGGCATATCCATACGAACAATTCCAGCAGATAATTGATTCGGAATTAGGAAGCCAGTAAAATGAAAATATCAGAACTACAATCGGGACAGGGAAAAGTTGACATAGAAGTCACAGTTAAATCAAAAGAAGAGCCAAGGACATTTAACAAATATGGCAGAGATTTAAAAGTCGCAAACGCAATAGTTTCAGACGAATCAGGAGAAATCAAGCTCACTTTATGGAATGACGAAGCAGACAAAGTTCAGCCAGGGCAAAAAATAAAAATCACAAATGGCTATGTTTCAGAATTCAACGGAGAAAAACAGCTTACATCCGGCAAGTTCGGCAAACTTGAAATAGTCGGCGGAGAAAATGCTTCAAGCCAGCCCGCCGAACAAGAAGAACAAACAGAAACACAGTCAGCAGAAGAAGATGCCGCAGCAGAAAGTTCAGAAAAACCGGCAAAGCCAAAGAAAAAAGCCAAGGTCGCAGACGACGAAGTGGCTATGTAATTATTTCTATATAATAATCCTTAAATAGAGCCAAACGCCCAAAAATTAATGGATACTAAGAAAAAAGACAATCCAACTCCAGATTTTGCAAGTAAGTTCACAAATCATATCGATTTAATGCTCGCAAATGCTCAAGAAAAGGGACTTGAGCCATTTCTTGAATTAGCACAAAAAAATCCTAAAAGAGCAATAGAAGAATTCCCAAGAGTATTAGGTCAAGTTTTAAGTGCTGGAAATGGGTTTTTCAATGGAACTAACTGCGGGGGACCTTGCGAATGGGTTACAGCACCTCTTCTAAATGTAATTGGCTCTATTTATCCAAAACTTCCAAAAGATGTAAGAGGGTCTGCTCTATCACAAGCAATGAATTTTCTAGACGGTCTAAGATATGATAACTCTCAAAGAAATGTAGAATTAATTCAAGAACCCTGGCTAGTTGGAGATATTTACATAAACAGAGACTTATATTGGCCGGGTTCTAAAGACTATGTAGAGAGATTAAAAGGTATTACCTCATGGCAAGAATTCGAATCTAGATTTATGAAAGAAGACGAAAAAGGAAACTCATATTTAGACGCAAAAAGTCTTTTCTTTTTAGCTTATACTCTATCGAGGGTAGAAGATGGGCCGCAAGAGATAAGAAGAACTTTCTCAGAAATATTCCCCGATATCGCAGAAAGAACAAAAGATGTTATTGCTGCTTTCATTCACGACTGGGCAGAATACGAGGAAGCAGACCAAAAAAGGAAAATCCCCTATAAAAAGGGATTAGAGGAAGGAATTAAAGATTATGCGCCAGAATGGCATGATGATATAAGAGAGAGAATTACTCAAACAAAATGGGTATATCTGCCAGAAACTATAGAAAGACTTGAAAGATTAAGAGCGGGAGAAAAATATTAATCACTTATCCAAATAAGCAATCTCATCCTCGCCCAATCTAAGCTGCTTCTGCACATTTTCTTTCATCAAAATCGGCTTTAAAATATTAAAATCTCTCATTATCCTTTTCGTTGAGCAATGCACAAATTTAGCATACTTCTGTGAAATGCTCTTTTTCTTCGCAATCTTCTGATTATTTAGCCATATCTTTAAAATTCTTTTAGGCCTTTCATACTTTGTAAATCCTGCCTTAACTTCTTTTTTAGCGTAGCTAATTCCCGCGCTCTGAAATATATTTTGATAAACTAAAAATCGCCAGGACTGATTCTTATAAATTCTTCCCCTAAAAACATCTGCATTTCCGAGAGCATAATAAGCTCTGGCTAATGCATCATTCTTATATTCGTTCGGAATATTTTCTTCTATCCACAACAAAATTTCATCAATAGACATCTTCGTATTATCAAACAAATCCAAGAAATTACTTCTCTCTTTGAAAAGCTTTCTTAAAATATTAAAAATGCTGTCTTCCAAATCTCTTTTCTCGGACAAATCAACAAAATTAAGGTCTCCAGAAGCATAGGCTTGCAAATCATTTAAGGCGGCCCGAACATCGCCCTGTGATTTTATCGCAATCTTGTTAAGAAAATTATAATCTGCTTTTATATTCTCGCTATTAATAACCTTGTTCAAAATATTAACAATCGTTCCCGCATTCAATGCCTTCATCTCAACCATTTTGCATTTAGCTCTCAAATCACTAAGCTTAGACTGCCAAACATCGTTCCCCGTTATAATAATTGGATGCTTACTAAGCTCAATTATTCTTAACAGCTCTGGAATTCCCCCTATATCACTTCCCGTAACCCCATCAACCTCATCAACCAAAAGCAGCTTGCCTTTCTTAAATAAACTAAATTGCTCAGACGCGGGCTTCAAAACCTCTTCCAACTTTGTCCGATTCCTTAAATCAGAAGAATTAAGCTCAAAAATGTCCACATTATTCTCTCTAGCCGCAGCAATAACTAAACTTGTCTTTCCAGTTCCAGGAGGCCCATATAAAAGTAGCGCTTTCCTTTTAGGAAAATCCTTCAAAAAATTTCTAACCTCTTCAACAGCCGCCTCATGCCCGACGATTTCATTATACCTTGAAGCCCGGTATTTCTCCGCAAATGTTTGATTCGTGTCCATTTAAACCTCTTGTGATAAAAACAAGCAAGACGATTTTATAATCATTATGGTAGTTTTATGCCATAAACCAAATAGATTAATTAATTCCCTCGTTGAATAAACATCAATCTCTTTTTGTTCCTTTAAATGTGAATCATCTCTTCTACTCTCCTTCTAAAATGAATTAGTTTATCTATTTCAACAATCGTTAAATACTTAGAAAGATTATTCATCAATTAACTTTTCTGCCCCTGCCCTGCAAGAACAAAACTAGCAAGCAAAGCTTGCAGTTGCACAAACTCATCACTGCCTTCAGTCATCCTAAACTCGGCCTCTCCTGTTTTCTCAGTAAGCCTTACCTTTATCTCCGGCTCAATAGGTAGATTCCATATTTCCTGCTGAATTGCTTTTATAATATCCGTGCCAGCAACGCTCTCCTTTAACATGACATCAAGCAAGCGATCACGCGCGTTAATAAAATCCCCTGCAAGAGCATAATCCAAAACAATTCTTATATCTGCAGGCTTAGCCGCAGAAGAAATCATCCTAACCATTTCAGAATCAACTCTCAAAGAAATAGATGCAGTCGCCTGCAGTAAATTGATCGCTCTTCTGCAATCCCCTTCGCTGACTTCATATAAAGTCTGAAAAGAATCCTCGCTCATTTCCAGTTTCTCATTTATAGCAACTTTTTTTATGACTTCAGCAATATCTTTCTTCTCCAGCAATTTAAATCTAAAAACTACGCATCTTGATTGTATAGGATCAATTATCCTGCTTGAATAATTACAGCTCATAATAAATCTGCAAGTAGAAGTATAATTTTCCATGGTTCTTCTAAGAGCCTGCTGCGCCTCTTTAGTCAGCGCATCAGCCTCGTCCAAAAATATAACTTTAAACGGAACATTTCCAATAGACTTTGTCCTTGCAAAATCTTTAACTTTCTGCCTGACAACGTCAATTCCCCTCTCATCGCTAGCATTAAGTTCCAAATAATTTTCTCTCCAATGCTGGCCAAACAGCTCATGAACAATAATCAATGCCAAAGTAGATTTCCCTATTCCAGCAGGCCCAGCAAAAAGAAGATGCGGAATATTCATAGCCTGCACTAAAGACTTAACCCTCTTAACAATCTCCTGCTGCCCAACAACCTCCTCAAATTTCCCCGGCCTGTATTTCTCAGTCCAGATATCACTCTGACTCATAAAACATTTCAGCAATAGCTTTTTATAAAGATTGTTGTCATGCGGTTACAAATAAAAATAGCAATAGAATTAAGCAGCCCTTTCTCTATGCAGCCTTCTCTTTCGCTTTTCCTTTTTCAAGCGCTTGCGCTGCCATTTCCATCTCATTTGACCTTTCTTTTTCCATCTTCTTGACGATCTTTTCATAATACTTTCAGAAAAAACATATTTATAAACCTTGCCTGAATACATTTTCTATGATAGATATAGGGAAAACATATGAAGCAAGAAAAAAAGAATTAACAGAAAAAATAAGAAATGGAAGAATCCTGCCTGAAATCTACTCTTTTAGCGGTTACTGCTACTTCTGCAAAAACCAAAAAGAAAAAATAATGCTTGAAATTAACGATGAAATAAAAATAAAAAATAACCCGGTAAAAACACAGCAACTAATAGACATTGACTGTTATGAAAGATTACTAAAGCCCCAGCCCTTTTCCTTTCTTGCTTAAAACAACTATTCCCTCGTTCGTGATATGCATAGGTATTGGTCCCCTAGAATGATTAGTTCTTCTCATCTTAATAATTCTAACCGCTCTGTCAGAAACTCCTCCTAATCCGGAAGAATAAAGATCAATAACACCATCAGTTAAAAATCTAGTAAACTGCGACCTTGCGCCAGCCATAATAACCCCTGCGGCCTCTTCCTGACTCGGCGCTTCATCGGAAAAAAGAACAGTAACTTGCAGTCTTTTAAACAAAGCCATCAAATCATAAATCTCCTGCCTAGCTTTAGACTCATCCCCTTCCATGGAGCCTAACATACTAACTGGATCAAAACAAAGCCTTTTTATTCCATACTTAGTCACAACCCTCGTTAACTCTTTCTTCAATTCAGACATGCTTGTCTGCGGAGAAACTTTCATAAATTTACAGCTCCCCCTTGAATCAAGTTTCTCAAAGTCCCATCCATAAGTAGATGCGTCTTTAAAAAGTTCAAGAACATCGGGCTCAAAACTTACGAATAAGCCATTCTCGTTAAACTTATTAACGCCATTCCACAAAAAGTTCATCAAAAAAGTTGTCTTTCCCGCACCCGGACCCCCAATTAGAACATTAACGCTATTTCTTACAAGTCCTCCCTGGCAGAGATCATCAAATCCCGGCACGCCCGACGGACACCTCTCTATTAGCAAATCCCTTGGATTCATACATATTAATAGAAATAAGGATATTTAAATCTAATCCCGAACTTACATCACGAGATTTAATAAAGTCAGAGAGGTTTACCCAAGTTCCTAAACTTAGAGATTACTCTGCTAATATCTAGATTATCTTTCACAATGATAACTCTTTTATTATGTTTTTGGATTAGTCGCTTATGTTCTAAGAGAGAAACTGGCTGATGGCTTTTATTATATCTATAAACCTCTCTAATCAACTTCAAGGCGCCCATCAAGGTATCTTTCTCTTTTTTCTCTCTAGAAAGATATCTCTTTATTATTCTATAACTACAAACTATAGGGTTTGTAAGCATCAAGATAACCAAATCTGCTTTCTTAAAAGAATTCTCCGCATAATTAGACCATGTTCCCTCTGTAATCCATTTTTTCTTGTCACAGATCTCATTAACTAACTTAATCCTCTCGTCAACTGATCTTATCTTACTATACTTAATTAAGTACTTTATATCATCCAAGGAGTAATAATCAATTTTCAATATATCAGAAAGTAATTTTGCTAGAGTAGATTTGCCGCACCCGTAAATTCCGCATATATGAATTCTCATTTTAAGTAATCTCTGTTATTTAGATACTCAATTAAACACCTGTCTCCTTGCAAGCTTATTTCTGACATTGCGGCATTACTAAATTTTAATTGCTTTATGGCCAAAGAAGGCCTCAATCCAAGTTGGTTACCCAAAAAGACTTTTCAGCTTGTTCGGCTAAAGATTGTATCAACTTTCTAAACTTATAAGAATAATTTGTTACATAAACAAATCCTTCGTTAACTTTGCTGCGAGGCATATTTTTTACCATCCATCCAAATATTTAAACGTTTCTATTAACCTCTCCCAAGTAACAACACCCACAACTCTTATAAACTCACTCAATCCAAGCAATTAAAACAAACAAAAGGCAAACTATTTCATCAACAACCATTTCCACAAAGGAATAAATTTAATGTCAGCTCCATCAACCACATCTTCTGCTTCGTAATCCCAAGTAATAACCAACAAATTTTTGCATCTTAATTGTTTGCTTGCTTTTAATAATGCTCTAATTTCTCTTTCTTTTATTTCATCCCTTGCGGTTATATAACTTACCTGAATCAATGTCTCTATTTTTCTGTCTCTTTTTAAAACAAAATCAACCTCATTTTGTTGATGATCTTTCCAATAATAAACTTCAAGATTTTTATCTACTGCCTTCATTCTTTGTAATTCCAAAGCCACTTCATTCTCAATAACTTTCCCTTTATTTTCTGAAAATTTAAAGCCTATAGAATTCATAAGTCCAGAATCTATGCAATAAACTTTCTTAGGAGCTATAAACTGTTGCTTAAGCTTAAAATCAAATCTTTCTAGCCTAAAAACTAAAAAAGAATCTTCAAAATAAGATATCCAATTGGATATTGTAGAAACATGTTTAATATTAAATATATTTGCTAATTTGCTGTAAGTTATTTCTTGAGAAGAATTTGTTATTAGGTATTTGGCCAATTTTTTAATCTCTTCTTTTTTGTTTATGTTATATCTTAACAGAATGTCCTTTGTCAATATATCTTCATAAATTCTAGAAATCATTGCCTTCCCAAACTTATACGCTTCCGGAAATCCTCCAATTTCAAGATATTCCTGTAAAAGCCCAATAATCTGGGATTTTTCTTGTGTTGTATATGCCTTACTTTCCTTGAATCCTTTTAGCTTCAAAAATTCTCTAAAAGAAAACGGAAATAACAATTTATCAAGATATCTTCCAGTTAGGTGAGTTGACAATTCCCCCGATAGTAGTTTGGAATTGCTTCCAGTAAGAATTACTTTCTTAGTCCTTCTTAGTCTATTAACGAATAGCTCCCATTTGTCTACATTTTGTATTTCATCCAAAATTATATACTCAACATCGCCATACAATTCATAAAAAGACTCTAAAATTCTGTTCAGATCCTCGCTTTTCAGCCCAGCCAGTCTTTCGTCATCAAAATTAATATATGCAAATTTATGCTGTTTTGCCAAAAGATAAGAAAAAATTGACTTGCCGCATCTTCTTATCCCCAAAATGGCAAGTACATTTGGATACTTCAATACATTTTTAGACCCCTCCAAAATAGCTCTTTCTATTATCGTTTCTTCTCGCTCTATTTTCTCTAACTCTTCCCTTTGCTCCTTAATTATGCTCTTAAAATCCATATATTACCAATAGAAAGCTTCTTTATAAAGCTTTCTACTGGAGCGTAAAGCTTCTTAAGAGAGTAATTGCGCTCAACAAATACATTTTAGCGTACTTATTTGCATGTCTTATGGTCCTCCTAATGTACATAAAAAAATCCCGTATTATTTGTAATAGTATACTTTTGAGTATACTATTAATAACCTCTCGCAAGTAACAACACCCAAAAGCCTTATAAACCCACTTCACGCCATTAAAATAACGAAAAAGGCAAACTATTTCAATTATGTTTGCTTAATAAAACTAACAAAATGCCACCACAAAAACCAACTCAACCGCAAGTTCCAAGAAAAGTAGAAGGAATGATGGATGTCCTTAAAGAAATAAAGGAGCAAAACCAAAATGGTCCCGCCGCAACATCAACTCCCGCTCATACATCTTCTCCGGCATATTCTGCTCCAAGACAAAGCGAGCCTCGCGCTAGCGCTCGCTTTTCAGGAAAAAGAGAATGGACACTAAGAGAAAAAATCCTCACAGGAACAACCGTCGGCCTAATCGGCCTATTCGGCGGATATAATATATTTTTTTCGGGAGACGGAAAACCAAAGCCTTTGCCCGTCTGGCAAACCCCTCAAACAACATCCGTAGTATCGCAGCATTCTCTTGAAGCAAAAAAACTAAAGAGCGCATATGAATCAGTTAAATCGATAGTTAATAGATTAGGAAATGAATCAGACGATCAATATAATTTAAGATTGGCCCAATACACTTTTGCTTATTTAATGGCAAATGAAAATAAAGCAACTCTAAACAACGGAATTGCTAAAATGAGGCAGTGGAAGAAAGGAGAGCTTTTAGAAGACCTTCCAGGTTATGCTGCTATGGTATTAATACATGGAGACGATGACTTAATGAGCACTCTTGATCTGGCCGGTTATAACTCGGGCATTAATTTAATTGACTCCGGCACAATAGACGGAGTTTCAGCCCATTTCCCTTTCATAGCCCTATTAAAAAAACAAAATCCAGGAATAACAGAAAAAGACTTAAAAAGCAGAATAGAAGTCATTCTAAAAGAAGTTGATAACAATTTACATCCGGCTTCTGGCATAGAAAGAGGAGGATATGCCGCCGCATACGCATTAATGCAAAACAAAGATTCTAAACAAGCACTAGAAGAAATAATCCAAGCAAGGGAGTTAGGAAGAGGAACAATTTACAGCATTAACACCGGAAGGCCAAATAGAGATTATGCAGGAGAAGAACTCGGCTGGCATACCGCCTCGGCAATAGCAGTTAAAAGATAAAATGGCAAAACACAACCCAAGAATCCCGGCAGGAAGCAGAAGCCCATTTGAGAGCAGCTATCACGGCGGTTATCAGAAAGGCAGCAGAACACAATTCTATCAAGAGCAAATAGCAAAAAGACAAAAAACAGCGGGCAGATTAGAGCAATCTTTAGATCCAAAAAAAATATATCAAGAATTAGGCAGACTAACTCAAACCTTAGTACAATTAGAAGGATATAGCAATCCAGAACAATTAAGAAATGCTGTAAAAGAAATTAATCAACAAAACCAATATTTGAAAATAGGAAAAGCATATCTTCCAACAGGCGAAGAACAACCAAGCCAAGAGCCATCAGAAAAAATACTTTATCTTCCACAGAGTACAAGATTTAGTCCTCTCTCAAGAAACAGAAGAAAAAGCGCTTTCACTCTAACAGAACTGCTCTGCTCTATAGGAATTATGGGTACATTGGCTGCAATAACTTTTCCCGCATTCGCGCCAGCAAATGCAGGGGCAAAAACATTAGAATGCAGAAATAACTTAAGGCAGTGGGCCTTGCCTCTGCAACCCTTTGAAGATCAAGAACATTCTATGCCTGCGACAGCTAGCGTATCTCACAATGCTATCTGCAATGCAGGAGGAGGAATATTACACTATGGAAGAATGATAGAAAAGGGTATAATGTCTCCAAAAGATACTAAAATAGGACAGTGTCTTGCAGACCCAACAACCTGGCCTCTTGACAAATTTTTAACAGGAATAATAGTAAGAATGTCATATTTACAAAGAGGGACATCTCAAGGCGCGCCCCAAGATACAACAGAAAAAAAGATAATAATGTTATGCGACAATCACAAAGACTTTTGGATTGTTGTCTCTCCAACTGGAGAGACTGCATTAATTCCAAAAACATTCGTTTTTGACAGAACAAACACCTCTCACTGGGACTATATGGACCAAAAATATAAGGGAAAATAAAATCAATTTACCAAAGAAAGCTCTTTAGTACAACTTTCTTGTTTAAAATAACCTTTATCGCTTCTATTTCTATATCCTCTTATTTCTTTGTCAGGGTCAAGTTTAAGCCAGAAAATTGGACAGCCCCCCGCACAATTTTCCTTGCATCCACCACATTTAGTTGAGGCAGAACGAGAAACTTTATCCCTAAAATTAAGAGCATATGAGCGGTTATATCTTTTAAGAAATTCTTCTTTGCTAATAACTCTGTTCCCATCAAAGATAAGAGTTATTCATGGAGTATTTTATTAATATATTCAAACTGTTCTTCAAAGAGATGGGCTGAAATTGAGATTGTTGTTATTGAACCGATTTGGACGTTTAGTTCTCGGCTTATGTAATCTGCGAGGAAGTAGGCTTGTACAATGTTGCAAGGCCAGCCATAAAATAAGTCATTGCTTCTGATTACTACAGTTGCGTGGAGTTTTTTATTTCTTATATTGAAATTCATCATTACCATTCCAGGGGTTTCTTTTTTTAGAGGCAGAGTATCTTTTTCTGGCCCGTAAAATACGACGATTCCTCTTTTGGAAGTTGGGTCTTTTTTCAAGAGAGGCAAGATATAATCATTTATCTGGTTTATTCCTGAATAATTGAAGGCCCTTGAGCCATAATGATAGTAATATCCTGGGCTGTCTTCTTTTTCTAAGATGGATGACTTAAGCTCTTCTAGCGAAGGATAGACCCATTTTTTAAAACTGCTTAATATTTCTATAGGTTTTGTTATATCCTTTGTATCTTCTATAGTTGCTACGATGTTCAGGGCTTCTTTGCAAAGCCGATTTTTCCTATCTATAAACTCGGTTCCGTTTTCTAATACATGTTTTAATATACTTTTCCATGTTTTCTCCGCGGTTTTTTCTTTTATCTCCATTTTATAAGTATGAAAGTATCTTGGCATCTCCACTGCCTTCGAAATTGAATGAAAATAAGGGCATTTTATATGCATTGATTATAATGGATAGCTCTCGCATTATTTCTTGTGAATCAAAGTTACCTTTTCTGTGGAAAGTGATATCATTTCCGCCATTTAGGACGGAGCTAGCTATCTCTTTTTCCATTATGTCTTTTCTTATTTTTGGCTTGTAAAGATCTTCCAGACCAGTAATTTCTAATTTTTTGTATTTTGCCGAGCTTAGCTTTTCATTTGCTTCCTTGAATGCGCAAGACAGGGCAATTTTGAAACGCGTAGGCATTCCGCAGCTTTTGTATATCGTCTCTTCTGCCATAGAAAACTCATCAATCCTTTTCTTTGCTTCGTTAATCATGTTTAGAACTAGCTTTTGATCAATTCCGGGCTGTAGCAATCCATAGTTCCAGAATCTTATGTAATTTCTGGACAATTCCAGAAATTCTTTTTCGTTTGTCTTGTCTAAACTGATAATGCTTTTAAAATAGTCTTTTGACTTTCTCCTTTGGAGTGTATTGGCTGAAAGAAAAGACTTTGAGACATTTAACATCAACTGCGCGAATTTTTCGGTATCCAGGCCGTAAACAGAATAAAACTTTTCTACATCTACAATTAAAGAGCTTTGGGCGCAGGCAAAAGACAGGCAATCCTTTTTATTTTCCCATTCTTTTTCCAAAATGGAATATGGGCCTGCTGAACCCACAAATTGCAAGGAGTTAGTTGCTCTTTTATTCTTGAAATAGATTAATTTCTTTTTTTTCATGTATGCAACGAGTATCTCATTTAGTATTGCAAATTGCTCTTGCACATCATGCGCATCCAAGCTGTAAATAAACATTACCTTATTTGTCTCGTTGCTTGCAGCTTTCTGCAAAATTTCCAGAAAGTTCCCCTTGTTTATCTTTGAAATATCAATAGTGCAGCTTACTTGTTTTCCATAGTCTTTACATTCGCTATTTATCTTTTCTATAAGTTTGATGACGTCTTCTTTTTTGTTTTTGTTTATGATATCCTCAAAGTTTTCCAGGCAAATGCAATCATTTATTACCGAGATTGCGCTTTCAAACAAAGCATTCAATTTGTCTATGCTATCAACTTTTTTGCACATTATAACCACCGAGTTTAATCTGTCTATCCAGCTTTCGGTCTCAAATTTGTTTATTATTCCTTGATGCTCGTAGGTTTCTATAGGCATTAAGGGCATTAGCGGCTTTGAGACCGTTAGTTTTCTCTTGTATTTTGATGAAAATTCGGTTATTTCTTCATTCTCTCCTATGTCTAAGGCGAAAAATTTATGGCCTTTTTCGCCGTGTCTGGAAAACCTTAGGATTCCATTTTCAACTAGCTTATTTATGTGATATAGTAATTTTCTGTGCATTTGAGCCGATTCTCTTTTGGAATCCGCATTGTCTTTATTTGTCTTAGAGCCATAAACATAATTCAATAACTCTCCTGTAGAAATTTCAGAGCCTTTATTTTTGAAAAGCTCTATTATCTTTTCTCTTGTTTCTTCCATAAAAATTGACATTGCATGATGTATAAAAACCTTTCTGTTTCAGGAGTTTCAGAATGAACATTTTTGCTTCAGGAAATAAAAACAAAGGGAAAAAGGTAGTTTCAGGATATTCCTGAAGCATTCGGTGAATGTTCGAAAAAAGAGATAATAAAGTTGCTGAAACTAAATATATCATGCCTACAGACAAAAATAAGAAAGAAGAAAAGAAGATGAAAAAGCTAGTGGATGCGCTTG
>Ga0209542_10011683_pt1 | contig 15528 bp, 14 predicted proteins | sample RifCSPhighO2_01_FD_184028 | JGI IMG/M metagenome (GOLD analysis project Ga0209542, IMG submission 184028) | Soil microbial communities from Rifle, Colorado - Rifle CSP2_plank highO2_0.1 (SPAdes) (version 2) | ecosystem: Environmental > Terrestrial > Deep subsurface > Rock core/Sediment ... | reverse complement strand
ATACAATGCTCCGCTGATTAATACTTCGACTGATTTTCATACACTCACTATAAATACACATAAATTTTTATAAATATCTATCCTTTAAGGGTGAGGGATCAATGCTTCAAGGGTGAGGGACTATTTTTTTAACTATTTTCTTGATTTTTTCCCGAATTTCCTCATTTTCCACTCCTCGCGAGCGATTTCCGAAAGCCGGTTTAATATTAACCATAGAATCAAACTCAATAAAATCATCTCCTGATTTTTCCAGGTAAAGATTGATTCCCCAAGTATTCTCGCGCAAAGAACCTTTATTATCCATGAGCAATACCTCTTCGTCCGCATGAAGCTCGCCGCCCACCGCCATAATCTCTTGTTCTACATCCACGACTGCTTTTATTACATCGCCGAATTCTTCTTTAGCTATTTCCTTAAGTTCGGCAATACTGATATTATCTTTAATAATTTTTATAGACATTATAATAATTTAATTTTAGCAAATAATTACCTTATTTCCAATGACACTTTTAGTAGCTTATTGACTAATACACATGGATTTGCCATATTAAATCCAGACCTTTCAATATCATATAGGGAGGATGGCTATGGCACATTTCGTTTCTGCTTCTTGTCTGGGCGAATATTGCTCGATCTGTAAAATCCCCGCTACCCATAAAGTCGGCGAAGAAATCATGTCAGATGATCCAAATCCCGTCAGGCATAATCTTACTGCTTATGTCTGCTGTGAGCATTTCCGACTAATTATGGGTCTGGCCGTGTCTTGCCCACACTCAACCGATTAAGATCATTGCCCGTAGCCTCGTTTACCAAACGGGGCTTTTTTCTTATCCCTACGCCCCATGACACTTTTGTTACTTCTTGAAATTTGCTAAATGCCACGGGGCTAATTTATCCTTATTTTAAGCCATTTTTTAGCTATTGACAGATTCTGTGGATTTGCTATACTATTGACAATGTGTGGGGTGCGGCTCGGATGCAGAGCGCTCGGTGGAGCACCGACTCCTAGAAAAAAACCGGATAAGCCGAGAGGTGCGGGTACCAATCCCGTCACCCCACACAGTTCTTCCCCTATTGCTACGGCGATGGGGCCTTTTTTTATCCCTGCATCATGTGACACCTTTTATATTTTTTCCTGCTCCCGTCCGCCGTCGCTAAAGCTTTGGCGGGACTTCGCTTTATCTTTCAATAATATCATTTTAGCTACCATGACAACGTTTGTATTTAATAGAATGTCCCCCACTATCCTTCGCTCCGCACGGACAAGGGTCATTTCTTCCAATCTTGCCAGATTGAAAATTGCTGATTCCTAATGGCAAATTTCTAATAACTTGGTCATTAGAATTTTTGGCTCGATTTGACATTTGAACTTTATCATTTAAATTTTTTTGTAAATTCTCTTTATTTTCGCTTAACCATTTATCAAAATCCGCTAACAGTTGCTGGAACAATAGGTGCCCTTCCCGCCGATATTCTACTAACGGTTCATGCTGGCCGTAAGCGCGCAGACGCACCGATTCCCGCAACGCTTCCATATTTTCCAGATGATTCATCCAAAGCATATCCAAAGCGGATAAAATTTGCGGCGCGGAATTTTCTTCCAAGAATTTCTGCCGTTTTTCATAAATAGTAACACGCTGTTTATTTAAAATATCGTCATAATCCAGCAGATGCTTGCGGGCGTCAAAATTAAATCCTTCCACGCGAGATTGCGCCTGAGAAACCGCCTTAGAAACAAATCCAGATTCAATCGGCATATCTTCCGGAACATCCAACCGCTCCATTAAATTTTTAATTTTGTCTCCGCCAAAAATCCGCATTAAATCGTCTTCTAAGGATAAAAAGAATTGGGACAGCCCGGGATCGCCCTGCCGGCCGGAACGGCCGCGAAGCTGATTATCTATGCGACGGGCATCGTGCCGTTCTGTGCCAATCACGTGCAAACCGCCGAGATTTTTCACTTTTTCGCTTTCTAAAATATCCTGTGGGTTTCCTCCCAATACAATATCCACTCCCCTCCCCGCCATATTGGTGGCCAGCGTTACCGCGCCCGCTTTTCCGGCTTGGGCGATAATTTCCCCTTCCCGCGCGTGGTTTTTAGCATTCAAAATTTCATGCTTCACGCCGACGCTATTCAAATAGCGCGACAATAATTCATTTTTTTCAATAGAAATCGTGCCTACCAGCACCGGCTGGCCGGCTTTTTGCCTTTTCTTAATGTCTTCGGCAACCGCGCGGTATTTCGCGTCTTGATTTTTATAAATCAAGTCCGGCAGGTCCTGGCGCGCCAGCGGCTTATTGGTAGGTATGCTAACAACCGGCAAATCGTACACCTTATCAAATTCTTCCGCAGAGGTCTGCGCCGTACCGGTCATTCCCGCCAATTTTTTATAAAGCCGGAAATAATTCTGAATGGTAATTTGGGCGTAGGTGCGGGATTCCTGCTGGACCCGAACGCCTTCTTTGGCCTCAATCGCCTGATGCAAACCTCCGGAATACCGCCGGCCAAGCATCAGCCGGCCGGTGTTCTGGTCAACGATTATAATTTCATTATTTTGGGCTACATAGTCCTTATCCCGCTTGAAAAGCGCCTGGGCTTTCAAACTTTCCTGAAGATAATGCGTCAGCCGGGAATGTTCCGGCCCGTAAATATTTTTTATTTTCAGCGCTTTTTCCACCTTATCAATGCCGGATTCGGTGATATCAACCGAGTGAAATTTTTCATCCACCAGATAATCCTCGTCTTTTTTAAGCGCCGCCGCGATTCGGGAAAATGCCCTATAAGCATCACTGGATTCGGCATCCGGCGCGGAAATAATTAGCGGCGTTCTCGCTTCGTCAATTAAAATACTGTCAATCTCGTCAACAACGGCAAAATTGCGCTTATTTTTCTGCGTTTGCGAATCTTTTGAATGCGCCAAATTATCCCTTAAATAATCAAATCCAAATTCATGATTGGTACCGTAAGTAATATCCGCGAAATAAGCGTCTTGCCTGGAAATAGGCCGGAGATATTCTTCTTGAACCAGGTAACTTCCGGTAACATCACGTTCCTTGTCCACGAGCTTTTCGGCATCAAAAACAATATGGGCCGGGTCATACAGCAACGCGCCTTCATGCACCAGGCAAGCCACGCTTAATCCAAGCGCGTGATAAATCTGTCCCATCCAAACTGCATCTCTTTTCGCAAGATATTCATTTACGGTTACCACGTGCGCGCCCTTACCTTCCAAAGCGTTCAAATAAATCGGCGCGGTGGAAGCCAAAGTTTTTCCTTCGCCGGTCGCCATTTCCGCGATTTTCCCCTGATGCAAAACAATACCGCCCATCAACTGGACGTCAAAATGCCGCTGACCAAGAGTTCTTTTCGCCGCCTCTCTCGCCAAAGCAAAGGCCTTAGGCAATAAATCGTCTAATGAAATTCCATTTCTGGCTTGTTCCTGCAGTTTCTTACTTTCCTCTTTAAGCTGGCTGTCATTTAAAACGGTGATTTCTTTTTCTAAAGCATTAATCTCGGCTACCCGTTTTTTCAATTTTTTTGCCGGGTCAAATAAAAAATTAAGCATGCTCATATCAATATGAATAAGAGTGCTCTTATTATAAATAATTTAGCGGCGTTTTGCCAGTTTGCCCTTTAGGCGTAAAATATCTTTTTTCAATCGATTTCTTAATCCGTCAATCGCGGAATGCGGGGTATCGCTATTTTCTTCAATTCTTATTAACTTTATGTTCGGAAGCTGTAAATTAGCTTCCGCATAAAATATCTGCCCCTTATTGTGATGATTAGTGGTTTTCGCCACTTCAATTTCCAAAAGCGCCGCGCCGTCTTTATCCCAACGTTTAAGATATTTATCAAAACCGATAAATTTTTTCTCCAATTCCTGCTGTAATGCCGGCGTCAATTCAAAACCGGTTGATTTTATAGTAAAACGCATAAATTAAAATACCACTCATCCAAAAACGCCAAAACTTGATGTATTTGGATGAGTGGTAGTGGTGACCTCCAAAATGCTATTTGTATTTAGTGAGTGCTCTCCTACCACTCAAATATATTATAAAGTGAAAAGTAAAATGCGACAAGTGCATAAAAACCAAAAACCCCTTGCGGGGTTTTTGGCTACAAATAGCGAAGGGGTTTTAATTCCTTAGTCGATATCGTCGCTGAGGAATTGAAATCCTCACTCACTATATATAGTATAGCATATCCAAATACAAAAAACAAGTACCCTACCGATGAAACCCCAAATCCGCCGGGTTGTCGTCTCCGGAAACATACTCCACTTTTCCGCCTGATTTTTCAAAAGATATTCTTAATTTACGCGTATTTTCCGCTAAACGGACTGTCGCGGATTCCACTTGAGCGCGCCGGATTTTTCCTTGAGACCAATAATCAATAATCAGCCGGCTATCCCCAAAAATCCTCTTAATTCCGGTTTTAACGGCTAATTTTAAGGCATAACTCAAAGCCAGCAATTCTCCGTAGTTATTAGTTACCGGTTTTAAAATTAAATGTTTTTCGTGCCGGTTGATTTTTTTGCGGGGCATAACTTTATTTAATAAATTCTCCCCTTTTTCATTAGTAACGCTGATTTCCACTCCTTGCCCCCGGCCGGTTCCGGCATCAAAATAAATACCGGGCAATAAATTCGGCTTTTCCCTTTGCCGGCTTTCCTGATAAACAGCGCCTTGTTTCAACCAGTATTCCGCAGATTTAATATCCGAAAATCCGCGATAACGGGCGCCAGTTACGCCGATAACTTTTTTAGCGCATTCTTCCCAGGAATCGCAAACTCCGTCTTGATTATTCTTCGGCAAAAAATAAGCGTAATGGCGGTGCTTGCCGATTTTTTCCTGATTATGAATTTTTATATATTTTCTTGAATTGAGCTTCATAAATTATTTTCCCCAACGGGGAGTGCGAATGCTTAATGGTATATAGAAAAATAATTTTTCACAGCCGCTTCAAATTTTTGGATATTTTCTTTTTTAATCTGAAAACCGGACGCGCCTTTATGTCCACCAAAATTAATCAATAATTTTGAAGAAAAATTTAATCCCGCCAAAACATTAAATGGATTACTATTATTATCGCCTCCGCGAGCAGACCCGTTATAATATTTACCCTTTCTTTTTAAAAGAAAAACTGGGACATTGAGGGTTTCAACCAATTTATGTGCCGCCATACCCAATGCTCGGCTAGTTTTCGTATTGGTAATCATAACTAAAGCTTTTAAATTCTTTTCTTTTTTATGTTTTTCTATTCCTTGAAAAATAATTTTGGAAACTGCCTTTTTAAAATCTTTTAAACGTTTTTTAACATCTTTGGCAATCAAAAAAGTTTTTTTACAGTCCTCGCTTAATAATAATTGAAATAAATTATTCCTCCGATTATTTCCGTAAATGGAAGCTCGTAAAACATAATCAATATCTTCTCCCCAAAGCATTATTTTTTTTGAAACTTTTTTGGTTTGCGAAACTTTTAAGAGCATTTTTATGCCTAAACGCGCTTTTTTATTAATGAGATTAATGCCCCTGGTTAAATAACCGGCATTTACCCCATCTTCTTTAATTCCATCCGCAACCATGGAAATTGCAAAGGCGTCTAATAATTCTTCTAAAATTTTAGGATTTAACCCAATTGTTTTATAGAAAAATTCAAAAAACTTATAAGCCACTCCGCCGCCAGACCAATTTTTAAAAGGATAACTGTCTCCTTTTTGATTGGGGTTAATTAAAATTGCCGGTAGCTTTTTCGGTCCTGGCGGATGATGGTCTAAAATAATAATGTCAAATCCTTTTTCTTTTGCGATTTTAATTGAATTAAAATCAGAACCGCCTCCAAAATCTATTCCAATAACTAAACTAACCCCTTTTCTTTTCAAAAAATTTAAATAAAATGGATGAAAGCTCCGACCATATTTTTTCTGGTCCGGTAAAACCACTGTTAAATTTTTAGAATTATAACTAGCTTTTAACAATGCCTGGTATACAATAAAAGCCCCGGGAATTCCGTCCGGGTCGTAATCTCCCCAAATGCCGATTTTTTCGTTTCTTTTTTTAGCTAAAAGCAGGCGCTTTATAGCTTTATCGGTATTTTTAAAAGTTTTCATTTTAACGCTTCTATGCCGGGCAATTTCTTGCCCGCCAAAAAATCCAGCATCGCCCCGCCGCCGGTGGAAATAAAATCCATCTTTTTGTCCAGCTTCAATTTTTTTAAAAACATTACTGTTTCTCCGCCGCCAACCGCCGTAAACGCCTTTTTATTCCGCGCCAAGGCCCGGGCTATTTCTTCGGTTCCTTTTTGGAATTGTTTTTGATAAATATCGCCAACCGGCCCGTTCCATACTATCGTGCCCGCTTTTTTAATCTCCGATTTAAATTTAGCAATACTGCGCCTGCCGATATCTTTTATAATTCCATTCTTTTTTAAAAAATCTTCAGACCAAACCACTTTCGGTAATTTTAATTTAAGAATTTTCGGCGTTAAAGCGCCGCCGATTAAAAATGTTTCCGCTTTATTTTTTAAATTCCGGTAAACGCCCAACTTATCTTTTATTTTTATTCCACCAAGAATTATCACAAGCGGTTTTTTGGGATTTTTCATTATCCGGCTTAAATTTTTAATTTCTGCTTCCAATTCCAACCCGGCATAGCTCGGTAAAAATCCGGCAATCCCGGCCACCGAAGCATTGGGGCGGTGAGAAACCGCGAAAGCGTCATTAATATAAATATCGCCTAACCCCGCCAATTTTCCGGCCAATTCAATGCTATTTCTTGATTCGCCTTTCAGAAAACGCAGATTTTCCAGAAGAAACACCGAACCCTTCGGAGATACCCGGATTAATTTTTTTATTTCTTTAAATCTGAAATGCGGAATAAAAATCACCGGCTTTTTTAATTCTTTTTTCAAATTAGCAGCCACTAACCGCAAACTTAGTTTCTTATCAAAACTATTAGGATTGCCCTGAGCATTGCCGAAGGGCCTCCCTTTATGGCTTAAAATTACCGTTACCCGGCAATTTCGCGACAAAAAATGGATAGTCGGCAAACTCGCCCGCATTCTCCAATTATCTTCGGTATTAAAATCCAGCCGCAAAAGGCAGATTTTATTTTCTAATTCGGAAACTTTTACATTTTTTAGATAATGAATCATTTGTTATTATTATAATACGAATTCTATGGAAATGAAAAAGGAAATAGTTGTCTTAGGAGCCGGTTTTGGCGGAATTAAAGCCGCCTTTATTTTACATAAATGTCTAAAACGGCTGAGCTTGCTGGATAAATATGAAATTGTTTTAGTTGATAAAAATACTTACCACACTTACACGCCGACTCTTTACGAAGCAGCCACCACCTCTAAAGATATTGCCAATCAAATTAAATTAAAAAATATAGTTACTTTTCCTTTGAAAACGGCCTTTCAAGGCAGAGAGGTTGTCTTATTGAATAAAAAAATTAAAGAACTGGATTTGGTCGGAGGCGATATTCATTTTGGTGATGGCGGAAAATTAAAATTTGATTATTTAGTTATCGCTCTGGGCTCGGAAACAAATTACTTTGATATTGCCGGCCTGGAGGAAAATTCTTTGACACTAAAGACATTTATGGACGCCATTAAAATCCGGGACGCAATTTGGGATAAAGTTGATGCCGGCGCCAAAAAAATAAAAATAGTCATTGGCGGCGGCGGCTCAACCGGCGTGGAATTAGCCGGCGAAATCCAATCTTGGACATGCCAGCTTGATAAAGAACTAAAAAATTGCAAAACGGCTGTTAAAATTATTGAAGGCCAGCCGACTATTCTGCCGGGCTTTGACGAAAAAGTGATTAAAAAAGTAACGAAACGCTTGAAAAAAATCGGAGTAGAAATTTTGCTGGGCGAATTTATTGAAAAAGTGGAGCCAAATAAAATTTATCTTAAAAGCAAACAATTGGAAAATTTTGACATTTTAATATGGACCGGCGGAGTAAAAGCGTCCCGCCTTACCGGCGCGCTTCCGCTCCGCAAAGACGAAAAAGGCAAACAAATAGCTGTTAAGGAAAAAATGGAATGTCTGCCCCAGACGGACGATTTGAAATTATACGGCAAAATCTATGGAATCGGAGACGCGGTTTGCTGTTATTACGCCGAAACCGGAAAACCGGTTCCTAAAATCGCCGAAGTCGCCATTCAGCAGGCGAAAATTGCCGCCCATAACATTATTGAAGATATTAAATTGTCGGAGAAAATCATTAGTGTTCCAAAATATAAAAAATACCGCCCTAAAATATCCGAATTTCCGTATATAATTCCAATTGGAGGAAAATATGCCATTGCCAAATTCGGTTCGGTGGTAATAAGCGGATTTTTAGGGTGGGTATTAAAAGGACTGGTTGAACTTTATTATATTCTGCTCAATGTATTTCCGCCATATCAGGCAATAAAAATCTGGCTGAAGGGGCTGTTAATTTTTATAAAAAACGACCGACTGGGTTAAGGCGGCGAAGAATAAAAGAGACCCCCTTGCGGGGGTCGCTTTAAAGATCCAAATGTCTTTTTTTAAGACGACGGAGAATCTAACCGTCAGAAAGGCAATATCTTAGTTTTGTCTTTCTCATACACGCACTCCAATAAAGGGGTACGTTACTATCATTATATATAAAACTCCGGTTGGGGGCAAAGAACCAAGCTGTGGAAAACTTTTATTCGCTATATTCTTTTCATTCATAGATGCTTCGCGATAAACAAAATGTATCCGTTCGTAACGCTGCTCGCCACCCTACTTACGTGGGTCCCGGCTCGCTACGCTACTCTCTCATTATTTTGTAATTATCGCTACGCAATATTCATTCAAAAAATATAGCTCATTTTGTTATAATAAAATCGTAATCCGGCTTTAAAAAAATAACCTCGCTTATTTTAGTGAATAATTAAAATAACCGGTCAATGAAGAAAAAAGATAGTCCCAAAGCGCTGAAAACGGCGGAAATAATCCAAAATCTCATCGTCACTTTGGTCTCCGGCCAGCCCAATGCTTCAAAATGATGGTGAATCGGGGTAGAAAGGAATATTTTTCTGCCAAACACTTTTTTACTTGCAAGCTGGGTGATAACCGACAGCGATTCAATCACTAAAATAGAAGCGAAAAACGGCAACAGCAAAGTAGTGTTAGTCAACATTACCATTACTCCCATAGAAATGCCCAACGCCATAGAGCCGGTGTCTCCCATAAAAAATCGCGCCGGATAGATATTAAACCATAAAAACGCCAGCAGAGCCCCTACGGTTATTCCGCTGAATGTCGCCAAATCATAACGGCCGAGAGTAAAAGCCACTACGGTTAACGCTCCGAAAGCAAATAATAAAACTCCTCCCGCCAAGCCATCCAAGCCATCGGTCTCATTCGTGGAAAAAGCGCTGGCGATAATAATAAACATAAAAATCGGTATATACCACCAGCCGATTTCCACATTACCGACAAATGGCACATATAAAGTCGTCCAGTCCAATCGAAAATAAAACCAAAGCCCGCCAATCAAAGCCAGAAAAGTGTAAACAACCAGTTTTTGAGACACGCGCAAGCCGCCGCCGTTGGTGCCGATGCGGAAAACTCCCAGAAGGTCGTCAACTAATCCCAGCGCCGCCGCCGCCAGCATAGCGATAATCGGCAGATAGGTCTGGGCGCGGTCCACAAAATCCAGCGACGCCCAAAATCCGTCAAATAATTGCGCTAAAATAAAAAATATCAGCGCCAGCCCTAAAGTCGTTGCCCAGATAATTATTCCTCCCATGGTCGGCGTATTTTCCTTATTTTTATGTAGCCCATAAAATACCGGCGCCGATTCTTTGCTGCGGATTTGCTTGTTAAAATTAAATTTGTATAAAAATTTCACCAGCGCCGGCGTAAGGGCAATGGCAACTAAAAATGAAATTGTTGAAAGCCCGAGAACGCGGGCAACTTGAAAAACTTCCATCCTTTTAACTTACAACAGACAACAAACAACTACAATCAGACGACAACTTATAGTTATCTATTAGAATCCATAAGCTTCTTTCACCCAATTATACAATAAATCGGTCTGGCCAAACCGGTCATTAGTTCCAAGAACAATAATTAAAATATCGTGGCCTTCGTGCCTGAATAAAGATATTAAATTACTTCCGGATTCCTCAATAAATCCGGTTTTTCCTCCCAAAAAATCCGTCCGAGACGAAGCAAAAAAGTTGATATTCAATAATTCCTTTTCAATCCGGCCGGATTCTTCAAATATTCTGACTTTTTTCTGCGCCGTGATGCCAAAAACAGACGGGTGGTTTTTATAAATATATTGTATCAATTTTATCAAATCTTCAATGTTGCTTTGGTTCAGAAAAGACAAGCCGGTAGTATCGGAAAAACTGGTCTGGAACATATTCAAAGCGGAGGCCTTCAATCGCATTTTTTCAATAAAATTTTCTGTCCCGTAAAATTCCGCTATGGCAACGGCGGCATCGTTGCTGGAAACCGCCAGCATCGTTTTCAAGAGGTCGCTGACGGAATACTGTTCCCCTGCTTTTAAATTTCCGGCAACGCCTTCGGAATTGACCGCATATTCGGAAATAATCGTTTTTTTATTTATTCCGACTTCTTCAATGGCAATAATGGCCGTCATAAGTTTTGTTAGAGAAGCAATCGGCCAGCGATCGTAAGGATTAAGAATATAAAATTCCGTCCCCGTAGTTAAATCCTTAGCTATGCCGGCTTTAATTTTTAAATCCGGTTCGGATATTTCCCAATTTTTCCTGTAAGGAATCGATTCTTGAAATTGGCTGGTTAGGGCCGTCCCTGACTCCATGTGAGGCGCTGTTTTTTTTAAATTAACATCAGGCCTCGTTACGCCTAAATTGTTCGCCGCATAAAAACTGGAATTTCGCATTGCCTCCTGCAAATTATTTTTTTCGGGAATGTCCCGCCCAATTTTAGAAAATACCGCCAGCAAAACCATAACCGCGGCAAAAATAATTTTTAATTGATTTTCTTTCATAATCCGGCATTGTCCGCAGACGGTTGTTCGTCATTTAACGACTGTTTATTTTGATTTTCCGCCAGCTGTTCATGAAAATGTTTCACTAATTCCTTATATTTCGCGTAATCCGGCAAATTTTCATTTTTATCAAGACCGAATTGCCTCAATAATTCAAAACTGGCGCTGTAAAGATACGCATTGGCTCTTTTGGAATCGGTCTGGCGCTCTATCAATCCCCTCATTAAAAGCGCGCGCAAAATAAAACTGGAATTCACTCCCCTGACATATTCAATATCCGCCCTGGTAACCGGTCCGGTGTAAGCGACAATCGCCAAGGTCTCCAAAGCGGCTGGCGTCAGCGGTTCCGTGAATTCCTGTTTGGTAATTTCTTTCAAAAATTCAGAAAATTCCGGCTTAGTGGCCAGCTGGACTTTATTTTTATCTCTGATTATGAATAACCCCCGAATATCTTGTTTCAAATTTTCTTCTAAAACATTCAAGGCCTCTTCAACTTCCGCTTCTTTGACGGCTAAAATTTTAGCTATTTTTTTTATATCCATCGGCTCTCCGTAAATAAATAAAAGAGCTTCCAACTTAGCGGCTGTTTTAATTTTTTGCAATTCTTCCATCCCTCACCCTTAAAGGACCGCAACGCGGCTGCGATGTCCTGATATTAATTTAAGACCTTTGGTTAAAATTGTTTCTTTTAGAAATTTCATATTTATAGTAATTTTTCAGTCCCTCACCCTTAAAGGACCGCAACGCGGCTACGATGTCCTGATATTAATTTAAGACCTTTGGTTAAAATTGTTTCTTTTAGAAATTTCATATTTTTTATATAGTAATTTTTCAGTCCCTCACCCTTAAAGGACCGCAACGCGGCTGCGATGTCCTGATATTAATTTAAGACCTTTGGTTAAAATTGTTTCTTTTAGAAATTTCATATTTATAGTAATTTTTCAGTCCTTTAAGGGTGAGGGATTGTTAACTGGCAAATCGCCGTCGGTTTTCTTTTGAATTATGATATCACTAAATTGCCCGCTTTGCTGGGCTTGGGCAATCCGGTCGCGGATAAGATGCAATATCGCCAGAAATAAAACTATTATTTCCAGTTTGGGCTTGTCTTTATAAATGGATTGGAAACTATGCTCGGCCTGTTCCTGAAAACGCCCCAGCAGTTCTTTGACTTTTTCCTCTATCGTCATCACTACTTTTTTTACCATTTGCCTTTCCGGAGCCAATCCTTTCAATTCTTTAATCAGTTCCAAAATCTCTTTTTCCAGCCGTTCTATAGTCAAATTTTTTGACGGATAAAAAACCGGCGGCAGGTTCAGAAACAACTCCCGACCGTAAGAAGATTTTTTTCGCCGCCATAAAACATCAATCAGCCCGCTGGCATTCGGCTCGCCTGAAGCGGATTTACCCTTGGCGGAAAATTCCTGATAAATTTTAAGCCGCGCCTCCAAGTCCTTTATATCGCCCTCTTCTTCCTCGGTCAGTTCCAGCGACGGAAGAATTGCTTTGGACTTAATCAATAAAAGCTGGGAAGCCACCACTACGAAATCCGCCAGCACGCTCGGATGTTTGGAATTTTCGTCCAAATTTTTCAGATATTCCAAAAAGTCGCCGGTAACCTGCGCCAAATTCACCAGCGTAATATCCATCTGCCGTTCTTCAATAAGTTCCAGCAGTTTTTCCAACGGCCCTGAAAATTTGTCTAATTGAACCTGATACATATAACTACATTACAACAAATTACAATTAACTACATTTATGGACTACAAAAAAACTACGGTGATTTTAAACTTTTTTTAAAGCCTCCTATTTGATCGGCAATTTTCTTCAATTTATTTAAGAATAAATCAAATTCTTCTTGAGTAATTAAATTATTATCTTTTAAACAATCTACCGCTGCCAAAACCTCATAAACAGATCCCAATGAAATTTCAAAATATCTGTTTAATTCTTTCTCCGAATCCTTGCCGCTTCCTTCTGCTATATTTAAAACTATTGAAAATGCCGCCCTAATAATTTGGCTACCTAAAGTAAACTTATATTCTTTTGGTAATCTCTTAACTGTCTCAAAAACTAAAGATAATAACCCCTTAGCATCCTTGTATACATCCCATTTCAAAAATCTAAATTGTTGTTTATACATATTGTAGCTATCTGTCGTTTATTGTAGTTAGTTGTAGTTAGTTATTGTCTCTCTGTAGTGCCGCAGCTGTATATATATTGCTCGGATTCCACAGCATCCAGCCGCTTGGCGTTCCGGTGGCGGCGGCATAGGTCGCGTTAATTTGCGCCTTTACTTTTTCGGCGTCATAATCCGCGCCCAAATCAAAATCCTGAAGCCACGGGCGAAGCTGGGGATTTTTTACCAAATATTTTTCCGTAGAAGTGGAATTTTCCGCGTTGAGCATATAATGCTTTAACCGTTCGTTTGCTTCAAGCATTGATTTGTACACCACTTCATAAGGATACAAAGCCGGATTCGCGTAGCCGTCAAATCCATTCTGGTAATGCGACGGATACACCATCGGCGCAATAGCGTCAAAATAATTATAAGCGTCGTCTATGTTCTGGCCTATACCCACATCGCCGTAACTAATAGTTGCCAAGCCGAAAAGGTCGGCGGATAATTTCGCCTCCGAAAGCGATTGGCGCAGATATTTCATAAAATTCCGAATCACATATCGTTTTAAAGTAACCTCGTCCCAAAACGGATATTTAATGTCGTCGGTATTCCCGTCCGACGCAAAACGGATATAATCAAAATTTATTTCATCAAACCCGCGCGCCAACGCGTCTTTGGCAATGGCAACATTATAATCCCAGGACTCTTTAGCCGCCGGGTCAATCCACGTAATACCCTTATTATCTTTCCATTGCTTACCCGTGGAAGAACTGGTTAGCGCCAAATCCGGCCTCGCTTTCGCCAGCACCGGGTCCTGAAATACCGTTTGTCTCGCTATCACATAAATTCCTTCATCATGAAGTTTTTTAAGCATAGCGTTCGGGCGAATAATTTTTATTTCCTTTTCCGCTCCGTACTTCTCCGCCAATTCCACATCGGTGTCATAGCTAAGATTTCCGGAATAATCTTTAATATCAATCACAATCGCGTTCAGTTCGGTTTTTTTAATTAATTCAATCAGGTAATTAAGTTTTTGAATACTGCCGCCGGACCAGCCAGTGGCGTAAACGGCTTTAACAATTTCCGGAGCATTTTCCAATGGTTTTTGCGGAGGAATATCGGCGTTGGGATTTTCTTTTTTCGGTTCTTTCTGAATTTCCGCGGCTGTCTGCGCGAACTGGCTGATGCGAAAATCATTTTTCGTATTAAAAAATAAAAATAGGCCGGTGCCCGCCAATACAAAAATTAAAAATAACACCACTCGCTTCATTTATAAATTTTACTTCAATTTTAAAATTCTTTCAATAAAAACTTCTAAAAAACCTTATTTTTCTTATACCCCTTATTCGCACGAATAAGGGGTATTGACAAATACTGCCTAATTATACTATACTTTATGCATAAGAGATTCGTCATAAGTAAGGACGAGTCCGCCTTGAACCGACAGGCTCATTCGGCGGAGTTATGACTCGGGTTGTTCCACGACTCCGCATCGTCGAGATAGTCGCCGTATACCGATAGATACTGAAAATGAGAGATAGGTTCTATCGGGGAAACAGGTTCTTCTATGGGCATCAAATTACCAAACCCATAGAAGAACCTTAGGATTTTCGGGTGGAAAGGTTCTTTCAAGTAAGGTACTGTGCGGCATAAGGGGTCCGGCCAATATACAAGGTCCGGTATCAGGGGATATTAGGTATCCGTCAGGATACTATCTATGAATGCCCACCCCTTGTGGCGCACAGCGAATTTGCCTCACGGCGCCTGGACCATCATGCGCCGCCGAGGAATTAAAAGTGCTATCCTGCACAGACGATGAAACAAATGTCCATTAATAGCAGGACAAAAGACCCTGCCATGAACCGGCAAAGTCTAAGTTCTTTCAAGTAAGGTACTGTGCGGCATAAGGGGTTAGGGGCTGAACTTGGTTGCCCGTGGGCAACCGTACTTTTCGATTGCCCACCCCTTATGGCGCACAGCTACGCCTCCTTAGCTCTCTAACCAAGATTCCCTATGGGAGAGTTCGGGATTAAATTATTAACGGGCCCTTGCTGGGAATCAGCAAGGGCTTTTAGTTTTAAAATTTTCAATTTATTAAAAATATAAAAAATTGACTATGGCTATAACTATTGTTATATTATCAAAAGCTCATTAAGGAGAAAAAATAATGGACGAAAATAAAGACAAGAGCAAAGACGAAGAACCGGAATTGCCATCCGATATAGGTTCCGGAAAATATATACAAGAAATACTAAATGAAGGCCTTCCGCCAGATGCAGAAAAAAAAGCAGAAGAATTGTTGAAAAAACCACCCTACCCGACAAACCACTGCCTCTTTCCGAATGAAATATATGACTTAAACGATAATAACACCGTTACGCTACGTGCAAATGTTCTTATGGCGC
>Ga0209542_10011682_pt1 | contig 15528 bp, 17 predicted proteins | sample RifCSPhighO2_01_FD_184028 | JGI IMG/M metagenome (GOLD analysis project Ga0209542, IMG submission 184028) | Soil microbial communities from Rifle, Colorado - Rifle CSP2_plank highO2_0.1 (SPAdes) (version 2) | ecosystem: Environmental > Terrestrial > Deep subsurface > Rock core/Sediment ... | reverse complement strand
AGCGCTAATCCGCCTATGACCGCTGTACTTCCAAGCTCTGTAATCCAAATGAGCGCTTGCACAACCTCGGGGTTTCGCATCGCGTACAACCCCTCCAGTATTTGCTGGTCGAGCGAAATTATTGCGTCCATGAGAGAAGCGCGAGCACGTACGGCATATAAATGATGAAGCCGACGATAAGAGCGGTTATTGAAGAAACGAGGACGGCAGCCGCTGCGAGGTCTTTTATTTTCCCGATGTGCGGATCATGCTCCGGCTGGAATTTATCGCACAATTCTTCTAAGGCAGTGTTAAATATCTCTGCCGTGAGCACGAACCCCACCATGAAGATAACGAAGAGAAATTCGGTCGTTGAAATGCCGAGATACCATCCGAGAGCAGGCGCCGCAATCGCGAATACAGTTTGCACTCTGAAATTAAACTCCTCGCGCCACGCGATCCCGATGCCTTTCAGGGCGTAGCGTAAATTATGGAATTTTTTCGAGAGATGCATCAGCCCATTATAGCGTTTCTGGAGCCGTCATTTCTTCTGTTTCCGCATCGACGTGCTCTTCCTCAAATTCTTCGTGCGGAGCGAGTGTCGCTACGCCGAACATCACGGAAGCGCCGATAACGGCAGCGGCAAGATGCGGCAGCCACTTGCCATGCGCTTTTGCGGACGACAGCGCGTGAGGAAGCAGGTCGCGAATAACGACCGAGAGGAATCCTCCGGCCGCGAATCCGCTTAAGACAGCGAGCAGCGCTTCGAACGAGGCGAGCGAGAGGGCGAGCGCAATGCCGATGAGTATCGTGGAAGATACGGCAAAATTGAGCGTGAGCGCTTTCCGGTCGGAATACCCCGCCTCTTTGAGGACAAAGAATTCCGATATTTCCTGCACGAGTTCGTGGAGAAAGATGCCGAACGTGGCAGCGACGCCTATCCTCCAATCCACTAAAAAGGCTGGAACAATGAGAAAACCATCCGTCACGTTGTGGATTGCATCGCTCATAAGAACGCGGCGGCCGTCAACCCGGGTGTGCCTGTGATCTGCCGGGGCCTCGTGGTGATGGTGCATATCCGGAAGGATGTGGTGGAGTATCTCGAGGACAACGACACCGGCTATGATCGAAGCGGCAGCAAGTGCGGCAGATTGGCTTTCATGAAAAGCCTCTTCGACGAGGTGATACGCAAGAATGGTAAGCACTCCTCCCGAGAACGTCGCGAGATAGGTAAGGCGCCCTTGCATCCACGAGCCGAGCGCTTGGTGAGTGAATACGACACCCGCAAGCGAAGCGAGCATCACACAAACGGCGGCGGCGAGGGAAATGAGAGCAAGCGACATACGATTGTTTTTGTAAAGCTTTCAGGACTTGATGTGGCGGCTTGTTCGCATGAGTCTATATACTCGCAGACTGTTTGCAAGCGATCGGAGGCGCGGAAATTTTCTAGTCCTGATGCTATCATGTCCATATGAAATCGGTACACCTTTGGCACGGCGCTGTCGGTATCGCGCTTGTATGCGCGGGCATTGCCATCGTGGGAGGAGTTGCGTATTTGCTCTATTCTCCGGGACTTCCTTCCGGTGTTCCCGTGGAAAGCGACGATACGGCGGTATATACATGCGGAGAAACGACGGTCGTCGCGATATTTTCGGGCGATGAAGCAACTCTGACGTTCTCGGACGGCCGCGCGGCGAACGTGCTTTACACACCGCCGTCCCCCGGTACGGAGACCGAAGGGTCTCCATGGAAACGATACGCTTCGCCGGACGGCTTCGTGTTTTGGCGCTCGTCCGAGGTGGCGTTCTTTGAGCAAAACGGAGCGACTCTATACGGAGAATGCAAGGCAAATGAAGGCTAAAATCGGTAGCGGAAAAAGGCGTTTTTTGCTATAATTAGGAGTAATTATGGCCCGCGAAAAGAAGGAAGAACCCGCTCCAGTAGCGGTAACAGGGAACGTTGTTTCGCGCTCCATTACGACCGAAATGCGCGAGTCGTACCTTGATTATGCGATGTCGGTCATCACGGCACGTGCTCTCCCCGATGTCCGCGATGGGCTGAAGCCCGTGCACCGGCGCATTCTCTACGCGATGCAAGAGGCGGGTTTGACCGTCTCCGCAAAGACGCGCAAATCAGCGACGGTCGTCGGTGATGTTCTCGGTAAATACCACCCGCACGGCGATGTATCCGTCTACGACGCGATGGTAAAGATGGCGCAGGATTTCAGCATGCGCTATCCGCTCATCATCGGTCAGGGAAACTTCGGCTCCATTGACGGCGACCAAGCTGCCGCCTATCGCTACACGGAGACGAAGATGTCGCGGCTCGCCGGAGAAATGCTCAAAGATATCGAAAAAGAAACCGTTCTATTCCGGCCGAATTACGACAACACGAAGCAAGAACCCGCGATACTGCCGGCGGCCATCCCGAACCTTTTGCTAAACGGCACTTTGGGTATCGCGGTCGGCATGGCCTCGAACATCCCGCCGCACAATTTGCGGGAAGTGTGCGAAGCGGCAGTCCATCTCATCGACACTCCCGATGCAACAACGGATGACCTCCTCCAATTCGTCCAGGGTCCCGATTTCCCGACAGGCTGCATTGCGTTCAATCAAAAAGATATCGCGCATGCGTACACGACGGGTCGCGGCCCTGTCGTCGTCCGTGGAGACGCGGAAATAGTTGAAGGGAAAAAGGGAGACTACCAAATAATCATCACGTCCATCCCGTTCCGAGTGAACAAGGCGGACCTTCTTACCAAGGTTGCCGATCTCGTGCACGAGAAAAAGCTCGAAGGCATACGCGATATCCGCGACGAATCCACCAAAGACATTCGCGTCGTCGTTGAATTGAAGAATACGGCGAACGCGCAGACGGTCCTCAATTACCTCTACAAACATACCCAGCTTGAAGAAACGTTCCATTACAATGTCGTCGCGCTCGTCGACGGCGTGCCGCAGACACTTTCTCTCAAGGCGCTCTTGGAGTATTTTGTTGCACACCGAAAAGAGGTTGTTACCCTTCGGACGAAATTCGATCTTACGAAAGCGGAGGAGCGCGAACACATCCTTCTTGGGTTGAAGAAGGCGCTCGATCACATCGACGAGATAATCGCGCTCATCAAGAAATCGAAGACCGTTGATGACGCGCGCGTAGCCTTGATGCAGAAATTCAAGTTCTCGGAGAAGCAGGCGAACGCAATACTCGAGATGAGGCTCCAGAAACTCGCCGGACTCGAACGCCAAAAGGTAGAAGATGAACTGAAGGAAGTGCAGGCGCTCATCGAGGAATTGACCGCGCTTTTGAAGAGCGAGAAGAAACTGATGGCGCTTATCAAGAAAGAGATCCACGACGTGATGGAGAAATACAGCGACGCGCGCCGGACGAAGATAGTCAAACGCGAAGTGAAGCTGCTTTCGGCGGAAGACCTCGTTGCGGACGAAGATTCGGTCTTGGTCCTGACCTCGGGAGGTTACATCAAGCGGACGAACCCGGCGGAATACCGGCGACAAAAGCGAGGCGGCGTCGGCGTCGTCGACCTCGATACGAAAGAAGAAGACTTCGTCACGCAATTTTTGACGGCAAGCGCGCACTCGGACCTCCTCTTTTTCTCCGACCGCGGCAAAGTGTATCAACTCAAAATGTACGAACTTCCGGAAGGGAAGCGCGCGACCAAGGGAAAATCCATCATGAATTTCATCTCGCTCGAGCAGGATGAAAAGATCACCTCGATTCTCGCGATGCCAAAAGCCGTCAAAGCGTCGGAAGGGCTGGCCCTCCTCATGGCGACAAAAAGCGGAACGGTAAAAAAGACTTCCGCTGACAAATTCAGGGAGGTCCGAAGGAGCGGGCTTATCGCGATAGGGCTCGACAAGGGAGATGCGCTCATATCCGCGCAATTCGTCCGAAAAGGCGATGACGTCATTCTCGTTACCGCCAAAGGCCAGTCCATCCGCTTCGCTGAAAAAGATGTGCGCGAGATGGGGCGTCAGGCCGCCGGCGTGCGAGGCATGAAGCTTGGAAACGGAGATTCCATCGTAGGGGTGGGCACCGTTCCAAAGGAAGCAAAAAACTCCGAGCTTCTCGTCCTTTCTTCGACGGGCTATGGCAAGAAAACAAAGCTTTCGGAATATAAGACACAGGGCCGCGGCGGAAGCGGTGTAAAGACGATGTCCATCACGCCGAAGACGAAACAGCTGGTGGGTGGGACAGTCATTCTCGGCGGAGGAGAACTCGTCGCCATGTCGAAGAAAAGCCAAACCATACGAACGGGGCTCGACGAGATACCAACACTCAGCCGTGCAACGCAGGGTGTGCGCATTATGAAGCTTCGGGAAGGGGACAGCGTCGCCTCGTTCATCGTCTTCGGCGCAAGTGAAGTTGAAGGATAAAACAGGCCGCTTCATATCTGTTTGCCTCACACTTTCGGCATCCAATAGAATTCCCCACAAATCCTCGGGATTTTCTCCATAGGGGTTTCGGGGCGTATATAATGAACGCGATGCAAACGCACGCTCCGTCAAAGACGGCACCTTTTGCGCATCCGCGCCGGAATGTCGCGGCGCTCGGAATAGAACCCGGGATGCTTGTCGCTGATTTCGGAAGCGGAAGCGGCGCCTATGTATTGGCCATCGCCGATCGTTTGGAGGGACTTGGACACATCTACGCCATAGATATCCAAAGAGATCTTTTGCGGAGAATATCCAACGAAGCCACGAAACTCGGGCATAAGAACGTCGAGGTCATCTGGGCGGACCTCGAAGCCCCTCGCGCCTCGAAGCTCGCAAACGGCACTCTTGACCTCGTGCTTGCCTCTAATATTCTTTTCCAGGTCCCCGACAAGAAGGCGCTTCTTTCCGAAGCGCGGCGTATTCTTAAAGCGAAAGGACGACTTGTCATCGTCGATTGGTCCGCCTCGACTCGCGCCGGGCGAGACGGGTCGGACCCCGAAGGACAGCAAGCTGCCTACAGGGCAGGCTCATTCGGGCCGCAGGCTGAAGACATCGTGAGTAAAGAAAAAGCGCTCGAGCTTGTGCGGAAGGAAGGGTTTGAGCTCGTAAAAGAATTTCCCGCGGGCGCGCACCATTACGGCCTTATTTTGCGGCTCGCTGTGGCACAATAAAGGAACGTATGCCCAAACTTTCAGTTTTCCAGACAATACTGCTTGCAGCATTCGGCGCACTTGCGGTCGCGGGCGTCCTCATTTTCGCGCTCGTCGTTGGTGGCAACACCGGAAATTCCATTGGGCCCATCACCATCTGGGGAACGCTTGAAGAAGGCGCGTTCCGCGCGGTCATTCGGCAAATATCGGAGAATGACGATCGCCTCACGCAAGTGACGTATATACAGAAAGATGAAGTGGGGTATGCATCCGAATTGACCGAAGCGCTTGCAAGCGGCACGGGCCCCGACCTCTTTCTCTTGCGCCAGGATTATGCCGTTCGTGATGCGGGAAAGGTGTTTCCCATTCCATTCGACCGATTCCCGGAGACGCAATTTCGCAATACATTCATCGAAGCCGCAGACCCATACATCGGGAGCGAGGGCATTCTTGCCATTCCGCTTCTCGCGGATCCACTTGTTCTCTACTGGAACAAAGACATGCTTTCTACCGCAGGATATGCCAACCCGCCGCGGTATTGGGACGAAGTTAACGGCATGGCGCAGAAAATCACGAAGCGGGATGATGCGGGGCAATTACTGAAATCCGCCGTCTCGTTCGGTGAATATCGGAATGTGACGCATGCGAAGGACATTCTCGCAACGCTGATGCTCCAAGCAGGTAGCTCGATTACGGCAAAAGACAGTACCGGCCGTCTCAGGCCCGCGCTCGTCGCACGGGCCGGAGATCGCTTACAGGCAGCCGAATCCGCGCTTCGTTTTTACACAGAATTCGCCGACTCCTCGAAGGTGAGCTATTCATGGAGCCGCGCGCTCCCGGAGTCGCGCGCGGCATTTGCCGCGGGTGATCTCGCGTTGTACATCGGGTACGCGAGCGAAAAGCCCATCATCGCCCGCATGAACCCGAATTTGAATTTCGCGGTGGGATTCATGCCGCAGGTCCGCTCTACGGGGAGCGAGGCGGGGAGCCAGCGCGCGGTAGATGTCGCACGGGTGTATGCGCTCGCGACCACCCGCTCGACAAAAAACGTGCAGGGAGCGTTCACCGTCGCGTCTACCCTTGCCGGGACGGATATATCATTGGCATTCTCGACCGTATACGGCATCCCTTCGGCGCGCCGCGACGTTCTGACGCCTCCGGGAGGTTCGCTTGAAGGAGAAGAGCTGTTCAGGTTTGGGAGCGAACAGGATCTGTTCAATAAGCAAGCGATAATCTCCCGTGCCTGGTCTGACCCAGACCCCGATAGGACAAACGAAGTGTTCCGCGCTATGATTGAGAACGTGACGACGGGAGCACTTCGTCTTTCGGAAGCCGTCCAGCGTGCGAATCAGGAGATGGGGAATATTTTAGGCCTATGAATAAGCTTATCGCACGCTATTTTCCGACAGTTATGATTACCCTCGTTCTCCTAACCCTCACGTTAGCATTTACCGCTCAAGCTGCTGAAGGGATTCAGAGCCCCCTCAAGCGCGAAGTAAGTTCCATCCCGGGCTTTATCGAAGCCGCTCTTAAGGCGCTTGTCCTCATCGCCCTTCCCATTTTGACGCTTTTTATCGTGTATTCAGGATTCCTATTCATCGCAGCGCGGGGAAATTCAAGCAAGCTTGAGGACGCAAAGAGGAATTTCATGTATGTCATTATCGGCGCACTCCTTATTCTCGGTGCCTGGGTCGTGGCAACCTTGGTCGGTGGCACCGTGAACCAGCTCACAGGGTGAGTTTCCATGGCTATTAGAACGGCTCTCGCAATGTTTGTTGGAGTTCTCCTTACTCCGCTATTCGCCTACGCGGCCGCGAGGAATTTCTCGGAATTTGCCGAAGAGGTCATCAACATTATCGATACCGGAACGGGCGTTCTCATCGTATTCGGTTTCGTCATGTATTTTTGGGGTATTTCAATAAACATTCTCAAATTCGAGAACGATCCGGATAAGCGGAAAGCGTACTTCTTTTGGGGGCTTCTCGTTCTTTTCGTCATGGTCTCCATCTGGGGCATTATCGAACTTTTACAGAACACGCTTTTCAATAGCGGTTCATACAGCATCGGAGGCGGGGGAGCGATAACTGGACCTCAACCGGGTTCCTCTCCGGACCCTTTCTCGGGATTTCAACCTTAGCCGCGTATGTACCTTTTGCGCGCAGTGAGTCTGCCTCTAAGCCTTGGAGCGGTTTTTGCCGTCATCTTTGCACCTAATTCCGCTTCGGCCCTCACATTTCTCTCGGCTGCCGAGCTCTTCAATATCTTCGTCGGCCTCATGTTGACCGCAGCCCTCCTCTTATTTTTCGGCGGATTATGGGTCTATTTTACGCGCCTCGGAACATGGCCCAACAATCGGGATCAGGCTCTCAAGATAATGGAATGGGGAGTAGCGGTGCTTTTTACGCTCATCATCATTCTTGCCATCGCGCAGTTCTTCCAACGGTATCCGAAGGTGATGAGCATGCTCGTTGCGGGCATCGTCATCCTCGTCGTTATCGGCGTTATCTTCTGGATCGCCACGGCTAAGGCGGAAAAAGAAGAGCATTAAAGGGTCTTTTAAGGTTTCTTGCGTTCGTCTGTTATCCACACTATAGAGGGGTATTCCGTTGAGTTTTCTTAGGGGCCCTATATCATGATGGAGCGACTTTATATAGGCTAATTATGGCAAAAGCAATCTTTATGCATAAACGGATAGCGATTTCCTCCCTCGCAGTAGCAAGCGCACTGCTTCCTCTGCTTGCAAGTGCCCAGACCCTGAACGAGACCCTGCTCTTCGTGAGCACCCTCTTGAACGGCGTCATAGGGCTTTTCATCACCCTCGCGATAGTGGTCTTCTTCTGGGGACTCATCAAATATCTCTGGTCGATCGACAGCGAGAACGCGCAAGAGGGCATCAAAATAATGTTCTGGGGCATCGTTGCGGTCTTCGTCATGGTCTCTATCTGGGGTATCATCAAGCTCCTTCAGAACTCCCTCCGTGTGACTTCGATAGATCCCATCGTTCCGAGGGGCATTTACTACACGCCTCCGCGATAGCGGAGGCGTCGCTCTCTGGACTTCGCATTGCTCAGGCGAAGGTTCGGGGCGACCTAGAAAATAACGTATGGAACCGGTATCACAACTCCTGTACCGGTTCGATCAGTTCATTATCACTCCGGCGATAATACTCATCTTCACAGCCGGATTTTTCTTGTTCGTGTGGGGGCTCGTTCAGTTCATCATCAATCTGGACGAGGGAGGGAATCGACAAGAGGGTATTGACCACATGAAGTGGGGCATCGCGGGCATGCTCGTCATGGTGTCGGTACAGGGCATTCTCATGCTCCTTAATACGACGTTCGATCTTGGTATCGGCCCGGGCGGCACCTCCAACCCGGATGTGAGGAGCCTAGACCTTAACACTATCGATTTTGGCGGGAACTAGAGATTAAGAGAGGGTCCCAGTACTTGTCTTCAGGAACTCATCAAAGAGGAGCATAAGGGTTTTGAGAGAGGGAGGAGGCTCGCGGAGCGTCAATGAATCTATAGAGCGGATAGGGAGGATCTTAGATGACGTACTTGTCAGGAATGCGCCATCATATTCTTTGATATCGTCCAAGCGCAAGTTTCTTTCTTCTACCCGGAATCCGTTCTGTGTTGCGATAGTGAGTACTGCTTTCCGGGTCACGCCGAGAAGAATGTCTTTTTCAGGCGCCGAATAAAGAGTCTTCTCTTTGATGGCAAAAAAATTAGTTCGCGTGCCCTCCGTTATGTTTCCGTGGTTCACAAGAAGCGCTTCGTACGCGCTCGCCATGCGGGCTTTTCGGTACGCGAGATAGCTCCCGAGCATGCTCAGGGTCTTTGCGTGCGGGAACATCCGTTCGTGTTCGTATGTGATGCAGTGCACGCCGTCCCTGTAAAGCTTCTTGTCGGGGAACAGGGGATTTAAGCAGAGAATGTAAAGAGAAGCCGTTTCTTTTGTTGAGCCTCCGATAAGAAGTATTTTCAGATTGCAGGTTTCTACGGCGTTCTCTCGGATAAGTTCGGCAATAGCGTTCTCGATGAACTCGTCCGAGAAAGCATGCTCAAGGCCGATGGTGTGCGCGGATTCGCGAAGACGCTCAAGATGGTCTTTAAGAAAGTAAGGAACGCCGTTCGTGACGCGTATAGTTTCGTACACGCCGAATCCGTATTGATATTCGATATTCGAGAGCGGAATTGCCGCTTCTTCGACGGATTTGATTTGACCGTTATGTGAGAAGAATTTAAAGCTCATGGAAATCAGCCCTTCGACCTAGCTCAGGGTACTTCGACTTGCATCAGTTTACACTGAGCGAGCCTTCGACCTGGCTCAGGCCAAGGCGAAGCGAGTCGAAGTGTGGGCAGGGAGGGACTTGAACCCTCACGCCTTGCGGCATATGGTCCTAAGCCATACGCGTATACCATTCCGCCACCTGCCCGAAGTTATCATCCTATAGTAAAAGCGGTATTTTGTCCGCCCTATTGGCCCTGGGAAACCCACGTCCCTATTTCCTGTTCGCTTCGCTCACATCGGAAATTTCCTCGCTTCGCCCGGAATCGGATGAAAAGCAATAAACTTGCTTTTCATTCCTACATTCCTTCCACCACAGGTACAAGCCCCCGACCCCCGTCTGGGAAACCCCTCGGTTTCCCAAACCTTCCTCCACTGGGGCTTGTTATAAAACAATTGTTTTCCCGACCCCTTTCACCAATTGGGCGTCCATTCACTTCGTTCATGTCCGCCCAGTTGGATTCGAACCAACGACCGTTCGCTTAAGAGGCGACTGCTCTACCAACTGAGCTATGGGCGGTATTGAGGAGCAAAGTGTAAGCCTACTTATACTTTCTCCGAATGACCCGTCCATATGAATATATGGGCGGTAGGATGATTCTACACAATTTTCGCTTGTGGGTCAGGTGGGAATCGAACCCACATCCTTTTCAGGACACCATTTTAAGTGGTGCGCGTATACCATTCCGCCACTGACCCAGGCGCTGTTTCCAGCGTGAGGCCACGGCGGGAGTTGCACCCGCCCATAACTGTTTTGCAGACAGTCGCGTTGCTACTTCGCCACGTGGCCGGCAGGAATATACTTTGACATACGACGAGAGGCGGACAACCGGATTTCGTCAAAGTATCGCGTAAATATAGCGTATTTCCTGTATAAGAGTAAATCCTTATGAAGGTGTCGAGGATACATAAAATCGAAGAGATGCATGCTGTCGCGAGCGAAGAACCTTAACTGGTATGTCCCTTTTGTGCTTCCGTGAGAATGGAGCGTGCCTTGGGCGATTTTCGCCGACGAGTTAAGGGCGTCCTTTAGGGACGAGAGGAACTTTTCACTGCCACTCGTGAATATCGTTGTAAGACGTGACGTGCCTCCTGGGCTATGGCCGATATATACACATCCATCACCATCGAAATAACCTCGAGTAAACGAAGGGAGAAAACGAGAAGGTACAGCAGGGAAGCACATCGTTAATGATTTACGTGGAGTAACGCCGAGCGTGTTAAGACGGTCGAATAGTGCATGGCTGCCGATTCGTAACATATAGCGTTTCTTTCTCCTATCGTCAGTCTCTCTTTTTACAATCGTGTGCTCTGAAGAGAGTAGTCTTTTAATGGAGGTAATTCTATCGAGATCCGTACTGGTCACGCGCACGTATTTTCCCCGCAGATAGTGCGCATCCTCCAAGCTGCCGTCGGCGAACATGTATCCCAATACATAGGCCATTTCATTTGACCAACGGTCGAAGAAACACTCATTCACCTTATATTTAAGTCCCATTATGCCAGTATAGAAGTAAAGTAAAGTCCTGCAAGAAATATACTGCATACTAATTCCGAGTTAAATCGTCAATGCGCTGGCGGTTCTTTTCACCGTAGTCTATCTGGAAGTCGACGGTCGGGAGGCGCTGCAGGGCGCTGTGTTCTTTCAGGTAATCGCGGAATTCGGTGCGTTTTCGCTTCGCGAATGTGAGCACGGTCTGTTCATATGTTTCGGGAAGGACTGAGAAAAATATCGTGACTTCACGGATTATCGGGTGATACATCCGCATGGGTGACGGTAATAAGCGATTGCGCATTCGATTCACGAGCGAAAAAATCCGCCGCGAGATGAGCGATGGTTTCGGACACCTGTATTACTCGACGCGAAGACATATTTAAACTTCCTTCACTGCGAAACACTCCAGCACATCGCCCGCCGCGACCTCGAAATCTGCGGCGACTTGCGCCCCGAATTCGCTCTTCGCTTCGACGCGGTCGACATCCTGCTTGTGCGCCTGTAAGTTCTTTATTTTCCCGACGCCGACGACCGTGTTTCGACGGAGAACACGGATAGAGGAGTTCCGCGCGATATATCCATCCGCGACCGCGCCGCCTATCACATGCAGGTCCTTTCTGGTCGAGAATTGTTTCAATACTTTCGCTTTTCCGAGAGTCTCTTCGACGACTCGTTTCGGGCGGAGCGTATGGAGCATTTCTTCAAGACGCTCGGTCAGTTTGTAGATGATATCGAACGTCTCTATCGTTACGTTCGATTGGCGCGCAAGTGTTTGTGCGATGCCGTCGATGCCCACGTTGAATCCGAGGACAGCGGCCGGCACAGTGCCTGCAAGCGCGCTCTTCACATCCGTTTCGGAAACGTTCCCGATGCCGGATTGCACGATGCGAACGGAAGAATGTGCGTCGGCGATACGAGCCGCTTCATGCGTTACCGCCTCAAGCGAGCCAATCGTGTCTGCCCGTACGATGACCGGAAGATAAAAATGTTCGGACCCGCTCTCGTCGGCACCTTGCTCCGAGATCGGGGCGAGCCTCTCACGGACAGGTTTTTCCGTCCGCGCTTCTTCCGCGTCACGCTTATTCTTGTATGTCTGGAATGCCGCGCCCACATCCGGCAATTCGTCGAAGCCGACAAGTCGCACAGGCATAGAGAAACTCGCTTCTCGCACGGATTCTCCGGTCGTTTTCTCGAGGATTCGCACGGGAGCGATAGCATGTCCGGCAAGAACCGCGCTCCCTTGCCGGAGCGTCCCATCCGTGATTATGAGCGTCGCTGCAATCCCTCGCTTCGAATCCCGGTGCGCTTCAATGACGTATCCGGAAGCAGGCGCCGCAGGGTCGCCCTTGAATTCATTGAGTTCCGCGACGATAAGGATGAGATCGAGAAGTTCGTCGACGCCATGCCCTGTTTTTGCGGAAATAGCGGTCCAAGGAACGTCTCCACCCAACTTCTCCAGGTAAACGCCCTTCTCCATAAGACTTGCCTGCGTACGCTCTATGTTTGCCTCGGGTTTGTCTGTTTTATTGATGGCGACGATGAAGGGGATATCGGCATCTTTAATGCTCGAAAGCGCTTCGAGAGTTTGGGGTTTGACGCCGTCGTCCGCCGCGACAACGAGTATCGCAATATCCGCGACGTTGGCGCCGCGCGCGCGGATTGCGCCGAAGGCCGCGTGCCCGGGCGTGTCAATAAACGTTATACGTTTATTGACCCTGAGCGAGGTCGAAGGGTCGGTGATTTCTCGGGTGACTTCATACGCCGCAACGTGCTGAGTGATGCCGCCAGCTTCTTTCGCTACGGTATTCGATTTTCGGATGAAATCGAGGAGAGTCGATTTTCCATGATCAACATGCCCGAGTACGGCAACAACGGGAGGACGCTCTATGAAACTCGGAACTCTTGCCATATGTGTTTGGAAATGCCATAGGAGGCAGTTAAGGGAGTATAGTCCAAAAATCCTAAATCACAAACCCGAAATCTTAAACAAATTCTAAATCCGAAATTACAAATCACAAACAAATTCAAATAACCTATACCCGAAATTACTGACATTTTAGACATTGGAATTTGGTGCTTGGAATTTGAGATTTGTTTAGGATTTAGGAATTAGAATTTAGAGTTTCTTCATGTACACTCTTCTGAATGGGAATGTTCCGAACGCGACGTATATACTTCGATCACGCGTCAGCGTCTCCCGTTTGCAGGGAAGCGCTGAAGGCTATGCGGAGCGCGGAGCGTTTTCTCGGGAATCCCGGTGCTATTCACGCGGAAGGTGCTCTCGCGAAGAAAGCGCTTGAAGATGCGCGTGCCCGCGTCGCGTTCGTTCTTGGTGCCAAAGCACGCGAACTTATCTTTACATCCGGACTCACAGAAGCGAACAATCTGGGTATCCTCGGATATGCGCGAGGACTGGAGCGCATTCGCCGCAGTCTCGCGGACACCCACTGGATAGTGAGTGCAATCGAACATGATTCGGTTCTCAGTAGTTTCGGCGAGATAGAACGGATGGGCGGCAAAGTATCGTATGCACATCCGAAAGAAGACGGCATTATCGCGCCCTCGGAAGTCGAACGATTGCTCAAACCGGAGACGGTGTTTGTTTCTATCGGCTGGGCGAATAACGAGATTGGGACGATACAGCAACTCTCGAAAATAGCGCACATCTTGCGCGTGCATGAAAGCGCGCACAAAACGACCATTGCATTTCATGCCGATGCCGGACAGGGGCCGCTCTATCTTTCGACCGTCGTCCACAGTCTTGGCGTGGACCTACTTTCGCTCGGAGCGAACAAATTGTACGGTCCGCACGGCATTGGAGCGCTTTTCGTCGGAAGCCGTACATCTCTCGGGAATATCGCACCGCTTCTTCTCGGCGGCGGACAAGAGAGAGGGCTTCGCGCTGGGACGGAGAGCGTCGCACTTGCCCTCGGATTCGCGGAGGCATTTGAATGCATCGCGCGCGAACGGGAATTGGAAGCGAAGCGACTGCGAGAATTGCGCGACATGCTCGCGCGCGAGCTCTCGGCACGCATTTCGGGACTTGTCATAAATGGAGATCTGGCGCACGCACTGCCTCACATGCTCAATATTTCCATTCCAAATATCTCTAGCGAATATATTGTGCTCGCGCTCGACAGAGCCGGCATCGCCATCTCGACAAAAAGCGCGTGCCACGAAAGTGAGGAGGCTTCGCACGTAGTAGCGGCCCTCGGCGGGGAAGAGTGGCGCGCGCGCAACACGCTCCGCATTTCATTGGGGAAAGGCACCCAGAAAAGCGACATTTCGCGTGTGGTACATAAACTCATCAGGGTCGTTGAGGCATATCAAGCCTTCAAGCACTGATATCCACCGCATTCCCCTTGACACTTGCCCCGCTTTTACGGTGTGGTAGGGTTTCTGGTAGGAGGTGTGCGCCATGAACTTTTGGAACCGAATCGTCCTCATTGGCGTTTTGCTCGCTCTGGTAATCACACTGGGGTTCGCCCCCATGTGGCTTTCAGGTGCAGCCGGCGCCGTCGTAATCCTCGCTTCGCTGTTCGCGAGTAACGAACGCGGTTGGTGGTCGTTCTCGCACCGCCAAGCTGAACGCTTCCGCCGGCAAATGGCCGCGAGAAAGGCGCCCATAATCACTCTGTCACCGACCGAATTTCGAAGAATACGTGTCGCGGCGGAGTGAACTCACACAGGCCGGCCCCGGATTCTTTCCCGGGACCGGTCGCTCTTTTTTGCATAAAACTGTAGAGAATGGTATATTGTTTTTGATTATGAACATAGAACAACTCTCCAAGTCGCAGATAGTCCTCCTGACGCTCCTTGTCTCGTTCGTTACCTCTATCGCGACGGGAATCGTCACCGTTTCCCTCATGGAACAGGCGCCGCCGGTCATCGCACAGACGGTCAATCGCGTCATCGAGCGCACAATAGAAACAGTCACTCCTGCAACCCAATCCGCTGCGTCAGGAGTAACCCGCACCGTCATCGTCAGGGAGACCGAGCTTATATCGCAGGCGGTCACGCAAATATCACCGAGCATCGTTCGCCTGTACGCGAGCACTTCCGAGGCTTCGCCGTTCTTGGGTCTTGGCATCGTTTTAAGCGCGGAAGGCGCGATTGCGAGCGACGCATCAGTTCTCGGAGAAGCGAACGAACTCGTCGTCGCTCTTTCCGACGGTACGCGCGTGCCCGTGTTCGTAAGTACTCGCAACAAAGATACCGGGGTCGCATTCCTTCAAGCGACGTCAACAGATGCTGAGGCAAAGATTACGTGGAAACCCGCGACTCTTGCCGCCGGCAACCCCATCCTCGGACAGACCATCGTCGCACTTTCCGGTAGATCGGTCGTCCGTGTGGAAGACGGCATTGTGACCGCGCTCATCCCGATGGGCGAAGACGGAATTTCGGGAACCGTTATCGACACGAACATTTCTTCCGACGTCATCCTCGATGGCACGCCTCTCATGAACACTGACGGAGAGGTGATAGGAGTGAGCACGAGCGTTTCTCGTGCGTCATCTCTTCAGGGATTCATCGCGTCTTCCGTTCTTGCAAAGAAATCCGAGGTAGAATCAGGGGAGAGTGCAGGCGCCGAATAGCCGCACTTTTGAATATCTATGGCACCGTTCCACAATTACACAACGAAAGCGAAAGAGGCCATACACC
>Ga0209542_10011680_pt1 | contig 15529 bp, 17 predicted proteins | sample RifCSPhighO2_01_FD_184028 | JGI IMG/M metagenome (GOLD analysis project Ga0209542, IMG submission 184028) | Soil microbial communities from Rifle, Colorado - Rifle CSP2_plank highO2_0.1 (SPAdes) (version 2) | ecosystem: Environmental > Terrestrial > Deep subsurface > Rock core/Sediment ... | reverse complement strand
GCGTGCCCATCCCGCTAAGTACATCATTAACCCTTACACTTGCTGGACGCCAATTCCTTTCTATGAGCGATCGATTCCAAAGCGATACTGCCGCTAGTGCAACTTTGAGTTATACCAAAAGTTCTGAATAAGATATTGAATGCTTCTTTAATAAGGTCTTTGGAGAAGTTTGAATAATTCAATTATTGATTTACAAACTTCATGAAAAATGAAAACTATCATTTTTTAGAACCAAAAACAAATCGTCGTTTGTTTTTGTGTTCTCAAGAGGAGGTGAAATAGTCGTAATTTTGGATTGAACCAAACGACTTATTTGCCAAAATTACTCTTTTTCAAACTCCTCTTTGGAAAATTCACTTGAATCTATGCAATGCTAAATAATAACAACAATCTTCTTCCCGGAGCAACGGCGGACTTACCGAGAAAGCAGCGGCGTTGAGAGTCTGTATCCTGTTGCTGAGATCATCGACGACCACTTCCAGATGCCCTGCTGGATTTTTCATGGCAGCATAGGGAACATAATGCAGAACTTTATCGACGATTTCAATGTTTACCGGCTTACCATCTTTAGTATAGACAAGATTCTCCAGATCGAAGAATATCCGCGGCTTTCCGGCAATGACCTCTAGATCATCAAAGAGGTGTTCTGCCCGAGAGACAAGATTTTGATCGAAGGAAATCATCGTCGTTGGCAGCGGAGGAGTATTACCGAGGGACTTCTCTCTAACCCGGCGATTTGACCGAGGATTAATTTCATCGATGACATAGAGTAGTGCCGTGCCAGCTGCTGCTCCAGCTAATACTCCTAAAAGCATCTCGTAATAATTGATCATAACTTTTCCTCCATTAAAATAAACTATTCTTTTTCCACCCTAAACGCATAGCCCGCAATGGGATATCTTCGATCCCCTGGAACGTATTCAGAAACGGTCGTGACCAGGACATTGGCACCCATCTCGGCGGCTGCTTGTAACATTTGATCTCGGATGCTTAAAGCAAGAAGACGGTGATCTTCTGAGCCAAGCATACCACCATATAATCTTTGGTCGAGAGAACTCTTGTTGTCCCCTCCATTTTTCCGAAGTACTGTTTTCGGATCGCGCACTTCTCCCAAAAGACAAATACCAGGCTGATACTCTTCTTCGGGAAGGGGCTTTTTGCTATGTTTGTCTGTGAGGCAGCGATTCCGGAACTCGGGTACAGTCATGATGGTAAGGTGATCAGGCATGGTCATCACGCAGATAATTTCCATCGCAGAAAAGATTATTGGTACTAAAATCCAACTGCATCATTTCTTATTTTTGAGGCAATAACTTTGATCGCAATCCCAATTCGAATTGATTCCGGAGAATAGCCGGAACAAAGTCAGTAGAGTAGGCGATGATCTCGTCAACTCCTGCCGATGTTATCCCATCAGGAGCTAGGAGGGCTGTATTTTCCGGCGCGTTCCCTTCGGGAAAAACTTCTTCACGACGTACCCCACGCGAACGGTCATGATTATTGATATCGCGACCACTGGCATTGAAATCGGAATTGCTATTGAGATTATACAGCCAAGCCGCCCGCCCAACGGGATTCTTACCAGCATGCTGACAAACATACGCAGGAGCTAAAACATAAATTCTGGATTCTGTAATTCCCGCTTCGCGGAACATCTCCAGATTATCCCTAAAGGTAGTATCACCAAAGACGCGGCGAGCAAGTTTTTCCTCTTCAAAGCGCAATCCATGATTCTTCTTGGTAGGAACCACAAGAAATCGCCATTCATCATCATTACCTTGTAGTCTTAACTTTGTAAGATCGTTATGGACAGTGCTATATTCTCCTAAAGCTCGTGACATTTCTTCAGCATTCGGACGAAAATTGCCGGTCTTGGTTAATTGGTCGTATGCATCGTCAATACGATTGAGAAAGGGATTAACACCGCCACGTGTCATGGAAAGAGTTGGAACTCCGTTACGGACAGAATAAAGTTCACCATCGGGAGTGTACAGCCAAACTTTCCGTAAGTCGGTTCCATCGGCATCGATGGGATTCGTTCGCCGTTCATTAGTTAATTCATCGACGTGAAGCATCGTGGTGATGTCGAGTTGCTGGACAATTTCACGTAAATTGCCTGAAATGGTTACGAGATTTGCGGGTATCATGTGGTGTACCTCTGTGATGAATGGAAAAATAGACAGTTATTTATAAATATTCCCTGCAATTCATACCTCCCGCGAGAGTACGAAAAAAAAGAGCCTCTTGACAATTCTGTCACACTTTGTCCCGAAAGAAATTTATGCGCAAACGCCTTCAGATAAAATAAGTGATTCAACTGTCACAGATGAATACAACTGCGCGGACGATTGGCTTGGATGAGATCAGCCCCAAGCCGGAGCTAGTGCTGGGGAAGATGCCAGGCGAAATAAAAAATCCCAATCGCAGCAGAGATGCGGGGTATTCATTAGTTGGGATTTTTTAATCTTGCTTGGAATTGCAGACCACAGTAGAACTGTGGGGTATGATACCCAAGCAAGAAATCAACTGGGAGAAATTTGAAAAATGACGGAAGGCTTGCACGATCTCTATTTCATCGAACGAATGATGGCCAAAAGAGCTTCTTATAGCCCTGCTCCGAAACCAGATGATTATGCTTCGCGTATGATGCGCATCGCTGTATCGGACAACTCCCCGCCAAGATATGGTTCTACCGAAAGAGAAGTAAACGGGAGCGGTTATCGGAGTCAAACATCATCTCTCCACTCATCATCAGGAACGACGTACTCTTCTCAAAATACTGCCCAGAAAACATTTTGCTGCGGCAGAAAGAATGCCGGAGAGCATATGCGTTGTGGCGGCTGTCCGGAACGATGAGAAGAATACATACCGTTCAAATCTCTTAAAACATGTTCATTAGCCTCCGTTCTACATTACTTCTCTATTTTAAGATATCCTTCTTTTCCATTCGAAAAAAGCCGAACGGGTGTTTCTGAGGGGATGTTCATAGAATCAATTGCATGATTCATTCCTGAGAAATAAATGGGAAGATGAGCCATGTTTGCCAATGTCCCATGATGAAATGAATGACAGAAATTACCACCCAACGCGGCATAGGCGTTTGGTAAGATAACTTTAGTATGATAATCATCACTGCTGCGATAGGCAAATTGAGGATGTTTTGCTGCCAGATCAAAGAATTCGTCATTCATCCCTTCCCAACGCTGTGGTATTCCAATAAGCATCTGGGCATTCAGGAATGGTAGAACGATGCCTTCTTGTTGTTCGGTCACTCCAAATGCCAAATCGGTTGCCGCGACTCCTTTTTCATCTTTCCAAGAGCAGGTGAGGGAAGAGCCATCCTCCGTTTTTCTAAATCGCCGCATTTGAAGAACATAAGTTGGGTCAAAAGTGAATTCCATCATGTAAGAAAATTCATCTTGAAACTTTGGCAATGAATTAACTCTTTCATAAAACTGAATTATTTTAGTTAGATCATCGGGATTAATTGGTGAAACTGTTAATAACATATCAAGAGGAATAATTCCATTAACATTTTCCCCTACAAGAGGGGTTAATTCTCCTTCTTTTCTATCAATAGTAAACGAGACATTGTAATCTCCTTGTGGACCATTTCCATCAGCATAAACAATGTATCTTCCTGGAACATTGGGATGAGAAAAAATTGTTCCTCTTACTCTGGAATCTATTTTTCGCTGAGGAAAGACTCTAAATTCTGACATTACTTGCTCAGGGTCTAACCCCATTCCCTTACAATATCTCTCAAATGAATTTCTCATATATTCAGTTTTTCTATCAACCTCTAGATTTCCTATATCTCTAAAATGCATAACATCTAAAATTTGTTGAGGATCAGTTAATCTTGCAATAACTTCAACAGAATGATTATACACTTTTCTCCCAACTTCTACACTATCAAAAATCCCTTCAAAAGAATCAAATTCTCTCCAGTGATCGCTACGTACAATTACTCCCTCACCAATATCCTCTTCAGCTACTGGTTCTGGGATGGGGATGGAAGGATCTTCCGAAGTAATATACTCCAAAACTGCGCGTTTTGCTCCTTTTTCTTTTAATTCTTCAACGGTAAACATAATCAAAAGCTGATTAGAGATTATTTATTAACCTTTTGTCCAAAATGAACTTTCCTCAATTTCTCAAAATCTTCCGCCAGCAATTTTCTCACCGCCGGAAAGCGCATCGCCGCAGAAGGATGATACGTCAAAAAGTAAAGCAGTCCATTCTTCTCCACAATCGAACCATGGACTTTCGCCAAATCTGTCTTCTCTCCTAATGACGATCGGATCGCTACACTTCCCAGAAGAACAATTAACTTCGGCTTCAATAAACCTACTTGCTTATCCAGCCACAACTCTTTACACGTAGACAATTCTTTTTGTGTAGGAACACGATTCTCCGGAGGATGGCATTTCACCGACCCAGTGATAAAAACGGTTTTCCGATCAATGCCCATTTTCAGGAGCATTTCTGTGAGGAATTTTCCTGATCTTCCCACAAACGGTAAACCTTGGCGATCCTCTTCCACTCCCGGCGCTTCACCGATGAAGATCAGTTGTGCATCTCCTGGCCCATCTCCTGGCACAGCCAGAGTACGTTTCTTCCAGAGAGGACAGGCCGTACAACGCCGGATCTGTTCGGCTAAAGAAAAGAGTGTTTCGGTCATGTCTTCAGATGAAAGAGGATAAGTTTATAAATAATTGGGGCGGGAAAAAGAGAGATGAACCGCAGAATTAGATATCATAAAAATGCGTGAAGCCGTCTCACCCCATACTGAAGTACGGGGTTTAAAAAGAGACGGCTTCTTAACTACGCATTTTTAGGATGCAAAATAGCCAGAGATGCTATGCCATTCGCGCAATGAAGCAAAGGCTTCATTGGCGTCCCAGCAAAGTCGTAGCTTTGCTGTGGACATCCATTGACTAAAGTCAATGGTTTTCTGGCTATTTTTGCATAATGAATACACAAAAGATTTTACTGATCTAGACGGGCGGATCGTAGACGTTGAAAGAGTTTCTGGACCAGTGAGTTGCTTCACGGGAAATTTTTCTAATCGTGAATCCGCAGAAAAGAGAGGGCTGGAAAAGTTAGAATATGAAGGAAACGGATATGAAGCAGATTATTATGAATTGGTAGCCTTGCGCACCCAATTTACCACATTTTGGATAAACCAGACTTATCGAGCAATGGCAACGGGGATTTTTTATCGGTATAAGTCAGATTGATTGCTATGCAGATATCCAGACATATCCCAAAGATTCTCTCCTCTTCTTTTTCTCAAGAACAAATAACCCAAGCTTGTCATCAAGAACGCTAACGAAAAAAAGAAATAAAATGTGGCAAAAGAATATTCAAAGAGGGAAGTTATTATTTCGGTGAAGAAAGTGCTGATAAATATCACCCCAGTAATGAGCGCAGTGATCCATTGATAGAGTATTGTTCCATTGAAATTTTGTGCGGCAGAATAGATTACTCCCGCGCATAAGCCGCAAATGACCATGATCCACGGAAGTAACGATGTGGTATTTCCCATGTCAAAATCAATCACCCCCAATAGAAAGAGCACGATAATATATCCCGAATAGATTAAGATATGGCTTATCGGGCCATGAAAGAGATGTGTGGCGATGAACTGGGTCTTGAAAGATTTTTTTCCCCGTAAAGCGGGTGGCGTGAAAGTTTCGATAACGACCGAGGTGATATACATACCATTGCCATAAGAGCATAAGCCAATGATGATCAGATAAATTATTGTGATTATCAAGATACTTTTATTAAGACCGATAAACCATTGACCGGATAACATCGATACTAAAATGAGAATGAAAGTCAGAGATGCAGTTATATTTAATATAATGTTTATGGCGACAATTTTAAAGACACGCCGCTTATTAAAACCGTTTTCTGCCGGATTTTGGAGCATTTTTTTTCTAAAGAAGATGTAAATGGGAGCACCAAATAATAAACCGATTACCGACAAAATCAAAATCAACTCATGTAATTGCATACTTTCCTGCCTCCCGCCATATAATCAGAAGGGCAGATTGTTTTTATTTGTTTCCTTTTTTCTCGTTATTCTTTTCCCCGACTCTCTCTTTAATCTCTCCCCATTTCTTTAGTTCCATTTCCGTATGCGCCTGCCAATTGAAAAAAGAATGATAGGGAATGCCTTCCTTTTCCAGATACCCCGGAAGAAAAGCATATTTGTCATCAATATGAGCATTGCCGATCTTCAGTAGGACGGTCCTTCCGTTGGCCATCTCCTCCGAAAGTGTCTGGGGGATCAAAGAGTCCCGTTCACGGATATACTCACGTAAAGCGCGTTCGGCATCGAAGACGTGAACGATGTGCTCCACCAACTGATCATTCAGATTTCTGCTGATCCTGCTCAGGAAATGATCCAGATAATTACAGTAATTGTAGTAATGGTTTGGGTCATCCAAATCTTTCCGCGGCCGGCCATCGGCAAGAAAAGAATTTATCAATGCAATATCTGCTGTGGAAACCGAGCTCTGCCGGCGCAGGAATTTAAAGAAATCAACAAAGTCCTGGCCATCGCTAACATGATGGGTATAACCCACTTTTTGTTTTATCTTGTCCCGTCCTTCGTAAGGGATGTCACAACCACGTACCTCAATGTCCAGTTCATCGGCATCTTTGATGAACTCGTGGAGATTTGGTGAAGAATAGCGGTTTTGCTGAGCAAGAAAAGCTTTCCGAACCCCATAATGATATTCCGGATCATATCTCCAATCGGGAGTCCGGCCTTCAATCAAGATCGTGTCGGGAAGTACCCTTCTGATCAATTCACTTTCCCCAACGATCCGCTTGCCTCCAAGATTTTTGCCCTCCTCCCAGACTGGATTTCCCACATAGAATGGCCGGCCGGAACGATCTCTCCTGATCAGGCTGTAATTATGGACCAATGTGCAGATATAAAGTTGAACACCAGCTTCGCGCGCGGAAACAATCTCTTCGAGAATTTCCTGCTTACGAGTTGACGGCTCAATGGGCATGTGAGAAATATATCCTCTAAATGTCGATAATCACGTTTGCCTGCCAGCCTTTATCAAGTTTTTTTACCTCAAATTCATGCATCGTGATCGCTTTCACATCCACTTTGGGATCATGGCGCGCTAAATCCAGCTTCTCGCCGGAAGCCAGGCACGTTAGAAAATATTTTCCTTCTTTTTCCTCAATCGTGATCTTAAACTTGCTGAAGAGAAGCTGTTTATAATCTTTAAAGAAGACGATCTCGTCCAGAAAGTCATACAAAAGTGTTTCGACATTTTTATCTTCACCCAAGATCTTCACGGTCTGTTTCGGGGAAACTTTATGGATGTCGACCATCGTCTCTCCGACAGCCAGGGCGCATTGCTCAAAGAGTTCAGGCAAGGTATCCGCTTTGGCCACAAAGAAGACATCGGCAGTATGATCGAGGAATTTGTAAAAAGGACGTTCCATAGCTTCTTTGAAGGCACATGGGTTTTAAATATTTTGTTATCATGGTTTAGATATGAATGGTCACAAAGGGTACGATTAGGGCTCTGGACCAAATCTTCAGGATAGACTAATCAGCTTCTTCCTCATCACTGCTTCCAACAGCCGTTCCGCGATCAATTTGAGGCATAATTCCCGCAGCCAGAGCTCATCTGAAGAAGAATAATCTTTTTTTATGCTCACCCCTAATTCATCAAGAAGGAAATCTCCCTGATTATTCCGAGCAAATTCCACAATCCGGCCCCGGAAGATGCGGTTTGGTACACACTTTCCTAATTCGTACACTCCCTTTTCTGGTTTTCGTTCCCGAACACACAGAACTTTTTCTTCCTGCTGGAAATAAAGGGGAGCAAACGCGCAGGAAAGATGTAAAGGGCAGGAAGCGCAGGACGGCGCATTCCGGGTACATACTGCTGAACCAAAATCCATCAGTGCATTGTGAAATTCATTGCTTTTCCCGGAGGGTATCTGTCCTTGGACCAGCAGGAATAATTCTTCTTCTGCTTTTCGAGGCAGTGGCTTTCCTTGATCTTTCCCCCGAAAATAGCGCCAGAAAATTCTGCGCACATTGACATCTATTGCTGGCTCAGGAAGATTGAACGCGAAGCTGGCGATTGCCCCTTTCATGTATGAACCAATGCCCGGCAGCGTGGATAATTCTTTGACGGAACGGGGAATTTCACCGGCGTAGTCAGACCACACTTTCTGCGCAAAGCGATGCAGCAGGAGGGCTCTTCGGTTATATCCCAAACCGCTCCAGGCTCGGATCACGTCTGCGGATGATGCTTGAGCTAATGATTGGAGTGTGGGGAAACGCTGAAGAAAAGGGAGATATTTTTCGCTGACCCGGGACACTTGGGTTTGCTGAAGCATGAATTCGGAAATGACGATAGAGTAAGGGTTTGTCGTTGTTCTCCAAGGAAGAGCCCGTTTATGCTGGGAGTACCAGTTGAGGAGAGCAATGGAGAAAGAAGACATTGGAAGTGGTGGAGAAGTGTGCGTTTAAAAAAGTTTGGATAATAATTGTTAGTTTCAAACGGCTGGAGAATTTTAACCCGGGGGGGCGGACACCTCTTCGTTGATGCTTACCAATCCTTCAATACCTTTTAGAGATTCTCCCCATAAGCTATCAAACCGGTCTCCAAGATCAACCGACTGGGTGTAGCCTAAGATTTTGCTTCTGTCCTCAACAACACTATCACCCAATGGTCTGCCTTCTTCATCCCCACAAGTGAATTGAATAAAATATCCTTTTTTCCTAGGCAAACCATTCATCCATTCCTCCAAATCTTCTGTATAAACTGTTCCATCTCTCGCACACCACCTGTCTCTTCCTCCATGCCCCATAACTACAACGTTTTGATAATCTTCATCTGCAAGAAGCTCTCTTAAATCATCACTTCTGGCATTATGTTTGTAGTCAACCCTAATCCCTCTTTCTATGATGCTTCGTGCAACTGCTCCCTTTACACCAAGCATCATACTTTGCCATTCTGTTAAAGGTTCGTCAAAAACAAGAACCTTAGCTTTGTCTTTTCCATAAGTTTGATGATGATTTTTTCCAATTTGATAGGCATTATATAAAAAACCAGGCATTGAGACCGGGGCTAACAGAGTCCAAGCTATGATGGGATTGTTGCAGATCAAATTCTCTTTGAGGAGAAATTTTCTCACTTTTGATTCATCATATCTTCTCATAGTAACTACCGGAGGGTTATTTATTATAAAACTATCTGCATCTTCTCACGCTTTTCTTCCGACAATTTTCTTCAGCAAAGCATACTGCCCCAGAATCTCCTTCTGCCAAGGTCTAAAACCGTCCATGCCTTTTGTCCCTACCAGCTGCCAGATCTGGTCATTGTTCATCACTAAATGGCCGGGGATGTTCAATTCCCGCGAAATTTTTTTGCGCATTTCAGCTAATTCCTTTGTCCAGGCAAATTCTTCTGAAGAAAGTTTCTTCTTGGCTGCGGGAGAATATTCTTCCTCCCCCGCCTGCCTTAATTTTTGCTGAAGAACTTTACTTTCTTTCCGCACGATTGGATGGACGCCGCGCAGCTCCTGCCAATCTGGAGGTGGAGATTTCATCCATTCCAATAATAGTTTATTGCTAAAGATAAAAAAGACCGGCCGATCTGCTTTCATCGCCAGCCTTTGCCGCTCATCAAATAACACGTGAAGCCTTGCCCGCTCTTCCGGGGAGCAGCGCTTTGCCCCAGGCAGGTCTAAATACTGCTGCTCTTCATAGCGCAGTTCCATGGTCTCCTGATGCTTACGTTCCTGTTCCAGCCAATCCAGCCGTTTCTTTTTGTCCAATTCTTCTTTCAACCGATCATTCAAAGCGAGCAGATGCGCCGTATCGCCGGCAGCATACTGGAGCATTCCCAGCGAGAGCGGACGTTTTGTCCAGTCGATGCGCTGATATTTCTGCTCTTTCTGGACAGCGAAATATTCTTCCAGCAATGCCCCTAAGCCAACTTTTTCTTTCCCTAACAGCATCGCCGCTAATTGCGTGTCAAACAGGTTTTGCGGCCGGCACTGGAACTGATGATGCAGGATCCGCAAGTCGAAACTGACATCATGAAGGACTTTGATGACCCGTGGATTTTCCAACACGTGCAATAACGGATCGATCATCTTCAGGGCCAAGACATCAATGACCCAATTCTGGTTTCTGCTGGAGACCTGGATCAGGGTGATGTATGTGCCGTAATGATGCAGATTATTTTCGCATTCTATATCAAAAGCGATCTCTGTTTCTTTTTCCCAGAGCTCGGCTGCTTCTGCTAACGCGTCGGGGGTCTGGATGAGGATAAAATTAACCATGAGCTCGGTAAAAGTGCGCGTATTGAAAAAGGTTTCTGAAAGAAAAAAGATGATGAGTGGGTCAAATTACTGGACCAGAAATTCAATCGTTCCTCTTCTAAACGCCTTCTCTTTATCCCCATCATAGACATTGCCTTTCTGTAATTCGAGATAATGCTGTTCTCCTGACGCCCCGACATAGACTTGGTGCTGGATATCTACATAATAATTTCCGCCAGCAGAAGAGAACTTATCGTTCAAGAATCCGAGAAGCCTGCTTGGAGAAAGGCCGCTTTCCGTAAAGTCGGAATATGTAGAATGATACCCTACCATCCCCTGGATAGAATCTGCCAAACCACCTAAAACGGCCCGGGTCTCTTCTATCCCCAATTCCTCATCAATTGCCTTCCGTCTTCCGGCAAGCCGATTCTGAAGATAGCGCCTGAACATGCAGGGTGTTGAGAGAAAGCAATTTATAAAAGTTATAGACATTTACTACTTGATTATTAAATCAGATCAGGCACAATCAGAACAGTGAGTGATAACACTAAAAACGAGAGAGAGTGCTGCAGGCCGTCCGGTCTGGTGAAAACCAAACTAAAGTCAATGCTTCTAAAAGAGCTTTGTAAAAAGATGGTTTTCACCAGACCGAACATCTTGGCCGAGCAGCACTCTCTAGTGTTATCACTCAGAAAATGGATTGTGCCTCAGATCAACAGATTTAATTTGTATCGTACGTATTAAGTCTGCGCTTTCTCAATCACATAAAATAATTCATTGGGCAGATCGACAATCTGATATTTCCAGCCCAGCCGGCTGCACAGCCATTCCATCCATCTCCGGCGCGGGGCAGTCATCGTCTTGCCGCTCATCGTCTTGGTGGCAAAACTGACAACGACAAACCGGCAGGGAAGTTTCTGCAATACTTCTTCTGTTGCTTTATGGCCTTTGCCCTGATCGAAGACATCGGTCATCTTAAACAAGAAACAAACATCGGCTTGGGGAAGGTCATCAAGAGAAGCGTGATCGAGAAGATCAAGAACTGCTGCTTCGCCGTTCATCTGTTTATTTCGGGTGTGCAGGTGAGTAAAGAAATCCCGAAGCAAGGATACTTCTTCCATACTGAGGTCATAAGCAGAATATTCTACCGAACGCAATCCCATCAAAGGCAGGGAGAACGGATTAAGGCCGCAGCCCAAGTCAATGATCCGTTTTGGCTTGCCGGTGATCTTCCACAATTTTGGATACAAAAGTGCATAGATTGGCAGGCGCTCTTTGGTCGAAGAGTGAGCAGAGAGAATAGCATTGACGATTCTCGTCTGCTTTTTCCCCTGCGTTTGGGACAATTCTTTGACCAGGCCGCCAAGATCACTTCCACGAGCCTCTGCTCGAAACAAACCGTATACTCTTCGGAGCAGCGCCCGCACGTCTTTGATGACTACTTTATATTTCTTTGAACGGGGATTATCTAACGCATTAACTGAAGCGGGATGTTTCTGAAAATAGGCACGCAGCTGGCTGTGGATGAATTCACTGCTCAGTTCCCGCAGCTCTTTCTTTTTCTGGATCAGAGAAATCAGCTGGTGGACTGCCGCCTCATCAATAACCATTTTCCCGACGCGCATGATCCTGATGAAGAGAATGAACTATAAAAAAGTACGTATTTAGTTTCGCCTAAAGGTGCACAATGAAAAGAATATTTCCCAAGGAATGCAACAACGATTGCATTCCTGTGCAAAAATATGATAGCTTTCATATTTTTTGCATTGGCGCACCAAAGTGACAGTTGTCACTTTGTGTGGGCGAGCGAGGGAATCTCCTCGTCAGACGGGGTTGGTGCGTTTTTCATCTGAAAAACCGTCTTTTTACATATCATAAAAATGCGTGAAGCCGTCTCACCCCGTACTGAAGTACGGGGTTTGAAAAGAGACGGCTTCTTAACTACGCATTTTTAGGATGCAAAATAGCCAGAGATGCTATGCCATTCATCCATTGACTAAAGTCAATGGTTTTCTGGCTATTTTTGCATAAGAGCTTTAACAGAGTTTCAAGAATCATTCTTTAAATCTGTAATAATAAGATAATAATGGATGTAAAACTTAACGCTGCGATTTGCTTTGCAAATCCTCGGGGATGGCTTGCAGCCTTTCGCTTCGCTCACCCTCATTTAACAAGGACAGACGTTAAGCAGTAATTTCTCTCCCCATCCTCCAGATCTTGCCTAAATTGTGTGCTATATTCACTAAATTCATCTCAATTCTGGCCCCATCAAATCCTTTAAGCAGAAACTCCCTAACCTCTAAAGAAACGTCACCCTCTCCTTGCCAATTCCGTCCCCTCAACCAGCACATCATACAAACGAACAGCTCGTTCCAAAGACAATTGCCGTAATCCACAATCCGGCGCAACATAGACTAATTTCTCATCACCAAGCACAGAAACAGCTTGAGCAATCCGCCGTCTCACTATTTCCGGGGTTTCCGTCTCCCCTTTCAACTGTTTCTCCAAAGTAATATCGACCACTCCCACACCAATTTCAAACCTTCGCTGGTCAGCATACTGTCGAAAGACAGCTAAATCCAGCGCATAGGTATCGGCATTCGCTAATTCTAATGAAAAATGATCAATCTTCGGATCTAAATTCAAAACATGCGGAAACAATAGTTCATAGCCACTCTTATCGATTAACGAAACACGGCGTGGATAACAAAAATGGACACTAAACTTAACTCCAGAAGTGCCCGCCACACATTCATTCAACCCTTCCACTAAGATGGGAATATGTTCTAAATCAAGTGTCGCCGCCGGCGCATCTAGTTGGATCCAGGCTGCACCAGAAGCAACGAGCGCCTCCACTTGCGGACGGATGACATTGCGCGCCAGCGCCAACACCAATTCCCGTTTCGCCGCGTAACGCAGCTTTTTTGGTTCTCCCACATGCACTGAACGCAACTTCTCCAGAAAATAACGGTTATCACTCATCACCGCAATCATGTAGGGATCATCAAGAGGAACTTTAAGTGGTTGTGTAGCAGACGTTTGCGCTTGGCTGAATTCATCTAAAATCAATCCCGCAAGAGAATCTTCTTTTAATTTCGGCTCAGCAACACAAACTGAAGATCTCCAACTATCCGGTCCGCGTGAGCGGATCATTTCTGGTAAATCTTCAAAACCGGCAATATCTTTGGCCACATGACGATACATTTCAGAACGGCGAGCTTCACCATCATAGACAAAATCAAGACAACACGCTTCCTGCAGCCGTACATAGAGAAGTGCATTAAAATTGATCACGGCTGTTTTTTCTTCAGCAGTCAATCTCCTGCCGGTCTTTCCCGGCCGGCGTAATAGTTCGAGAATGTCCTGAGGAGAAAGACCCGCCCTTGCGCTGACGGTTTGTAATTCTTCTTCATCTTCGGGGGAGAGAGGTTTCTTTTGAAACGCTTTCATTCGCGCATTCAATTTCGGCAAACTACCAACTTCATACGTCAGGAAAAGACTATTGACCACCATAACACCTCTTTGCTTCAGCTAACAATTCAAGTTTACGCAAGCCGTGGGTAAAGCCACGATACTCTGTGCCTGTATTAGGGGTAAGATACAATGCTTTCGGTTGACAGCGTTGCTCAACGGCATGAGATGTTGCCGCAAGTTCAACAGGATCTTCTAAAGCAGTACTGCGTGCATCAACGAGACCGAGGACTAATTCTTTATCAGCAAAAGAATGAGCGATTAGATCATCAATCCTCGTTTCCGTGCAATCAATGCCAATACCATCAACGGGCAAATGGACCAGGTCTGCAACTAACGGACCGATATCTCCAAAATAAGTATGAAGAATAGTTGTTGCGCCGGGGATCTGTCCACAGATTTCCAGTCCTTCTTTGAGAAGATCAAGATCAGTTGGCTTCAGTGAAGCGAGTGATTGCCTATAGGCCAGAGCTGGTTCATCGTAATGGATCCGAGAATAACCTTCTTGCACCAGCAAAGTTGCTTCATTACGCAGAAGCCAGGCGATTTTAATAATTGCTTCTTCTCTATTGCCAAACCCAGAACAATCAGATAACATCAACAACGTAAACGGTGAAGGAAGAATCGCCACATCCGATTTTCCATGATGATAATTACGGGTAAAAGAGCTGCTCGTAACTAAACTGGTGTTACGATACGCAGAAGCGGGAATCTGTGGCTTTCGAAAAAAGACATTGTTATTAAACCAGTTTTCTTGTGAGCCAGCGGAGACATTATGGATATGCTCGACAAACGGCTGAAATAAATAATATTGAGAGAAGAGCGGATCACAGAGAAAAGAAACTCCCGCTTCTTTCTGTTTCTGAAGAACAAGATTAGTATCTGTCTTAATCCGCTGATCTACGGCTTGTGCTGAACCCCTGCCGCGTTTCGCTTCATTGCGGATGCGGTATAATTCCCGAGATTGGCCAAATGGACCGGCAAGATAGATTCCTAAAGACATACCCGTACGATAGTTATTCAAATATAAATAGGTTATTGAGAGAAATATTCTTAAGGGAATTATTGCATAGGTGATAACCTGTGGTGTTCACTACTAATCGTGAGCTTGGTTCAACAAAACAACAGTTTGTTTGACAAATTATTTCGTTGGGTGTCTGGAGAATAACAGAACATAGCTCACGCTAATTTTAATCTCTCAATCAAATGATGAGCAACTAATTGCCAAAAGTAAAAAGAAAAAATAAGCGATCCGAAGACCGCTTACTTTTCGTAAAGAAAAGCTTGCGCTTTTCAATGCCCAGAAAAACTTTCATTTTTCGGGGTGTAAAAAAAACCATATGTAAAGTAGCAAGGTATGGACGTTAGTAAGTGCATGCTGAACATGTCGTTGCCTTCATGCGTACACATCACTTCTATCAAACGGCTGTTATGGCCGTGTCCTAAGGTGTCTCTTTTCACGGAGCGCTTCGTGCTTAGATGCGTTCAGCACTTATCGCTTATTGCGTAGCTGCCCGGCGTGCCTTGTCAGACAACCGGTTGACCAGAGGCAACGAACCTTCGTTCCTCTCGTACTAAAAGGTCCTTCCATTCAGACACCCAACACATCCAGTAGATATCAAACAAACTGCCTCACAGCGTTCTGAACCCAGCTCACGATCCCTTTTAATGGGTGAACACCCCCACCCTTGGTAGCTTCTGCACCACCAGGATAGGAAGAGCCGACATCGAAGTA
>Ga0209542_10011678_pt1 | contig 15532 bp, 19 predicted proteins | sample RifCSPhighO2_01_FD_184028 | JGI IMG/M metagenome (GOLD analysis project Ga0209542, IMG submission 184028) | Soil microbial communities from Rifle, Colorado - Rifle CSP2_plank highO2_0.1 (SPAdes) (version 2) | ecosystem: Environmental > Terrestrial > Deep subsurface > Rock core/Sediment ... | reverse complement strand
GAAGACTGGGGCAGCATGGACAAGAAATTCTACAGGCTGCTCTTCGGCGCGATAGGTTTCACAGCCATGGCATTATTCTGGTACTTCTTCCTTAGGAACATTTCACCGTTCGGGTTTTGATTACAACTTCTTTATCTTGTAACCTTTCTTACGAAGAAAGCTTAACCAAAGAACTATAATTTTTTAATTTTGCCGGGTCTTGGCTCGAAGCAAACGCCGTCTGATAGAAGCTCATTTACTATAACATCTATGACATCCTCTGGCAGACCTGACGCGCCTATAAGCTCTGAGTAGTCGCAGCCGCTGCCTTCATCCATCTTCTCTATCAGCTTTAGCACCTCATCTTTCTTATCAGGAATCGGCTCTTCCTGCGTCTGCAATACTGCTTCGACCTCTTCAGGCTGGATGCCGAAGCGTTCGTGCATAAGACGCTCGAGCTCGCTTATATCTGCAGTCTGTTTCTGGTGCTCAAGTATAATCTTTCTCTTGCCCTCAAAAGTTTTCTCCTGCGATCTTAATTCCAGTTCTCTCAGCAGCTGGAAGTTTGGATCATCGACAACCGTTATTATTTCCGGCATAATATATATCTCGCCCTGGTATTCCTTGACACGTGCTATCAGGTCTATGTCGCTGCCTACGGCAATATTGTCGAACATGGCAACTGCATTGAATACTTTGACGCGTATTGTATCAGTGCCGTCGTCTATCGTCACAGACGCAAACTTTCCACTCTCGGCCAGAAACTTGTCAACCACCGTCGCCATCAATCTTACACGCGCCAATCGCATGCCGCCTAGGCTTAGAACGCAGTTGGGATTGACTCCGTCCTGCGGTACGTATTTTCCGGACACGATGGATTTTATCCTGGTCTTCACGCTTGTCAGTCTTTTCTTTTCCATATCGATCCCTTCTTTCCCGAAAGAAGGTCTAGATCTCACCCCAAGAAAGGGCTGACTCGACCTTCGGTCTCGGTTATTATTCTCAAAATTCCTTAGTATTTATTTAAATCTGAAGCTGTCGATAATGTGCATTACGTTTGAATGTCGTTTGTTAGAATACTCTCCTCAGGAATCCGGGACGCGGGTACATTAACATGCCTTCCCTGTGAAGCTTGTCAATTATCTCGTCGATGTTTGTTATTCCCTGATTCTCGGCCTCGGCTTTCAAATCGTCGACGGCTACTTCCTTGGTTTCTTTCTGCAGATCGTCAAGTATTTTTAGCAGCTGAAGCATCTTGTTGCGCTTGCTTGATGTTACGCCGCCTTCCAGACGATCGACGTCGAATGTTTGTGTTTCAACATCGTATCCCAGCTGCATTAGGGACGCCATCATAAGCTTTATCGCCCTTTCCGCGTCCTGCTTTCCTACAACAGTGTCAAGTCTCACCTTCGCGGACGCCTCGGCCAATCTTAATAGAGCCTCGTATTGGCGCAGCGTTATGGCGATAGGTTGCCTGTCACCGCTTGTATAGCGATTACGCATGTCTATATAGAAATTCTTGATCATGTTTGCTGCCTCGTCTGACAATTCTATTGATTTTATCTGCTTGGCGTAGGCTATGTACTTGCGAAGCAGATTGAGCGGTATAGGTGGTGTTAGGATATCGGGTCTTTTGCGCGAAGTAATTATGTGCTCGGCAAGCTGTTCGTCGCCGATCCTGCTTGGCGTGTCGCGCAATGCGAATTTCAAATCGAATCTTGACAAAAGCGTCTCCGGAATCTGTATCTGCTCGCCTATGGACATGTATGGATCGAATCTACCAAGCTTTGGATTTGCGCCTGCGAGCACGGCAGTCTGTGCGGGAAGTGTGGCGACTATCGAGGCTTTTGCGATGCTTACCGTCTCGACGGATGTCGCTTCGTGCATAGCAATCTGGTCGTCGCGGTTCATCTTGTCAAATTCGTCGATTGCAATGAGACCCTTGTTGCATAAAATAAGCGCGCCCGCTTCAAGCATCCATGTGCCAAGCGCCTCATTTTTAGTTACAGTCGCCGTTAACCCAGCGCCACTTGCTCCTGTACCTGACACGTAACGGCCGCGCGGGACAATGGATGATACCAGTTTTAGCATCTGCGTTTTTCCTGTGTTATGTGATATTATGCCGTTTGCAATAAATCTATGCGTTTTTGGGACTTCAATATCATAGACATCTTCCGGCGCATGTTTAATTATCTTGACGACGCGCTCGCTTCTTTGCGACTTAAAGCGTCCGAATTCTTTGGCAGATTTCGCAAGCTGGGCAATCTTTGTACGCTTCTTTTCTGAAACAAATCCGATATGTTTGGCAAATTTTAATATGGATTTGCCCCGCCTTATCATCAGGCTTTCATTTCCGACTATCCGCGAATGAATGGCGAAACGAAGCAATAAAATCTGGACATCTCTCAATAGCTCTTTGTTCCTCGACTTGAGGCTTACCGACCTTCTGCCTCTGCCCTTGTCAAATGCACAGCCATCAGCCTCGTACAACCATCTCAAAAATGAAGCTACAACCTTATTGCCCGATCTGAGAATAATATCAGGGACGCGTTTCGCTTTAATGAATCCCATGTTGCCGGCTATGTCCATTGAATTTACAGAGGCATACGTCAGTGCATGTTTCCGGTTAATCATTCTCTCTCCAAGTAAACTAGGCTTAATTAATCGCTTTTTTGCGCTTGGCCGGATTGAAAATAAGGCTTCAGACATATCGAGCAATTTATCCAATATATCTATCTCACCTTCGGCCACCAAAAATCCTACTTCATACTTATCCACCCATCCATCGCCCAAAGCATAGCCCATAAAGGCAGCCAGATTCTCATCGCAGTATTTTGGCAACTTTCCTTTGAATTTCGGCCCATATTTCCTCTGGACTGGCTTGAAACCTGTTTTTATTTCCTTTGTAATTGTACATGGTATGCTCGTGACAACAGCCAATTTGTCGCCTATTTTTATTTTATCAAGACGTTTCCATTCCCTTAATATGCCCTTTCCGTTGTTACGTAAACACAGCAGAGGGTGGTTGTAAGTTCCCTTTATGCTCTTTCCGCTTTCAGTAATCACTTCCATTACTGGCTGATTCTTATAAAAGTGAAAAACTGTGGCGAGGTCTCTTTTTTTCCCGCCTTCGCCTGTCAAAATACTGACGTTAATATTTTGCAGATGTTCCTTTCCAATGTCCTGCATTTTTACTATCGAACCATTCCCCAATACTATCCTTTCATCTCCGACAAGACACCCGGGGTCGCCAGTTATTAAAATATGAATATTTCCGCGGACACGACTGCCATCCGGAAGCACATGCACCTGCCCGCCGAAAAGTTGCATCACTACAGAGTCCTTTATGTCGTCAAAGCCATATATACCAGGCGCTATCGATGCGCGCAGCAGGTCATAAATATTTGGGTTTGCTGACAGCTCTTTTATTTTCATTTCGTCTTCAGGCGTTATGTCAAGCTCCTCGAATTCCACTTGGCTTGTCTCGACGTGATTAGCTTCCAGAAGTATGTCCATATTTGTGCCCAGCTTGCCCTTGATGTGTTTCGGAACTTCTTTTATTATGCCAACTATTACGAGATTGCTTCCGGGGTCGGTTTTTTTCTGCATCCTTGGCGTTGTAAGATCCTCTTTCAGCGTTAGGCCTATCTCACCGGGCTGTTCGCCGCTTGTAACTTCAAAAGGTTCCTGCGCCTTCAGCCATCTTAAATCAAACATTTTCTTATCTATGAGGTTGAAATCACCGCGACGCCCGCACTCGCACACTGCAGGTTTCTGGACTATCTTACCGCTCTGCGGTACATTTATTTTTGCCTTGCAGTCGGGGCATTCAAATATGGCCTCGTAAATCTGCGGTTTCACTTCGCTGGCCCCGCGTATAGTAGCGTTTATCGTCCACAGCCGATTCAGATGAAAGGCGCGCAAATTCCTGATGCGAATATTTCTGCTTTCGGGCAGGTTCCGGATGCGCACGTTGATCCTTTCGTCAACGCCGGCGACGGAAGCGGCGGCCGTGTTAAATGCATTGATAACACGCTCCGGACTTTCAAGCAGCTCGTCGGCAAGTATAGGGTCGTACCTGTCCAAGTCAGGAAATTCCACGACCACAGCTTTGTCTTCCTTGAGACTCTTGACTAGTTCAGGATAGTAATATTCCCTCAAAAATTTCTCAAATTTTTCCTGCGTATCCATAATCATCACGGACCAAGGCGGAAAGTAAATTTACGCGTATCGAAATCAATAGCCAAAACAAAACATGCGGATAGTGCATTCATCTGGTCCGCTAATCCTATGACTAAAATATATTAGAACCTTGCGGGGTTCGTTTCCAATGTTTCATGTGGAAGAACTTGTAATGCGTGACACGAATCAGAAGAAAATTTTGACGTTTGATTTCTAGAGCCGGTCTTTTACAAATGTTCAGCTCTTCAAACTTTTCAGCGTCGCTTCCAGCTTCGCTACTGCTTTCTTCACGCTGTCCAAGCTTTTAGCGCCTGCGCAGACTACCCTGCCGGAGCTGAACAAAAGGAACGCAACCTTTGGGTCATAGATGCGGTAGACGAGGCCCGGAAACTGTTCCGGCTCGTATTCGCTGTTCTCTAGCTGGAATGCGAGCTGGTCAAGGTTCAGGTCGCGGCTTAGATTGACTGCAACAACTATATTCTCTATCTTTACCTTCAGATTATTCTCGTTGAAACGGATGCCTATTTTCTTGATGTTCTTGACCGTCTTTTTCAACGCTTCCTTGGCCGCGGCCGTCGATCTAGCGCCGACGCATATTATTTTACCTGATCTAAATATCAACGTTGCGACCTTCGGATTGTCCAGCCTGTACACAAGGCCGGGAAACTGTTCCGGCTCGTATTCGCTCGATTCAAGCACATTGAGGAGCTTGTCAAGCGATATTATCTTTTTTATGTCTGTAGAAGCGACAACATTTTCAATTTTTATTTTCTGTACCTGTTTAACTTTCTCAGCCATTAGAATACCTCCAAAATACGAATTAGCCCCATTTATTACCCTTTAAATAGTGGTATTTAAATATACGACGAAATATTTAAATACCGCACCTTTTCAGAACTTGAGGTTAATTTTCAATTAACCTAAGTCGCCAAAAGACTTTTTTCAAGTCTTTTGAACGAAGCTGCACCAAAACGGAAGGTAATAGAGCATGATTTACAGGGACGTCATAAAAATAAGCACAGAAACCGGCAATTTCTACGATATAACGAAGCAGGTAGCCGAAATGGTCGAAAAAAGCGGGGCTGCCGACGGCCTGTGCAATATATTCATAAAAGGCACTACGGCTTCGCTGATGATCAACGAGAACGACAGGATGCTGGTTGAGGACTTCCGCAAAACGTTGGAGAAACTCATACCGGACGAGCACATGTACCAGCACCCGGATAATGCTCAATCCCACCTGCGGGCGTCAATGCTCCATATGGACCTCACAATACCCGTTTCAAACGCGAAAATGATACTGGGCAACTGGCAGAACATACTTCTGTGGGAATTTGACGTCCGCCCAAGAGACAGGGAAATCGTTATTACTGTGAATGGGGTTTAGAGCAATTGTGCCAGTTCGAAATACTCCCGAAGTTCTGGCGTAATTTTCAATCTTCCACGACCCTCTATAAGGTCTCTGCTTCTGGCCTCTTTTTTATGGCTCATAAAGCTTCCGTATATTATGTCCCTGTTGGTTATCATAAAATCCTGATATACATCACTGCCATCCTTGTTGATAATTCTAGGCGGTTCGGGATAAAATGCAATCCATGGCCTCATATTGACAAGCATGAAATTTCCATTCATCCTCATATCATATGCGTATCCCGTGAATAGTTGCGGAACATCGCCATTCATGTAACTGATAACATGAATCTTGACTTCTCTACCATTCTTGCCAAGTCTCTCAAGCGCCCGCATTTGCATATTACGATGTTCCATACTAAAAATTTAAAGGTAGTCTGGTAAGTTCTCAGATGCGACTAGCAGCGCTCATCAGCGGGGGCAAGGATTCTATTTACTCGGCGTACCTAGCAAGCAAAGAGCATGAGATAGCTTACGTCATATCAATGGTATCCGAAAATCCGGAAAGCTACATGTTCCACTTCCCCAACATATATCTTGTCAAGGAACAGGCACGACTGATGGGCATAGAGCTGCTCGAAAAAAAGACAAAAGGTGTAAAAGAGGAAGAGCTGGAGGACATCTATGACGTGCTGGAGTCGATAAAGGGCGAAGTTGACGGCCTTGTTACCGGCGCGCTTGCAAGCACATACCAGAAGATGAGAATAGACGGCATTTGCAAAAGACTGGACATGCTTTCGATAGCACCATTATGGCACCATGATCCCGCAGACTACCTGAGAAAAGCATTACAGGAAGGATTTGAGATAATTTTCGTAGGCGTAGCGGCGCCACCTCTTGACAGAAAGTGGCTCGGCAGAAAGCTGGATGAAAAAGCGATAGAAGAGCTTGTTATGCTAAATCTGAAACATGGCATTCATATCGGAGGGGAAGGTGGAGAATACGAAAGTCTGGTCCTTGATTGTCCGCTTTTTTCAAAGAAGATACATGTAGTCCATGCGGAGACAAATTGGGATGAAAAAAGCCGCTCGGGGACATTCGATATCAAAGAAATCAGGCTTATTGACAAGTAAGCTATTCCAATTTAGCTTCTCCTTTCAATGCCTGCTCGTGTGTGAATATCTCCTCACCACATTTTGGGCATTTGTAGCCTTCTACCATGACAAAACCTCTGGGCATGTCTAATTTAATCATCTTCTTCCTCATTTTCGATCTACATCTAGTGCAGATTTCTTCTACGCTCTTACCTTCTTGCATGTCAAACCATTACACCGAAATCTTTAAAAAGTATTACCTGTAATACTTTAGTGATAAATATGACTAAGGAAACAAAGGTAACATCCAAATACCAGACTTCGATACCAAAGGAGGTCAGGAAAATCCTCGACATAAAGCCCGGAAAAGAGGTCGAGTGGAACATAGTGAAGGGCATGGTTATAGTGGATACAAAACGCAAAATCGCAAACCCTACAAAATTTCTTACTTCACAGATAAAAACTGGCATTGACGCGGTGAAGCTTGTCAAAGAAGCGAGAAACGAATTCAAGTGATTTGTGTGATATACCTAGATACTAACATAATAATTTACGCAATAGAGAACCATCCAAAATACGGAAAATCTTGCGCGAAAATCCTTTCTGATATCGAGGGTGAGAAGCTTGACGTTTCTTCTTCATTGCTTGTTTTGATTGAGACCATAAATGTGCTGCAAAAATTGAACAAGACCCTAGAGAAAAAGCTCAATATAAAAGACAATATAGACGCCATCCTTTCCCTGCCAATTGTGTGGCTGGACATAAATTTTCCTGTTATAAGGCGTGCGGCGGAATACGATTACAAGATTTCCGGCGTGGACTACACACACATAGCTACTATGGAAATAAACAGCATCAAGAAAATTATTTCTGCGGACGATGAGCTGGATAAAGCAGATATAATAAAAAGAATAGACCCGCTGAAATACGCGCCGGGGCTGGATTAAAACCTCGCACTTTCCAGCGCGTTCTTGCAGTTGCAACTGCGCACGTCCGGCAGATTCGGTATGCAGTCGAAAATAAGCCTCTTCACTCGCTCACTGTTCTCGTGAAAAACACGGCTGACTTCCTCGGCAGATACGGATTTAATATTAGCGTCTTCCCTAACGCCCACATCGTAATCTGTTACAAGAGAGATATTAGCATAGCACATCTCCATCTCACGGGCGAGCACAACTTCGGGATATTGTGTCATGTTTATGATGTCCCAACCATGACTGCGGTAGAGGGCAGATTCAGCGCGTGTGGCGAAGCGCGGGCCCTGGACTACAACAACCGTTCCGCGGTCGTGCAGAGGCATTTCCAATTTTCTGGCCATATTGATTATCATTTCACGCAGTTCAGGGCAATAAGGGTCTGCGGCGCTTACATGAGTAACGGGCATCTCGTTGTAAAAAGTATCGTCTCTCGCAGCAAAGTTAACAAACTGGTCAGGCACGACGAAATGACCGGGTTCTATCACACGCTTTAGGGAGCCGACTGCTGTTGGTGCGATAATGCGCGTCACGCCTAATTCACGAAAGGCGTATATGTTAGCCTTGTAAGGTATTCTGTGCGGAGGGAACTCGTGCTGCACCCCGTGGCGGGCAATAAAAGCGACTTCGTGCTTGCCGATTGTGCCTACTGTGACTGGAGATGACGGCATGCCGAAAGGCGTCTCGCGGGTAATGACCTCGGCGTTGTCAAGAAGCGAATAAAATCCCGATCCACCGAATATTCCAATCATAAAACTCCTTTTCTTTTGGGAAAAGAAAAGTAGCTTCCATTCAAAAGAAAAATATTACCTTTCTGGTTTCCCATGAAACGTTGTCCCAAGTCTTTTTATGGACAACCTAGATAGTAAGGTCATGGAATTTGTATCAAAAGCGTTGAAGGTTGCAAAGACTGTAGCAGTCTTACCTTTATTTTATGCGGCTTTGGGCATATCACCGAAATACGCACCGAAGGCGTACATTCCAGAGGTTGTTGTAGAGGTAAAAAACGATGTGCCTGAAAACAAAGTCGAACCTTACGCGCCAAAGCCCAACGTGCGTTCAGTTGCTGCCCACTATTTTCCACCCGGCGTAGTAGCGTTTACAGTGCCGGAAGACGGTGAAGTTGCGATGCCGCCAATAGAGCGCGTGCCATACGAAAATGGAGTGCATTCATGGAGATTTGTTCTGGACCACGAATTAATGCATAGTTACATACACAAGGCGAGCGGCATACAGAATGAACGTGGCATAAACGACCACGTCGCCGGTGAATTAAGGGGAAAATATGGAAATACCGGATTTCCTTTTGCTAGTTACTAGTGGCGGACCAGCTTTGCACAAAAAGTATCTGTCTACCTTTATATAGCCAAAACAATCCTTATTGTGAGTAGATACGTCTAAGAGCATCTGCAATTATTCTCGAAGTGCCTTCTGGATTATCTCGTAAAGTTTTATTAATTTCCAATTGAAAAGAAGCATCATATGTTCCAGCATGCCATTGTATACCATTGGATCTACTCCAAGCGGCTTTGTATTCACCTATTCCTGTTCTAAATCTTTGGTCAACTGAAGCTAAACGTCTATCAAAATCTGCTTGTAATTGTCTCATTTCTTGCCTAGTTCCCCTTACAACACCAGTATTAGCACCTGCCTCAGGATGTTTATCTGTTGTTCCATTTGTTCCTTTTAGCGAAGTTCCATCATATTTGAGGCCACATCCAATATCAATAGCAAGAAAATCAGGTCTGTCTTCCATGCCATGGATATACGCAACTACTGCACGCCTGTCATGACCAAATCTTCGAGCATCTTCTGCGTATGCACGAATATCGTTATAAAATTCACTCATTTCTGATTTCTTGCCATCCCACACATATCTGTTGCGATTCCAACTAAGACGATTGAAATCTTCGACATTAGAACCATCAGATATTGCCCTGCTATTTCTCGGTTTAACAAATTCGTTATTTACAACTCGATATGCTTTCAAAAGATAAGCTATGTTATTAGAAATCGGCCCTGTGTTAATGTCGTCACCTGCTGCATGTGGGGCTACAATTACAAACTTGGATTCTCCAGAATCTTTCGCCCCGTAAGATGTAATGACCATACTTTACTATTCTATTTCGGAGTATATAAAGATTCACTACTTTAAAGTAATTAATAATAGAAAGCTTTATAAACTCTGTGAGGTAATTAATTAAATGCAAAACGAATACAGAGATTCTTGGGTTTCAAGACAAGACGGTAAACTTGCTGAAAGAGAAAATGGACCAAGGAAATAATTTACAAAATGATAGTTCAGGAGTTACAGAAGTTGGTAGAATTGGGGTTTTTGGTGAAAAGAAACCCTCAATGAGGAAAATAAATTAGAGATGATAATTATGAGTAAAGTTTCCGAATGGGTAAATAGAAACAAGAAAGCACTAGGTTACGCTGTTGGTGGCACAGCTGCTGCTGTAGCTACGCATTTTGGATTAGATACAAGGGCTTTCCATGGTCAAAGCATTTACGATATGACCGATTCGACGGCGAGATTTACCCCTTATTTATTTACTGCGCTATCATACGGTAGAGCGCTTGAAATAACGGCCGAAGGTAAAAAAGGCAGGGCGCTTACAACCGGAGAAAGAATGTTTAATTATGGAATAGGTGCACTTGTGGCATCAGGCTTATGGGAAGGCGTTGAAAACCTTTCTTCAATAGACAGTGCATACAGGGTTATGCATGGCGTAGCAGACAGTCTTGGTCATGGTGACTACATAAAAAGCGAGTTCCCGGGCAAAGGCATGGCAAGTATTGGTGACGCTGCTATAACATTAGCAGCTACAGAATTATTCGCTGCTGCAAAGAAAGATCCTGATATTTGAGGTGTGTAAAAATGCAAGATAAAATACAAATAAATGAGCAGTTTCCAAGACCTGTACGTGTCAATGACGTAGCTCGTCCTGGTCAGTACATCAACAAGAACTATACTGGCGAGCCTAAAGCAAGACGCAACGGATATCTAGGAGCTGTAATTGCTGGTGGATTAACAATCGCTACCCTTATTGCAGCGGGCAGAGAGCTTGCAAACCATAAATACGACGGTCCGTGGGGTCCAATGCATAGAGCTGAAGGCAAATACCTTTGGAATGAAGTGGGCTATCACAAACTGCCTGGTGACAAGAGAGACTGGATCTATATAGTTAAAAATGATCCTCAGAATAAGGATGCGCTCAAAGACGGTTATCAACAGGGTGACATGATTAGGGTCCCTGAGCCAGACAAAAAGTAAAACTTTCTTAATTCTAGAAAAAATTTTACACTGGTATGAATGCTGCTATCATTCCGGGCACGCCGACCATCGATAGAGCCAGATAGACGATAAACGCTACGGCCGCTGCTTTCAGTCTGCCTGCACGGCTGCCTTTTAGCAGAACTTCGCCCAGCGCTATCCATACGATAAGCGGAACTATTATTCCTGCGAATGGAATGCTTATGCCTGCAAATGCGAATACGAGTGGAACTATCAGATAGGCAATAAATCCCATGATGAAGCTGTTTCTCAGCGCTACTTCATGCGCCAAAAATTTCTCTGTAACAAGCAGCACAGCCGTTATCACCACGACGTCTATGAGAAGGCCGATTATGCCTCCTAGCGAGAACGGTATCAGTGTGAAAAGGTCAGCCATGTTATAACTTGTACAAACCTGATATTTAAACTTCTTTTGACAATTACTTTCTATGCCGGAGATAACAAAGGCCATGGATCAGGGCCGGTTTGTTGTCTGGATTGACGACAAGACTTCTGCACTGACTCCGGAATATATAGAAGCTCATTTTGTCGCAATCGTCGATTCGTTGGAAGAGGGTTATGATCTTTGTGCGCAGCTGCAGGACGAAGAGCGCAAGAAGAACGGAATTGCTACAACACGCTACCGCATTTCAAGCCGCGGAAAAGACTACGTCTGCTCAGAGGACATGAACGAGGATGCGATCATAGAAATACTGAAGAAAATGCCGCTCGACGAGAAGGAGAAATGGCGGGCAATAGAAGAGCTGAATAAGGGTAGAAAGTAAGACCAAAGGAATGCTTGGGGCATTTTTGTTCCGAAATTCTAATTACTCCCTAGAAAATTCGTTCGACCTTTCTCATGGTTACCTTAATTCTTTTATCAAATCAGCAACCTTTTTACCATCCGCATGTCCTTTTACCTTTCCCATGACTATGCCGGTCAGCGCTGAATCATTTTTGCCCGAGTTTTCTTTCATTGAAGTTTTTATTATACCTATGAGTTCTTCGTCAGATATTAACGAGTATTTTGCGATAACCGAAGCAGCCGGGACACCGCCGCACACTTCCGATAAAATATCTCCTATAGAATTTTTTGGTATTTTTCCGTTAGATGCATTCTCTATAACAATTTTCACGTCCTCGAAACTTATTTTATCTACATCGAATCCGTGTCTGCTAAGGTCTTTGTACGTAGAAAGGAAAACTGTCGCCGCGAGCACGTGGTCATAGTTTTTGAGCTCGTTGAACCATGAGTAATACCTTGATTTTACTATCTGCGACGCTAGCTGCTCCGGTATATCCAGCTCGGCTTTCCTTTCCTCGAGTGTTTTTGGCACTTCAACATTCAAAAGTTCTTTTGTTACTCTTATCGCCGGCACGTCCGACTCAGGATAGAGGCGGCCAGAACCAGGCAGCGGCCGCGAATATTTGCTTCCAATGCCGTCCGCGACGCGCGTTTCCTCCGGCACTCCAACCGAACAATAATTAGTTCGTTTTATGACCGCCGTAATAGCCTGCTTAGGATTTTTCCCTGCAGAAATGAATGTAACGTCGTTCTCTGTTGCGCCGAATATTTTTTCAAGCTCTCTAAATTCATCCACCATAGCATGCTTCTCAGCTTCTACATTATGAATTATTCCATAGCCATAGGAATCGGCATAACCTGACAGTTCTTTTCCTAAAGTACGGTCGCCTAATTCTTTCTTCATGAGTCCGCCAAATCCGCGAAGCACTGAAGCAAAAATTCTTCCGCCTTCGTTTATTATCTTAGAAATCATCCTGTTCTTTGTCTTTTCAAATATTTTTGTCACGTCCCTGATGTCTTCTTTTACTTCTCTAAATCCTCTTTTCCTTAGTTCGTCCCTCACCTCAAGCAGTCCGATCTGGCGCAGCACTTCGTTCTCGACAAGTTTTTCCATGTCCTCGAGCTGCTGGAAGCCTTTTATCTCAACACGACTGCCCTCGGCTATGGAAATATTTACGTCCTGTCTTATACTGCCGATACCGCGCACCACATCTACGCTGCGCAGCAGGAGCCCGATCTTCTCGGCCGCTTCTCTTACGTGCTGCGGGCTACTCAAAGATGAGTCGGTGGCGATTTCGATCAATGGGGTGCCCAGGCGGTCGAGACGGTACTCAATGTTGTTGCCCCTGGTCATTGCTGGAGCGCTGTCCTCCTCAAGATTTATTGTTTGGATGCCTACGCTGCCCAAGCTCGTCTCTATGCCGCCATCGGTTGCTATCAACGCCGTGCGCTGGAAGCCAGATACGGCAGAGCCATCTATGACCATCTTGCGCATGACGTGTATCTCGTCGACAAATCTGCAATTAAGCATTTTCCCGATCTGGATGACAGTTTTCAGTGCTTTTTCGTTCATCGGCAAAGGCGGCTGCTCGTCCAGCTCAACGAGGCAAGACGATTCGCGATTTGCACGGTAGACAAAGGTTTTGTCGCGCAGATATTCGAAGAGCGCGGCCGGATCCTTCTCGCCCAATTCACTCTGGACGGGCCGCAGTTTCCTTCGGATCTCTATCGGAAAATCATCACTTTTTTTAATCGGGCAGCGGCAGAACAGCTTGGTGCCGCTACTTAATTGCTGGTGTATCTCCAATCCAGCGCGAATCCCCAGTTTTTTGTAATCTAACATATCATGCACCATTTATTCGCAGTCACAATCACCACACGTAAAGCAAAATCCGCACTTATTACAGCACAAATGCCCGCCCAATTTATCATCCGGCTCCCCGTACATTTCATGCATCGTTGCCATCTTCTTCATCTTTCTTTTTCCCCTTCTGTTTGTCGTTTTTGTTTTCATCATGAGCCATGACCTCCTTGATTTTATCCACAAATTCCCACGATATCTCGATCAGGTAATCGGAAGTTTCTTTGGAATAGACGTCACGGTAATCCGCGTCTTCTCGCGCACTCATGGCCGCATGAAAATCACTGATAAGCTTCATGTCTATCTTTTTCTTATTTGCAAAATCCTCAAGCACGACGCCTATGGCAAAATGCTTTCTTTCCCTGTAGCCAAATCTGTCAAGTAGCGCCCTTGCCGAATGAAAAATAGCGTAATATGACTGGATTATTGACCACTTATAATCGCCGTCTTCGGAAGAAGATTCTGCACGTTTCAGATCGTATTCTGCAGAGGCAAACTCTTTCTTTTGAATTTCTTTGCTCGACTTGACCTTTTTCAAGAAGCCCTCTGCAACGCATGATTCTATATTCATTTATCTCAACCTTATTTTGTCTTTTTCTACGCTGTCAAAGAACGCCTTATCCTTGCGCGCCGACATGCTCCATTCAAGCGGCGTGTAAAAGCTGACTTTTATTCTATTATCGGCGGCTTTTAGTTTTTTAATTACATTCCTGTCCTTGCCTATCACAAGCAGGTCTATGTCACTTTTTTCCGTGTTCTCGCCGCGTGCGGACGATCCATAAAGAAAAATATTCCCGCCTATTTTCCCAAGTTTTGAATTTATGTAGTCGATGTTCTTGAGCCGTTTAAGCTGTTTCACCGACGGATTATTTTCATTGAGCCTGTAAAGTCTGCTCCTCCCGACCTGACGCATAGTCAATAGCCCTTGGCTGGCAAGCTCTTTCGTCCAATTAAGAACACTCATCTTCGACAGCTTTGTCATGGATTCTATATCCTTCAGCTGCATTTCAGCGCCGTGGCTTTCGATGAACATCTTGAGTATTCTGTTGGGGGACTTTCTTCCGAGCAAATCGAAAATGTCCATAATTATCAATTGATTATATATAAGTATAAATATTTATACTTTTAGGTATATTCGTTTATACTCATTTTCCTTGTCCTATTTGTTGTATGGTTTTCTCTTTGACAGGTAATTCGAACCAGATTTGTATGCGCCTGCATTAGACGAAGAATATAACTGTTCGCCACCGAAGCTAAATCCCGCAGGCAAGTTGTAGTTTTGCATTGAAGAGCCTCCGGCATGCGCAGCTTTTGTTTCCGGGACCCAAACCTTGAATATCTTTTTTTCGTAATCTGTAAAAGTATTGACAATATCTGTTATCTTTGTCTTCAGTATATCAGGCATCCCAAAGCCGCACTGGAAAGTCCATTCTACTGTTCTTTTCTCGGCGTCAAGGCAGTAAAAGAAAGTGTCAGCAGAACCAAAATAAATTTTGTTGCCTGCTATCAGGGGCTCTGCAACTATAGGCCCGCCTGTTAGAAAATCCCAAAGTTTTTCACCGTTGGTCGATAAACAATATATTTTCTGGTCCCAAGAATTGACATAAACCCTGTCGTCTTTTAATGCAACACCGCCAGTTATCATTCCACCAGTTCTAAAGTTCCATTTTTGTCTTCCCGTAGCAGCGTCTACTGCGTATATGTGGCCCGTAATACTACCAACATAAACTGTACCGTTATCCCCTGTGACTATAGTAAAGAAAGAGCTTCCACAGTTAAATTTCCATATAACTTCTCCTTTCTGGTTTAGAGCGTATAGATTGTTGTCAGCAGACGCAGAATAAAGTACTGGATTTTCGGCTTTCGGTATCGCATCCCAACTGCGCTTTTTTAATGTAAATAACGCTTTATTATCAGAAAATATAAGAGGTGTGCTTACGTTGTGGCCAGCCCCGAATTTCCATTTCAATTTACCATTCATGTCTAGAGCATAAATGTGCTTATCGAAAG
>Ga0209542_10011677_pt1 | contig 15536 bp, 14 predicted proteins | sample RifCSPhighO2_01_FD_184028 | JGI IMG/M metagenome (GOLD analysis project Ga0209542, IMG submission 184028) | Soil microbial communities from Rifle, Colorado - Rifle CSP2_plank highO2_0.1 (SPAdes) (version 2) | ecosystem: Environmental > Terrestrial > Deep subsurface > Rock core/Sediment ... | reverse complement strand
TTCGATTTTGGTCATCGGCGGCGCCGTTTGGTACGCTGGTTTGAAGCCGGCGGATAACCAGCCGGCAGGTCAAAATACCGGCGGCGCGCTGGCGGCTGAAGAGTCGTCGTTTGATTTCGGTGTAATTTCAATGGCCGCGGGTGAGGTCTCGCATTCGTTCAAGATTAAAAATTCGGGCGGCGGTCCGGTCGTTGTTAATAAAATTTATACTTCCTGCATGTGCACCACGGCGATTCTGAATAAGGGCGGCAATAAATCCGGGCCGTTCGGCATGCCGGGTCACGGCTCCGCTACTCGTCTGAAGGAAACCGTCGGACCGGGCGAAGAAGCCGAGATTGAAGTCGTTTTTGATCCCGCCGCCCATGGGCCGGAAGGCACCGGCCTAATCAAGCGGGTCGTTTACGTTGAAACCGATTCCGAGGCCGCGCCCAAGCTTCAACTGACTTTTGATGCGAACGTAACTCCGTAAAAATGATTAATCTTGCATTGCGAAACTGATGCCGCTCGCAGAGCACGCATAATTTTCTGCTGAAAATTTGCTCTGCTCGGCCCGTCGGCCTGCGCAAGGCTCTGCTCGGGCATCTGTTTCGCAATTAATTACATGACTAAAACAACCACTCTTGTCTTAACGTTCGCGGCGGCCATCGTGATTTCAGCGGTTATCGCTTTTATTTTACTTGGCGGCGAATCAATCCTCGCTCCGGCGATTGAAAAATCTTCCAAAAATTCTCAGGCTCCAATTCGCAGCTCACGTCTCATTATTTCTCCGAAAGAATACGATTTCGGAAAAATCAAGCAAAGCGGGGGCGTTGTTTCAACGTCTTTTCGGGTCTTTAATAATGGCGCGGAAGATGTTATTATTGAAGGAGTCGCGACTTCCTGCAGCTGCACGACCGCCGGGATTGATCCCGAAGGCAAACTCGCCTTGAATGAATCGGGCAAGAAAACGATAAAGCCCAGCGAAACAGCCGAATTGAAAGTGATGTTTGATCCGAATTATCATTACGAAAGCGACGGCCGTTTTTTCCGGACGACTACGATTAAATCCAACGCCCAAGGAGAGGATCCGGAAGTGAAAATTTGGGTGGAAGTTGAATATGACCTCGGCAAAGACAAATTAAAATTTCCTCCGAAAGAATAATTTTTCACGAATAAACATAAACATGGAAGACGAAAATCAATCTCCAGTTCAAAACAATCCCGACGCGCCGGTTGAAAATAAGCGTCAAACCGAAAACAAGAAGTTTCTTCCGATAAGCATTCTGCTTTCGGCTTTTGTCGTGGCCGCGGCCTGGATTTACACGAGTGGTCCGAAAGCGACGGAAGTCGTTCAGCCGGTTGATACGGTCGCGGAGCAGGACGCAAATTCCGCGAAAGAACTTGAAGAGCTTGAAGAAAATGTTTTGCCGCTTGATGGTGTAACCATCCCGATTAAGTGGGGAAATTTGGGTACACAAATGATTGACGCGGGCGTGATTGACAAGGATAAATTTGAGGAAATTTATTCAAAGCGGGGAGGGCTCGCGGACGAACAAAAGAAACTTCTTTACGGCGCGGACAACGGCGAGATTAAAATGACCGAAGCGAACTCCGGTTTTTTGCTTAATCTTTTCTGGGCTTTCGGACTCGCCAACAAAAACGAAATTCTTGAAAAAGGGCCGATGGTGAATTATGACGGCAAGGAACCGGCCTCGCCCGCCGAGGCCATGGAGAAAGCCGGCAGGTTTGCGTCAACCGGCGGCTGGAGTTTGGCTACAAGCGACGCGATGAATTATTATTCCAAATACCCGTTTGTCGCGCTGACCCCGGAACAGCAAGGGGTTGTTGAGCGCGTCTCAAAAAATATTTATCGCCCCTGTTGCGGCAATTCAACTTATTTTCCGGATTGCAATCACGGAATGGCGATGCTCGGACTAATTGAGTTGATGGCCGCCCAAGGCATGAACGAAGACGAGATGTATAAAATCGCACTGAGAGTGAATTCGTACTGGTTCCCGGATACTTATCTTACTATCGCGAAATATCTCAAAGAGCAGGGCACCGCCTGGGAGAACGCCGACCCGAAAGAAATCTTAGGAAGCGATTTTTCAAGCGGCAGCGGCTTTCAGAAAATCCGCGAAAAAGTCACTCCTCCGGAACGCGAAGGAGGCGGCGGCTGTGGAGTGTGAGTTTAATTGTTTAATTTGCGGCTACATGAAGAAAATATCTTACTACTCGCCGCCGGAGCGGTTGGAATCATGAACACAATGCGCGCTTCGATTTTTGAACAAACGATAGCCGGCGATAAGTTCGGCCCGCGTTATATTTTGAAATTATACAACCCGAAATTCAATGTGTGGGGATTTTTGGTTATTGACAATCTTAAGCTCGGCCCGGGCAAGGGCGGCATTCGGATGACTTCGGCGGTCACCGAAGAAGAGGTTTTTCGTCTGGCCCGGGCGATGACTTTTAAAAACGCTTTGGCCGGAATTCCTTTCGGCGGCGCGAAAGCCGGAATTGCTTTTGACCCCCGAAAGGCCGGCGAAAAAACAAAAAAAGAAATCGTTGAATGGTTTGCCGAAGGTCTGAAACCTTTTTTGCCGAAATATTACGTCGCCGGCCCTGACGTGAATATGGGGGAAAAAGAAATGGCTTGGTTTGTCAGGGCGGCCGGGGATTTAAAAGCCGCCACCGGAAAACCGAGCCGGTTGGGCGGGCTTCCGCATGAACTCGGCAGTACGGGCTTCGGCGTCGCTCTATCCGCGCGAATCGCTATGAAATTTTTAAAATTTGACGTCAAAAAAACCACGGTCGCGATTCAAGGTTTCGGAAACGTCGGGAGCTTCGCTTTCAAATTCTTGAAAGAAGCCGGCGCGAAAATTGTCGCGGTTTCAGACGCGAGCGGCGGCGTTTTTAATGAAAGAGGTCTGGATTTTGAAAAACTCTCGCGGATAAGCAGGGACACCGGCTCGGTCACCCATTATAAGGACGGCCGCGGAATTAACAATAAGCAATTATTGGAACTTAAGGTTGACGTTTTGATTCCCGCGGCTTTGTCGGACGTCATAAACGAGAGTAATGTTGATAAAATCAAGGCGAAAATAATCGTTGAAGGGGCCAATATTCCGATGAGGGAAATTTTTGAGCAAAAACTTCATCGGAAAGGGGTTTTAATCATTCCGGACATCATCGCGAACGCCGGCGGAGTCATTTCTTCCTATGCCGAGTATCGGGGTTTTGACCAAAAAAAGATGTTTCGGATGGTTGAAGAAAAAATCGCGACGCGCGCGAAGAGCGTTCTCGAGAAATCAAAGAAAACAGGCAAGACGCCGCGGGACGTCGCGATTGAAATTGTTTCCAAAGAGTTTTATAATTAAATTGACTTTCGCGAATGACGGCGGTAAGGTTGAGAAAGATTTTTTAATTTTATTGAAAACATGATTTATCGTTCAAAAATATACTCGGTTGAAAGCGTCACTTCAGGACATCCGGACAAAATTTGCGACCAGATTTCCGACGCGATTTTGGATGAATGTTTGAAACAGGACCCTTCCAGCCGCGTGGCGGTGGAAACGTTCGGCAGTCACGGCTTGTTGGTGATCGGCGGCGAAATCACTTCAAACGCCAAAGTTGATTTTGAGAAAATCGCCAGACAAGTTTATCGCGACATCGGCCATAAAGACGAACTGAAGGTTGTGGTAAACGTTGCCGCCCAGTCGCCGGACATCGCCCAAGGTGTTGACACCGGCGGCGCCGGGGATCAGGGCATAATGTACGGCTACGCCGACGATGAAACCGTTGAATTCCTGCCCAAAGGCCTTTTGTTGGTTCATGCTTTAACAAAGGGACTGGAGCATTTGCGAAAGAACGGAGAAATTTTTTGGCTCAAGCCGGACGGAAAAGCGCAGGTGACCGTGGACGGCGATAAAATCAAAACCGTGCTGGTAAGTTGTCAGCACGACGAGGAGGTTTCTCACTCGGAAATCAGCCGGGCGATGGTTGAAAAGCTTATCGGCCCGTCGGTCGGCGATGTTTTTAACATAGAGATTTTGGTCAATCCGACCGGCAAGTTCGTGCAAGGCGGCTTCGCGGCTGATGCCGGTTTGACCGGCAGAAAAATAATGGTTGACACTTACGGCGGGCTTATTCCTCACGGCGGCGGATGTTTTTCCGGAAAAGACCCGACGAAAGTTGACCGTTCGGCCGCGTACATGGCGAGATTCGCCGCGAAAAATATCGTGGCGAACGGTTTCGCGAAAAAATGTCTTGTTTCGGTTGCTTACGCAATCGGCCGTGCCGAGCCGCTGATGGTTGAGGCGATAAACGAAAAAGGGGAGAACTTGGCCGGTTTGGTGAGTAAAAAATTTGATTTCCGGCCTAAAGCCATCATTGAGCGTCTTGATTTGCGCCGGCCGATATATTTTCAAACCGCGGCTTACGGCCATTTCGGAAAGCCCGATCTGCCGTGGGAGCGGATTGAAAAGATTTAAAGGGCTTTGTCCCCGCTTAGCGGGGTTACAAAACTTTCACCCAGTTAAATAATTTTGCTTCGCAAAATTATTTAACTGGGTGCTCATAATTGTAGTGAAATTTTCTTCTCCGCCAGCCGGCGGATTGAAAATTTCAACAATAATGGCGAAAAGCATCTGGCAACACAAAAAAATCCACATGACCGGCGTCAAAGGAGTCGGAATGGCCGCGCTCGCGGAAGTGCTTTTGGCCAATGGATTTAAAGTGCGCGGTTCCGACATCAAGGAAAAATTCATGACCGACGAGGTTCTTGAACGGCTCGGCGTAAAAGTCGGCGAGTTCAGCCGGGACGGCGTTATCGCCGCCGACGCGGTAATCAGATCCAACGCTTACGACGCGAATCATCCGGAAATCGCCGCCGCGGACAAAGCCGGCATTCCGGTTTTTTCTTATCCTCAGGCCGCGGCCGAACTTTTTAACGCTTCTTTCGGAATCGCCGTCGCCGGAAGCCATGGAAAAACGACGACAACCGCCATGCTCGCTCATATTTTAAAATCCGCCGGCAAGAACGTAACCGCCGTCGTTGGATCAAAGGTTATCAATTGGCAAAGCGGCGCGCTTTGCGGCGATTTGAAAAAGCCCGGCGCGCTTTTCGTTCTTGAAGCGGACGAATACAAAGAAGCGTTTTTAAATTATCGTCCCAAAGGGGCGATAATTACCAATATTGACTACGACCATCCGGATTATTTTTCAAATCTTAAGGATTATCAAAGCGCGTTCGGAAGATTCGCCGCCTTGGTTTCCAAAGACGGATTTCTGATTGCTTCAGGAAATGACAAGATACTGAAAGAAGCCGTTAAAAAAGCAAAATGCCGGATCCGGTTCGCCGGCAAAAGCGACATTTTGAAATTCAATCTTCAGACGATCGGAAAGCATAATCAGTTCAACGCCTCTTTGGCCCGGCTGGCGGCGCTTGAACTCGGAATCAGTGACGGCGTTATTAAAGAAGCGCTTGAGACATTTAAAGGAACGGCCCGGCGGCTTGAGTTGGTCGGAATGGCGCAAGGAGCGCTCGTGTTTGACGATTACGCCCATCATCCGACTGAAATCAAAGCGACTCTTTCCGCGCTTTCGGAACGATATCCGGACAAGGAAATAATCGCCGTTTTTCAGCCGCATACTTATTCCCGCACCAAAGCGCTGTTTGACGATTTCGCTTCGGCGTTTTCGCGAGCCCACACGGTCATTCTGACCGACGTTTACGCTTCGGCGCGCGAACATTATAACGGCGGCATCAATCTGGCGATTATGACTTCCAAAATCAATTTGAAAGGCAGCCAGGCGGTGTTGATTAACGATAAATCGAAAATCCCGGAATATCTCCTTGAATCTTTGAGCGACCGCGCGGTCGTTGTTACGATGGGAGCGGGCGACATTCGCGAAGTCGCGGAAAAGACGGTTCAAACGGCAATATGCGCTCACACTTGTTGAAATTAAAAGAATATTTTTATAACGATCGGTTCGTTATTTTACTGTTCGCGTTTCTCGGTTTTGTTTTGTACGTCAACACTTTTCCCAACCGGATGTTTTGGGACGATTATGATTTTATTCTCAACAATCGTTTCATCAAGGACTGGAGTTTTTTTCCGAAATTTTTTTCCGAGAGCATCGTCGCCGGTTCAGGACTGTTGAGCGATTACTGGCGGCCGGCGCTTCTTTTCGTTTTTTCCCTGGAGTGGCGTCTTTTCGGGGACTGGGCGCCCGGCTGGCATTTAGTCAACGCTTCGTTTCACGTTGCCGACGCGATTCTTTTGTTTTTTATTCTTTCCAAGATTCTAAAGAAGAGATGGATGCCGCTTTTTGCGGCTTTGATTTTTTTGGCGCATCCTTTGCAGACCGAAGCCGTGACTTACGTGAACAGTTTGGGCGATTCTCTTTCCGTCTTTTTCATATTTTTAGGGATTCTTTTTTTTCTGAAATACAAATTTTCCGGTCGGCCGCAGTTTTCAAGCGGCTATTATTGGTTTTCTTTGGGCGCGTACGTTTTTGCTTTGATGTCCAAAGAAACCGCCGTCATAATGCCGGCGCTCATTTTCCTGATTGATTTTCTTTTTCTGAATCCTGTCCTTGATTTAAAAGAAAAATTCAAGTCCGCGCTGAAATCAATCTGGCCGTTTATCGTCATCGCCGGCGTTTACATTCTGTTGAGAGCAACGGTTTTGAATTTTAGAAACAGCTTTAATCTTTACGACGAAGAAAATTTTTTCACTTCAAATTTTTATTTCCGCCTTTTTACTTTTTTTCGCATTTTAACCGTTTACTTCGGTCTTCTTTTCTGGCCGCTTAATCTTCACATGGAGCGGAGCGTTGAGGTCGCGACTTTTTTATTTTCGCCGTCGGTGATTTTTGGAGCCGTTATTTTTTTTGGTCTTTTGGCCATGGCTTTCGCGAAATTCCGGCGGTCGCCGATTTTATCTTTCGGAATTTTTTGGTTTTTTATCGGTCTTTTTCCGACTTCAAACGTGTTTGTGCCGATAAACGGCCTGCTTTACGAGCACTGGCTTTATCTTCCGCTTATCGGAATTTTTTTGGTTCTGGTTTGGCTCGGAACGTCGTTTGCCGAAAAATATCCCGGACTCGCGCCCAAAACGGCGGGGCTCGGAATTTTCACCGTCTTTCTGGTTTTTTTGTCGGTTTTGACCGTTGACAGAAACGGGAATTGGCGAGATCCAATAACTTTTTACGAACAAACCTTAAAATACGCGCCGGACAGTTACCGCGTCATCAATAATCTCGGCATGGCTTACGCCGACAAGGGCGAGCGGGAAAATGCGGAGATAACTTATAAAAAGGCGATTATACTCGACCCGTCCAACGCCGTTGCTTATCACAATCTTGGAAACACTTATCGGGAAACCGGCAAAAAGGACGCGGCGATGGAAAATTGGCAAATTGCCGTAAAACTTGACCCAAAATTCGTCTTTTCTTACAGAGCCATGGCGGATACGTATTTAAAGGACAAAGATTATCAAAAGGCGCGCGAAGTTCTTGAAAAATACGTTGAATATGACGCTTCAAAAGTTGAAACCCTGGTTTTGCTTGCCCAGATTGCCCTTGAAGAGAAAAATTTAACCGCCGCGCTGAAATATCTTGAAAGAGCCCGGGAACTGGAACCGAATAATCAATTTTTTCAGGCATCCGCGGACGATATTAAATCGCTTTTGGAACGGCAATCTCAAAATTAAGCGTAAATATTTTCTTTTCGTTTCATTAATGATATACTGATGTTACATTTTATTTTATGACGCAGGAAAACAATTTGCCTTCCGAAAAAATCAACGGTTCTCAAAACGGTTCAGTCGCGCTGATCGCGGCGAAAACGCCGATAAAATTTTTATTCGTCTCGTGGGAAAGTTTGAGCGGCGATTTGGCATGGCAGTTGACCAAAGAAGGTCATTCGGTGAAGGCCTATATTAAGTCAAAGAATGACATTGACGTTTATAACGGCTTTATTGAGAAAGTGGACGAATGGGAGCCGTATCAGGATTGGGCGGATGTTATTGTTTTTGACGACGTTGAGTTCGGCGACATTGCCGATAAATTGCGGAAAAAAGGTAAATCGGTCGTCGGCGGCAGTAAATACACGGACCGATTGGAAATGGATCGGGAATTCGGCCAGATGGAGATGAAAAAATACGGCATCAACATTTTGCCCCAATGGCAGTTTTCCGATTATGATGAAGCAATCACTTTCATCAAAAGCAATCCTTCAAGATATGTTTTTAAACCAAGCGGCAATGTTCCTTCCGGCGGTAAGGGTCTTTTGTTTATAGGTCAGGAGGAAGACGGCAAGGACCTCCTGGAATTGCTTGAGCAGAATAAAAACGTTTGGCGGAAAAAAGCGCCGATGTTTCAATTACAAAAACATATTTCCGGTGTTGAAGTGGCGGTGGGCGCGTTTTTCAACGGCAAAGAGTTTATTTATCCGGTAAATATCAATTTTGAACACAAACGGGTTTTCCCGGGAGACATCGGGCCTTTTGCCGGCGAGATGGGAACTTTGATGTTTTGGAGCCGGCCGAACAATTTGTTCAAAATGACTTTGGAAAAAATGAAGCCGGCATTGGCCGAATCCGGCTATGTCGGCTATATTGACATAAATTGCATAGTCAACGGCAAGGGAATTTATCCGTTGGAATTCACCGCCAGGTTCGGCTATCCCACGATTCAAATTCAACTTGAGGGAATCTCGGCGCCGGCGGGCGAATGGCTGTTGAAGCTTGCCCAAGGAGAAAATTTTGAATTAAAAACAAAGCGGGGTTTTCAGGTGGGCGTGAGAGTCATGGTTCCGATGTATTTTTCCAAAGATCGCGACAAAGAGGCGATAGAGATGTACCGGGATCTTCCGATTCTTTTTAAAAAACCGAACAATCTGGAAGGCGTTCACATTGAAGACATTAAATTGGAGGAGGGTGTCTGGAGGATAGCCGGCGTGTCAGGATGTCTGCTCGTAATCACCGGTTCGGGCAGCACGGTTGAAGAAGCGCGGAAGCAGGTTTACTCGCGCATTGAAAACATTATGGTTCAAAACATGTTTTACCGGACGGACATCGGCGCGAAATGGAGTTTGGACAGCGACAAACTGACCACTTGGGGATACCTGTATTAAAATTTAAAAATCAAAATGAAAGAACAGTTAAAAAGATACGGAATATCTTTAATTGCAAGTTTTGGGATTTTTGCGATACTCTCTTTTTATTTATTTTTACGGAGAGGTTATTACGATTTGTTCATCGCCAATAAAGCGCTCGCGGGCACGGCTTTTGTTTTGTTGGCGTTTGTTTTATTGGTGGGGCTTTTGGCGCGGTATTTTGTTCGCTTTGACGGCTGGCTGATTTACCGCAAAGAGATTGGCATTGTCGCGTTTGTTTTCGCGCTGGCGCACGGCGTTGTTTCATTTCTGATACCGCAGTTTAATCTTTTTTCATGGGCCGCGCTTGCGAATGTCAATTTATGGTTGGGCGGTTTGGCTTTGCTGATTCTTTTATTTTTAACCGTAATTTCCGGCAATTGGGCTATTCAAAAATTCGGCGTGCAAAAATGGTGGTTTTTTCAGCAATGGGGCGCGCGGCTCGCTTTGATTCTTGTTTTATATCATGTATTTTTGATGAAATACGGCGGCTGGGCAGATTGGTTTATTCACGGCGGAAGCAAGACCCTGGCAAGACCCTATTTGCCGCCGTTGAGTTTGTTCTCGTTTTTACCGGCCATTTTTGTTGTTGTCGTCCGCCTGGGAGAATTTTTCGGCCCAAAAATCGGGAAAGTTATTTTTTTTGCCTCGCTCTCTTTGCTTGCCGCCGCTTACCTTATTTCTTTTCTTTGGTGGCTGGTTTAAAATTATTTAATGTTTGACATCATCGCGCTCGTTAAAACAGTCGGGTATCTCGGCGTTGCCGCCATTGTTTTCGCCGAGTCCGGCCTTTTTATCGGTTTTGTCCTGCCGGGTGACAGCTTGCTTTTCACGGCCGGTTTTTTGGCTTCGCAGGGATTTCTCAATCCGCTGATTTTAATCGCGGTCGTGTTTCCCGCCGCGGTTTTGGGAGACAATTTCGGCTACGCCTTCGGCCGGCGCGTTGGCCCTAAAATTTTTACCAGAGAGGACTCTTTGCTGTTTCACAAGGAGAATTTGGAGCGGGCAAGAATGTTTTACGAATATTACGGCGCGAAGACCATCGTTTTGGCGAGATTTTTGCCGATCATCAGGACTTTCGCGCCGATTCTGGCCGGCGTCGGCAAAATGCGCTACGCGACTTTTTTCGCGTATAATCTGATCGGTGGCGCGCTTTGGGGAATCGGCATTACGCTTTTAGGTTATTTTCTCGGCGCGATGGTTCCGGGCATTGACCGTTATCTTGCGCCGATTATTCTTTTTATAATTTTTGTTTCTTTTTTGCCGACCGTCATTCATATTTTGAAAGACCGAACTTACCGAACCCGGATTATTGCTTTTTTAAAAAAAATCATTTAGCATTAACGATTTATGAAATTGCGTCTTTATAAATAATAGAGACGCAAAAACCTCGCCCTTATGTTGGAGCGAGGTTTTTAATTTGAAAACGCGCTTTTGGCAAAGATGAGCTTAGCTCTGGCGGAATTGAAGTTTTTAGAGAACGCCGGAGGGAGATTAAGCATGGCCGACCGGAGCCAGTGAACCGAGCATTTCGAGGGTTCTATCGAGCGCTTTGAGATGCTGGTGAGCGGAACACAAGCCGCATTCCGGTTTGAACTTGTTGTTTTCAGCGAGTTTTTTCAATAACCGCTTCTTTTCGGCTTCCGCGACGATTGAAAATATTTCGGCCGTTTCGTCGTTGCCCGCGAGCTGAATGCCGATATCAAATTTTGAGAGAGTATTTTGATAAAAAATAACGCGGGCCGGGTCAAACTCGTGGTTTAGATACAGCATAATGTTCTGATTTTTCTCAAAGCCCTCCCTGAGAGCGCAGCAGGCCGTCATATCCAAGCTGATTATTTTAGGATTTCCCGTATTCATCGGAATTCCTCCTTTCGTTAAATTATTTTGTTAAACAGCGATGCTACTTTAGATTATTCTCATTATAACAGAAAATTAAGACGCTGTCAATCAGCGGTTCAATTATAAGTTCTCCGGAAGTTTTTTTATTTCGGCAAGCCATTTTTCCTTTTGGAAATACAAGATAATCGTTCCGACGAGAGCGCCGAGCAAGTCCGAAGCGATATCCGTCTTTACGTCAAGATCTATCGCCTGATCGGGGTCGAAAAACATCGTCGTGCCGAAGACGTTATCCGCGGTGTTTTGCAGTATTTCCCAGAATATGCCGGCCATTATCGCGAGGAGGCCGCCGATGATTATGGCGTCAAACTTCATTCGTTCGTTTTGTTTTCCCGCGAATGATTCTTTAAGCGTCAAATAGAACCAGGCGGCAATCGGGACGAATAAAATATGGTCAAGAAAATGGACGAAGCTGTCGTATTCAAACAATGAAACGTCGTAAAAATAAAGCGTGCCCGCGCCGTTAAAAATAAAAATTATTATCGCCGCGATTTCCAGATTTATCAGAAGATTCTCGTTGTACCGAATTTTGACGAAATTAAGGCGATAAATCAGCCGCGGCAAAAACAGGAGAAAAGGATTGACGAACACAAAGACAACCGCGGCAAAGACGTCGCCGAGAAAAAGAAAGTAATAAAAAATGCCGGTCAAAACCGCGAAAACGCTTAAAAAGACGATGATTTTCCGTGTTTTTTCCCGGGCTTGAGAATTTTTCAGCATGCGTTCTCATTATAGCACACCGTATTTCGCGGGTGTGGATAACTGTCTTGCTCTTCGCCTTGTCGCGATTATCGCGTCGTGGTAAAATTAAGTATTATGGTTAACGACAGCTCAAATTTAAGAGAACTCAACGAACCAATTGAAATCCACGACGGAATCTATTGGGTCGGATTCCATGACGAAAAGACGAAATTGCAGTGCAATCCGTATCTGATTATTGATGGAGAAGAGGCGATTCTGATTGACCCGGGTTCTGTCCCGCATTTTCCGGTGGTCGCCAGAAAAATTTTTTCTTTGGTAAAACCGGAGCAGATTTCCCACATCATCCTTCAGCACGAGGATCCGGACATTTGCGGCGCCATACCGCTTTACATTGACATGATCGGCCGGCCGGATTTGAAAGTCATCTGCGCCAGACCGGCTTACTATTTCATCATTCATTATGACATAAAATCGCCTTATTACCTGAGCGACGCGAACAGCAATTTATTGACTTTAAAAAGCGGCCGGATATTGAGGTTTGTTGACGCGCCTTATTTGCACACTCCCGGGGTGATTATGACTTACGACGAGAAGAGCAAAATCTTGTTTTCAAGCGACGTTTTCGGCTCTCTTGAAGAACCGGCGGAATGGCGGCTTTTTGCCGATGAAAATTATCCCTCGCGTCTTTCCGAATTGATGGAGTCGTATATGCCTTCAAAAGAAGCCGTGCTGTACACTTTAAAAAAATTGGACAGGATGAGCATAGAAATGATCGCTTCCCAGCACGGTTCAATCATTAAGTCCGAGCCGGAGGTTAAAAAGTACATTGAAATCTGCAAAAATCTGAACTACGGATTATACTTAAAGTAAAAAAGCGTTTTTGCCTTTAAACAAGCATGTCCAAGAAATTTACAAGCAGTTTATGGTTCAAGCTTTTTTTCAGTTTTTTGGCGGTGTTCGCGGTGTCGGTTAGCATTTCAAGTTATTTAAGTTACCGGACGGCCAAAGAGAATCTGACCGAAAGAATTAAGAGCGATGTGAGACAAATTGCCGAGGCAAAAGAGGGTTCGCTTTTAGATTTTATTTCGCAATCCGGAAAAAGAGTCGTTGATTTTTCATCCGACGGCTTCATCCGCGACAGCGCCGCGAAAATCGTCGCCGGCGAGAACGGCGGGGTTGCGGGCGATTTAAACAGACATCTTAATAAGAATAAAATGTCTCTTGACCCGACGATTTTTGGCATTAATGTCACCGATTTGAACGGCCGAATTATCGCTTCCACCATGGAGAGCGAGCTGGGCAGGGACGAATCAAAAGACGATTATTTTGTTGAAGCAAAGCAGCTGGCTTACGGTCAGAGTTACGCGGGCGACGTGATGTTTTCTCATCATTTTAATAAAGACGTTCCCCATTTTGCCGTTTTGGCGCCATTGACGGAAAAAGAGACGGGCGAAAAGCTGGGATTTATCATTAATTACATTGACGGCGACGAATTGACGATTATCCTGAACGGTTCGCCGCGGCCGCTTGAAAGAGACGAGAAAACGGACACCGATATTTATCTGGTGAACAAAGACGGTCTTTTAATCAGCAAAGTAGGGACTTTAAAAAATGGCGTTCTCAAGCAAATAGTTGATTCCGAGCCGGTAATGAAATGCAAGAGCGGAGAGGAGATGAGCGACGTTTATTATGCGGGCTGGAGAGGAATGTCGGTCATCGGCGCTTCAAAATGTCTCGCCAACGGCTGGACGCTTTTGGCGGAAATTGACAACGACACGGCTTTCGCCGGACTTTCAAACATAGGAATCCAAGTGCTCTTTTCGTCACTATTGCTTCTGGTCGTCGTGACGTCGTTCGTTTTTTTCCTGATTCGGGGAATTGTGAAGCCGGTGAACCTGTTGTCGGAGGTGACAAAAAGAATCGCGGCCGGAGATTTGTCTCAGAAGGTGAAAGTCAGGACAAAAGACGAGATCGGAGAGCTGGCCGATTCTTTTCAGACAATGACGCAGAAATTGTTGGAAAAAGAAATGCTGCTTCGGGTGCATCGTTATCGGGACAGAGTCAGCCATGAGCTTACTTCGGAAGTAATCAGCCAGTTGGAATTGGTCGGCATTGAGAAGACCAAAGGCGAGTTCATTTCCATCGCTTCTCACCAGCTTCGCACTCCTTTGACTTCAATGAAGTGGCTTAGCGATCTGATTTTGGGCGGCTATGCCGGCTCGCTTACCGAAGAACAAAAGGAATTGATTATGGGGATTCGCGAATCAAACGAACGGCTGATCGCTTTGGTCAGGGATTTATTGAGCACCAGCCGTCTTGAGGGCGGGCGTTTGGAGCTGAATTTAAAAGAAACCGAACTTTTGTCTTTTTTGCAACAAATAATCGATGAACTGGCGCCGCAGATTCAAAAAAGGCGCCATGAATTAATTTTTGAAAAACCGGCGGCGTTGCCGCGAATCCGCGTTGACCAGGAGTTGACCAAGCACACGTTTCTGAATTTGCTTACGAACGCCATAAGATACACGAAGCCGGGCGGAAAAATCGTCGTCAGCGTCAACGAAGACGCGGCGAAAGGCCGTGTGACGGTCGCGATTAAGGATAACGGCATCGGCATTCCGGAAAGTTTCCAAAAGGAAATTTTTGAGAGATTCGCCCGCACACAGGAAGCGATTCAGATGGAGCCGGATGGCACCGGCCTCGGCGTTTACATCGCGAAGAAAGCGGTTGAAGCTCAGGGCGGAGCGATTTGGTTTGAAAGCAAGACGGGTGTCGGCACAACTTTTTATTTTTCGCTCCCGATAAAATTATAAATTTTTAAATTATAAGCCGGAAAGGTCGTTTCATAATTTGATTTTAGAAATATGGATAAAAAAACAATTTTAATCATTGAGGATGAGCAATATCACCGCCAGGTCCTTGAGAAGATTCTCGTCCAAAATAATTTTTTCGCCGTTTCGGCGCCGGACGGCTATGAGGGGCTGAAAAAGATTTTTGAATTGAAGCCGGATTTGATTATTCTGGACATTTTGCTTCCCGGGCTTTCCGGTTTCGCGGTTTTGGAAAAGCTGAGAGCCGCGGAAGAGACGAAAAAATTAAAGGTCGTTATTTTGTCGAATTTGGGCGACGACTACGACGTGAAAAAAGGGATGGCGCTCGGGATCGAGTATTATTTCGTGAAAGCGAATTGGACGCCCCAGCAGATCGTTGATAAAATCAAGGAAATACTGAAATAACAAATAACCAATAACTAACGGCAAAGAATTACTCTTTGTTATTGATTTAAAATTTATGGCTCATTTGCATGATGAAAAAATTAAATTTTTGGAAGAAACGGCGAATCAAATCCGGCAGGATATTATTGAGATGCTTTATGAGGCGAAATCCGGACATTCGGCCGGGCCCTTGGGAATGGCCGACGTGTTCACCGCTTTTTATTTTCACATTTTGAATCATGACCCGAAAAATCTGGGCTGGCCGGATCGCGATCGTCTCGTGCTTTCAAACGGCCATATTTGCCCCGTGCTCTACGCGGCCATGGCCAGAGCCGGATATTTTCCGGTTGAAGAATTGAAGACATTGCGAAAATTAGGTTCTCGCTTGCAGGGTCATCCTCATCGGCCGTGGCTTCCGGGTTTGGAAACAAGTTCAGGACCTCTCGGCTCGGGCCTATCGCAAGCGGCCGGCATGGCGTACGCGGCGCTTATGGATAAGAAAAAATACAATATTTATTGTCTTATGTCGGACGCGGAGCAGCAGACGGGAAATATTTGGGAGGCGGCGATGTGGGCGGGGAAAC
>Ga0209542_10011674_pt1 | contig 15540 bp, 12 predicted proteins | sample RifCSPhighO2_01_FD_184028 | JGI IMG/M metagenome (GOLD analysis project Ga0209542, IMG submission 184028) | Soil microbial communities from Rifle, Colorado - Rifle CSP2_plank highO2_0.1 (SPAdes) (version 2) | ecosystem: Environmental > Terrestrial > Deep subsurface > Rock core/Sediment ... | reverse complement strand
CCGCGCTCGCGCTCATTCAGGAAATTGCAAACCACGGCTACGACATGAACTTTTTTTCAAAAATGCTTCTTCAGTATTTCCGCACCGCGCTTTTTTTGAAAACCGACCCCGCGCTCAAAAAATTCATTGAGAGCGATTTTCTGCCGGACGAGCTCGAAGCAATCGAAAAAAATCTTCCGGCGTTTTCCGCCTCAGACATCTCCCGCGGCCTCGAAGTGATTTTTTCGAATATGGCAACGTTTCGCCGGAGCCCGATTCCGCAATTGCCTTTGGAAATTACGATTGTCGAATTGATTGCAGGCGGCAAAGTCGGATCGTGAGTTGATTTTTCGCACAAAAACCGTATAATTTTGATACGGTTTTTATTTTTTTTGGGGGATCGTCTAGTGGTAGGACAGCGGCCTTTGGAGCCGTTAACCGGGGTTCGAATCCCTGTCCCCCAGTCAGCACATGCTAAGTCAGGTGACTGAGACGCATAGCAACTATTCCCACCAACGTCATACCGGCTGAGCGCCGTATTCAAGACGAAAGACCACCTAATCGGTGGTTTTTCGTCTGTGCAGATTATTATTCCAACGAAAGCTTTTTATCTTTGGATACCAGTTTACTTCTTAAGCATGAGAGCAGTTCGCGTTTTTCATATATCGCGCCTTCTTTGAAGATGCATTTTGCGTAATTCCGGGTATCCAGATCCTTTATTTTTTTTTGATTCGACTTAGTAACTATTGATCTTTTTGAAACGTTGTATGGCTAGTAATCATATGGATGCATTAAATAATTTATCATTCAGATCGCACAACGCCACTACCATAAAACTTCTTGTTGTGGGCGTTTTAATATTTGTATGTCTGGTCCCGAGTTTATTCGTTTTTATCTTGCTGTCAGAGAGAACCAATCGCCAGGAAGAGGCAAAAAAAGAAATAACAGATAAATGGGGGTCTAACCAGCTTATTATCGGTCCTATTCTTTCTTTGCCATATCATAAATCATCAGTTGACCCGCAGGGCTTTATACGCGAATCATCCGGGGTTATCAGCGTATTGCCTAAAAAATTAAATCACAATGTGTCTATCGAGCCCGAAATACGATCTCGCGGCATCTTTGAAGCGGTCGTCTATAACACCAGGATAGAGGGGGATGGGGTATTTGAGATGCCGGATCTTTCATACACAAGTGTAAGATCAAACGAAATACAATGGGGCAAAGCATATGTATCAATGGGCATCACCGATACACACGGAATTACTCAGCAAATTAATTTGAAATGGAATAAAGTTGACATTGCATTTGAACCTGGTTCAAAAAATCCCATAGCCGGAGCAAGCGGCGTATATGCATTTGTGCCCCTCGATACGGCTAAGAAAACTTTTGACTTCACATACACATTTGATATTCGGGGAAGTGAAAAACTCGAGTTCCTTCCTCTCGGAGGCGAGACAAAGGTATATATAAAATCAAACTGGAGCTCCCCAAGCTTTACGGGGGCCTATCTTCCGAACGAGCGCGATATTGCTGATGGTTTTTCCGCCAGCTGGTCCGTGTCATCATTTGGCAGATCATATCCGCAGCAGTGGGTGGATTCGGAAGTGAACGCCCAGATGCTTTCTGATTCCCGCTTTGGGGTGTCACTTATCCAAGGCGTTGATTTTTATACGAAAATAAATCGCACGATAAAATATGCGATTATGTTCATTGCTATTACTTTCTTAGCATTCTTTTTATTTGAAGTATTGAGTAAGGTCAGAATACATCCTTTTCAATATCTTCTCGTCGGTTTTGCGCTTGCTCTATTTTATCTGCTCCTGCTTTCGTTGTCTGAGAGGTTTGGTTTTCTTCCTGCATACGTGATATCGACAATTGCCATAATAGGCCTTATTACCAGTTACAGCGCAAAGGTGCTTAGGGCAAATAAGAAGGCGTTCATCGTTTCAGGACTTCTATTCTTGCTTTACTCGTATCTTTACATAATCGTTCAGCTTGAGGATTTGGCGCTTCTTTACGGTTCAATTTTACTGTTCGTACTCTTAGCCTTAACAATGTATCTCACGCGGAACATTGATTGGTATCAAGTTGATGCAGGGGAGCAAAAACAAGAAAGAGTGGTTTGAATCCGAATAGAAAATCCGCGCATCGATGCGCGGATTTTCTATTTATAGTTAAGTATACATACGACCAAGCTCGGGACAGGATGACTGAGGCGCCTCAATTTGGTATCCTAAAAGAGTCCAAATAACCCTTTAACGGCCTCGATTCTGTGGGTTCCGGACTGAGGCAGTCAGCACGCGTATACTAAGTCAGGTGACTGACTTGCGTATGAACTCGTCCCAGTCACGGCATACTGGCTGAGCGCCGTATCCAGAGAAGAAAAGCCGCCTAAAATATGAAGCGGTTCCTCTTATCCGTTTGAGGCATAATAAAGATACGCAATTACATGAATTACTCTCGGGTCATACAAGAAATTTTCATTCAATTCAAAGGCCCAAAATTTTCCGTCAAATTATGGGACGGTAAGGAATATTTTTATGGGACAGGATCTTCCACCACTTTCACGTTGGTTATCGAAGATGAGAAAATCGCTCAACGGCTGCTAGCACAAGGCGCCCTTGGTTTCGGGGAGGCTTACATGGAAGGTCGACTCAAAGTTGAGGGCAATTTGGAAGCTTATCTTCGGCTTCGACACCAGTTTAAGCATGTCCGTCGTTCTCTACGGCTGATGTGGGCCACTTTTCTTGCTAGCAGAAGCGTGCCTCGAGATAGGAAGGATCAAATTGCATACCACTACGACCTTGGTAACGATTTCTTTCAGATGATTTTGGATCAGGAGACCATGTCTTATTCTGCGGGACGCTACGAAACTGGTTCCGAAGACCTAGCAACCGCTCAGAAAAAAAAGCTTGCATTGATATATCAATGGTTAAATCTTCCAACCAGCGCATCAATTCTTGATCTTGGTTTTGGATGGGGTGGATTTGCTCAATATGCAGCAAAAAATATGCAATGGCATATCACCGGATACACGTTGAGTAATGCCCAGTTTGAATACTGTCAACAGCTTATACGAACAAACCACTTGGAAGATTTAGTATCGTTTGAATATCGCGACATGGTGGAAGATCTGCCCACCAGCCAGTTTGATGCGATAGTCATGATCGAATCTATCGAGCATGTTGGAAAACAGCGACTCTCTCCTTTTTTTCAGAAACTCAAACAAGTGCTTCGGCCAGGCGGGTCGCTTTACATTCAAGCCACCGGCCGTTATAAACCGCGTCCAGTCGATCGCTGGACGTTAAAATATGTGTTTCCGGGCGGTTATCTGCCAGCCAAAGAAGAGCTTCTTGCTGCTGCAAATCAGGCAGGATTTTCTGTCGAAGAATTCCGTGACGATACGCCCGATTACCTCCGCACAATGACTGAATGGATAAAAAACCTAGAAAATCATCGTGAAGACATCGAACGAAAATTTGATCAATCTTTTTATCGGCTTTGGGAGTTGTGGATGCATGGGGCAAAAGTCGCTTTTGAGGTAGGCTCCATGAGTTTGTTCCGCATGCATCTAAGACGTCCAAAATAGTCCTTGCGGATATATCATTATTCATGTCAAAATAAAGGTATAACCTTTTTATACAATGACAAACCAACAACTTCTTGATTACATTCGTCAGCAACTCACTGCGGGAGTTTCAAGAGAAAGTATTAAAACAGCCCTGATGTCTCAGGGCTGGTCAGAACAGGATGTAACCGAAGGATTTATGATGATTGAAAAATCCACTGTAGCACCCATTCCGCAAACACCAATTCCGCCTTCGCCAATCCAGCCGATCGTGCCTACCCAATCTACCGCGGTTTTAAATGAAAAAATTTCGGCACCATCTAGCATCAGATATTTTGAACTACTGATGTATGCAAGCATTGCTGTTAGTGCTGTTAGTGTAGCGGCATCTGCACTTCAATACTCGCAGTTCATTACCGCATGGACACTTTTATACATGTTTGGGGTTACAGGCTTCATCATACTGGCAAGAGTATTGTGTGTCTGGCTCGCCGCTCGCAGAAGGGCAAATTGGGCTCGTTGGGTATTGCTTGTCTTACTACTAACAAGTATCTCTAGCGTTCTTAGTAGTTTAATTGGTTTTAGTTTTGGTGGGTATGCCAATTTTGCTTCTACACCGCTTGCTGGAATGCTAAACTTCTTACAAATTGGACTGCAGGTAGCGGCTCTTGGTTTCATTTTTTCAACCTCTGCAAATAGGTGGTTTTCTCTCCAAGAAATTAACGCCGGCGCTACTGGCTCAAGTAATGGCGTGAACACGATTTGGACAAAAGGAATTCCAAGAACCAACATTGGTTTTGGAATCGTATCTCTTTTACTGGTCTTTGGTCTTGATCTTATGATTATAATTTCCAGCCCAGGCCTAAAATCTTTTTGGTACTTGATGCTCGGAGTTCTTGCTGTATTTGCGGTTTTCTTTTATCTTGAAAATTTCGTATTCAGTAAAAAGTTTGCCAATAGTACTTCAAACTTGGATAATTGGATAGTTGTAGTCGTTGTAATAAGAAATCTTATTTTTTTACTTAACTTCATTCCCTTTATCCAACTAGTAGGACTTGCTGGTATTGTGTACGTTGGTTGGATTATCGGGCTTATCTACTGCGGTTTAATAATTGCCCGATTTAATCAACTAAGAAGAATAAATCCTTAGCTCAAGTTAACTGTTCAACTTTTTCCATTATAACTGCGGCAGCGTTGGCATATGGATTTTCCTCTTGCGTAAGCTTAATAAAACTGGTGTTAATAAAAATATCTTTTGCCTCCAGCGGTTCGCCAAAAGTAACTATGACCTTGTGTTTGCCTGTCCATACGGAAAGAAAGGTCATATCTTCAAGGCCTTGTATTCTGACTGGTAGTATGGGCAGGTTCGTCGTATGAGCGAGGTATCCGATGCCTCCGCGCGCCTTTGACATTTCATGACCCACTTTCTGCTTTCCTGCCGGAAATATACAAATACTCTCACCCTTATGCGCGAATGCAAGGTGGTGTCGGAGAGCAGTTTCGTAATCATTAAGTCCACTGTACATAGGATAAGCGCCCATTAGGCGGAAGAAGAGTCCTCCATAGATTAAACGCTGCCAGCCGCTCTTGGCATAGAAATCTTTCTCGCGGGAACCGAAAACAAGCGGTAGATGCCGGGAGAAAAAGGGAAAGCATGCGACAATGAGAATAGGATCAAGCTGATTCGAGTGATTGCTTGCGATAATCATATTACCGCGAATGCGCTTAAGGTGCTCTAATCCTCTAATCTCCAAGTTAGAAAATAGCCATAGTGTCAGCCGAACAGGCCCCCAGGCGAGACGCTGAAATATTATTGGCATGATTCTGTATCGGCGCATAGGGTGATATGTGTATAAGTATAATGGAGAAAAGTGGGTTCCGTAGTATGATTGTAACATATATCATTTTAACAAATAAGCGGTCGAGTGTTTTAAAAACATAATTATTATGAACTTACCTGTATTATTGTTTTTCGCGCATAACGTGCTCGCTACCGTTCTTTTAGGCGGCAAATTTGCACGTAGTAGCGATCGTATCTTTAGGTACTTCGGCATCGGGCTTTTACTTGACGCTTTTGCGTTTGCAATGTGGACAATCGGGTACGTCAATTCAGAGCAGTTATTAACGTTCGTCACCTTTGGCGCGATTGCATTTCTTGTTTCTCTTGTTTTTTTCTTATACGCGTCGCTCCAACAAACTTCCACAACCACCCGTCTTTTAGTAACAGCCCTTGGCGTTGCCGCTGTCATTGGAATATTTTACGTCGGAAGGTACGGAGATCCTGCATCGGCATACATTTCTCCAGAGGGATATCTATTTTTTAACTTGACGCCACTTGTACAGATGCTTTATACATTCGCGTTAGCACTTGTTTCATTTCCGGTAATTGACCTCGTTGCTTCGAAATTCAAAACACCATATTCTGTACTTGTGCGTTATGGCCTTATTGCGGAGGTTGTAGGAGGCATCATGCTTATCACAAGTAAAGACGTTCAGGCTTTGTATATAACCGGTTGGATTATTGGTACCGTGTATTTCGTTCTCTGGACTACGCTGCTTTTCAACCGCAAGGCATGGCAGAACGCAAATTAAACTAGTACATCGGCTCGTTTCTATTTACCCATGCTCTGGTATAGAGTGTGGTCTGTTGTCATGCAATTATGAAAGCATTACTTACGGGTATTACAGGAAATTTGGGATATGAAATATCTTTAGCTCTCGCCCAGCGCGGCGTCACTCTTATTCCATGCGTAAGACCTGGGAAAACCGGGATTTTATTTTCTCATCCAACAAAATTTCAGCAGATCGTCGAGTACGATTTAACGGAAGCGGCAGATATTGAGTTTTCGGATAAGGTGGACTGCATTATACACTGCGCCGGGGTCGTACATTTCCGCGATGTTGGTAATAAGAATGAACAGATGATGCGCAAGGTGCTTGCATTAGCTAAAAAACTAAAGGTGCCTGTGCATTTTATCAGCACTGCATTTGTCTACAGGCCGCACGAAGATGGTAGAAGTTTTAATAACAGCTATGAACAAGATAAGTTTAATGCCGAGCAATTGCTAATAAAATCAGGCGTGCCTTATGGCATATTCAGGCCTTCGGTTTTAACAGGACATAGCCGTACAGGAGAAATACGCAACTTCAGCGGTTTCTATCTTATAGTTCGAGCGTTTATATCCGCTATCCGCGCCGCCAAAGCAAAGAATCAAGTATTGCGATTTCCAAGAATGCTTGGTGAATCCAATATGGTACCAGTAGACCAGGCGGCAGAAAGTATTGGCAACGCAATACAACGTAATCAACTTGAAATCTTATATGTCACGAACCCCGTTCCTCCTCGATCGGAGTGGGTTCTCGATGAGACGCTCGATTTTTTCAATATCCGTGATAGCTTTAAAATAATTGATATTTCCTTTCAGGAATTTGGGAATCTCAATCTCACAGAAGAAGAGGCCGCGCTCTATCGCTTTTCTGGGCACTTTAGCGCGTACTGGTCGACGGAATACGCTTTCCCTCCGAGCATCTGCACACGAAATCTCATCGATCATGATTACCTAGTGAAAGCGTTGACGTTTTTTCGTGATTCCGAACATTTTTCTCATGGACAAAAAACTCATTAACTACAGTCAGTGTTGGGAAGATCCACAAGTTTTAGTTGAAGCACTTTCAATTCGTCCGAATGACCATGTTCTTTCCATCACATCAGGAGGCGACAATACTCTTGCCCTTTTATTGGTTGGTCCGGAAAAAGTAGATTCAGTCGATTTGAATCCAGCACAAAATTATCTACTGGATTTGAAAAAAAGTGCAGCGATAAATCTTACTTACGGCGAATATTTGGAGCTGATGGGCGTTAGAAACTCAAAACGTCGAGACGCACTTTTTGAGAAAGTGCAAAAGAGCATTTCTCCGGCTGCCAAAACATGGTGGTCAAATCACATAGCTCTCATTAATCGAGGCGCGATAAACTGCGGACGCTTTGAGCAGTTTACGATATTTTTTGCGCGTTATATTTTGCCGCTTATTCATTCAAAAAAGACAGTTTCCGGCCTAATGTCTTGCCGTAACCTTGAAGAACAACGTGCATTCTACAAAAGCAAGTGGAATTCCAAGCGATGGAGATTTTTTTTTAGCTTGGCTTCGAACCGACTAATGCTTAAGAGATATGCGCGTCAGCGGGGCATGTTCGCCTACGCAGGAGAAGGAAATGTGGATGACGTATATCGCAAAAGACTAGAGCGGCATCTTACCTCGGTGCCGATATATGGAAATTTCTTTTTACATTACAGCTTGACCGGGAAATACGGTGATGCTCTACCGCCTTACCTCAAAGAAAAAGGTTACCTTCGCTTACGCAATATGCCGGAATCAATTTTGTCTATCACGACAGACAACCTTTTAAGCTATTTGCAATCAATGCCTGCAGACACATTTTCTAAATTTAATCTCTCCGACATATTCGAAGTCCTCTCGCCAGCTGAGAATGAAATATTGTGGGGGGAAATCGTTCGTACTGCAAAGCACGGTGCTATAGTAGCGTATTGGAATAATCTAGTTCAACGTTCCTATCCGGCTCATTTATCATCTCAAATTGAGACTGACAACGAGCGAGTGAGCCAACTACGCGCAAAGGATAAGGTTTTTTTCTATGATAGCTTCCATGTGTATACGATACTCAAATGATTAAGAAAACACTTACGGTTGCCAAGAAATTCTACTCCTATCAGCAGGAGCGTTTTCCTCTTATAGTGCTGGCGTTAAGCCTCTTTCCTGCGGTTTTGAGTTCTGGAGCAATCATTTCGACCAACCTAACGATATTTCAGGGAGTGTCTGCTCTAGTTGCGTCCCTTGCGTATTTGGTACATATCCGAGTCATAGACGAACACCGCGACTTCGGGCACGACAACGCGCATCATATAACGCGGCCAGTGCAAAGCGGTGTAATATCAAAACGAGAATTACAATATGTGGACGTCGTAGCAGTGCTTCTCCTGATAATAATTGCAGCTGTCGTGGGAGTTCGGGCTTTTATAATTGTTGCGATCATGCTGGCATATTCATACCTTGCAGGAAGGGAGTTTTTTATCGGAGAAGATATTCGTCGTCACTTTTTTATTTATAACGGCATCAACCTGATACAGATGCTTCTAATGCAACTTTTCGTCTATGCTGTTTTTGCTAATCCGTTTCCGTTTAGTACCCTCATTTGGGCTCATTTCCTTTTTACGACTGTCGGTACCATTATTTTCGAATTTGTACGCAAGGTAAAAAGACCAGGAGATGATGGTACCGGCAAAGATACTTATACATGGTATCTTGGCTTTAATAATTCTCTTATCATTTACTCCTTACTTCTCTTGTTAAACACCTTCCTTTTCTTCTGGACTGCGGCGCTAATATCGCCTCATAAAATTAGCGTACTGGTTTTTTCTTTGAGTTTAGCTGGTTTTGCATATCTCGCTGTTTTAGTGCACTGGGCAAAGAAGACGCGCCAAACCGATCAGCTCATGCAGCTGTCCTTTTTGATACTGTATGGAATTTTCAATATCGCGATTTATTTCTTGGCGCTCAATTAAGTGAAAAAAGGCGGCAAAGTACATTCTTTGAGAAAACTAAGGGAAGGCGGATTTATGGTGCCTGTTTTTTTCGTATGCGATATGAGTTGGTCAGAAGAAAGCGTCTTAGCACAAATTGATAAAACGCTTCCGACCACTCAGTATTTTGCGGTCCGCTCTTCTGCGGAGAATGAGGATTCAAAGGAAAAATCTTTTGCAGGTCATTTTTATACGGGTATTGGCATATCCAAAAAGGATGTTTTTGACGAAATAGTAAAAGTGCGCCGATCGTTTGGCGACATGCCCGGTTCGGTCATCGTACAGGACTTCATATCAAGCGATGCGGCAGGCGTGATGTTTACCGAAGTGGATAAGCATAGGGTTGTCATAAACGCAACAGTCGGTCTCTGTCAGCCCGTGGTCAGTGGGGAGGCCTGTGACGAGTACCTATGCCGTAAAGATGGAGTGCTGCTTAAAAAAGTAATTTCCAAAGAAAAAATTGTGGCGTTCTTCGTCGGGGGTAAAATCATTTCTGGAAAAAGCGGGAAAGAATCCCTCGACGAATCAAAAGTAAAGCGGCTGGTCCGGCTTGGAGCAGAGATACAAAGTTTTTTTGGTTCGCCCCAAGATATTGAGTGGTGTTTTAAAAACAATGAGTTGTATATTCTTCAGTCCCGTCCGATTACGAGAGACTTTAGTGTTGGTGAAGAGACGCACTTTGATAGCGCCAATATAGCGGAAAGTTATTCTGGCATAGTGCTGCCACTGACATGCTCTTTTGCAAAGATGGTATATGAGCAAGTGTATAAGGATCTGCTGCATATGTCGGGCGTTCCCAGAAGGAAGATAGAACAGCATTCCTGCGTTTTTGAAAATCTACTCGGTTTTTTCTATGGAAGGATGTACTACAACATGAACAATTGGTACCGTATGGCCGAGTTCGTGCCCGGATATCGGAGAAATAAAGACAATTTCGAATTGATGATTACAAGCAATATTAAGGCGGATGTGGAAACAGCAATAAAACCATCCTTGATGTTAAGAATTCTCTATCCCATTATCGTAGGTGCAAAGGTAGCAATGTTCGGACTCACTTCGGCATATTTTAAATTTAACGTCAAAAAGCATTTACGTTGGCTCCGAGACCATAATTTCGAGCGCCTGACTTATGAGGAATGCCTCGCTCTGTTTGAAAATCTCAATGAGCAGCTTTTACGCCGATGGTACATCACCCTAGAGAACGATTTTTTCGTAATGACATACTTAGGTATTCTTAAAAAGATGCTTGGCGAAAAACATCTACAAGGAGCACTCATATTTTCCAGTAAAGCGACGGAACAGGTGGCAGCACTTGCGTCTCTAAGTCAGCAGATGAGTGAAGAAAAATCGTTGTGGCAAGCGGTTGAGTCAGAGAACGTTGAGATGTTCAATAATGAGTTGGCACGCCACGCAAAAATAAACCTCGCTCTGAAGGAGTACCTTTACTCTTTTGGCGGGAGATTCGCAAATGAGTTAAAACTCGAATCGGTAGGGGTGGACGAAGATGCAAAAAAACTTTTTGCTGTATTGAGGGCCTATCACAATTACATTCCAAGACTGATTACTTTTCATTTTGATGTGCCTCTGCCTTTGTTCAGAAAGATTGTTACGAAGATTATTTTGCGTAAATTTAAGAAATACGCATCTCGTCGCGAAGAATTTCGATTATTGCGTTCTAATACATTCGCTATGGCCCGGCGTCTTTTTCGGCAAATGGGTAGATTACTTGCCGATAAGAAAATACTAAACCATCCTGACATCATCTTTTATTTGCAGCTGAAAGAAATACTTGATCCTGCCGCCGAAACGAATAAGGATCTATCAAGGATGGCAGAAGAGAGAAAACGAGAATACGCTTCTTTTAAGAATGTATTACCGCCTTCTCATTTTTCGACCACTGGTGGTCAGCTTCCTCCTGTTGAGAGACCTGCGAAGTCTAAGGCTCAAACAATATTTGCTCGTCCGACATCGTCAGGAACAGTTAGAGGTAAGGTTAAGATTTTTAAGGAGTTTTCCATGCCTGCTCAAATAGATTTTGATATCTTGGTAACTGCGCATACTGATCCTGGTTGGACATCCCTTATTGCTCTTTCGAAAGGACTCATTATTGAACACGGTGGAGTATTATCTCATGCCGCTATAGTGGCTCGAGAATTGGGTATACCAGCGGTGATTGGTGCCGCTAATGCAATGAGTATTCTTCATGACTACCAGATGGTAGAAATTGACGGATCCAGCGGCGTTGTTAAAATACTTTAATTATGGGTATCGATACATACCAACCCGATTCATTAGCTAATGATCTTACGCATCTCTTACGTGAGAAATATGGAGGCAATAAGAACTTTGATTATTTTCTGAGTGATCTTAAGAAAGCTTTTAATTTTTGTGTAGATAATAGAAATATTCTTTTCTACCCAATTGCTGGGTTTGAAAATGGAAAGATGTGCGCACACGTCGCGCTTATTATTGACAAACGCCTACCAGCGGGAGAGGCATTTTTCGGTTTTTTGGAATTTCCTGATGATGTTTCCTCTTTTAATTTACTGTGGGATAGGTTGATCAAAGAGGCTCGGAATAAAGGAATCTCAATCCTTAAGGGTCCGGTGAACGGGAGTATTTGGCATCAATATCGCTGCATCAAAGAAACGAATCAAATGCCCTTCTTTAAGGCGGAACTGTTTTGCGAACCTTATTACTATAATTTTCTCATCTCTAATAAACCGACTAACGAGGTACTCTATTATTCAGCATACCGAGAACCCTTTGACATTGTCCTACGAATGATAGGGGAGGATTCGTACAATAAACTCGCGAGTTTTGGTTTTTCCATAAAAGAAACAAAGGCGGTAACGCTTGATGAGTTGCGGGCGATTGCAAACATCTCTAAGGAAGTCTTTCATGACAGCTGGGGATACACGGAACTAAATGAACAGGAGTTTATGCAATTGTATTCGTCAGAAAAATTGGCCACGCATCTTAATACACTCTACTTACTCTATAGAGGTGACGAGATTATAGGGTTCTGTAGTACGTCTAAAGAAGACGACAGTACTCTTATTTGTAAGACGATATGTGTATTGCCTCCATACCAAGGGCTAGGATTAGGTAATGCTCTTGCATATAAAGTCCATTTTGATGCGCAGAAAGAGGGTTTCCAGAAAATAATCTATGCACTAATTCGTGAAGGTAATAACGTTAAAAATTTTCCCCAAGACGATATCGTTATCTTTCGACGATATGCAGCGTTTGAATTTCATCTATAACTAATATGAAACTTACCTTATTAGTCCTTACGTCCTGCACATTTATCGTAGCCACTGAGGTCTTGAAAAGAAAGTTTTCCCTTCCCGCTACATTTACGAGAAGATTGGTGCATATTGGAACAGCTGTTGTTGCTGGAATATCTCCTTTTTTCGTTACCCAAAAGGAAATTGTTTTTGTCAGCATAATTTTTGCCGTAGTTCTGTTAGCGGGGCGTCGCTATAATATTTTCTCGGCTATTCATTCCGTTGAACGCAATACGTTAGGAGAAGTTTTTCTGCCCCTTGGTGTTGCGCTTACGGCCCTACTCTTCTTACCCCACAATGTAGCGGCTTTCCAGTTCGGTATATTCATTATGGGTATTTCTGATGCATTAGCCGGTCTTGCTGGAGAGAAATTTGGCAGTCATCATTTTTTTGTTTTTAAAAATAAAAAAAGCATCGAAGGTTCTCTGGCCTTCTTTATTACTAGTTTAGTTTTAGCTTTCTTATTTGTCCCGACATTTGGATACCAACTTTTCGTTATATCCATAGTTTTAACCTTAGTCGAAGCCGGATTAGTGTATGGTCTAGATAATTTGATTCTTCCTCTGTTGGCTGCAGCACTAGTTCAATATTTTTTCTAGTGATACTCGATACTAATTCTTTTATTTATTTGTTTTTATCCCTAGGACGCCCTGTTGGAATTTTTTTAATCGTTCCACTTTCGCCTTAAGACGGTCTTTGCAACCCTCTCCCTCCCGTGTCACATTTGTAACATTCACATGTGGCTGGTAGACGCGAGAGATTCTCTTTTTATATGTGTCTACTTTGTCTACTGACCCCTGACTAGGGTGCCTCAATTTGGTATTCTAAAAGAGTCCAAATAACCCTTTAACTTGTCCTGAGCACTTCGATTACTGCTCAGTGTAAATTTTATCGAAGGACGGCCTTGCTTCTGGGGGTTCCAGACTGAGTCAGTCAGTTTTCACAGTATGATATTGATGTACCAAAGTATATGTTCGGAATAGTATATCGCAATATCATAAAGTCGATTCTCTTTTTATTTTCTGCAGATTCGGTTCATAAGCGTGCCCTCGAAAGCGGGTATTTTTTCGGTCATCGAGCGTTCGCGCGGTGGCTCATCCGCGCATTGTTTTTATATAAATCGGATGCGCTCAAGCAAGTTATTGCAGGCATTCATTTTGAAAATCCCATCGGTCTTGCGGCCGGATTTGATTATAACGCCGATCTTATCCAAATAACCCCCGCTCTTGGTTTTGGTTTTCACACTATCGGCACTATTACCTACGGCGCGTATGAGGGCAACCCTGCCCCGATGCTTGGCCGGCTTCCGAAATCCAAATCGCTTTTAGTGAACAAGGGGTTCAAGAATGCGGGGATCGTGAGCGTCCTTGCAAAAGTGTCTCACGAGCGGACAACAATTCCATTGGGTGTAAGCATCGGCTCGACAAACAGGCGTTATGAATCGTTTCAAGAAGTAGTCGAAGAAATCGCGAATGCATTTGAAACGGCTCTTAAAGCAACGTATTTTCAATACTATGAATTAAATATAAGCTGTCCGAATCTCATACATGTTGCGCATTTGCCGCGAAAGATTGATGACCCCGATGGTTTCAAGGACGTATTGGATCAGCTCTCGCACCTGAATATTCAAAACCCTGTATTTATCAAAATGCATCTTGAAAAAACCGTTAATGAGACAATCGCACTATGCGAGATTGCAGTCCGCTATCCTTTTGTCAAAGGAGCAATTCTTGCGAATCTTGCAAAAGACCGGACAAACCCGGCTTTCCATGCGGATGAAATTACACATGCGGGAAAGGGTAATTTCAGCGGGAAGCCGACGGAAACGTTATCAAATAATCTGATTCGTAACGTATACAAGCGATTCGGGAGTAGGTTGGTTATTATCGGGTGCGGGGGAGTATTTAACGGTAAAGACGCCTATGAAAAAATTCGAAGCGGCGCATCGCTTGTCCAGATGATAACCGGAATGGTCTATATGGGGCCGCAGCAAGTCGGCGTTATCAATCGCGAAATAGACGAACTCGTACGTCGCGACGGATTTTCTTCGGTGCACGATGCTATTGGTGCCTTTCATTTGACTGGGAGGTAGGCACGAGAGAGGCTCTTTTTATATGTGTTTATTTTGTCTATTGAGACTTTCTTGGATTACTTGTGACAGACCCCTCGACCAAGCTCGGGACAGGCCTGACTGGGATGCCTTAATTTGGTATCCTAAAAGAGTCCAAATAATCCTTTAACTTGTCCTGAGCACTTCGATTACTGCTCAGTGTAAATTTTATCGAAGGACGGCCTTGCTTGTGGGGGTTCCACAGACCGGGGCAGTCAGCACATGATAAGTCAAGTGATTGAGGAGCCCGACTATTTGTTGTTTATATCCAAAAAGCTTTTTAACGAATGAATAGACGAGCCGCTGACTTTGTGTTATCTTGAATTGGTTAAAGAGCGATTTTAATAATTTTAATTTAATCTTTATGGATAGCGATACGGTTCAAGAAGCATCATTATACACAAAGGATCATCCGCAAAAATATGTTAAAAAATTTATACAAATAAACATAAAAACCGCCTTTATTATTGCGATTGTAATTATAATCGGAGTGCTCGCATATATTTATAAGGGCGTATTCGTCGCCGCAACAGTCGATGGTAGCCCCATAACACGTCTAGCCGTTATTCAAAAACTGGAAAAGACATCAGGCAAAGGATTATTAGATTCCCTTATTAATGAAAAGCTCGTTCAGAATGAGGCGCTCGCAAAGAAAATTATTGTAAGCGATGACGAAATTAATAGTCAAATAAAAGCAATTGAAAGCCAGATCGCAATGCAAGGCAATACGCTTGATGCGGCGCTTGCCGCAGAGGGCATGAGCATGGACGATTTAAAAAAGCAGATTATATTTCAAAAGGAGATAGAAAAGTTGCTTGCAGATAAAATAAACGTTGCCGATGAGGAGGTTCTCCAATATATTAAAGATAATAAAATTCCAATTCCGCAAGGGCAGGAAGCAACAATAGCTGACCAAATAAAAAACGAGATAAGAAATCAGAAACTAAATACCGAAGTTCAGGCCTTGATAGCTAACTTGAAGTCGAAAGC
>Ga0209542_10011673_pt1 | contig 15541 bp, 15 predicted proteins | sample RifCSPhighO2_01_FD_184028 | JGI IMG/M metagenome (GOLD analysis project Ga0209542, IMG submission 184028) | Soil microbial communities from Rifle, Colorado - Rifle CSP2_plank highO2_0.1 (SPAdes) (version 2) | ecosystem: Environmental > Terrestrial > Deep subsurface > Rock core/Sediment ... | reverse complement strand
CGCCCCCGCCGCAATGGCACGTGAAGTGCAGTCGCGACGCGAACGCACCGGTCGCGTTGGCGCCACACTCGGGTCGCCGTACCGTACTCGCCAGTTCAGCCGAGGTTGCGCTGCGCCATGGGCTTGACCCTCGAGCCCGCATGGTGTAAGATACAAATCCATGCGACTGCTGGGGGAGCACGCTTTAGCGCGAGGTCGGTGGAGTCAGGCCGACATAGCGCCGTACGTAGGCGTCGCTCCTCACAGCAGTTGTAGTATCGGCTGGGCGGACAGTGTCTTTTGGCAGGCTTCACCTTTCCGGTGGCTTCGTCAAAAAATCTGTTCCGCGTAGCCGTTGGCCCTGACCTGAAAAAGGTTTCTCGAGTCGCGTACCAACCAACTCCGGGGAGAGCGCGATAAGGGGTTGGGGGTGTAATTCCCCCCAGGGTCATTGCGGGAGTAGCTCAGTTGGTAGAGCGGCTGATTTGTAATCAGCAGGTCGCCGGTTCGAGTCCGGTCTCCCGCTTAAGGCCTCCCCAGGCCCAAATACAGGAGGAAGTTGAAGAGGCAGCGAGCGCTGCCGCTGGTCATACGACCGGTGCACGGTATTCGTCCAAATAAGTCTCCGCTTTGAGCGGATGACCAGGTTGGCAGGATCCATGCTACCCACTCGTATCGCCAGGACGCCGGGACCATGTGGGCCCGGCGTCTTCTGTTTTTATTGGACGCTGAGCATCCGGCTTAGCTTTATTTAAAAGTTTCGTTTGCGAGTGTTCAGCTATGCTGACACGAGCGAACCTTACCGAAAGGGAGGGAAGGAGTACGCGAAGCGGACGACGTGGGAAGGGAAAACGTAGGCCGATAGGCCGTAAGGTTTTCCCTCACAATTATTTTCCGTATTCCCGCCGTCCTTCCAGAGCTGAAGTGAGTGTTACTTCGTCGGCATACTCAAGTTCGCCGCCGACGGGCAGTCCGCGCGCAATGCGCGTTACGCGGGTCGGCAGACCGCGCAATGATTTGGCAATATACATGGCCGTGGTTTCACCGCCAAGGTCAGCGTTCGTCGCTAAAATTACTTCTTTTATATTTCTGCCTTTGACTTTTTGCAAAAGTTCCGAAACTTTTAAGTCTTCGGGTCCCACGCCTTCAATCGGGGCTATTGTTCCGCCAAGCACATGATAGACTCCGTTAAAATCTCCCGTGGATTCGAGGGCGCTAACGTCAAGCGGGCGCTCAACCACGGCAATGATCGATTTATCACGCCCGCGGTTTGAACAAATGTCGCAAAGCGGACCCTCGGCCATGCCAAAACACTCCGCGCAAACGCTTATACTTTGTTTCAGCACATTTACGGCTTCGGAAAATTCCTTTAAATCGGTCTCGCTCCAGTTAAGCATGGAAAAAGAAAGCCGGCTCGCGGTTTTCGGGCCGATTCCAGGGAGCTTAATGAATTGTTCGATAAGTTGTTGCAGGGCCTTAGGTAGTATCGCCATTGTTTAAAAAGGAGTGAGCGTTTCGGCGGCCGGCGGAGGTTCCTGTCGGGAGGCGTTTTTATCCAAGTTATGAAAGCTTGCCCTTTCGGCGTTGAAGAAAAGCTCAATATCGCCGGTGGGGCCGTTTCGATGTTTTTTGATTAAGATTTGGGCGATGTTCGGTTTTCTTGATTCAGCGCCGCGGTAATAATCTTCGCGATAAATGAACATAACCACGTCCGCATCCTGTTCGAGCGAGCCCGATTCCCGCAAATCGGAAAGCATGGGAATAGACGGATTTCTTTGTTCAGGTGCGCGCGATAACTGGGAAAGGGCGAGCACCGGCACGTTTAGCTCTCGGGCAAGCGATTTTAGGCTGCGAGAAATTTCTGAAACCTCCTGGACGCGGTTGTCTGTACCGGTCATGCCCTGCATGAGCTGCAGGTAATCGACGATAATCAGGCCCAAGTCCTGATCGGCCTGAAGTCTGCGGGCCTTGGTTCTTATTTCCATAATGTTGGCCGAGGCGCTGTCATCTATGAAAATCGGCACTTCAGCCAGGCGGCCCATAGCGTGCTGAATTTTAGTAAAGTCATTGTCCGGGCCGTGCTCCGACAATTGCCCGGTGCGCATTTTCCAAAGGTCAATGTCGGCTTCAGAAGCAAGCAGTCTGTCCACCAACTGGTCGCGGCTCATTTCCAGAGAGAAAATGCCCACGCCCACGCCGGAATGGGAGGCGTGTCTGACGATATCCAGAGCCAAACTTGTTTTGCCCATTGAAGGGCGGGAGGCGAGAATGATAAGGTCCGAGCGCTGGAGACCGCCTAATAATTTATCCAAATCTATAAAACCGGTGGTAATGCCGCGCAACTTGCCTTTTTCGCGGTGCAGTTCGTCAATGCGCTCAAAGGTTTCCTGCAGAGCGCTCGCCAGCGTAATAAAGTTCTGCCTAAGATGTTTTTGCGTAATTGAGAAAAGTTTGTTTTCCGCAGAATCGAGAATTGTTTGAACATCGTCTTCTTCGTCATATGCGATGTTCGTTATTTCAGACGAGACTTTTATCAGCTGTCGCAGAGTACCCTTGCGCTTGACGATTTGGGCGTAATGCACAACATGGGCGGCGCTCGGCACGCTGTTGACCAATTGGGTGAGGTAAGTGGTGCCGCCTATATTTTTCATTTGGTCAATCTCACTTAGGCGGTTGCCCACGGTCAACACGTCTATGCTCGCCTTATCACGGTACAAATCGAGCATGACCCTAAAAATTACGGTATGCTTTTCGTAGTAAAAGTCTTCGGGACTGATAATGTCGGCGATCTTGATTATGGCGTCACGATCGAGCATTAAAGAACCCAAAACTGATTGTTCAGCTTCTACGTTTTGCGGGGGGACCTTGGGCGAGGCCATCGTGTAGTTTTGGGTTTGGTCCGGCATAGTCTATTAAGTGTAGTCGCTTGTTTTTAGCCCGTAAAATGGGGATAAGTGGATTATTAAATCAGCAGCTGATTGGCCTTTTTTTTAACTTCCAGTTAAGGATTAAAGCCTGCGCTTAACTATTTTTTCTCACCTTTGTGCCCTGGGGACCGTCTTCAACGCTAAAACCTTGCGCTTCCAAGTTCCGTCTTAACTCATCTGATTTTTTCCAGTCCCGGCTCTGCCTGGCAAAATCGCGCCGCTCGACCAGTTCGGCAATCTCGGGACTCAAAACCTCCGGTTTTAAGCCGGCCAGGTTCAGGCCGAGAACTTTATCCATTTCGTTTACGGTGGCGCGCTTGACGCCTGAAGCAATCTCCGGGCTTTTTATGAGTTTCCAAAGTACGGCTAGGGCCTCGGCCGTATTTAAATCATTTTCAAGATGAAGCCTAAACTCATTCAAATATTTTTCGTCAGGCTCGGCCGGTTCGTTAAGCTCGGAGACCAAGTTTCGCAAGTTGGCATGGGCGGCAGAAGCGGCCTTGAGCCCCTCCCAGGTAAAGTTTAACTTGTTGCGATAATGGGCGGTAAGCGTTAAATATCTAAAATCAAGGGGACTAAAGCTTTTTTCCTCAAGATCAGAAAGTCGAAAAAGATTACCCAAGGACTTACTCATTTTATGTCCGTCCACGAGCAAAAATTCGGCGTGTACCCAATAATTTGCCAGAGGAATTCCGTAAGCAGCCTCGGACTGGGCTATTTCATTGGGATGGTGAACCTTGGTATGGTCAATGGCACTGGTGTGCAAGTCAAACGGCTGTCCCAGAAATTTTCGGCTCATGGCCGAGCACTCAATGTGCCAGCCAGGGAACCCTTCTCCCCAAGGCGAGCTCCAATGCATTGTGTGCTCCTTAAAGCGACCGACAGTTTTAAACCAAAGGGCAAAATCTGCAGGATTCTTTTTTTGCGGATCTGTAACTACTTCGTCCCGCGCGCCCTGTTTTTTATCCTTAAACTTTTGGCCAGTCAATTTTTCATAATCAGGAAATTTAGAAATATCAAAGTAAATTGCTTCATCCGTTTCGTAGGCCGCGCCTTTTTCCAAGAGTATTTTTACAATCTCAATCATTTCCGGAATCGTTTCGGTGGCCCTGGGCATGACTTCCGGCATTTCGATGTTTAAGGCCTCGATATCGGCAAGAAAAAACTTTGTGTAGTATCTAGCAACCTCCCAGACAGTTTTACCTTCTCGTTTGGCGCCTTTTTCCAATTTATCCTCGCCGGCGTCTTCATCTGAAACTAAATGGCCTACGTCGGTAATGTTCATAATATGCTTTACCTTGTAGCCTAAGTATTTAAGCGCGCGCTTTAAGGTATCATTAAAAATATAGGTGCGAAGGTTGCCTATGTGCACGAAGTCATATACTGTCGGGCCGCAACTATAAAAACCTATTTTTCCTTTTTCTATAGGTTCGATTGTGACCAGCTTGCGTTTGTAAGTGTCGTAAAGATTTAAGGGCATAATTGAATTATATAATTAATTCTATAATTTAAACCATCTTTAATCAATTTTGGATTTTTTGGTGATGAATGTGGTATAATAAATTGAGTTTGAAGCTAACGGGAAATAAAAATGGGACCAAGCCCCGAATTGCACAAGCAAGAGCCAAATGAATCAGAAACCGAGGAGCTCGATGAACTTAATGATGAGCAGCGGATTAGTCATTTGGCAGAATCGGGCCTTCTAACGCCCGGTCAACAAGCCCGCTTTAGAATATTAAACGCGCAAGAACGCGAAACTTTACTCCGTCAGGCCGCGAGCAATAACGGCAAGCTGGAACAAATGTTGCTTAGCCCCGACCCAGTCCAGGTTTTATCGGGCCTAGAATCGGCCCGCGCTTATATGGGGTCTGCGGAAGGCCGGCGCGCTATGGATATGATGAGCGCGATTATAGCCAACAGGGAGACTTTGAGTTCCGGCCTACCCCTCGATAGGCTGACCGGATTGTTGAGAGCTTTGGACAATCAGGATCCGCCAAAATTAAGACGCTTGGTCAGCGAATTGTTAAGCCAATGAATTATTCCCTTTCGCAAATAGCCGCGGCCGTTTTAAGCGGCGCCAGCAATTCCGCGCCGCGGCCGACGCGGCTATCCGTTCCGGCAGCGCGGCTTTTTAAAAATTTGTTTCTGCTATCCGGCGCACCGGACGATTTAAGAAAGATTACGGTTTTACAGCTCGAGAAATTGAGAATCAACGATAAAAGCAATAAAGAAAAGGTCATGAAAGCCTTTGATATTTTGAATCAAAAAAAAATACTGGCCGATGAGGAGTTCAGGCAGCTGCGCCGGGCGGTAGGAAACGCAAATTATAACAAAACCATGGAATTGCTCAAGGATTTTTTCAATCGCCATGACGGCGACCAAAAAACTCGCATTTACCTGGCCGCGGCCATTTTAGGCACCCTCAAAGGCGCGGCCGTGCCGTATACTCGGAATTTTAAATATCTATGATTTCCGCCCAAATTGCGGCCGATGAATTGCTGCGTGACCTCAATCTGCAAAACATAAAATTCAAGGATAAACAGCGAATTGCCAAAAATATTCTTGATCACTTCCGGCAGGTTATAATTGTTGAATTTCTGCATAACCTTACTGAACGCGAGCTTGTACGTTTTAAGGAAGTGCTTGATGCTGACAACGCCGTAGAAAAAGTATCGGCCGTTGCCGCCCAGATGCCGGGGCTGGCTGATCAAATTGAGCGTCGCGTTAATCAGGAAATAAGCATTATTAAAGCGGTCATGAAACTTAAGCCAAAGAATTGATGGAAGGCCCTATCAAAAAAATAAACAGGCATCGATTCGAGGGCTCATCGCCCGTTTCCGCGGTTCATCAGGAAAGCCCCGAACTGCGGAGTCCGGACAGCCTTGTTTCGCCGCATCGCCGGGCGCTGCTTGAAGTCGCCCAAAGCGGCTATTTGCATCCTGATTATATTTTACCCCACCGCGAGGGCCAGGTTTTTTATACCAGCAACAAAAAAATCGATGATATAAAAACCATATTGGAGAGGAATGGTTTTAGGCCGACAATAAGGGCGATTGGCAAAGAGGCTTACGCAATTTATCTGCCGGATAAGTATGCCGCGGCCAAAGACCAGGTTCCCCCTGACGATAATTGGTTTTTATGGGAGAGTGAAGTTGAAAAATCGGAATTTTCCGAAGCCGCCGCGCCGGTCCGGGAAAAACAAAGCCAGCCTACTGCCCCTCAACCGGATGGCAAACCGGTATCGCCGCAAAAGCTTGAAATTTTGAAGCCACAAGCAATGGTTGTCGAACCGACACCTGAAACAAGAAACGCGATTGACAAAAAGGGCCTTATTTTAAGCCCAATCGGTTTGGTTGAGCAGGCTATTGGCCAATATGACGGCAATAAAATTGACGCGGCCGCTTTTGAGGCCTTAATCAAGCAGGCCCGTTTACAGCTGGACGAGAACTACACCGGCAAAAATAAACAACTTACTTAAATGTTTGAACCGACACAAACAGCATATGCCGACACTTTGAATTCGGGCGGCGCGGCCGGGTTCTGGCCTTATCTAGTATTCGGGCTGGCCTTGGTGATTGTAACAATTGTTTTAATGCGCCGCTTTACGGTTTTTCGCAGAAGCAAAATTTTCAAGTCGCTTGACCTGGTTTTTTTGGAAGTTCAGGTGCCGCGCGAGTCTTCGGAAGATAAATTCGGACAGGAAACAACCAAGCAGAACGAAAAAGAGCTTATCGGCATTGCCGAACAGCTTTATACCACGCTTTCGTTTCCCATTCCCGCCTGGTGGAAAAGATTTTGGTACGGACCGGAAGTTTTAACTTTTGAAATCGCGGCCTACAACAAGAAAATTCATTTTTACATTACCTGCGCCCGAAATGTTTTAAGCATTGTTGAGCGGCAGATTCATGCCCAATACCCCAAGGCCAGCGTTGAGGAAGTGGAGGGCTATCAGATGTTCAAACATGGGTATTACGTTTCGGCGGCCGAATTGGTTTTGCAAAAAAGTTACGTCTATCCCATTAAAACCTATGAAGAACAGAATTCGGACCCGCTCAACGCCATAACCAACACCATGAGCAAGCTTGTCGCCGATGAAAGCATGGCTCTGCAGATTTTGCTTGCGCCGGCTCAAGAAAAATGGGGCATGAAGCCGCGCCGCTATGCCCACGAGATTCAGCAGGGCAAAATACCTTCTGATGTGGTCATTGGCGCGGGCCTAAAAATGGCGCATGAGGCGCGCGATACTATGCTTGTGGGCGTGGATGGTTTAGTCGGACGGAACAGCCGGAACATGCCGGGCGGACAGCCAAAATCTGTTTCGCTCACGCCCATGCAGCAGGAAACCGTCAAAAAGTTTGAAGAAAAAGCCGGCAAAATTTTCTTTCACGCAAATATTCGCTTAATTGCCAGCTCCGATTCAAAACAAATGGCTGACAGCCATTTAAACAGCCTGCTTACGTCTTTTACCCAGTACAGCATGCCGCCCTTCAACGGTTTTCGCGTAAAAAGCAAAAATACAAAAAAACTGATAAAAGATTTTATCCTGCGCAGTTTCCGCAGGAAGAAAATGATTCTAAACACAGCCGAGCTGTCGTCTATCTGGCACCCGCCGACCAAGTTCACGGAAACTCCCAACATTTGCTGGCTGACAAGCCGCAAGGCCCCGGCGCCGGTCAATCTGCCGGAAACAGGCTTGCTTTTGGGCATTAATGATTATCGCGGCGTAGCCACGCCTATTTATATTTCCGAAGATGATCGCTTGCGCCATTTGTACGTTATTGGCCGAACCGGCGTGGGAAAAACGGAGATTATGAAAAACATGGCCGCCCAGGACATTAAAAACGGCAAAGGCGTTTGCGTGGTTGACCCGCACGGCGATTTTATAGAAGACATATTAAGCATTATCCCCAGGGAACGCGCCGAGGACGTAATTCTTTTTGACCCAAGCGACCTCGAGCGGCCGCTTGGCCTTAACATGCTAGACGTTAAGGACGAGCGTCATAAGGATTTTATCGTGCAGGAAATGCTGGCCATTTTTGAGAAACTTTTTCCGCCGGAGGTTATTGGCCCGATGTTCGAGCACAATATGAGAAACGTAATGCTCACGCTTGTCGCCGACCCCGCCGACCCGGGTACCCTGGTAGAAATTCCGCGCATGTTTACCGACCCGGTATTCCAAAAAAAGTTTGTCGAGCGGCTGAAAGACCCAACCGTTCTTTCTTTCTGGGAGCAGGAAATGGCCAAGACCTCCGATTTTCATAAATCAGAAATGCTCGGCTATTTGATAAGCAAGGTTGGGCGGTTCGTGGAAAATACAATGATGAGGAATATAATAGGGCAAAAGCGAAGCGCTTTGGACTTTCGCCAAATTATGGATACCGGAAAAATATTATTGGTCAATTTATCCAAGGGCAAGATCGGCGAACTCAATGCAAAATTATTAGGTCTTATAATAGTCAGCAAGATCCAGATGGCGGCAATGTCGCGGGCCGACATTCCCGAGGATCAGCGCAAGCATTTTTATCTTTATGTAGATGAATTTCAGAATTTCGTTACCGATTCGTTTGCGACGATTCTTTCTGAAGCGCGCAAATACCGGTTGGGGCTGACCATAGCGCACCAGTATATGGGCCAGCTTAGCGCCGAAAAGCCGGGCAGTTCGGTTAGCGATTCTAAGGTTCGCGAAGCGGTCTTCGGCAACGTCGGCAGTATGATTTGTTTCCGCATAGGCGTGGACGATGCCGAGGTAATGGCTAAAGAAATGTCTCCGGTATTTACGGAATTCGACGTGGTAAACATTGAGCGGTTCCACGCTTACCTCAAACTTATGATAAACAGCACCGTGAGCCGCCCTTTTAGCATGCGCACTTTGCCTTTTGAGAGAATTAATGACGCTCAAACCATTCAGGCCATAAAACAGTTGTCGCGCCTAAAATACGGCCACAGCCGGGCAGAGGTGGAACAAGACATATTAGAGCGGAGCCAATTGCAAAAAATATCGCTTGAACCCAAAGAAACGACAGAAAGGTTTGCTTAATTTAGATGGGTTACGCTATAATATATCTAGTTTTTATTAGTTCGAGTGCTTCTCCTCGACTGTTGACCCCCTCACGAAAGTACAAGAAAAGAAACGAATTTATTGTTTAATTTCGCTTTCCCTGGCCTTTCGCACCGGGTTGACAAAAACCTCAAAAGAAACTAAAATAAAGCGGCTTTTCAAAAAAAGTAAAAGTATTATTAAATCATAAAAACGGCTTTGGCCCGTGATTTTTGGTCAAAACGCAAAAACACATGAACCCCGTTATACTACCTCGATTGTTCTCCTATCAATCTTGGGTCTAGGAAAGCCATACGGGTTAAAGAAAGGAAAGATAAAAAGCTTCGTTAAGCTCGGGTCAAACAGAAAAGCCCAAGATTATCGAGGTAGATATACAGGGTGAACGACATTTCGAATATTGCCCGCATCCAGCAGCTGCTTGAAAGCATGGAAAAAGAGCTGGAAATGGCAAAACAGCTGCTGTCGCAGATGGTCGGAGAAGTGCCAGAAGCGGGAAGTTCAGACGAAAAAGAAACAATCGCCTCAAAAGCAAAATTTCTATCCGTATCTGAAGGCGGTAAAGTTATTGAGGGTGTTTTTGACGGGCAAAACATGGTTGGGCCCGACGGCAGGATTTATCCGGTTCCGTCAAACTACGCCTCAAAAAGCAAGCTCGTTGAAGGCGACGTTTTAAAACTGACCATTGCCCCGGACGGCAGCTTTATCTATAAACAAATCGGACCGGCTGACCGAAAAAGAATTTTGGGGGTTTTGGTTCAGGATGAAAAAGGCGATTACCGGGTCGTGGCCGAGGGTAAATCGTACAAGGTTTTATTGGCCTCACTGACCTACTATAAATCGGAACCGGGCGACCAGGTTACGCTTTTAGTGCCGACCGACCAGGAATCTTCCTGGGCGGCTGTTGAGAATGTTATCAAAAAAGGGCAGGGAGTGTCTTTGGAATCGCTCGGCCCGCAATACGTCCCCGATGAGCCGGCAGACGAAGAGCCGCGAGACGCGCGGCAAGTTCGAATACTGACAGGCGATGATGAAGACTTGCTTTCTTAAATTTCTAATTTCTAATTTCTAATTACTAACACATGCTGGAAAAATACGGACCTCTGCTCGCGCAGTTTTTAAAGTTCGGCGTAGTCGGCGTAATCAATACCGCCGTTGACCTAATTGTTCTTACCGTTCTTATTAAACTTTTTCCGTCCGGCCGTACAGGCAAGCGATATGCCTTTTTTAAGGCCATATCATTTGTCGTGGCCAACGTTAACAGTTATCTGCTGAACCGTAGCTGGACGTTTGCCCAGGAACGGGCCGACAAGAGCACCGGGGTTGAATTTTCGCAATATTTCGTGGTGAGCCTAATTGGCATGGTTATCAATGTTGGCGTCTCGACTTTTGTTAACAGCCATCTTAGGCCTAAAAATCCGCTCTTGGAAAAGTACTGGCCGCAGATTTCGGCCCTGTTCGGCACGGCCTTTGGTTTACTATGGAATTTCGTAGGCTATAAATTGGTAGTGTTTTAAACACTGGGAGGGAAAACCTTACGGCCTATAGGCCTACGTTTTCCCGATCCCACGTCGTCCGCTACGCGTACTCCTTCCCTTCCTTTCGGTAAGGGTTGCTCGTACCGGCACAGCCGGATACTCGCAAAAGTAATCATTTAAGCGAACAGGAAATGGTTCTCGCCGCCTGATTTCAAAAAACTCCTTTGGGAGTTTTTTTGTTCGCATCGAAAATGGTATAATTAAGGGGATGAAAAACCAAGTATTTTACCGCGCCTACAGACCGCAGAAGTTTGCCGATGTGGTGGGCCAGGAACACGTCATAAAAACCTTGCACAACCAGTTAAAAGCCGGGCAGGTGGCCCATGCCTATCTTTTCACCGGCTCGAGGGGAGTGGGCAAGACTTCCATTGCCAGGCTGCTTGCTCGCTCTGCCAATTGCCAAGGTATGACCGGCGGCGAGCCTGATAATTCCTGCGATATTTGCCGCGAGATGCTTGAAGGCCGTTCTTTGGATTTGATGGAAATTGACGCCGCTTCGCACACCGGCGTTGAAAATATCCGTGAAATAATCGAGCACCTTAACCTTCCGCCGACTAGAGCCAAGTTCCGAACTTACATTATTGACGAGGTTCATATGCTAAGCCGTGGCGCGTTTAACGCCCTCTTAAAAACCTTGGAGGAGCCGCCCGCCCACGCTTTGTTTATTTTGGCGACGACTGAAGCGCACAAAGTGCCGGCCACGATTATTTCCCGCACCCAGCGTTTTGATTTTAGAAAACTGACCGATGAGCAAATTGGCCGGCAATTGCAAAAAATTATTTTAAGCGAAGGTTTGGATATTGAAAAAGAAGTAGCATCAGCCATTTCAGAATCCGTGGACGGCAGTATGCGCGACGGCCTGGTGCTTTTGGAAAAGGCGGTGTATTTGTCTGATAAAAAAACGAGCGCCGAGGATATTCAGCGCCTGCTTGGCATTACGCCGGTTAAATTCAGAAGCGAACTTTTGGAACTGCTTCAGGCAGGGGATTTGCGAAAAATTTCCGATTTTTTCAAAAATTTGTCCGCCCAAGGCTACAGCCTTGAGCAATTTACCAAAGATTTTCTCGAATTTTTGCGGAATAAATTGTCAGAGGATATGGACATTCAGCTAAGTCTAATAAGTGAGCATTTTTTGCGGGCCTATCAGCAATTGCGCGTCAGTCCCATTCCCGAACTGCCGCTTTTGGTGGCTTCGGTTAAATACATTCAAAGCAAAGCTGGCGGCGATAAGTCGAATTCCGGTTCGGGCCAAAAGGCGGTTGAACCGTCTCTCGAGAAACTAACGGTCAAAGCCGCCCATGTTTTAAACGGCCATATTGAGATGTCTGACCTGCAAGAAAAATGGGGCGATGTTTTGGGCCGGGTGCGCGAATATAACCAAAGTCTGGTTACGGCCCTAAAACTTGCCAGGCCGACCGGTACGGTAAACGGCAGTTTAACAATTGCTTTTCCCTATAAGTTTCACGCCGATGCCGTCAACTCGGCTAAAAATCGCCTTGTCGTGGAGCGGGTTTTGGAAGAAATATTCGGCCGCCGAATTGCCGTTAATTGCGTGATGCAAAAAGACATATTAGCTGACAATTACCCTGGCGATTACAAGGGCAAGGATAATGGCAAGGGCAAGAATAATGACGGTGATAATGATTTGCTGAAGTCGGCCCTGGATATGCTCGGCGGGGAAGTCATAAATTAGCAGAACTTCCGCGCCACCTGCTTTTCAAAACCTTCATTTTTCGTTAAAATAGTAGGGCTCCTATGAGCCTTATTGCCGTATTCCGGGGTCGTCTAACGGCAGGACTCCAGGTTTTGGTCCTGGCTATCGGGGTTCGAATCCCTGCCCCGGAACCAATAAACTTCGCTTCGCTACGCTTATTTGTTAGGTCTAGGGGAGAGAAGTTTATAGAGAGTAGGATCAGGTAAGCGAAATGTAATGAAGTTTACCCCGGAACCAAATACGATGAACATCAGCGAAAGCCGGTGTTTTTTGCTTTCTGCCCAACTATCCGGCGTGAGAAGCGCAGGGCAGGCATAGATCCAAAAAATGTGAAAATATAAGAAAAAAGAGAGTTTTTCACGATTAGAGTTACAAAATCGTGAAAATGACTATACTTAAATCATATGGCGAAAACAGCCAGAACCTTTACCGCAAAAAATTACGCGCTGAAATAGCAATACGCCACCCGGGTGGCGTATTGGGCGAAAAAGTAACTCACAAATCTCCACCAATATGCTATAGTGCAGATACAACTGAATAAGTTTATCAAGAGTATGGCGAGAGTACTGGCTCTATGACCCATCGGCAACCCTCGGAAACGAGAAGGTGCTAAGTCCAGCCCCGACAGGGGAAAGATAATAGTCGTTACTCTTTCTTCGTGTTTGGGAAGGAGTTTTTATTTATTAAGAAGAAAATAATATGGAAATAAAAAAAGATGAAACATTGAGTGAGTGGTTCAAAGGGGCAAGGGCGCAAGGGTACTCTGTTCCGGTGGCAATGTGCCACGGTATCCAGATTGCAATGAAGGAGTTAAATATGAGCTTTGCAGAAGTCTTTGAGTTGTTTGTAGAAAGGGCAATTATTATCCAAGTAGGAAAGACCTTTATTTACGATTTGCGCGGACATAAGGCACTGGTCCCCAAAGGATAGCGGCTTATCTCCCGTATAGTGGGGTAAAATGATTTCCTTTTTCGCAGGATGATATCGATAAGTTTTATTAAATCCTCGTAAGGATTTTGCATATTCATTATCATTTTCATAATCATTATCAGTTAAACAAAAGGCTCGCGATCCGTTATCACAAAAAAGTGACGTTAGATCGCGAGCCCTTGAACTCGGAATGCCTTTCAGGTTGCCTCGTGAGGCGCTTATTTAACTGTTGGATTTATTTTACCACTTTTGACCATCTTGTTGCCATAGTGTATGGCAGTGGACAAAATGGAGCTTTCTACAAGATTGGATCGCCGTTTTCATCAACCCTGTAAAATTTTTCTTTCAGCGTTTTTACAAAACTCTCAAGCTCATCTTTGGTAAGCCACTTTAGATCGTAGGCCTCCTCAAACGCACGCCATTCCTCAGTATCCGGAGTACAAAAATGCTTTTCATCAATATCAAACTCACTTTCATAGGTATGAATCTCAACCCTGCCACCAGTCCAGCCCTTATACCGGGGATCAACCATTGTGGGATCAGCCCACCCCATTTCTACGAAAGAGAGCATGAATTTATCCTTGTATTCAGCTGGGGTTTCTCGATTGTCCATATTGTTGACTTTGCCTTTCCTGTCCAGTATACTACTTGTACTGGACAAAAACAACCTATTCTGTCCACTAAAAGGTAAATAATATGCTTAAAGACATAGTTTCTAACCAAAAACAGCAGAAAGAGCAACTTTTAACTCTTTCGTACATAGATCGAACTAAGGAGCCATTTGCCAAGAAATGGTTAGATTCGAATTTGATAAAAGTCGTCCTGGGACCCCGCCGGGCTGGTAAGTCGGTATTTTCTCTCGTGCTTCTGAAGGATCGTCCGTTCATGTATTTCAATTTTGACGACGAGGTCTTGTCGAGCGCAGGCGGTATAGCCACCGATGAACTCATGAAGGAATTACATGCCGCATATGGGCAGGTAAAGACCGTTCTTTTTGATGAAATACAAAATCTTCCTAATTGGGAACTATTTGTTAACCGATTACACCGGGAAGGATATAATCTGGTGCTTACGGGCTCTAATGCCCACCTACTTTCAAAAGAACTTGCCACACATTTGACTGGCAGACATATGCCGATAGAAATATTGCCATTTGATTTCAGTGAATTTCTCCGGGCAAAAAAGTTTCAAATAGATGCAGAATATAGTGCCCTACCGCAACAGCGCGGCGAGCTGTTGAATCTCATGGAAAACTATTTACTTAACGGCGGGTTTCCTGAAGTTGTGGTCAGCAATCTTGACCCTAAGGATTATCTCGAGGTCTTATTCGATGCTCTTGTTTTTAAAGATGTAGTCAAGAGGCACAGGGTTAGATTTTCAACTCAAATAGGAAACTTGGGAGCACATTTGATAAACAATTTTGCTAGTCTGTATACGGTACGCAAGATTCTTGAGATTTTGAATTTAAAGAGTGCGTCTACAACGGAAAAGTATATAAAATATCTAGAAGAAGCGTATCTTATTTTTTCTTTGCTCCGGTATTCACCTAAGTCTATACAGCGAATAAAATCTCCCCGGAAAGTCTATGCCGTCGATAATGGTTTTATAAGTGCGAAGGCAATTCAACATTCTCCGGACAAAGGCAAACTCATGGAGAACCTTGTTTTTACCGAACTTGTAAAGCGTGGCGTTAAGCCAAATAGAGACCTGTTTTATTACAAAACACGAAATGATCGTGAGGTTGATTTTGTTGTCAAAAATGGGACAGATGTCACCGAACTCATACAAGTCTGCTTTGAGTCAATAAATCCTGATGTTGAACAAAGAGAGATAAAAGCACTGCTTGAGGCAAGTGATGAGTTAAAAGTGAAAAAAATGACCGTGCTCACATGGGATGAAAAGCGGGCAGTGGAAAAAGACGGAATGACCATACACTTTAAGCCACTGTGGGAATGGCTTCTTGAACCGACCAAGACCTAAACATTTATGCCAAATTTATCACATTAGATACACAGTTATCTAATGGTGACGAAAGCCCAATACGCCAGCCGGCTGGCGTATTGATCAAAAAGTAAACATCTAGTAACGACTTACGAGGTCGTTATTCGTATGAACCTCTCAATGTAAATCTGGTTCATCCCAGAGAAGTCTTTGAGCTGTTTGTAGAAAGGGCAATTATCATCCAAGTAGGAAAGATCTTTATCTATGACCTGCGCGGACATAAGGCATTAGTCCGATAGTTAGATAAAACGACCCCCTGGCTGTCCCTCCTGAACACAATCCGAATGCATTTCCGCAATAAGACACTTCTGTATCATTACGGAAACGCCAAGGAAGGCTGGGGCTATTTAGTAAATACCCCCAAACACCCTTTATTTTAAGGGTAAAAGACCTGCCT
>Ga0209542_10011672_pt1 | contig 15541 bp, 18 predicted proteins | sample RifCSPhighO2_01_FD_184028 | JGI IMG/M metagenome (GOLD analysis project Ga0209542, IMG submission 184028) | Soil microbial communities from Rifle, Colorado - Rifle CSP2_plank highO2_0.1 (SPAdes) (version 2) | ecosystem: Environmental > Terrestrial > Deep subsurface > Rock core/Sediment ... | reverse complement strand
GCACGCCGCGCGGGGATTTTTTAGGAGAACAACGGCCGTTTCTTTGGCCTATGCTTGAGACGCACCCTTAGTCTGTCCAGAGTTTTTTCGGTTGTGCCGATGTCCTCGGCGATCCATTCGCCCTTTTTCAACTGCAGCTGAATCCACGTCACAGCCTCAGGATAATGAGGGTTATGAGTCTTGAGCCCCTCGCGGACTTTCTGGAGCAGTTCCAAAGCCTGACGACGATGGTGCTGTTTGTAGAACAAAGCTTTATCCGCATCAAAGAGCGGCTGTCTAACACCGAGTTCTTGGCTCAAGTTGCGGATGCGTTGCCAGGTCGCTCTCAGGCCCCGAACTGTGGTCCTTTTTGAACGAAGTGCCCGGCGCCAGAAGTCGAGTTCGATCTGCAGGGCCCGTTTACACAGCGTGTGCATACGAGTCTTTGTACTTTCAAACTGTTTCGTTAGTCTTTTGTCGGCAGAAAAATAAAACTCCGTCGTTTTCTGTTTATCCGACCAGCGCCCGATAATGTCCGGGAACTTTCGCGTAACAGTGGTGGTAAGGCGTGACATATCTTTCTCCTTGTGTGGTGCCTCAATGAACTCATTTATCATTCTAGCCCGAATATTTTTATATGTCAACTATTATAGTGTCAAACAAACACACTAAAAATCCTTGGCTTGCAAAGTTTTTATAACTTTTGTAATATATAGATATGACAAAACAAAACGTCGCTTATGCTGATAAACTCTCTCAGTTTGGGCTTACTGATACCGACTCGGCTGTTTATGTAATGCTCCTCGAGCGTGGAGCGGCTTTCGCAGGATCAAAAATTGCCGCGAGTTTATCCTTACACCGGCAGTACGTCTACAACTCACTACAAAAATTACTCAAACTTGGACTTATCGAGCAGGTTGGTAAAGAGCCCCGACCCAAATATAAAGCGCTTCCTCCACAACAGCTCACGCATCTGGCGCGACAGCGCCTACAAGACACGCAGAGCGTCGTGCGCGAACTCGACACACTCTCGGCCGTCGGAGCCGACCAGGATTTTGAAATTTATCGTGGCGCACAGCAGATTTTTGACTTCGAAGAGGCCGTCGTTCATGGTCTCGCAGAAAATGAGATGCAATATATCATCGGCGGCGGAGCAGAAGCGTTTATAAATTTCTACGGTGACCGTTACGAGGAAATTTCCGGTGTGGCAAAGGGGAAAGGTTTGCAAACAATGTATGTTGGGTGCCCGGCCGAAGCCGGTTGGCTCAAGCGTGCAGCGTCGGCAGTAGGAAAGTTCGAGTCGCGAATACTACCCACACTCCCAAAGACCACGGTCCAAACTGTCATCCGCTTCAACACTGTAACTTTTTATAGTTTTGGCACTCCCCCGCTCGTCTATATAATCAAATCTAAAACAGTATACGAAGATTACAAAAAATTCTTCGAAATGCTTTGGAATATGGCGGCCTAAGCTTTCCACCGGGCAAAGATGCCGGCGGGCAAAGTCCTCTTTGTCCCGAGTGAAATCGAGGGAGAAGATTCTTCGATACACAGATATCCATACTCGATGGCGCCGCCCCACTTTTTTACAAAATTTTCCAAGTTGTAGGCAAAGGCGAGCGGCGAGTAGCCGGCCGCGTAGCCATTTATCAACACAAAGAGCGGTTTGTCAGACAACAGCTTTTCGACAAGGCCGAGCAGCTCCAAAAAGTGCTCGTCGAACTTCCACACTTCCCCATCGGGGCCGTGGCCAAACGCCGGCGGGTCCATCACCACTGCATCGTACTTGGTGCCGCGGCTCACCTCGCGTTTTAAAAAAGTCAGTGCATCTTCGGTAATCCAACGGATGGGCTTGTCCTCAAGTCCAGAAAGCTTTGCATTCTCCCGCGCCCATGCAACCGCGCTTTTACTCCCATCAACGTGGGTCACTTTTGCTCCGGCTTTCGCCGCGGCAAGCGTCACCCCGCCGGTGTAGCCAAAAACATTTAACACATTTACTTCCCTTCCTGCGTTTTTTATAAGATCACTCCCCCATTGCCAGTTAGATTCTTGCTCCGGAAACAAACCGGTGTGCTTGAACGAAGTTGGTTTTATAAGAAATTTCAACCCGCCAAATTCAATTGGCCACCCTTTCAGTAAGTCAGACTTACTGGTTTTGTTTAGTAGGTCAGACCTACTAAATTGCCATACACCTTCCTTGCCTTGTCTAGTGTAACGGCCGGCGGCCTTTTGCCACTCCGCTCCCCTGCCCTTCTCCCACAAAGCTTGCGGGTCCGGGCGCGCCAAGACCACGTCGCCAAAGCGCTCCAGTTTTTCCTCCCGGCCCGAGTCCAAAAGCTCGTACCCGGCCGAAGGTTTTGTGATGAGGGTTATTCTTTCCATTTTCTTTTTTTACACTGAGCCTGTCGAATGTGGTCGGGGCGCCCAGAATCGGACTGGGTCATCTTGCTCCCAAAGCAAGCGTACTACCGGTATACGACGCCCCGTGTCTTTTAGACCTGCCCGCCGGCAGGCGGGTGTCTTTTAGAGAATTATATTCTCCAATACCTCTACTTTAGCTTTTTTATTAGCTTCGTCCAAATATACGCACGCAATGTCGAACCGCCACTCTTGAGACTCCTTAATCTTCCTATCAAGGATATAAGTCTGTATAGCCCGCCGGAGCCTCTGCACCTTTCGGTAATGAACGTTTTCCTCGGGCCTATGTCCGCTGCCAGGTTCACGTGAAACTGTCTTTACCTCTATAAAATATAGAGTTTTTGCCTTTTCGGCCACGATGTCAATCTCGCCCCACTTACGCAGGTAGTTTCTCTCCACTATCCGAAATCCCTTTGTTTTAAGGTATTTACAGGCGACCTCTTCGCCGATATCTCCTAGTTGTCTTTTAGGGCTTGGCATGGTTCACGTGGAACGTTACATAAGAAACCTTTATCCTATTTCCCCCTGAAAAAGGCATGAAGGACAGGGTTTTTATGTCTTTTAGTGCACATATCCCCAGAGTTATCCACATAAGCCGCAGAATTCCCTTTATTTGCAGTGTAACACCTGTCCACACCCTGGATGTCCTTTATCAACCATGTTGTCATGTGCGCCCGCCAGGACTCGAACCTGGAACAGCTGGTTCGAAGCCAGCCGTGATATCCATTTCACCACGGGCGCATCTGCAGGTTTATCCTATCAGTAAATCGTGTTATATTCACTCACGAAGTATCTTAAAAACATAACCTGCGGATATGGTCTAATGGTATGACAACTGGTTGCCAATCAGTTAGCGGGAGTTCGATTCTCCCTATCCGCACCAACAGAATCTAAAATGCAAATACGACCCAGCCAAATACCTCCCGAGGTAGTGCGGGTGACCGACGGTCTAGAAAAGGTCGGCTTTGAGGCGTGGATAGTAGGGGGGTGCGTACGCGACCTCCTGCTCGGCCGCACGCCCAAAGACTGGGACGTGACCACCAACGCCACACCAGAGCAGATCCAGGCCGCTTTTGAACACACCTACTACACCAACGAGTTTGGTACCGTCGGTGTGGTCAACGATGATGCAACCGACGAGCGCCTAAAGGTGGTAGAGGTGACCCCATACCGCCTAGAGGGCAAGTACAGCGACGCCCGGCGCCCCGACACGGTCGCTTTTAGCCAAAAAATCGACGAGGACCTCAAGCGTCGCGACTTTACCATCAACGCGCTGGCGCTGTCTTTTAGAGGGCCCGGCGCACATAAAGGACAACTATTGGACCCGTACGACGGCATAAAGGACATGGGTGGCCGGTGGATACGGGCAGTGGGGGAGCCGAGGGAGCGTTTTGATGAGGATGCCCTGCGGATTATGCGCGCAGTGCGCCTGTCGGCCGAGCTGGACTTTACTCTAGAGCCCAAAACCGAGGCCGCTCTGCTCGAGTCGGCGCCCCAGCTCGAAAAGATTTCCAAAGAGCGCATCCGCGACGAATTTGTCCGGATTTTGGAGTCCGCCCAGCCCATGAAAGCCCTTGTTTTAAGCCATAAATTGGGTATTTTGCGCTATATCGCCCCCGAGCTCGAGCAGGGGATAGGGGTGGCGCAAAACCAGGCGCACAGCTTTGATGTTTTTGAGCATAACCTGCGCGCGGCCCAGCACGCGGCCGACAAAAACTGGGGTTTGCTCATCCGGCTCGCGGCTCTGCTCCACGACGTGGGCAAACCCAAGAGCCGCCGCTGGTCGGACGAAAAGAGGGACTGGACCTTCCATGGCCACGAGGTAGTGGGGGCCCGTATGACCAAAAAGATACTGGAGGACCTGAAGTTTCCACGTGAAACGATGGATAAGGCGACCAGTTTGGTCCGCTGGCACATGTTTTTTAGCGACCCGGAAAAGGTGACCCTCTCTGCCGTGCGTCGGATAGTGGCCAATGTGGGCAAAGAGCACATTTGGGACCTCATCAACCTCCGCATCTGCGACCGGATAGGGACAGGGCGGCCCAAAGAGCAGCCGTTCCGCCTGCGCAAGTACCAGGCGATGATAGAGCAGGCCATGCGCGACCCCATTTCGGTCGGGATGCTCCAAATAGACGGGCGGCGCATCATAGAGCTGGGGCAAAAGCCGGGCCCCCGCATCGGATGGACGCTCCACGCACTTTTGGAAGAGGTGTTGGAGGACCCGGCCAAAAACACGGCCGAATATTTGGAGGGTAGGGCGGGGGAGTTGCTCCAGTTGCCCGACAAAGAGCTCCGTTTGATAGGGGAGCAGGCTAAAGAAACTAAAGAGGTTGCCGAGGAGGCGGAGATAAAGGACATCCATAAAAAATACTTTGTCGATTAAGGACAAATAGTTATCCCCACTAGTGTCCTTTACATTGTCCTTTAGGGGAGTATTCTTAATTCTGGATAACCCCTTCGAGTTCGAAAGTTATTTTTCTGCCAGTTTCTTACCCTGGGCTAGCTGAATAAATAGCGAGACAATTTTGGAGGACAGTACATTGGGCACACACATGTGCCGAGTCATAATATAGTCTCACTTGTTGAGCAGGACGGAAAACCGTCAACAATCAACAAATAATTGGAAAAAATCGGTCTTCCGTTTCAACTCCAAGCCAGACGATATTATACCGACTCGGGAAGGCCCGAGGCGCCCCTTGCCCGGGCCTTTAAAATTTCTATACATTGACAACCTCTGTATGTTCCAAACATTAGTGCTCCGCGTAGTGCGTCAATAGCCTTACGGAGCAGGTTGAGAAACTTGTTGCGTTCCTTGCTCGTACCACCACTGTACCATTACATCTTTTACAGGCTCGTAGAACGGAGTGGATACGAAAATAAGAATGGAAGCAATTAGTCCGAAGAACAAATAATGTTTATTTACAAATTCACTACAAGCAACGGGCAATGTAAACTGGTCTCCGTCTCCTGTTAAGTACAACATTACATCGTCCTTATCGTACTCTAGTCCCTCCCACACAGAATCAGAAACGGAACTAAGGTCAATCACTCTTTGCTCTGGGGTAAGCGCCTGTCTAAAAACTCTTAGTGAAAGAGCGTGGTTGTACACCCCAAGAATGTTCGTTCTTTCAACAAAGGGTGGGGTACGGTTGGCTGACTTTTCTAAAATTTTATTATCTCGCGCCTTTCTTTTCGTGCGTGCATTCTCCGAGCGGCGAAACAATAAAAATCTATATCTAGAAATTTTGTTTAGGAACGTTTCTAGATGTGTGCAAGTATTCTCTTTTGTCAGTAATCCAACTCTTTCAAGTTTCATACGCTCTCTAAGGTGGGAGCGGCGCAATCTATATAGCAAATACCATTCCCGAAAAATGGAAAACATGTCCTGTATTCTAGCCCAAAAGTTATAACTCGTCGTCATTGTATAAGTCCCAACAATTTGACACTAGGTTGTCTGCATGCTATCGTATTTTGTGGAAGGCCAATCCCTGGCCTGATGGGAGGGTTCCTTGGAAATTCTGTTCTCCTGGGGCGCCCTCTCGGCGCTCATACTTTTCCTCAGCGTGTTGCAATACATCTGGGGAATCTACCAACGCTCTGTCCCGCGCCCTCTACTTTCTACATGGGCAATGTGGGCCATCCTCGGCTATCTGCTCCTTCGTGCATACGAAGGTACCGGCGCCGAGATTGACACGACACTGCTTGCGGCATGGGTCGGGCTGATAAACCCACTCCTTGTTGTGGCCACTGTGCTTGTGTGCCGGTACGGCGAACTCACTTGGACTCGATTTGATACCAAGTGTGCGCTCATCTTCATCGCCACGGTTATCGGCTGGCGCACTCTCGACAACCCGCTCATCGGATTGTTGGGTGGCATCGTAGCCGATCTCGTCAGCGCAATTCCTCAAATCCGCAAGAACTGGCAGGAACCGCATGACGAGATTTGGTATCCATGGACTGTGTTTTGCATCGGCAGTGGAATCAATCTGCTTGCAGTCGCCCACTGGGAGTTGAGTTTCGAAGGCATCGGCTACTGGCTCTACCCAATCTACTTCTTTGTAGGTAGCGGCTCGATTGCAATCCCGGTCGTATTACATCGGTTGGGACACTACAAGAACAAGCCCGCCAAACAGCAAAAGGTGCAAAAGGACCCGGCGTAAGAAACGCGGGGCCCTTTTTGTTTTCTATCTACAAAAGCCCGCGCCGGATACACAAGTTGGGGGTTATTCAGTGATGCGGTTTCATGGACTATTTAAGCTCAATCAAAACAGGACAGTGGTCGAGGTTTAAGCTTGTTTGAATTTATGCCCGTGAATCTTTTCTAGGAGAGATAGAGACTCTTTTACTGAGAGATTTTCCGTATTGTGCAAAACAACACGGTCTTTAAACAACGTTGCGAGACCACCCAACACCTCGTCCCCCCAGGAAGGGGAAAAGACCTGCACTCCGGCAAAATCCACTTCTACCAACTCTGTAGCAGAAACCGACTGCAAAGCCGACTGGAGCGACAAAAAGGCCTCGCGGCCGGCATCGCGCGACATAAGTGTGGAACCGAATTTTATTAGTGCAATACGCATACAAAAGTGTATTTAGAACCTGATAATAGCAAAACATCCACGGATGGGATCGGCCGCCTGCAGAATATGTACGCCTCGCTCGTCCTGTTCCAGCTCCAATTTTGCCGAACCGCCTTGGAACGCGACGTGGATAGGGTACTTCGTAGACACTCTGCGTACAAATTTAAGACCGTTTCCGCGCGCTTCGGGAGCGCGACCGGACACTACTTCGGTAAAGGCCATCTCGAGTGCCTTCTCGTCTGTCTGGAGCTCCGGCCTCACCTGCCGCAAAGTGGCAAGAATGCCCCGGCCGCGGTCTGCAAGCACTACTAACCTCTTGGCAGTGTCGTAAGCAAAATAGACTCCGGGCACGTCTGGCCAATTGCCTAAATTGTGATCAAACGAGTTGTTGCCTATCTCCCCACAGACCGCGACAATAAGCGGGGCAATATCGGCAAGTTCCTTTATTTCGAAAAGTTCCTTTGAAAACTTGTCGAGACGTGCTTGGAAGGCAGATGAGCGTTCACAATAAGCTTTTGGTTGTATTGGGGTGTTTTTGTCTGCCCATTCAAGCCCGGCACTCGCCAGGTCACTCAAAAAGAAATCCAGCTTGGTACTTGAATAGAATCGGTACCCCGCGGCCGTTTTGACTGTGGGCTTTAAGTAGCCGCCGGTGTCCCATCGGCGGAGAGTGTCTACAGACACCCCCAAGCGGCGTGCGGCTTCCCCTATGGGGACCAGCTTTCCATTTTCCCTTACCATATAAAGTAATAATACCAAACCCTATGCAAAAAGCAAGAAGTCTATGCAATCTCAATTGCCACCGGACAGTGGTCGGAGCCCATTATGTCGCTTAAAATCTTGGCGGACTTGAGGCGGGGGAGGAGACGCTTGGATACAAACCAGTAGTCGATGCGCCAGCCGATGTTGCGCTTGCGGGACATCCTCCACGGCGCCCAGTAGGTATAAAAACCGTTTCCTTTTTTATTAAACACTCTAAAACTGTCCACAAACCCCGCTTCTATTATATTGTCTATGCCCTCGCGCTCCTCGGCAGTAAAACCATGTTCGCCCTCATTTTCTTTCGGGTTGGCGAGGTCATCGGCGGTGTGCGCGACATTTAAGTCGCCGGAGAATAGTACTGGTTTTTCCTCTTCCAATCTGAACATGTACTCCAAAAACGCCGGGTCCCACTGTTTGTGCCGCAACTTGAGCCGCGACAGGTCGTTTTTGGAGTTGGGTGTGTAGGCAGTGACCACATACACGTCGTCGAGCTCGACCGCCACCACGCGCCCTTCGGTGTTGGGGTCGCCGTAACCGTCTTCGTGTAATTTATATTTTTTGCACAAATCTTCGGGCAGGCCGAGCAAAACTTCGTGTACTGTTAAATTTTTCTTAACAAAGATGGCGGTGCCGCTGTAGCCTTTTTTCTGCGCGCTGTTCCAGTACTCCTCGTACTCGGCCAAATCAACCTCGGCCTGACCACGTTCGGCTTTTGTCTCTTGCAAACACAGTACATCGGGTTTGTACTCTTTTATAAAAGACTGAAAAGTGCCCTTCTTAACGACCGCGCGTATCCCATTGACGTTCCAACTGACGAGCTTCATTTCCTTCTTTTACCATGAAAAGCCCTATGCACCTCGCGCAGGTGTTTGTCGGTTATGTGGGTGTAGACCTGCGTCGTTGCTATGTTTGCGTGGCCGAGCAATGCTTGTACACTGCGCAGGTCGGCGCCGTTTTCCAACAAGTCGGTGGCAAAGGAGTGGCGGATGACGTGCGGCGTCACCTTGCGCGTGATGCCGGCTTTGATCGCATATCTTTTTACAATCCTTTCAATCGAGCGGGGAGTGAGGCGGGTATTAGAAGTAGAAATAAACAGAGCCTCTTCCACGTCGCCGCGCTTTTTTTCGTATGCTTTGATTGCATCTTTTGCATCATCCGACAAAAATACTACCCGTATTTTTTCGCCCTTTCCTCGAACTGAAAACTCGTCTCTGGATAAATCCAGATCGCGATTAAGCGCGCAGAGCTCGGACACGCGCAAGCCAGTGGAAAAAAATAATTCTAAAATAGCGCGGTCGCGCAGCCCCGCGAGCGAGCTGTCGCCCTTGGGTCCGTTGATAAGCCGGTTCAACTCATCCGCAGTGATAAGGTCGAGGTCGCGCTGGCCGACCTTGGCCAGCTCGATGCGCTCCGGATTCAGACTTTCGATATCTCTTTTGCGCAAAAATTTGAGGAACGCGCGCAGACTAATCATGTAGTAATTCTGCGTTTTGTGCTTCATCGTGCCGCTGGTGCCCGCTTGCCGGTTTAAATGTATGCGGAACTCGCGCACCGACTGCTCGGTGATTTTGGAAGGGGAAGTGCTATTGCTAAAAGCGAGATAGCGCGTAAGGTAGCGGTCGTAATTCTCGACCGTCTTTACACTGCGACCCTTCTCAATCTCCAAATACTCCAAAAACTGCGTCTTGAGGTGTTTGAGATCCGCCATACTTCTATTATACGTCGCACAATATCGTTGGGGGCGGATTGTTTTTATAACTATCTTACGCGCCCATCCTGCGCCGCATACTTACCATTGCAAATGGCATGCAGTAATTCTCAAGGTCTTCTAGCGTGCTCCCATACTCCTTGCCTCCTAACACGGCATCTACGAAACTTTCACGCACACGGTGTATTTCGTAGCGACGAGCGCTCCACCGCGGGTCTGCCTGCGTTAAATCCAACAGTTCGAGCACCCGCGTTGTCGCGCCCCAAAACGACTGTTCGTCTTTACCCTGCCATTTGCGGGCCCGGCCCACCTCACTACCAATATTGCCCAATTGATCGGCAAGCGAGAGTGTGAACCATCGTTCTTTTGAGACAGCCATATCACTCCACTATTTTATTAATAATTTCTCTAATCTTTTGCCGGATTTTTTCGTCCTCTACACCTCTGGTCTTATTTCCAAGAGCCGGTTTGAGGTTGATCATCGAGTCAAATTCGATAAAATCGTCTCCTGTTTTTTCTAAATATAAGTTAATGCCCCAAGTCGTGTCCCCGCGAGCACCTTCTTTTTCAATAAGAATCGACTGGATGTCGATGTGCAGTTCTCCACCAACTCCGACAATCTTTTGATCAACATCCACAACCGCCTTGATGATATCGCCATACTGCTCGTGCGCAAGAGCACGCAATTCGGCGCGGGTGATTGTATCTTTTACTATCCGAGTTTCCATGTGGCCATTATATGCCAACGGGCACATCTGCCGCGAGCCCTTGCGCAAAATCGGGGGTTGTGATACTATACTGTTCATGCTGACCAAGCAGAAAAAGGCCAAAACGGTCAAAGAAGTGGCCGTACACGACAAGGACACCGGCTCGCCGGAGGTCCAGGTTGCGCTCCTCTCCAAGCAAATCGACGAGTTGGCAAGCCACCTCAAGAAGCATTTGAAGGACAAGCACAGCCGCCGCGGACTCCTTCAGATGGTGGCCAACCGCCGCACGCATTTGAAGTATTTGGAGGGCAAGGACAAGCGCCGTTACAACGCGCTCGTCAAAAAGTTGGGGTTGAAGAAGTAATTTCTACACCTGTTCGTCACTTTTCGGGTGTATAGTTTGGTCAGTTCAGTGTAGTTTTTATTTAGTTAGTTAGTTTTTTATATGGCTATTATTAAGCACAAAAGCCAGCGTGTCGGCATTTTTATAGACACGCAAAATCTTTATCACAGCGCAAAAAACCTCTACAAGGCCAAGGTCAACTTTGGCCAAGTGGTCAAAGAGGCGGTCGCGGGGCGCCAGCTCATCCGCGCCATCGCCTACGTTATCCGCACCGAGTCGGAGGAGGAAAAAGGCTTTTTTGACGCGCTCAACAAGCTCGGCATCGAAACCAAGGTCAAAGACATCCGCGTCTTTGCCGGCGGGGCCAAAAAGGCCGACTGGGACCTCGGCACCGTTATCGACCTCGTGGCTATGGCGCAAAAGCTCGACACTATTATCCTCGCCACAGGCGACGGCGACTTTGTGCCGGTGGTGGAGTACCTCAAATACGCTCACGGCTGTCAGGTGGAGGTCATTGCCTTTGGCAAATCATCTTCGGGCCAGCTGCGCGATGCGGCCGACGAGTTTGTCGACATGTGCGAGGACCCGCGCAACTTCCTCATCGGCTACCGCGGCGGGGTCGGGCGCTACATCCCGGGCTTCGGCGGCAAAGCGGGTGCCGACCGCAACGCCGGCCGCGTCAATGCCGACACCAGCATGGAGACCACCGAGGCACCCGAGTGGGACGGCGAAGGTGAAGACCCTGCTATTAAGATGTCTGGAGAGTAAATAAAAGGCGACACCTTTTACAATTGTATGAATAAAAGTCCTATAGGATAACTAATCATACGGCTGGTCGAGAGTGAGTTTTTTTGTTACAGTCGTAGCGGACTTTGGACAAACGAGCCAACAGGGAGGCTACAGCATGCGACGGCTACGACTCACCGGAACCGTGCGCATCACGGGGCCGGACTTTTGGGGCAGGCAATCGACGCTTGTCATCGAACCCATTGTCGACCAGACGGACTACCGCTGGCTTTGGAGGTGGAAGTATGGGCACGACATTTCTGTCACACCCAAACTCTTCCGGGTCGGCGGGATTGGCGGCCGGTGCGTACTGCTCGCTCATGAGGGCAAGGTAGTCTATGAGATCGAGCACTTTATCGGCTGGTTACACGCGCTCGGTCTGCGGGGCGTACGGTTCTGGCTTGAGGGCTCGGACCGGCCGCCGTATATGCGGCAGTTGCAATTATGGTGGCAAATAAGGCCGCTGCTTATCCAGCAGGCGCCTCTCAAACTCTATCAGCCTGCGGGGAACTTCCTCCAGGCAAAAAGTGGAATCGTGCGGACCATAAGCTACCATGCGGACCGCACGCAAGACCTCGTACTTAAAGCACACGTCAACTACGGCGAAGGGCGCGAGGCAAGCCATGAGTTCTGCTTCTCGGGCGACGTCAACGAGCAAAGGCTGCAAGAGGTGCTGTCTGCACGGACGCTCGGCAAACCCTCGGTCTTAAAACCGATTGCGTGGGCGGCGTCGCACCTGCAGTGGTGGGAGGAGCAGAGCGAAAAAATTGTCTGGGCGCCGTGGCTAAGGAGCCCTACGCCCGACATCTGCAAGGAGCTCGCCCAACACAAAGCGGGAGTCGACGGAGCACTGCTTAGTCTTGCGGCTCCACTCAACTCGTTCCTCGGCGGCACGATAAATCTCTTCCGCACCGACCACGGGCTTGATGTCGAGGAGGCCCAAGAGCTCTACCCGCACGACAATGTGATGGAGTTATTCAAAATCGCGTGACGACAAACCCCTCGACCTTGCTCGGGGTAAACCCCCACACCAACCTGGTTGGTGTGGGGGTAAACAAAAACGCCGGCCCCAAGGGGTCGGCGTTCTGCATTTCATCTCTAGAACTTGGATTCACGGCGATGGTCGAAGTTGATCTCGAGCCGCTCGCGGTTCCTCTTCCAGTGGCGAGTGTGCCACCAAAATTGGAATGCCGATATCAGGCTGAACAGTGCCAGATATCCGGCCCACAGCTCGGTGAAGAGCAGCCCGCCTTTGGCAGTGAAGATGCGCAGAGCCGCTTCGGCTTGTGGGCGATTCTGGTGAGCAACCGGTCCCAAGACCAGCCGCCGCAGCACGTCGCTTCCAATCCGCTTCACCTTCTCGTACTTTTGGATCTTGTCGCCGTAGGCGACTTGCGGCAGCAGAGCGTCTTGGAGACGCTCGATCTGCGCGTCGTTCCAGCGGAAGATGCTGTTGGTGGTGGCAGGGAATCCATATCCCAGCACCACCAGCGTAACGAACGCCAGCGAGAGGATCTTGAGCTTGAAGATAAAGAATCTCCAAGCCAACGCCCTCAATTGCAGAATATGGATCATTGGTAGCCCCCTGTGTGATGACCTAAGAGACCTTAGGCCGACAATTGATTCCCCTATAGTATACACCCTAACTAGGTTCTTGTCAAGGGGTAAAAAGCCCTGCAAATAAGGCTTCTTTTTGAGCCTTTTTCTGCTACACCACCACACCAATCGCATGCAAAGCAATTGGTGTGGTGGTATAGTTTGGCGATGCAATCAAAGAAATTTGAACTTGAAGTAGGGGGCAAGACGATGACGGCCGAGTTTACCGACCTCGCCGAGCAGGCCAACGGTTCGGTTATTTTGCGCTACGGCGACACGGCCGTGCTCGCAACAGCGGTCATGTCCGCGCGTACGCGCGACGACATAGACTACTTCCCCCTCACCGTCGACTACGAAGAGCGCTTTTACGCCGCGGGCGCGATACTGGGCAGCCGCTACCTGCGCCGCGAGGGCCGGCCATCGGACAACGCGATACTCTCCGGCCGCGTCGTCGACCGCACCATCCGACCGCTCTTCCCCCAGCATATCCGCAACGAGGTGCAAGTGGTCATCACTGTGCTCGCGCTCAACGACGAAGACGCCGACCAAGTGGCGGTCAACGCCGCGTCGTTGGCGCTCGCCACTTCGGACATCCCATGGAACGGCCCTGTGGCGGCAGTCCGCATCGGGCAAAAGGACGGCGCGACGGTCATCAACCCCACCTATATAGAGCGCGCTGGGGCAGAACTCGACGTTTTGTCGTGCGGCAAGGACGGCACCATTAACATGATAGAGGTGGGTGCAACCCAGGTGGACGAAGAGACGGTCGCGAGCGCATTTGGATTGTCGGTGGAAGAGCACAACAAACTCCTTGCGTGGCAAAAAAAGATTATTGCCGAAATCGGCAAGCCAAAGCGCGACGCACAGAAGCCCGAGTTGCCCGCCTCACTAAAAGAACTCTGGGAGAACGAGTTTAAATCAAAAATAAAAGACACGGTGTTTTGCGGTGTCGCAGGGAAAGATGCTATACACCACTTGCAGGAGCAGTGGATGGCAAAAATAGGGGAGGAAAATCCCGGCATCGCGCGGAGATTTTTTGAAGACCGAGTGGACGAGGAGATCCACCGCGGCGCTGTCGAGGACAACAAGCGTGCGGACAATCGCCGCTTTGATGAAGTCCGCCCGCTGTTTGCCAAAGCCGGCGGGGTCAGCACAATGCTGCACGGCTCGGGCATCTTTTATCGCGGGGGCACGCATGTCTTTACGGCGCTCACGCTCGGCGGCCCGGGCGACAGCCAAATCATCGACTCGATAGAGGAGCTCGACGCTAAAAAGCGCTTTATGCATCACTACAACTTCCCCCCATATTCCTCCGGCGAGACCGGTAGGATGGGCGGGGTCAACCGCCGCGCAACAGGCCACGGCGCGCTGGCGGAAAAGGCACTTGCCGCGGTCATCCCCGATGCGGTCGCCTTCCCCTACACGATACGCTTGGTGTCGGAGTGTTTTGCCTCCAACGGCAGTACCTCGATGGGCTCGGCCTGCGCCTCGACGTTGGCGCTGATGGACGGCGGCGTGCCTATCAAAGCGCCGGTCGCGGGCATCGCGATGGGTGTGATGTCGCATGACGGCGAACATAAAGTAATGACCGACATCCAAGGGCCGGAGGACGAGTTTGGCGGGATGGACTTTAAGGTCGCGGGCACGCGCGCGGGCGTGACGGCAATACAACTTGATATCAAACTCGACGGAATCCCCTTGGCCGTTTTGGTCGAGGCGCTCGCGGGCGCCAAGAAAGCGCGTCTGGAAATTTTGGACGTGATTGAGAAAGAAATAGCCGCACCGCGCGCAACCATCAGCCCGCGCGCGCCGGAAATTTTGACCATGAAGGTCAAACCCGACCAAATTGGTTTGGTGATCGGCGGAGGAGGCAAGACCATCAACGGCATTAAAGATGTTTCGGAAGTGGACGACATCACCATAGAGGACGACGGCTCGATATTTATCACCGGCAAGGGCGAGAGCACCAAAATGGCCCGCTCCATGATCGAAGCGCTGGTCAAAGAGTACAAAGCGGGCGAGATTTATGAGGGCGAGGTGACGCGGCTGATGGACTTTGGCGCGTTTGTGCGCGTCGGCCCGGGCAAAGATGCCGAGGGGTTGGTGCACGTCTCCGAAGTGGCGCCGTTCCGCATCAACAAAATTGCCGATGCTCTCGCAGTGGGGGAGAAGGTTCGGGTTATTATAAAAGAGATTGACGAAAAGGGGCGCATCAACCTCTCTATCAAAGCAGTCGACCCCGACTTCGCCACTCGCAAAGGCCTTACGGCCGCACCGGCACCCTCATATGGATCCCCAAAACCCGATAGATCCCGCTAGCCTGCTCCTCCCCAAAAAAGATGCTCCGCCTCCTGCGCAGCGCATAAACGCGGGCGCGCTGCTGGAGCAGGAAACTTCAGCAAAACTCCCAGAGAAAAAGTCCTCGGATCTCCTGTCTCGGCCAAACCCCCAGAGGCCGGCAGGCCAGACTTTTTCTCCGGAAGTTTTGCCTCCGACTAAAGAGGAGCGGTCGGAGGTGTCGCCTCTGCAGACCTACAAGGGCGATGTCGAAAAGTCAGTCGAGGACCGGGGTGTCTCGGTCGTTTCTATTGCGGCGGCCGAGGCCGAGCGGCGCGGCAAGCAAGGCCAAGCGCCGGAAATCAAAAAAGAAGAGCGGCGGATTTTT
>Ga0209542_10011669_pt1 | contig 15544 bp, 17 predicted proteins | sample RifCSPhighO2_01_FD_184028 | JGI IMG/M metagenome (GOLD analysis project Ga0209542, IMG submission 184028) | Soil microbial communities from Rifle, Colorado - Rifle CSP2_plank highO2_0.1 (SPAdes) (version 2) | ecosystem: Environmental > Terrestrial > Deep subsurface > Rock core/Sediment ... | reverse complement strand
TTTCAGCATTGGTAGCAGTTGTAGCTTCCGTAATTTTAACAAAATAAGTTTTGCATTAATTGTAAATTATTGTTACACTAAAAATAGTGAAAGGAAAGTTTATTATATACATATGGCTAAAACAGCAAAAACTTCTGTATTTTTTATAGCAACTAAAACTCGTAAAGAGCCTGTCGCGGTGAATTTTTATACTAAGAAAGGTAAGAGAATTTCCTTTGACGCGGTTGAAAAAGTAAGGACAAAAGAGGGCATTCATTTCTATGCGAAGCCCGCAAAACGATAATGTCAAAGAAACAGCCACTCACTTCTATAGATTTTGATATAGGAGTTGGCGCGATAATTCCTGCCACGCAAGAAGCTCACCACGATGATGGTTTTGATAGGCAAGTGCGAAAAATTGAGAAAGAAGGTCTTGCTATTTTCAAGAGTACTCTTGGTTCAGATATTGATTCAAAAATTGTGAGTAACGAATACTTTCCAAGTGATGGAGAGGTGTTTGTTTTTATTTTGCAATATTTTGTTGCCGAAAAAGAATATAGGAGACGTGATGTGGATAATATGGCAAAAACAATTCTTGATATATTGAAAAGTAGATTTTATAGCGATGACAGTCAGGTCAAAACACTTTTAGTTGGTAAAAAAATCGAAAAACGAGTGCCACAAGATTTCGCATACGTGGCTGTAAAACGTTTAGGAGCTTCTCAAGACGTAGATGCGCTTAAGATTTCCGGCCTGGAAAGATCGGTTACGATGTTTCAAGAGCTTAAGAATAAAAAATTTTTATAATTATTCACAAACGATTTTTATAAACTAAAAAACGCCGCGATGCGGTGTTTTTTAGAGGTGCTTGGGTACAGCTTGGATAGCCGTGACAGGGCCAAAGCCCTCCAAGCACCAAATGCAGTATAGCATATTTAAAATAAAGTTGTCCACAGACGCAGGCGCTACATTAATTAAAAAATGACGCCACTAATAATTATAGGGCGTCGGGCTCTTTTAATTGTTGCTATTTAGCTCCTAACTGTGAATTTAAAATTTGTGGTAAATCTTGGCCAAGACAAAGTGTCTGTAATAAATTGAGTAATCAAAATAATCGATTTAGCAAATTTAGTTTCGGTAATATTTCTTGCCATTGAAATGCTCATGTCTTTTTCAAATTTTTCAATAAGTGACTGTCTTACCTCAAAAGTTATACACTCGTACCATGATTTGAATATTATTTCCTCTTCTCGTTCTGTTCCGGCAATGTCTTTATCATTCTCGTCGTATTCTATAGAGGTATGCTTTTCTACTAATTCTAACTTTCCACCTCTTACCCAACAATAGTAAGAAATCAGGTAGAAAGACAGGGTCTTAAAAAGACCGATAACTATATAAGAAATTAATCCTGCTGCTATGATTTTTAAACTCCATTCCAATACCCGCATTGGCATTCTCCTGTCGTGTTGCTAGGATTCGCAGATTTTATAATTATACCTCCATTTTCCTAAAAAGTCAATATTTCTCAACCCTTTCCACGTATTCGCCGGTTGTGGTGTTGAGGCGGATGATATCGCCTTCGTTTATGAATAAAGGAACTACTACTTGAGCGCCGGTTTCTATGGTAACGGTTTTTGTGCCGCCTTGCGCAGTATTGCCGCGAATAGCCGGAGGCGCTTCGGTGACTCTAAAATCCATTTTAATGGGCAGAGTTATATTTAAGATTTCGCCATTGAAATTAAGCGCCTCGACGATAGTATTTTGTTTTAGAAATTTAACCGTGTTCCCAATTTGTTCCTGTGAAAGTTTAAAACGATCGTTGTTGATTTCCGAAAACCAATATTCATTGCGATGGCTGTAAAGATATTTCACTTTCTTTTTTTCTATATCCGCTTCTTCAAATGTATCTGATGGCTTAAAATTTCGCGCCAAAACTTGGCCGGTTTTTAAGTTTTTTAGTTTTGTTTGGATACTTGATCCGCCGCGGCCAATATGAAGATGATGCACCTCTAAAACCTGGTAAGGCGCATTTTCGTAGACGGTATATAAACCGGCAGTTAAATCATTTATTGATAGCACAAACTTTAGTATAGTCGAAAATCTATTTTTGTCCACAGATTTTTATTTTGACCAAAAAGTTTTTTATATGTTATGCTGTTTTTACTTTTTTTGATCATTAAAAACTGAAAAAGGAGAAAATTATGGGTTTAAAGTGGTCTCGTTTTTTTGGGATTAGAGAAGAAGATCCTTATGGGTCAATTACTTGGGAAACCAGAACGGCTAAAATTGTCAAACAAAATGGTGAAGTGGTTTTTGAACAAAAAGAAGTTGAAGTGCCTAGTTTTTGGAGCCAAATAGCAACTGATATTGTAGCCTCAAAATATTTTCGAGGTCGTCTCGGCTCTTTGGAGCGAGAGAGAAGCGCAAGACAAATGGTTGACCGTATAGCTAATACTATCGCTAACTGGGGGTTGAAAGATAATTATTTTGAAACTGAAGCCGACTGCGAGGATTTTAGACAAGATTTAAAGTTTCTTCTTGTCAATCAATATGCCGCTTTTAATAGCCCTGTTTGGTTTAATGTTGGGGTGCACGAGCGACCTCAGTGTTCCGCCTGCTTTATTTTAGCAGTAGAAGACAATATGGAATCAATACTTAATTGGTATCGCGATGAGGGCTGGATTTTTAAGTTCGGTTCTGGCTCTGGTACTAATTTATCCAAACTTCGATCTTCAAAAGAATTTCTCTCTCTTGGTGGAAGATCGTCCGGCCCGGTTTCTTTCATGAAGGGGGCCGACGGTGTTGCTAACAGTATTCGTTCCGGTGGTACAACAAGACGTGCGGCTAAAATGGTGATTTTGAATGTAGACCATCCGGATATCAGGGATTTTATCTATTGTAAAAAGATAATTGAAGATATGACAAAGATACTTGAAACAAGTGGAATAGGGGCTTCAATTGATGGCGACCTTTTCAATCCTTACACGTTATTGCCGTATCAGAATGCTAACAATTCTGTAAGGGTTACGGACGAATTTATGAAAAAGCTAGAAAATGACGAAGACTGGGATTTAAGAGCCGTCAAAACCGGCGAGAGCATGGAAACCTTGAAAGCAAGTAAAATTATGGATTGGATTGTTGATGCCGCTTGGCATTCGGCTGATCCCGGCATGCAGTTTGATACCACTATTAATGATTGGCATACTTGTCCAAACTCGGGCAGAATAAATGCTTCTAATCCTTGTAGTGAATACATGCATTTGGATAACAGCGCCTGTAATCTATCCTCTATCAATTTGATTAAATTTCTTCTTGATGGTGGAACTTTTGATATTGAAAGTTTCAAAAAAGCTGTTGACACGATGATAACCGCTCAAGAAATTCTTGTGGGTAATTCGTCATATCCAACAGAAAAAATCACAAAAAATGCTTTAGATTATCGTGAACTTGGCCTTGGTTACGCAAATCTCGGCAGTCTTTTGATGAATTTGGGTTTAGCCTATGACTCAGATGAAGGAAGGTCTATAGCTGCCGGTATAACATCTATTCTTTGTGGCGAAGCCTACAACATGTCTGCCAAAATTGCCGCAGTCACCGGGCCTTTCGCCGGGTATATGGCAAACAAAGAGCCAATGTTGAAGGTTATAGAAAAACATCTACTGGCAGCAAAGAAGTTAGCGGTCAGTCCAGGTTTTGAACCTTTGCTAAAAGAAGCTATCGGCGTTTGGCAAGAGGCATTAATTCATGGTGGAAAATTTGGGTTTAGAAATTCTCAAGCAACGGTTTTGGCGCCGACAGGCACTATCTCGTTCTTGATGGATTGCGACACAACTGGTATTGAGCCGGAGCTTGCATTAGTAAAATATAAAAAGCTTGTAGGCGGCGGAACACTTAAACTTGTTAACAGCCAAGTATCGGCAGCTCTGAAGAGATTAGGTTATGATAAACAGCAAATTTCAGCTATTTTATCTTATATCCTGGAAAAAGAGACTATTGAAAGAGCACCGAATCTGAAACTTGAACATTTACCAGTTTTTGATTGCTCCTTTAAACCGGCCCGCGGGATTAGAAGCATTGATTACATGGGGCACATCAAGATGATGGGCGCTATCCAACCTTTTATCTCTGGCGCTATTTCTAAAACGGTGAATTTACCAAACAAAGCTACGCCGGATGACATTAGGAGCGCTTTTATCCAGTCGTGGAAATTGGGTTTAAAATCGGTAGCGATTTATCGAGATGGCTCTAAAAGTGTTCAGCCATTAAATACCTCTGCTGAAAAAACAGCAGTAAAGATAAGCAAGTCGGGCCGTGTCAAATTACCGAATGACAGGGATTCTAAAACACACAAATTTTCAATTGCCGGACATGAAGGCTACTTAATCACTGGCCTTTATCCAGAAACTAAAAAACCCGGTGAAACTTTCATAGTTATAGCTAAGGAAGGGAGTACAGTTTCCGGCCTGTTTGATGTTATTGCTACACTTACGTCAATTTGCCTGCAGTTTGGAGTGCCACTGGAAACATTGGTCAGAAAATTTAAAGATATGAGATTTGAACCGTCGGGGATAACCAACAATCCAAATATTAGATTTGCCAAGTCGTTCATTGACTATATTTTTAGATATTTAGGCCACACTTTTCTTTCTGAAGACGAAAAGAAAGAAATATTCGGCTTGCCTCATGTAGGATTACCGTATGAAAATAATGAGATAGAAGATAATAGCGTTAAGAACGATGATGGTCCTAACACCGATACCGATTCGCCTGTTTGCGAATGTGGCGCGCTAATGTTTAAAGCAGGTTCTTGTTATACCTGTTCAAACTGTTTTGCTACGACGGGCGTATGTAATTAAAATTTTCAATTCAAAAAAGAGCGTATTGCGCTCTTTTATTTTTTGTTGCATAATATTTTCACAATGAAAAAACAAGGCAATGGAAAAAAGGTATTTATAGCAATGTCTGGAGGCGTTGATTCATCTGTCGCGGCTTTATTGTTGAAGCAAAGCGGATATGATGTTGTTGGCGTCTATATGAAAGGATGGTCGTTAACCGACTGCGCTGAGGAAGACGCGAGCGATGCCCGTAGAGTCACGGGTGTTTTAAACATACCTTTTTATGTTTTTAATTTTGAAAATGAATTTAAAAAAGAAGTGGTTGATTATATGGTTAGCGAATATGCGGCCGGCAAAACACCCAATCCCGACGTGATGTGCAACCGGGAAATAAAATTCGGTTTATTTTTAAAAAAAGCCTTGGCGCTTGGCGCGGATTATATTGCCACTGGTCATTATGTCCAGAGGGTTGGCAATAAAATGGTGCGAGCTAAAGACGAAAATAAAGATCAAAGCTATTTTCTGTGGACCCTTACGCAAGATCAGTTAAAACACTGTCTATTTCCAGTAGGTGATTATACAAAACCGCAAGTTAGGTTTATCGCCAATAAATATAATCTACCAACGGCCGAAAAACCCGATTCACAGGGCGTATGTTTTGTTGGTGAAATTGATGTCGCCGGTTTTTTGAAAGAAAAATTGGGAAAAAATTTCGGGCCAATTAAAACTATAGACGGAAAAACTATCGGGACTCATGATGGCGCAATTTTTTATACTATTGGCCAAAGAAAAGGGATTGGTATTAAAGGCAGTTTGCCAGGCGAGCAAGGGAAAGTTTACTATGTCGCGGCAAAAAATGTTGATACCAACACACTTTGGGTTAGCGAAGGTAATAGTAAAAATCTTTTTGCTAAGGAATTAATAGTGAAAAATATAAACTGGATTTCTGGAGTTGAACCAAAACTGCCATTAAAATGCTTGGCTCGTATTCGTTATCGGCAGCCACTACAAAAAGCAAAACTTTTTAAAATTTTAAATTTCAGAGAACTAAAAGTTGAATTTGATGTGCCACAAAGAGCCATTACTCCCGGCCAAAGCGCAGTATTCTACTTGCCCGCCGAAGCCCGAAGGGCGAAGGCGGGTACTGAAATGGGAGGATTAGAAATGCTCGGCGGCGGGATTATTGATAGTTAGGAATGCGCATTATTTACCTAGCGGTTTTTTAAACATCAAAAATGGGGCTGAAGCCCCTAAAAATATATGTTGCTTAAGCATCACGTTCTTCTTTTGGAAGTCGTTTAGGCCATTTTCCTCGATGGATACCATCGCACATAATGCGATTGTTTATAGCCCAATTTCCTTCGTAAACAATGTGATGAGGGCATATTCCCGTGTTATTTGTAGCCTCAAGTATAAGCCTACACAAAGCACATGTGTTTGTTGGCATGGCAGTCTTCCTTCCCAGCTTGTTAAAGATAAAATCATTTTACTACGAAAAGGTTATTGCGTCAATTTTGGCTTGAGGTTTTTTATTGAATTTTAATTTCATTTTTGTTAAAATCATATTAATGACATCTCAAGAAATCAGGAAAAAATTTTTAGATTTTTTTGAAAGCAGGGGACACAAAATTGTTTCTTCATCTTCTCTTTTGCCAAAAGACGATCCCTCGGTGCTTTTAACGACTGCAGGAATGCAGCAATTCAAACCATATTACACAGGAGACAAAGATCCTGTAAAAGATTTTGGCTCTCTCAATACTGTCTCTATACAGAAATCCATGCGAACATCGGACATAGACGAAGTAGGCGACGAGTCACACCTTACGTTTTTTGAAATGCTTGGTAATTTTTCTTTTGGCGGATATTTTAAGGAGGAGGCAATAAAGTATGCGAAAGAATTTTTAGAAAACCTTGGTCTTACTATAGATTACGTTACCGTTTTTTCCGGAGATTATAAAACACCGTTTGATGAGGATTCATATAAAATCTGGCAATCGCTTGGCGTTACAGACATACGAAAATCAGGAAGAGAAGATAATTTTTGGGGACCCACCGGGAGCGAAGGGCCATGCGGACCGACAACGGAAATTTATATAAAGGGCGTTGAGATCTGGAATTTGGTTTTTAACGAGTACTATAGTAAAAACGACATTTTTGAAAAACTAGAAATGCCCGGCGTTGATACGGGAATGGGTTTAGAACGTTTGGCAATGGTTTTACAAAATAAGAAAAGTATTTTCGAAACCGATTTGTTTGAAAGTGCATTTATGAGACAATTTAGCGGACGAAGTGGAAGAATTTTTCTTGATCATATTCGAGGAGCTATTTTTTTAATTGCTGACGGCGTACAGCTATCTAACAAAGAGGCTGGTTATATTTTGCGTCGTTTAATGAGACGAGCAATTTTTCATGTACGCAAACTAACTGGAGAAAGTGAAAGTGGTGGTTTTAGCGTGGGTATAAATGAAATTGAGATGACCATTAATAGTGGTGTTTCATTTTATGGTAAAGAATATCCAGAATTGGTAACAAACCAAAAAAGGATTTTAACAACCTTTGAGGAGGAATATGGGAGATTTATTAAAACATTAGATGCTGGCTTTCGAGAGCTAAACCGCCTTCATAATTCTGAGTCTAAAGTCTATTCTACTGAAGAATATGTGTCGGTAAAGGATTTAAAATTTCGTGAGTCATATAAAATTTTAGGCAAGCTTTCTGCTAAAGATGCTTTTCATATTTTTCAATCTTTTGGTCTTCCTCGCGAAGTTATGAAAGATTATTGCGAAGAGAGAGGTATAATATTTGATGATAAGGGTTTCGAAGAAGAATTCAAAAAACATCAGGAGATTTCTCGCGCCGGCGTTGAAAAAAAATTTGGCGGTCATGGCATTGGCTCGATTCAGGATAAGGAGATGGCAGAGAAAATGACACGGCTCCATACAGCAACCCACTTACTTCACCAAGCATTGCATGATGTTTTAGGTGGCGATTCGCCGGCTGGTGGAGAAGTCAAACAAATGGGATCCGATATTACTCCGGAGCGTACTCGCTTTGATTTTACCTTCCCAAGAAAGGTGACACCTTTTGAAATTAAAAAAATTGAAGATACCGTTAATAGTAAAATAAAACTAAACTTGCCGGTTACAGCGAAAAAAATGTCAAAAGAAAAGGCTTTACAATTTGGAGCCAGAGCGTTTTTTAAAGAAAAATACCCTGAAGAAGTTAACGTATACTCAATTGGAGACCCCGATTTAACTAAGGCCTACTCTAAAGAATTTTGCGATGGGCCGCACGTCAAAAACACCGGTGAAATAGGTATTTTCAAAATTATAAAAGAAGAATCTTCAAGCGCTGGCATAAGAAGAATAAGAGCTATTGTTGAATAGCGGCTGATTATTGTATAATAATCTTAATGCCACAAGGTTTTGAAATAATAAGAGCAAGAACAAAAGACGATGCTGTCGTTTTAATTGATCGCTTAATGCGGTCAAAACAACACGAGGTTGTTTTGGTTTTGCCAAAGAATTCTATAATCAGCGCCGATCTAAATTCTTTAAAAATACTAAAAGAAGAAGCCGAAAGTATCGGTAAGACCTTGTCGTTATCTACAGATAACGACGAAATAAAATCATTTGCTGATAAATTAAGAATGCCTATTTACAATTCTAATGGCAAAGAAGCTCCAGAAAAAACAGAGCCGATGAAAAATATTAAAAAAACAAGAATAATGACAGATATTCTTCCTCCTTATTTTACCGAAACCGAAGTATCGAAAGAAGAAATTTCAGAGGCTCTTCCCGAAACTCTGATAGAGCCGGACCAAATTATTTATCCTGTCGAAAGTCGGCCTCTAGAGGCCTATGATGCAGTAAATAAAAATTCAGATTTGGAAAAAAATCTTGAAAACTTTTATGTTAATAGTAATCAAGTAGACGATAGAGCTATTAGGCGAAGCTATTTTTCTTTTAATACTTTAATAAAGTTTTTTTCTATCAGCGGGCTGTTAATTTTTGCCGCAGCAATGTATTTGATTTTACCGAAAGCCGATGTAAGAATTTCTTTAAAAAAAATTCCACTAAAAATTCAAATTCCGGTTGCTGTAAGTAAAAGTGTGAATTCCCTAAACTTAACAGGCGGTATAATACCCGGTCAGTACTTTTTGTTAAGTAAATCTGGTTTTAAAACTATAGACGCATCTTCATCAAAAATAGGAGGCGCAATAGAAATTTATAATGCTTACAGCGTTAATCCTCAAAAATTAGTTGCCCAAACAAGGTTTGAGACAAAAGATGGTAAAATTTTCAAGATTCAAAGTTCTATTATTATTCCTGGCGCAAAAATGCAAGGCACTAAATTAATTCCAAGCTCTATTAGGGCAGAAGTTTTTAGTGACGATGTATCTAATGAATATTTGATAGGGCCTTCGTATTTTACTATCCCAGGATTTAAAGAAAGTCCAAAATATGCCGGTTTTTATGCTAAGAGCGATCAATCAATGAGCATTATTAAAAGCGCTAATTTAAGCAGTGGCGACATAGAAAAAAACAAAAAGGAACTTCAAGATAAATTGGCGCAAGAACTAAAAACAGAGGTTTTAAGTACGCTTAATAACTCTGATCTGAGGCTGATTGACGATGCCTCCGAAGTTAAAATAGATGATTTTAAGATTAGCGCTAATACTATTAATATGAAAATTACTTGGCAAGCGCTGTTTTTTAAAGAAAAAGACCTCAGGGCGCTAATTGGTTATTTTGTATCAAGCCACTATCCTGATTTGAAAAATTTTACGTATAATGATAATATCGATTATCCCAAAGCCAATCGCGCTGATTTTAAAAAGGGCGAGCTGTTTTTTTCATTTAATATTGATAAAAATAATGTCCTTACGGCCGATATCGATAGTTTAAAGAATGAGTTAGTTGGACACGATGAAAATGGCATGAGATCAGTTATTTCAGAAAAAACATATATAAAAAACGCCGCTATTTCGTTGTGGCCATTTTGGGTTAAGCAAGCGCCTAATGACCTGAGTAAGATTAACGTTGTCATTGACAAAGAATAATTATTGTGATAACTAATAAAAGGCTAATAATAACTGGATTTGTTACGGAAGCGTTACCAAATACTACATTTAGGGTGAAGTTAGATGATGGTACCAACACCTTAGCTCATTTATCAGGGAAAATGCGTCTCAACTTTATTCGTGTTTTAGTTGGCGACAAAGTTGAGGTAGAACTATCCGTAGATAAAAATCGAGGCAGAATAATAAGAAGGTTGTAATTTATGAAGGTAAGAGCTAGTGTTAAAAAAATTTGCGCCAAATGTAAAGTTGTTCGCCGTCGAAGGCGTCTTTATGTAGTTTGTTCAAATACTAAGCATAAACAGCGTCAAGGTTAAAAATTATGCCAAGAATTGCCGGAATTAATATTCCTGAAAATAAAAAAATAGTCGCTTCTTTAGCATATATCTATGGGATTGGCCGTCCTTTGGCGGCAAAAATTATCAAACAAATTAAAATTGACCCTGATAAGAAAGCTAAAGAATTAACGGGTGAAGAGTTAACGCTCTTAAAAGATTCTGTGGAAAAAAATTATAAAATTGAAGGTGATTTAAAAAGAGTAGTGCAAAGCAATATTAAAAGATTGAAGGAAATCGGCGCTTATAGAGGATATCGTCATGCCAGAGGATTACCTGTAAGGGGCCAAAGAACAAAAACAAATTCAAGAACCAGGAGGGGTAATGTTAGAAAAACCGTTGGTTCCGGTCGTAAAAAATCAGCAGAAAAAACATAATGGGTAAAAAGAAGATAAAAAAACAAACAGAAGAAGAAATTCTAAAAGAAGGAGAAAAAGTAAAACAAGGCGACGCCTCGGCGATTTCTGGTGGGAAAACCAGTCGGCAGGTTTCTAAAGGAAAAATTTATATACAAGCGAGCTATAACAATACTACAATTACAATTACTGACGATAAGGGAGAGGTTTTGGCCTGGTCTTCGGCGGGGTCTCTGGGTTTTAATGGGCCAAAAAAAGCTACTCCATATGCCGCAGCTAAAGCCGCTGAAGCAGTTTTAGAAAAAGTTAAAAAAACCACTTTTTCGGAAGTTGAAGTATTCGTTAAGGGTATTGGTTCAGGGAGAGAATCAGCCGTTAGATCTTTCGCAAGTCATGGCTTAAATATTATATCTATAAAAGATATAACTCCAATTCCTCACAATGGGCCAAGACCTAAAAAAGTAAGAAGGGTTTAATTATGCGCTACACTGGACCAAAAGAAAAATTATCAAGAAGAGTTGGAGAAAATCTTGGCTTAAAAGCCGAAAGGTCTTTTTCGCCAAAATCTTCATTTTTAAAAAAACCATATTGGCCGGGGATGCACGGGAAAAGTCGTCGCAGGCCATTATCTGAATTCGGCACGCAGTTATTGGAAAAACAAAAATTAAGATTTACGTACGGTATCAGCGAAAAGCAGCTAAGGAAGTATTTTAATAATTCAAAACAAAGCGCTGGAATAACTAGTAATTTACTTCTTAGCGCATTGGAACAAAGGCTTGACAACGTAGTTTTTAGAAGCAGTTTTGCAAAGTCAAGAAACATATCAAGACAATTGGTAAATCATGGTCATTTTATGGTCAATAATAAAATAGTTAATACTCCTTCATATCAGGTTAGAATTAATGATGTGATATCGATAAAGCCACAAAGTCGGCCAAAACAAATATTTTTTGGTCTTGGTGATAGGTTGAAAAAATACGAAACTTCACCATGGTTAGAAATTGATAAAAAAAATTTGGAAATAAAAATAAAAAGTAAAATAGAAGACGGCGATTTACCAAAAAACTTTAATCTAAATTCGATAATTGCTTTTTATTCAAAATAAATTTATTAAAAATATAAAATAATCTATGAATACAAATATTTACTTGTCCAAAGCGCCAAAACTTATAGAGCAAATTTCTAAAAATAGGGCAGTTTTTGAGATAGAAGAGCTTTATCCTGGCTACGGTCTAACCATTGGCAACGCGCTTAGACGCGTTATGTTGTCGTCTCTTCCGGGCGCGGCGATTACCTCCATAAAAATCAAAGATGTTAATCATGAATTTTCCACTATACCGGGCGTTTTGGAGGATATCGTTGAGATAATCTTAAATTTGAAACAAATAAGATTTAAAGTTTACAGTGATGAATCGCAAACAGTTACTCTTAAAGCAAAAGGTGAAAAACAAGTTAAGGCAAGCGATATTAAACTTATATCCCAAGTTGAGATTGCTAATCCCGAGAATTTGATTGCCACTATTACATCTAAAAATACTTCTTTGGAAATAGAAATGACCGTTGAAAAAGGACTCGGATATTCCGAACTTGAAACGCGTAAAAAAGATAAACAAGAAATTGGCAGTATTGCGGTTGATGCTATCTTTACGCCAATCAAGATGATAAATTATGAAGTTGAGGATATGCGTGTTGGCGACAGAACTAATTACAATCGCTTAAAATTTGATATTGAAACAGATGGCACAGTAAGCCCTACCGAGGCGATAATTAGCGCTGCTAAAATACTAATTGAACAGTTTAAGATTGTTGCCGCTCCTTTATCTGAAATTGCAAAAACAGAAGATAACAGTGAGACAGAAGAAGAATTTTTCAAAAAAATTATTAAAGATACAGATGAAGAAAATGTTGTAAAAAATAAAATAGAAGATTTGAAATTATCAAATCGTACCCAGAATACTCTTTTAAATAACCATATAAAAACTCTTGCCAGCCTCCTGCGCTTGAAAGAAGATGACTTGCTTCAATTTGAAGGTATGGGGGTCAAAGCAGTAAAGGAAATAAAAAAATCATTGGGCAAGCTCGGATTAACCTTAAAGTCCGAATAATAAATAACCATGAGACATTTAAGAGTACATAGAAAATTTGGAAGACCGGCAGATTTTAGAAAATCATTTCTGTGGAATTTAATAAGCGAATTAATTTTGAAAGAACGTATAAAAACTACCGAGGCCAGAGCAAAAGAGATAAGACCAATGATTGAAAAGGCAATTTCCAAAGCAAGGGTTGATAATTTGTCAAATCGGAGATTACTGCTCAAAAGGTTGGGCTTGAAGTCGGTAAATAGGCTATTTAAGGACATATCGCCTCGTTTTATTGATCGCCACGGAGGTTACTCTAGAATTTTTAAATCAGAAATCAGAAAAAATGATGGCGCCAAAATGGCCATTATCGAACTGATTAAATGATAGATATGGAAAATAGAAAATCAAAAACATATAATATTGATGCTAAAGGTAGGTCGCTTGGCAGATTGGCCAGCGAGATTGCCGTTACACTGCGAGGAAAACGCGAGGTAAGCTATTTACCGTATTTAGATCCGTTAATAACGGTTAGGATTGCCAATATAGATAAAGTAATACTAACTGGTAAAAAAATTTATCAGAAAGAGTATTATCACCACACCGGATACCCTGGCGGACTAAAAACGGTAAAATATCTTGAATTAGTAAAAAAAGATAAAGGCAGGGCTTTGAAGTTAGCCGTTTTAAGAATGCTTAATAAAAATCGATTGCGCGCGAAATTAATGAGAAGATTAGTTATTGAATAATAATATGGTGTTAAAAACTAAAACAACTAAAGTAAACAAGTATTATGAAGCGGTTGGCAGAAGAAAAACTGCCGTGGCTAGAGTTAGAATTTGGCTTGATGATAACAAGCAAGAGATATTAGTAAATGGTAAAAATTTAGCGGATTATTTTTCAGTTAAAGAAATGCGAGATACGCTTACAGAACCATTTGTAAAAAGCGGCATAAAATCATATAGGGCTTCTGTCAAAGTTTCCGGCGGCGGCCTTAAAGCGCAAGCCGAGGCTACGCGTCATGGATTAAGCAGAGCAATGATTTTGTCGTATCCCGATTCGAAAACGATTTTAAAAGCTTTGGGATTTTTAACTCGTGATCCAAGAATGAAAGAACGAAAGAAACCCGGCCTTAAAGGCGCCCGAAGAGCTCCACAGTGGTCAAAGCGTTAAACGAGCCCTGCGGACACACAAGATTTAAGCACCACTAGGGCATATTCGTGAGAAACTATTGCAGAGATAGTGAAGTTAAATCTTATAAATGGAAGAACGTCTAAATTTTCGAATTTTAGGGATTATTGCCTTCATTCTTGGGGTAATTCATAATATATTGTTTTTTGATCATGGGTTGGGGATTAATGTCCCGATTTTTGTTCTGGTGGCCATAGCCGGCGGTATTCTGCTTACCCTAAGATTCAACACCCTTATTAGAAAGGAGCATATCGCTATATTTTTGATTCCAGCTTTTGTATTTTCGACCATGGTCTTTGTGAGAGCCAGCGAATTACTGACCTTTTTTAATTTAGTAGCAGTTGTTTTTCTTCTCTCAATTTTTGCTGCTTCGTTTCTTCAAAAAAACATTCGATTGTACCTTCCCATGGATTATGTAAGGATAGCTCTCCTTCCCCTGCATTTTATCAAGTCATTTTTTGGAACCATTTCCAAAATGCTTAATTTTTCTAAAATTTCGAGAGAAAATCCTATAACTATAGAAGTTATTCGAGGAAGTATTATTGCAGTTATTGCAATTTCTCTATTCTCCCTATTATTTGCTTCTGCAGATGATGTGTTTCGGAAATTATTTTTAGATTTGCGGTTCATTGAACTTGATTCAGAGCCGTTTATTCGCTTAATCCTCATCGTTATTGTTTCGAGTGTATTTATTAGCGCATTCGGCTACATGTTTAGTAAAGGGATGCAGAAAGAAGAGACCCGCGTTTCAAGTAAGCGCACATTAGGGAAAATTGAGACGATGATAATTCTTGGGGGAATAAATCTTCTTTTCCTTCTTTTCATCATTCTTCAATTCGCCTATCTTTATGGGGGAGAAATCCGCGTTACAGAACTTGGCTTAACCTATGCTGAATATGCTCGTAAAGGGTTTTTTGAGTTGATTATTGTGGCAGTTTTGTCTTTTATCATTATTTTTGAAGCTGAGAGACGGATCATTCAAAGCAATAATTCGCATAGTTTACTATTTAAGACGTTAAGCATTTTTCTCATCGTTGAAGTTCTTTTAATTTTAATTTCTGCCTTCGCCCGCTTAACCCTCTACGAAGATGCGTATGGGTTTACCGATATCCGATTTTATAGTCACGCACTAATGATTTGGATGGGAGCCATACTCTTATTTCTTGCCCTTCATATTTTATTTAATCAAAAACGAGAGACCTTTATATTTCGAGTATTGGTGTTATCTATTCTCTTTCTTTTTGGTATTAATATATTAAATCCCGAAGCTTTTATTTCCCGCTCAAATATTAGACGATATGAAAAAACGGGAAAACTTGACACCATGTATCTTGCGCGTTTGTCTGATGATGCACTTCCCGAAACCATCGGCCTCCTAGATGAACCGAATGAAGAAATAAGAAATGCTTTTGCGAAAGAGCTCTATTTGGTTATAAGCCGCGGAAATAGTGATAAAAAAGATTGGTCCTCCACTAGCTTACCTAAAATGCGTGCTCAAGAACTTGTAGCTTCGCGGCGTGCTCAGCTAGAACAAAATAAAGATATACTTGTTCCCTAAAATTCGCCGCGAACCAAAGCGTTACAGTGGTCGAAGCGCTAAACGAGCCCCGCATACATAAACAATTGCCATGCTTTTTGCGCGGCCCTTGTTTTATTCTCTTATTTATGTTATGAATATACCAACCTCGAG
>Ga0209542_10011668_pt1 | contig 15546 bp, 15 predicted proteins | sample RifCSPhighO2_01_FD_184028 | JGI IMG/M metagenome (GOLD analysis project Ga0209542, IMG submission 184028) | Soil microbial communities from Rifle, Colorado - Rifle CSP2_plank highO2_0.1 (SPAdes) (version 2) | ecosystem: Environmental > Terrestrial > Deep subsurface > Rock core/Sediment ... | reverse complement strand
AAACCGCAAGTAATACTGCCAGCAAATTGAGTGCTGGAGGTGGTCATGGTTTGGGCTCGGCGGATGGCAGAGATTATCAGTGAGCTGACCTGGTTTCTGGCAGTTTTATTAGCGGAAGCAGACCGGAAATTAAAAATTAAAACCCCCGATAAAGCGGCGATTATGGCAGTAACGACGAGGAGCTCTATAAGAGTAAACCCGCCTAAGTTTTGCTTCGCAAAATTTGGGCGAGTGAACCCCCCACCACTTTTTAAATCATTCGTGTTGTACTTCATTAAGGTAGACTTCAAATTTAGAGGCTACTTGTTCCCTGTATTAGAAAAGTGGTGGGGAGCTATCTAAATTCAGCCAGAATTGCATCCTCGGCTCTGACAAATGTCCTATCTATATCTTTAGTCTCAACAGGGCCATCATTGAGGTAAAAGTGCCATTGTTTGTCGCCTAGGTTATTGACTTGGCCACCAATAGCAGAAATTTTGACATCACCATTGGGACTGACTGCATAGTCAATTTTGATGTCTGTATCCTGCGTCGAGGCAAACAGCGCTTCCAGGATAGTCATCCTTTGGGTAGTAGAGCCTTCAAAAATTCTGATATTTCCGGCACCCGAATCAATGGTCAGTCTGGCCACTGATTTGGCGCTAGAGGAGGCTAATTGGAGGGTGGGTGGTCTCGATCCGATGAACAAGACAAAAAGACCGAGCGCGATTCCTACGACCCCGATGATTAGCCAGCGACGGTAACTATTGGAGTTGCTGGGTAAGTTAGTTTCTTCCATATTATATGAGTTTATTCAGGAAAACATTTATCGGTTGCTGAAGCAACAGATAAAGTATCCCTGATAAAGCTATGAATGAACCCAAGGGGAGCTTGGTTTTCATATTAGCCTTACCAGTCACAAGTAGGATGACAGCCAGGACTCCGCCTAAGATGGCAGACAGATAGACAATAAAGGCGCCATGCAGTAATCCGAAGATTAAACCGATGGCCAAACCCAGCTTGACATCGCCGAAGCCGATCCAGCGGCCGCGCGAGACCAGCCAGATTGTTAAGAAAAAACCGGAGATTACCGCCGCACCCACCAGTCCTGTCCCATAATCTATTATACTCTTATTTTCAAAAAGTCTATAGAACAGGTCAATGGCCACAGCTGTGGATAGTAGCCAAGCCAGGATTTTGTCAGGCAGAATTAGGTATTTTAGGTCAAACAGCAACAGTGCCAGCAGAAAATAGGCCACGGACAGCCAGAAGATAAACAGCCAAAGATTTGGTGCGAAGACTAGCCAGAGTAGTAAAGCCAAAAATCCTGAAGTCAGTTCGACCAGGAAATAGCTCCAGGCAATCTTGGCTTTGCAATTTCGGCAGTGCCCAGCCAGCAAGATGAAACTCAAGAGCGGAACGAGATCAAACCATTTCAGTCGGAGAGAACAGTGGGGACAAAGCGAGCGCCCCCTGGCGATAGGCATGGCTAGGGGCAGGCGATAGACAATGACATTGAGAAAACTGCCGAGCGAGGCGCCGAGAATAAATAGGAGGAGATATAACATCTAATATATAGACATCCGATGTCCAGAGGACATCGGATGTTGGGGGAGAAAGTTTGGGCTGATGGAGAACTATGCTTTTCTAGTAGGATTACCAGATGAACTTATTCTTGTCCTACATCATAGATACAATCTTCCGCTCCAGCCGGCTGTGGACCGACACCAGTTGCGCAGTCTTCCGATGTGCTTTGGCTAGCATCTATTCCGTCAGTAGCACCACCCGTCCAGCCTTCTGAGTTCAGATCAGAATCAGCGGCAAACGCTGCAGCGGCCTTATTTTCCAGATTGGTCCATAAGTGAAATCTAGTTTTGACGGTATCTGAAGCATAATGATATTTATATGCAAGACTTCCAGCATCAACAGGATCATAAGGCAATTTTTTATTAGCAAAATACTTTGCTGCAAAAGTGGTATCAAGGGTATATAGATCAGCATCAGGATAGATACCATTGTTGTCATCATAAAACAATTCGACTGCCGAACGAAGCTGATTAATGTCAGAAATACGCTTGGCATCTCTGGCTTTGGCGCGGGCGACGCCGAGCTGAATCAACAACAGGGTGGCCAAGGTCCCGATGATAGCGATGACGACCAACAATTCGACCAGAGTAAAACCCTTACTGCGAGATTTCAAATGTGAAATCGACATGTGGTTAGATAGTTAGTAATCTGTGGTCTCGGACAGAGTAAATCCAGTCCGCCAACACCGATACTAAATGATTACTTTTATTAATACATTATACTTCCCCATGAATTTTAAGCAAAAGAAGTTATAAACACCCCCCTAATAGAATTTTCAATTCTCAATTTTACAATTTTTAATCAATGTCATAATTTTCAATGTTTCAATGTTTGAAAAATTAAGTCACCGGAAATTCAATGAAAATTAGAAAATGTAAATTGGAAATTAACCTGTTAGCTTGCGCCGACAAGACTATAGATCGGCAGTAAGATGCTGGCCACCAGCACTGCTACGCCAAAACCCAAGATTAGGATCAGGGCTGGTTCGATCAGTTGGGAGATGTTCTGAATAGCCGCTTCAGACTCGGCCTTGTAAAATCGCAGAATGCTGTCAAGCATAAAATCCGTCCGGCCGGTTCGCTCGCCGACAACCAGCATGGCCGGCACCAGGGAGGGGAACTCCTGGTATTTGGCCAGAGTCTCTGAAATAGTGCCGCCGCTTTTGACATTTTCGCGGGCTTCCATGATGATCCTTTTGAAGATGATATTACCGACTACCTCTGAAGTGATTTCTAGGCCTTGCAGGATCGGGACGCCGGATTTGATCAAGGTCGAGAGCGTCTCGGCAAAGCGGGCGATGTAAAGATTGCGGACAATGGTACCGAAGCCCGGCACGGTAACCTTGATTCTATCCCAACGTTCACGGCCGCCAGCGGTGCGGGAGTAACTGAAGGCCCAATAGAGCAAGCCGACAAACAGCGAGCCCAGCACTAGGATGTTATTGTTTACAAAATCCGTTACAGTGATCAGAATCTTGGTAGTAAAGGGCAGGTCTTTGATGCCGGCCTCTTTCAGAACCACTAGCAGGTTGGGCAAGACAGTCGTCACCATGATGATGGAGACCACGACCATGGCACACAATACAAAGACCGGGTAAGCCAAGGCTCCCCTGATCTTGGAGCTTAATGCGGCACTGCCTTCCAGGTATTCCGCCAGATATAACAGAGTGGTGTCTAATTTCCCGGAGACTTCACCGGATTTCACGAGACTAATGTAAAATTTACTAAACAGTTCAGGATGCCCCTGAAAGGCCGAAGAGAGGCTGGCACCGCCCTCCACCGCGGCTACGATGTCGGCAACGATTTTTTTGAAAGAGGCTTTTTCAACCTGTCTCACCAGGACACGCAAGCCCTCAACTAGCGGGATATCGGCACTAATCAGGGTAGCCAGCTGTCTGGTGAAAACAACCAAGTCTTTACTGTTAGGCTTGGCAAAGCTGGCAAACAGATCCTGCTTCAACAGTCCGACTTGAGTTGACTCAAGACCGAGAACAGTCAAGCCTTTGTTGTGCAAGGCATCAACCGCCGCTTCCTGGGTAGCGGCGTCTATGGTTCCTTCAACAATCAGATTGTTTTGATTTTTTGCCTTGTAAGTAAAAGATGACAACTAGGGTTTGGGGTTTAGGGTTTGGGGTTTAGGGTGGAGATTCTGAATTTCAGAAACCTGTACCCTGTACCCTGTACCCTGTACCCTGGTTTTACCTTCCCTCCAACACACTCTTCAGTTCGCTGATATTCAGGGAATAGAATTCAGCTTGTTCAATGGAGATTTCTTTTTGGGCCACCAAATTGGCCAGAGATTTGTTCAGAGAGATCATGCCTTTCTCGGCACCGGTATCAATGGCCAGATTCAGCTGTTGGAATTTTTTCTCTCTGATCATGGTTTTTACGCCGACGTCCGCAATCAGGAGCTCAATGGCGGGAATCTGGCCGCCTTGAATTCTCGGAATTAGCCTCTGGGAAATTACACCGGATATAGTATTGGAGAGTTGAGAGATTAGTTGGGGTTGTTGGCTGGGCGGGAAACTATCCACGATGCGTTCAATGGTTTGAGAGGCGTTATTGGTGTGGAGTGAAGCGAAGACCAGATGGCCGGTCTCGGCGGCCGTTACCGCGGCGCTCATAGTTTCGTAATCTCTCATTTCGCCGACCATGATTACGTTAACATTTTCTCGAAAAGTCGCCCGAATGGCGCGGTTGAAAGAGATCATATCGGTGCCCAATTCACGCTGGTCAATAATACTCTTGTCAGAAGTGAAGACGTACTCGATTGGATCCTCGATGGTAATTATTTTTTCCGCCCGTTCTTGGTTGATCAGGTTGATGATGGCCGCCATCGTCGTGGATTTGCCGTGGCCGTTAGGTCCGACGACGAGGACGAAACCTTGAGAGAGGCGAGAGAAGAACTTGAGAGTTGGCGGGAGATTGAGTTCTTCGATGGTTTTGATATTCTCGGGAATCATCCGAAAGGTAGCGGCTAGACCAACTCTGGTTTTGTAGATGTTGGCTCGAAAGCGAGCTTTCTGGGCGACTTCATAGGAAAAGTCAATATCTTTCTCAAGAGCAAGTCTTTGTTGTCGTTCTTCCGGTAAGAAGTCCGAGATCATAGTATCTAAAATGCGAGCGTCCAAAACGCTGTAATCAGTCAGTGGCACCAATCGGCCATCGATACGGAGAGTCGGATAGTGACCTGGAGAAAGGTGTAAGTCTGAACCGCCATGCTGGGCAGTGATTAATAGAAATTCATCAATTTTGGTCATAGAAATTGTCCGCGAGTGAGTCGTAGACGAAGTGAGTGGTTACAATTTCATGACCAGGCACTTTCTGCTGACTTCTTAGAAAGTGCCTGGTCACTAACTGTTACCGGTACTCATCTCGCCACGCTCGATTGCGTTCGGACATTTAGTTACTTTTCATCTTCCTCATAATCTTGTGCCGCGGCTAGGACTTCCTCCAGTGAAGTAACTCCCCGCAGTACTTTCATTATACCATCTTGGAACATTGTTACCATAGACTGGCGTTGGGTTTCCTTGCGAAGGGCTTGTTCGGAGATTTCACCGAGAACTATTTTTTCCAAATCGTCGTTCATTTCCATGGCTTCAAACATGGCGATTCTGCCCTTGTAACCCTTGCCGTTGCAAACCTTGCAAGCGGTGCCTTCACCCGGCTTGTAGATGATTAGTTTCTCGGGTAATAATTCTACGGTAACTTCTTTGGGTATTTTTTCCAGGGCATTGCGAATCATTTTTTCTTCGCCGGCGTTGGGAGTGGTTTTTTGTTTGCATTCTGAACAGAGTTTCCGCACAAGTCTTTGCGCCGCCGCTAGATTCAAAGTGGGAGCAATCAGATATTTCTCGACACCCATATCAATCAGGCGGGGGATAACGCCAACGGAATCATTGGTGTGGAGGGTTGAGAGCACGATATGGCCGGTCAAAGCGGCTTGAGTGGCCAGACTGGCCGTTTCACTGTCACGCATTTCCCCGACCATAATGACATCAGGGTCTTGTCGTAAGATGTGTCTAAGACCGCTGGCAAAGGTATAACCGATTTCTTCGTGGATCTGTGATTGGTTGACGCCTGGCACATAGTTTTCAATCGGATCCTCGAGGGTGATGATGTTGATGCTATCGTCATTCATTTCGCGGAGCATGGCCGCCAGGGTGGTTGATTTACCGGAACCGGTGGGGCCGGTAATCAGAATTGAACCGAAGGGTTTGGCCAAGTTGCGCCTGATCAAGTCCAAAGAACGGCCATCCAAACCCAAATCGGACAAGTGAACATCGTTGACTAGCGGGTCAAGGATTCTCATGACAACCTTTTCGCCGTTGCGGGTCGGGAAAGTGGAGACGCGGAAATCGATGCTTCTGTCCGCAAACTTGGTGGAGAATCTGCCATCTTGCGGCACGCGAGACTCGTCTATTTTCAGTTCCGAGAGAATCTTAATCCTGGTGACTAGAGCTGAGAGCAGGGCGATGGGCAGGTTCAAGGTCGTCTGCATGACTCCGTCAACACGAAAGCGCAGGCGGATCTGATTTTCCAGCGGTTCAATGTGAATGTCGGAAGCTCGATTATCTACCGCGTGCTTTACAATGACGGCAACGATCCTGGTTACTGGGGCCTCGACAGTGATTTCTTCTAAACCGCCGATCTTTTCCGATATCTTGAGCTCTTTTTGATTGAGCTCGTCAGAGATAGACTCGAGGGCTTTATTAACTTCAGCGCCGAGGGTACGGTAATTGTTGGCTAAGTTATTGAAATCGTTGAGACTTATCAAATAACGCTCAAGGTTCAGCTGGCCGTCGGCCGCGATAAATTTCAACGCTTCCAGAGCGTCAATGTCTTCCGGATTGACGATGCCGACTTTTAGAATTCCGTCGTTTTTGGCAAAAGGGATGACCTTGTAAAAACTAATGACATCCTGGGAAATTTCCTTTGAAACCTCCCTGTTTACTTCAATGTCCGAGAGCTTTACCACCGGCAAAGAGTAGATTTCGGATTTGATTTTCAGCAGGTCTTCTTCCGAAATAATATTTTTTGAAATAATCAGCGACTCGAGATCCTTGTTTTGAGCGGTAGCTTCTTGCTCCAAGGCCACAGCAACATCGGACGAAAGCAGGTTTCGCTTGGTCAGCTCTTCTATGAGAAGTTGTGGAACCTTGAAGATGAGGGGTTAGGGGTTAGGGGTTAGGGGTTAGGGTAACTCGAAACCTGTACCCTGTACCCTGTACCCTGTACCCTGATTTAGAATGGTGCAAAGAGGTCAACTTTGCCGGTTGAACCGGGGCTAACAGGGACTTCTCCGAATTGCCTAAGGGTTTTCAAATTTTGAGAGTCGAAAACGGCGAAGTTAAAACGGACATCCTTGAATTGTGTCAGTGTGTCTTTGGTGTCTGTGGTCAGTGGAGGAATACCGCTTTCTCCGGCGCTTGATCCGGAGTAAACCGCGTAACCGCCGACTAAACCGACAAAGATGAGCAAGATACTAAGAAGTCTGGTTTGACTATCCATGTTCGCTTCGCTCACCGCAGATTTGCGCAGACTGGATGCGGACTATCGCAGAAATTTCCGCAATGGTCGGCGTTCATTCCGCGTAGATCAGCGGCCTTTTATTTGATGTTGTTTGCGTTAATTTTGACTTGGAAATTCAATGCGGCTTTTTGTTGCGCTCCTCCGGATGCGCTCATGGTTATGTCGTTGATGTCATAAAGCCTCAAGCTTTGTTCGATTAATTTTAGAAAATTATTAAACTGACTGTAACTGCCACTCAACTGCAAGCTGATGAGGCTTGACTGGTAGTTGCTGGTTTTGCCTTGCTTTGTTGAATCGGCCACAGCAATTTCGGTCATATTAAGTCCGGATTGATTGGCTATTTCTTGCAGACTGGAGATTATCTGATCGGCTTGTTTTTTCTCCGGAATTAATTTGTCGAGTTTTTTAATCTGGTCGGCGTATTTCTGATATTCACTGTTGAGCTGATCTACCTTGTTGACCAGCTCGGTCCGTTCTTTGAGCCTCTCTCGGCGGATTGCCAAATCTTCCCTGGCTTGGGTGATGTCGTTGTACATCGGCAGAACCATGACAAAAAACCCAAAACAGGCTAGGGCAACCATCACAGCAGCGATTAGTTTTGTCTTCGACAAACTAGGGTTTAGGGTTTAGGGTTTAGGGTTTAGGGTGGAGATTCTGAAATTCAGAAACCTGTACCCTGAAACCTGTACCCTGTGCCCTGGTTTATTTTGGCTTTGAAAGGAATGTTACGGGATCAAAAGTTAAACTCATACCCATTTCAACTCGGCCAGTAGGTAAAGAGCTGACCTTGCCCAGTGAAACATTGAGGATTGATTTGTCGGATAAAAACGAGGCAATCTGGCGGGCGACTGTAGTGTAATTGGCGGCTTCGGCCTTGAACGTCACTTCTTTATTATTAAGACTAGCGTTAAGGTTTTTGAATTGGACTTGAGTTGCTGTCAGTTGTTGAATCTTGATGAATGCTTCTGACCAAAAAATATGAGAGGCAAGCAGGGGTCCAACAACGGCAAGTTTTTTGCTAAGGAGAAGCAGTTTTTCTTCCGTAGGTTTGTCTCGTTTCTGTTCAAGTGAAGCCAGGTCGTTGTCAATGGACTGGGCTGACGAGACCAAGGAGCTCTTGTAAAAATATAGAGCCCCATAAACCATGCCGACCACAAGAAGTACAAATACGCCCCAAACCAAGGGTTTGTTTTGTCCTGGCACCGAAACATTGATTCTTTTTCGGCGCTCCGGCAGAAGTTGTAGGTCGGAATCAGTCAATAACTAGGGTACAGGGTACAGGGTACAGGGTACAGGCTGAAAACCTGAAAGCTGGTTACTGAAACCTTGCCGCTGATTTCATTATATCATTTAGTGATTATTAGATCCTACATCTTATCAACAAGCTATATCTTTCTCATAGCCAATCCGAGGGCTACTGAAAATGTCGAATTCAACTCTTTTCTTAACGGTTCTAATTCCGCCGGAATTATGATTCGGGCCGTTGGATTGCCTGGAGCAATCTCAAATTTGAGTTTTTCTTTGAAATACTCAAGGAAGCCGGGCATGTTAGTCAGACCGCCGACAAGGAAAACCTTTCCGACACGAGTCTGTCTGGAGTCCTCGTAGTTGTGGATTGTCTTTCTGGTTTCAAAAACAATTAAGTCAATCAGCGAGGAGGTGCTTTGCTTGATGGCATTGCTTTCGTCCTTGCCAAAGCCGAGAGTTCTTTTCATTTCTTCAGCTCGTTGCAGGCTGATATTCATGGACCGGGAAATGGATTTGGTGATCTCAAACCCTCCGACTTCGTAATTATGACTCAACCTTTCGATGCCCTTGTCAACGATTAAAATACTACTGCTCCTCCCGCCGATATTGATGATGGCCGCCGGACCAAGATCATTTCCCATGACTGCTCTGATTAAGGCGTTGTTTTCAAGTTCGAGAGCGCGCAGATTTAAACCGGCTTGCTTCATGATGAATTGATATCTGGCGGCTTCGTCCCTTGGTACGGCCACTAAAAACACCTCGACGATGGGGGAATCGTTTTTGAGCTTACTTTCATCTTTGAAATTCGAACCGGAACTGCCGTCGCCGGTACTTGGCGCGGAACCGATTGGTGACTTGGCATTAATGATTGACCAGTCAAGGATGACTTCGGCCAGTGGGAGCGGTATGTACTTTTTGGCTTCAAAGGGGATGGCCTTGGCGATTTCATTCTCGGAAAGATAGGGCATAGTGATGACAGTCGAGAAGGTTGAGAAGGATTGGATGGAGGCGACAGCGTCTTTGGTAGTTGTCTTGGTCAGTCGCAAGGTCTCTTTGATGCCCCAGACCAAGTCCGCGTCGTTAAGATGGACAGGTAGTTTGCTGTGGACTTGTTTGCTATCTACATCGAGATCACCATCTGCTGATTGCAATTCAAACAGGCCATAGTTTTTTAACTTAAACCGGCCAGAATCTTCCAGCTCGACAATTTTAATGGATGAAGTGCCGATATCTATGCCAAGTTTGCTTTTGGGACCGAAGTTGAATAGAGACAAAAGAGTGAGTAGTGAGTAGTGAGTAGTGAGTAGTTGGGAGAATGGGGGAACTCCCACTATCCACTATCCACTATCCACTATCCACTGATAGCTAGATATAGTATAACACAATTATGGAACGCAAGAAGCAAAGTCTATCCACAACAGCTTCAATTAGAGATTTTTTGTTGGATCTAATTTTTCCGACCACTTGTTTGGGGTGTAAAAAATTCAGTCAGACCAATATTTGTTTGCTTTGTCGCGAGACCATAAAATTACAGAACGGTTTTAGCTGTGCTTTTTGTCGGGCCCCAGTCGTCAATGGCATGACTTGTCCTTTTTGCAGACGCGATCACGATCTGAACCAGTTGATCGTTGCCTTGTCTTATGATCAACCGTTGGTCAAAAACAGCATCAAAGCTTTCAAGTATTCTTTTGTCCAAAGTCTTGGCAAAGAGCTGGCGCCGTTAATGGCGATTTATCTGGAGCGAGTGTTAAAAAACAACGCCATCAAACTTGAGAATGTAGTGTTGGTTCCAATCCCGCTGGCCGCCACTCGTTTGCGCTGGCGAGGCTATAATCAGTCCGAGATTTTGGCGCGCGAGATTGGCCATTATTTTCAGTTGCCGGTGTTGGAGGGTTTGTTGAGCCGTAAAAAAAATACCAAGCCCCAAGTTGATATTAAAAACCGAAATGAAAGAATAGAAAACGTCAAAGATGCGTTTGTTTGTCATCAGCCGGCTGTGGTTCGCGGCCGCAATATTATACTGATTGACGATCTTTCCACCACCGGCAGTACTCTCGAACAATGTGCTACTGTGCTCAAAACCACCGGGGCCAATAAAATAAGCGGATTTGTATTAGCCAGAAATTAATGTGCATAACTGGTTTGCTCAAGTAATTCCGAGGGTTTATAATTAAAGGATGAACAACAATAACAACAAAAAATGGATTGGGGTGGCAGTGGCAATTATTTTGGTCATAGTGGCCATAGCTTTTCTCGGTAAAGTAAAAGTTAATGATCCAGAACCGTCGCCGACCCCACCACCGCCTAATAAGATTGAGAATGTTCCAGTTAATCAGGCACCCAAAGGATTCCCGACCCAATTACCAATCGAAAGCGGTGCCGAGATTACTAATAACTACAATGCCACTTCACCAGATGGCCGTTTCCAGGCTACCAGGGTTTTCTCGAGTACCAAATCAGTCCAAGCCAACTTTGACTTTTACAACAACTATTTGACCAAAAACAACTGGAAGGTTCTCGGAGTGGTCAATGAATCGGCCAGACCTGATCAACGAGCCATTTTTGCCCAGCACTCCACCGGGCTACTCAATGTTACTATTTATAAGTCTGCCACGGGCTCAACGGTTGATCTTAGCTTCTTGCCAGTTAAGTAATTTTTGCATCTAAAGTACGCACACCCCATATGGTTAAAAAGCTTCTTACTTTTTTTATAGGGCTAGCCTTTGTGGTATTAGGAAACATTATTAATTTTACAGGTGTTGATTTAATAGTGTCTTTGCCAACCGTTTTTGCTGATGAAGGAGCCTATTGTTATAGGGAGTATCCTGGTGGTGGAGATGCTGAATCGGTCTATTCTGACGAAACATTTGCTGTATATGTTCAGCCCACAGTTACTGGGAACGTTGTCGACAACCTAATAAGTTTTTCTCCGACCAGTATCAATGGAGGACATGCTACATATATTGGTGGAACTGAACCACCGTTTTGGAGTTTTACAAAAAGGGGAGATTATAGCGACACTATTTCCTATTCCTATGAATATACTACCCAAGATGGTCAAACATTGCCGATGAGCGGTACTTGTAGTGTGAGTTATACTGTAAAAATTTGTAAGACCAGTGATCCAGGGGTTCCTTTTCCGCCATGGGATACACCCTGTGTAAGGCAGGATCCTACTCCGACACCTATAGAAACGTCGCCAGGACCTGAGGTGTCGTCAGAACCATTGGCTTGTATATCGGACGGACAACCGGTAGCAATCAATACACCAGCATTCTTTAGTGCCTCTGGTGGTGTCGCACCGTACTCATGGAATGCGCCAAATGGCAATCCTTTTCAAGGGTTTCAACCGTCGTTCGGTACCAGCTATGGCACTTCTGGCCCCAAAACAGTTTTTCTTTTCGATAGTGCTTTTAATTCAACCTCTTGTACAATAACCGTGGTGGCTATTCCTACACCGACCCCGACTCCCTCGCCGTCAGTGGCTGCGACTCCAACTCCCACTCCTACGGTAACCATCACCATTACCCCAACTCCGACTCCAACCCCAACCCCAGTTACTCCCACTCCTACGGTAACCATCACCATTACTCCAACACCCACTGCTACTACTACTCCCTCGCCTTCTGTCTCGGGATCTCCGACTTCATCGCCTTCGACAACACCGACTTCCGGAGAACCTTTGGCTTGTAACCCAGAGACCCAAGGCGGGGTAGCTATTAATGATCCTGTAATCCTGACTGCTTCCGGTGGTGTTGCCCCCTATGTCTGGAACGCAGTTGATGGCCAGCCTTTCGCTGGTTTTCAGCCAATTTTTAGTGTGGCGTTTCCCACTCCTGGTATCCACTACATCTTATTAAGCGACTCCACAATTAATTCCGTAACCTGTTCAGTAGATGTTGATGACGAGATTCCGCCTATTACTCGCTATAGTTGTTTCAATAATGGTTTGTGCGAAGTAGATCCAAACGGACCTTTTACAGATCCGGTTTGTAATAATACTTGCCCCAGGATTCCGACTCCGACTCCTGGTAATCCTCCGCCGCGAGTGAGCAATATTGAGATCACTCAGCCAGATTATTGTATTTCCGGGCCGGGTGTTACGGTCAGATGGACCTTTTCGGATCCCAATTCAGCTGGCGGCTCGCAGTCCGCTTATCAGGTTCAAGTGGATGATTTTCCGCCAGGATCATTTGCCTCACCAGTGGCTGACAGTGGAAAAGTTATAGGCGGTGGCAATGCGTTTTTCACTACTGGAAATATTTCGCCGATGTTGTTTAACAGGACTTACAGAGCCAGAGTCAGAGTCTGGGATGCCAGTGACACTGAATCTGCTTGGAAAGTTTCCGGGACTTGGATTACGCCAGCGCATGCTTATCCGGACCTAAGATCGTCTGGCCATCAATTCAGCTGGTTGCCAAACAAACCTCGAATAGACCAGCCCGTCCAGTTTACTGATAGAACTTTATTCAGCGACAGCAGTGGTGCCGGCCAAAGAACCTGGTCCTGGATCTTTGACGATGGTTCTTCAGCCGATCCCACCCAAGATCCAACCCATATTTTTTACGAATCCAATAATTACGACGTTACCCTAACCGCGACTGACAAAGATGGCCTTGCCTGTTCCAATTCCAGGAGGGTCAGCGTGCAAAAACCAATTCCCAGCTGGAAAGAAGTCTCTCCAGGTGATTAGTGTTTCACCATAAAAACCGGAAATTTTTGTCCCGATTTTACGCAAATTCTGATTGAGTTGCAAATCGAGGATCCTCGATTTGTTAGAATTTGCCCATCTCTGACAAAAGTTGGCTTTTTAAGAATTTTCATGCTATAATTAGAGTATGGTAATTCCCGATTGTGCTCAAAAATATTTCTGGGATAGTGATATTAGTAAATTAGATATGAGCCAATACTCCCACTATATAATTGAGAGGCTTTTAGAATTGGGAGATGAACAGGCAGTCGCCTGGATGACTAAAAATTTTAGCCAATCAGAGATTTCTAAAGTCATCCGCACTAGTCGCCGACTCTCGCCTCGTAGTCGCAACTTTTGGCAACTAATTATCTCTCAATGAATACTCCTCGCAAGCAGCGGGGTATTAACCCTTTTAGCTTCGCTCGGACAAAATGGAAATGAGCTTATTGCATCACTCGGAAGAAATGAAAGTTGTTACTTTCACTTCTTCCTCGTTTGCAATAATAAATTTCCATTTTGCTCCTCGCTCGCGAAAATAAATGGACCATGTTTAATTTTTCAGGTAAAGTATTACCCGAAACTACCAGGCAGGCGGTGACAGTGCTGAGCCAGACTGCTAAGTTAAATCAGTTTTATTTGGGCGGCGGCACGGCAGTAGCTATACGACTGGGCCATCGTATATCCCAGGATTTAGACTTTTTCTCATCAGAAACTTTTGATGAAGATGGTGTTATTCGATGGCTGTCCGAAGCAGGTCGTTTTCAGTTAGAAAAAAAAGACGAGCAAACCATTCTCGGTATATTTGAAAAAACAAAACTTTCCTTTCTAGGGTACCCCTATCCTCTTTTGTCAGCTACCGATACTATTGCTGGTATGCATATCGTCAGTCTAGACGATTTGGCCTGTATGAAATTGGATGCTATAGCTAGTCGTAGTACGAAGCGAGATTTCATCGACTTATATTGTATTATCAAGCATCATCGGCCTTTGGCGGAACTGCTGCAACTATTCTCGAAAAAATACAAAAAAATTAATTACAATCTGATCCATCTTAAAAAAAGTTTGGTTTATTTCACCGATGCTGACTTGGATCCTATGCCTGTCATGTTGGACGTGGACATCAAGTGGCAAGAGGTTAAGGATTTCTTTCAGCAAGAAGTGATTGTCTTAATCTGAATAAGGCAACATGGAAGTCACCCCTCTAAAAACCCTTTGTTTTCGAGGATTTTTGGAGGGTGATTGGATTTTTATCGGGGTTCATCCCGTTAGAAGTAGTCGAGTCAGACTCGACGTAAAATTCCGGTTAGGAAGCCTAAGTTGACCATAATTTTTGGCCCATTTTACCTAGTAAAATAAGGGGTAGGTATACTTCTAACAGGATTCATCCCACACAAAAGTTGATTTTGTGTGGGATTCATGCTATAATTAGGATAGTAAGGGATGCTGGACTAGAAGTTAGTTCAGCATAGACCTTTGAAAACTGAAGAAAAAAGGAGGAAAAGAGAGATGAAAAAAATGATGATCCTAATGATTGCAATGGTATTACTGGGAGTAGGTTATTCTGCCATTGCCCAGACCAAGACTGGAAAAGAGTTATCAGCGCTGACCCGCGACGCTATCAAGCAAATTCCGAACAGGGATCTGGTAACAGGCGAAATAATTCCGGCTGAAAAACTAATCACATCGGATAGCGTCGTTGAGGTGTCAGATATGACTGCTTTTTGCAACCAGATGGGAATATTAATCGAAGATCGTAAGAAATTCGGACAGGCATTTACGCTCTCGAACAATTTCCCGATCTTTATCAATGTTGACCCCACAACCGGAAGCGAGTTTGTGGAGTATCAGAAGCGGTACCCACAGATTCCGCAAATGGCTTTAGTTGTGGCCGCGATGCTTTACCATGAACAAACCCATGCTCGTGGTGAGCGAGATGAGGGTCCCGCATATGCGCGGGAGCTCGCTTTGCTCAAACTTTTCGAGAGCAACGGTAAATTCGCAGGGGCACAGTGGGCGTCACAATACTTGGTCCTGGTTGGGCAGCAGCTGGCTACTGCCCAACAGGCTAGTGATCAGCTTAGGGTGCGTATGGTTCGATGAAAAGGTTTAAACTGGTCAGAATATTAGACGGGCTCCGCAGGGAGCCCGTGTTTTGTTCTTAGGGCTTAGTGGATAAGTGCTTAGACAATTTTTTCGTAAAATGATTTAATTTTAGGTATGATACGCTTTTTAAAGCAACTTGGCATAAAAGGACGCTCTGTCTTGTTTGTGGCGTTCTTACTAGTTTTGTTTTTGTTCCCATTTTTAAATTTATCAACATCTCCCGCCAAGGCAGCTTGTATTGAATCTCAGAATGGACAGATATCAGCCACCGATGATTTTAGTAATTCTGGATTCGCGAATGCAACTACTCCTGGTTCAATACAGACGGTACTTGGTGCTGTTCTCCATATTGATGCTAGCGCAGGTGCAAATGCTGGTTCAATCGTAACGCTTTATTATCCGAAT
>Ga0209542_10011667_pt1 | contig 15546 bp, 22 predicted proteins | sample RifCSPhighO2_01_FD_184028 | JGI IMG/M metagenome (GOLD analysis project Ga0209542, IMG submission 184028) | Soil microbial communities from Rifle, Colorado - Rifle CSP2_plank highO2_0.1 (SPAdes) (version 2) | ecosystem: Environmental > Terrestrial > Deep subsurface > Rock core/Sediment ... | reverse complement strand
CGACGCATCTAGGACGTGAAGCAACTGCAGCTTGCCTTGGAGCTCTTTTACGACAACAACTCAAGCGAGTATCCTGATGCGCTTTCTTCGCTCGCGCCGACGTATATCTCTGTCGTCTCCACAGACCCGCAGTCAGGTTCGTATTCGTACGATAACTTGACGAATGCGGGAGCGTCATGTGATACGGGTACCGGCGTGTGTGCAAATTATGTTATCGGCGCAACGCTCGAGGATAGCTCAAACCCGGTCTTCAACCAGGATATTGACGGCACGGTTGGGAGCATCACGTGTACGGACCCGATGTTCTGTGCGCAACCGTAGCGTTGTTATCGATTAAAATAGTATCAAACCTATGATGACTCGTCTTTCCCGCGGCTTCACCAGAACACACGAGGCATCTTGTGTGAAGGGCTTCACCTTAATCGAGCTTCTCGTCGTCATCGCTATTATCGGCATCCTCTCGTCAGTCGTCTTGGCCTCCTTAAACAGCGCACGGCGCAAAGGCCGCGATGCGCGACGCATCTCGGACGTGAAGCAACTGCAGCTTGCCTTGGAATTGTACTTCGATGCGAATCAGTCATATCCGTTTGCGTCAGTGGCATTTCCGGCTGTCGCCTCATCATCAGTACTGGTCTCCAGCGGCTATATCTCGGCGCTGCCGCAAGATCCTTCGACACTCTCGAATTACTCGTATGCGGCACTGCAGACGGATAACTCGACTGCCTGTACGTCAGGCACCTGCCCCGGGTACGTCATCGGCACGAGTATCGAAGGAGGCGCCTCTGCGATCCCGCAGGGAGACCTGGATGGCACGATCGGCGGCATCGATTGCGATGACCCGCTCTACTGCATCCGACCATAAGGTATTTATCGAAGGTTTTCAAGACGCGCACTGAAGAGTGCGCGTCTTGTGCGTTACAATTCGTGGATGTTTCTTGAAGCAGTGACGTGGGGGATGCTTGGCCTCATCGTCGGCAGCTTCACGAACGTGCTTATTCTCCGGCATGGCCACGCGTCCCTCATGGGGCGCAGCGCGTGTCCGCGCTGCAAAAGGGAATTGGAGTGGTACGAGCTCGTGCCGGTACTCTCGTGGCTTGTGCTCCGTGGCCGTTGTCGGACGTGCCATGCGAGGATCTCTCTTCAATATCCTGCCGTCGAGCTCCTCATGGGGGGGTTGTTCGTCGCGATAGGACTTGCGCCGGTCTCTTCCGTCGTCCGCATCGTGGGGTGCGCTATTGCGATCTTGCTTGTTGCGATCGCCGTGTACGATCTTCGGCATACCATCATGCCAGATTCGTGGGTCTACGGTTTCGCTGGTCTCTCGCTCTTTGGCTCCACCTTCGCCATCGCGCTCGAAGGGGAAGCGTCGGTCTCGTCTGTTTCCCTACTTCTCGTTGCGGGGCCTCTCACCGCATTCCCTCTTTGGTTTTTGTGGCGTATCTCGGGAGGGAGGTGGATGGGATTCGGTGACGTCAAATTCGCGCTCGGCATGGGGTGGCTTTTGGGGGCGTGGCAGGGGTTCGTCGCGCTCACGCTTGCTTTTGTTATCGGCGCGATCGTGGGGGTAGGGGTTCTGCTGCCGCTTCCGTATTTTTTTCAGGCACTCCGCTCTATTGGGATAACTGGCTTTCATGCAACGACGCGAGGATTTACAATGAAGAGCGAAGTGCCGTTCGGACCCTTTCTCATATTCAGCACCTGCATCGTATGGATCTCATTACTGCATGGCGTCGATATTGCCTCGTATCTTACGGGACTCTTCTTTCTGTATTGAGAGGCATGTGGGTGCTTAGGTTACAGGTTCTAGGGGCTAGGTTCCAGGGAAAAATCAAATCCCTCTTTTTGCATTCCCTAACACCTAGCACCTATAACCTAGCACCTGCATCTCGGGGCTTCAGTCTTCTCGAACTTCTCGTCGTGACGGGCATCTTCATGGTGCTCTCGACGATCGTGCTCTCGACGAACGCGCGCTTCGGGAGCGTCATCGTCCTCAAGAATCTCGCGCACGACATGGCGCTTACCATCCGCCAGGCGCAGGTCTATGGCATCGCGGTCCGGAGATACCAAGAAGGAGGCGGTGCGAATTTTTATGTCGGCTATGGCATGCATTTCACGCTTCCGGGAGAGGGTAGCCCGAGTACCTATGAGCTCTTTGCCGATGCCATCAAAAATGGCGTGTATGATCCCGGGGAGACCATTCAATCGACGACGCTTGCCGGAGGCTATCGCATTGTAGATATCTGCGCGCGCGAAGCGGCGACGGGGATCGAGACATGCAGCGTGCCTGAAGTGCACATGGTGTTTCGCCGTCCCGAGCCCGACGCGTTGATACGGCGCGCTGCCGGGGCCTCCTTGGATGATCGCGTACGCATCATCATCGAATCGAACAAGGGCGATCAGGCCGAGGTCGTCGTCGAATCGTCGGGGCAGATATCAGTACATTGATATGGAGAACAGGTTACAGGTTCTAGGGGCTAGGTTCAAGGGAAAAATCAAATCCATCTTTTCGCGTTCCCTAGCACCTAACACCTATAACCTAACACCTGCGTCGCGGGGATTTAGCCTCGTCGAGATGGTGGTCTCCGTCGCCTTGTTCGCCATCATCATGCTGGTCGCCGTGGGAGCGCTCCTCTCGCTTGTAGACGCCAACCGCAAAGCACGCGCGCTCGAATCAGTCATGAATAATCTCAACATCTCTCTCGACAGCATGATCCGTGCGATGCGCATGGGAAGCGTCTATGTATGCGGTTACAGCACTATCCCTTTCGAGTACACTACGAGCGGAGCGGATTGCTCGAATGGCGGGACCGTATTCTCATTCGCACCCTACGGCGCGGACCCAAGCGAGCAGAGTGAGCGCGTCGTCTATGAATTCGACAACGGTCGTCTCTATCGCTCGCAGAACGGAGGGGTCACGTCGATCGCCATCACCGCACCCGAAGTCCTTATCGAGGACATGGCGTTTTATACGATAGGTACGGAGCAAGGGGATGTCGTGCAGCCTAAAGTCGTGGTCGTCGTCAAAGGCTCGGCGGAAGCCGAGAACGCGAAGAGCCGGACGACCTTCTACATCCAAGCCACGGCCGTGCAGCGCATACTTGATATATGAACTCCGTTAACAGCCAACAGCCAACAGCCAACAAACAACGGCATCCGCATTTTTTGAATTTTGTTGTTAGTTGTAAGTTAGATGTTGGAAGTTGCCGCGCCGGCGCGGCGCGGCGCGGGATGACTCTCATCGAGACCTTGGTCGCGATCACCATCCTCACGGTCGCGATCATCTCCCCGATGTCACTCACGATCCAGTCGCTCTCGGCCTCATACTACGCGCGCGATCAAGTCATTGCCTTTAACCTTGCACAAGAAGCTGTCGAATCACTCCGCTCCATCCGCGACGGGAACATCCTCCGCATCGCCTACAACCAGCCGGACCCGGAGTGCAACCCGATGACCTTGCTCTGCAATATCCCCATTGGCGTCCCGTTCATCATCGATGTGCGCGACAACTCGATCACCAGCTGCACGGGCGAGTGTCCGCCCTTGCAGACCGACGGTGATCTCTATGGGTATGAGCTCGGCTGGGGCGATACGCGTTTCAGACGCACCGTGCAGGTGGAATTCGTGGAAGGGACGCAGGACGAGATACGCATCGCCGTCACCGTGGCGTGGCAGGCGGGCCCCCGTCAGGAGCGCACCTTCACGCTCTACGAGAATCTTTATCGGTGGGTCGAGGACGGCAGCGTATGAGTATGAAAAAAAGGTTACAGGTTCTAGGGGCTAGGTTCCAGGGAAAAACAAAAACCCTCTTTTCGCATTCCCTAACACCTAACACCTATCACCTAGTCCCTGATTCTCGGGGCTTTACCATCCTTCTCGCCGCACTCGTTGCGTCACTAGTCCTCACGCTCGGTATCTCCGTCTTTTCCATCGCGCAGAAACAAGTCGTGCTCTCATCGCTGGGCAGAAGCTCGCAGTTCGCGTTCTACACGGCAGATACTGCCGCCGAGTGTGCGCTCTATTGGGACATACGGCACGATTACTTCAGCAGCCCGTCACCCGGCATAACACCCACCTGCGCGGGGCCTGACCCGCTTGACATACAGGTTACCGAAGGAGTACTCGGCGTCCTGCCGTATACGATGGAGTTTGAATTCGAACCGAACGGTTATTGTGCGCATGTCTCGGTCAGGAAGAGCACGGTCGATCCGAGGACGGTGATCCACGCCGACGGGTTCAGCACGAATTGTGCAGAGATTTCCATTTCCAGCCGTTCGCTTCAGCGTTCCGTCGAGCTCAATTTCTAGCGGCTGTTCTAGAAAAGCAGCCCGAAAGGCGGTAAGCTTCCGCGTATGATCCCTTCTGACGTACGTGCGCGCTACGAGAAACTCAAAACATCTATCAATCGGTACCGCACTCTTTTTCACGTCTATGATAGAGAAGAGATCCCGGCAGAAGCACTTGATTCCCTGAAGCGTGAGCTTGTCGAGATCGAGAAGGAATATCCAGAGCTCGTCGCGCCCGACTCTCCCTCGCAACGCGTCGCCGGAGCGCCCCTGCCGGGCTTTCGGAAAGTGCGGCATACGGTGCCGCAGTGGTCTCTGAGCGACGCCTTCACGCCGGAAGATATCCGGGAGTTTGATGTGCGGATCAAGCGCTTTCTCAAGGATGCGTTTCCTGACGCAAAGCCGACCTACCTGTGCGAATTGAAGATCGATGGCCTAAAGGTCGTGCTCACGTATACGAAAGGGCTTCTCATGACGGCTGCGACGCGCGGCGACGGCCGTGTAGGCGAGGATGTGACGCACAATGTGCGGACTATCGAGAGCGTGCCGCTCTCTTTGCCGCGCCCCATCGACGCGGTGGTCGAAGGAGAGATATGGATGGGCGCCAAGGAACTTGCGCGCATCAACAAGGAACGTGCGAAGAAAGAGGAGCCTTTATTTGCCAACCCTCGCAATGCCGCTGCTGGCTCCATCCGCCAGCTGGACCCTGCTATTGCTGCGAGGCGTATGCTCGACACCTTCATCTACGAGCTCGCCACTACTTCTGAAACCTTTCCTCACGACCAGATAGGCGAGCTTACGTATCTGCGCTCTCTTGGGTTTAAGGTGAATCCTCACTTTACGCTCGCGAAGACACCCGAGGAGATCATTGCATTTTGGTCAACATGGAAGACGAAGGGAAGGACGCAGGAGTATTGGGTTGACGGCGTTGTGGTGAAGGTGAACGAAGGGAAATACGAGCGGGTGCTCGGCTACACCGGGAAGGGTCCTCGCTTCGCGATCGCCCTCAAGTTCCCGGCCGAGCAAGTGACAACGGTCGTTGAAGATATCGTTCTCCAAGTGGGGCGCACGGGGGTCCTCACGCCCGTTGCGTGCTTGGTGCCAGTTTCCGTTGCGGGGTCTACGGTCTCTCGTGCGACCTTGCACAACGAAGACGAGATCAAACGCCTCGACGTGCGCATCGGGGACACGGTGATTCTGCAGAAAGCCGGCGACGTCATTCCGGACATCGTGCGCTCTCTTCCCGAAATGCGCACTGGGAAGGAAAAGCCTTACCGGTGGCCGAAAAAGGTGGCAGCGTGCGGTGGGGACGGTGCCATCGAGCGCATTCCGGGTACCTCGGCATGGCGCTGCGTGAATCGCGATTCGGCCGTACTCGCGAAACGGCGTCTGCGTCATTTCGCCTCGCGGCACGCACTGGATATCGAAGGCTTGGGGAAGGAGACGGCCGAGCTTCTCGTCGACGAAGGGCTCGTCAGCACGTTCGATGACGTCTTTACGCTGACCGAAGGCGATCTTGTGGCACTGGAGGGATTTGCCGAAGTGTCCGCTCAAAAGCTCATCGAGAATATCAGAAAGGCGCGGCGCGTGACGCTCTCACGTCTTCTCTTCGGCATCTCCATTGACCATGTCGGCGAAGAGACAGCGCGCCTTCTTTCGCAGCATTTCGGGACGCTTACGAAACTCCGGAAAGCATCGATCGAAGAGATGGTCGCGATCGATGGTATTGGAGAAATCGTCGCTCGTTCGGTATATGAGTGGTTGCGACGGAAAGAGAAAGCAGCGATCCTTGATCGTCTATTGAAGCATCTTACGGTCATTTCTGATGAAGCGCCGAAAAGGAATGGGCGTCTGGCGGGAAAGACATTCGTGCTCACCGGTTCGCTCACCAGCATGAGCCGCGAGGAAGCGGAAGAGAAAGTGCGACAACTGGGGGGAAGTGCATCCGGATCGGTATCGAAAAAGACCTCATTTGTGGTCGCAGGCGAGAACGCCGGTTCGAAATTGGATACAGCGAAAGAGCTTGGTGTCCAGGTGCTTACCGAGAAGGAATTTGAAAAGCTCATAACATCAAGATGAAAAGTGTGTTTGACTGTCTTTAGTGACGGGTGTCCTGTCATGTATAAAGGGAGTTAAGCCATGATCAAGACTGTCGGTGACCTTAGAAAAGCACTTGAGGTGCTACCAGATCACGCGAAGTTGGTGGTTCAATGGGCTGGTAATGACAAGGAAATAAGAACTGGACCTATAGGCCGCATTATGGTGAGCGATTGGCAAGTCGTTGGCGATGGAGAATACATAACGGGAGAAATCAAGAAAGAAATACAAGAAAGTCTCCCGGGGCAGTACGACTTTCGACGTCTGAAGAAGCTGGTGGTGAGGATCGATCCCAGTTGGTAAACAGCCTCTGTAATATCGGTCACTGCGGGACTTCGGGAGGGTAACATCACCCTCCTTTTTCTTTTATTAGATTTCAGCGTATAGTGTCGCATATGACTCATGTTGACGTAAAAGCTCTCGCCGAACTCGCGCGGCTTGAGGTTTCGGCCGAAGAGCTCTCAAGATTGGAGCAGGAGATTCCTGCCATTTTGGAGTTCGTGAAAACGGTGCAGGAGGTTTCTGCAAACGCACCTGCCGATGTGCCCGGGCTCCGCAATGTCATGCGGGACGATGCGGCTCCACATGAGAGCGGCCTCCACACCAAGGATTTATTGGATGCTGCTCCGGCACAGAAAGATAATCAAGTCGTCGTGAAGCAGGTGATTACGCGGAAGAAATGAATGTGTTATAGTTCACGTATGACAAAAACTATTTCACTAGTGTTGAAGAAAATATCCAAATTACCACTGGCCACACAGGATGAGATTGGGTTTGAGATCCTTGATCGGATAGCTGCGTGGGAAGAGCTTCGCGAGAAAATCGCCGTAGGAATTCGCGAATTAGATGCGGGGTTGGGTCGGCCGCTCAATCGAAAAACTCTTATTGCGGAATTTCGAAAACGGCATGCCAAGCGGAAAAAATAAAGAGGTTGTCTGGTCGCCAGCGTCACAAAACGATTTGCATGACATTGGCGATTATGCGGTGACAACGCATTCAGCCCAAAAAGCAGAAGAGTTCCTTATTCTGATTCACACGAAAGCCGAAGGGCTCATTGAACTGCCGCTCCTTTGGCGTGTCCGGGAAGACATGGGTGATATCCGCCTTCTGCCGGTCGCACCGTATTTCATCTGTTATCGCGTACACGAAGGAACCATTGAAATAGTCCGAATCATTCACGAAAAACGCGATATCGCAGCACTCTTGAGTAGGCCCAAAGTATGAATCTTGAAATACTCACTGTAGCCGAAGCTCGCCGCGCGCTTGATGCGAAGGAATTTTCTTCGCTCGAACTCACGAACGCCTATTTGGAAAATATTACTATGCGCGACGCGGAGATTCACGCATACCTTGAGATCTGGGCGGATTCAGCGCGCGAAGAGGCGAAAAAGGCAGATGACATGATAGCGCATGGCACGGCACGGCCTCTGACCGGCATTCCCATCGCGATGAAAGACAATATCCTCATCAAGGGGAGGCTCGCGAGCTCGGCGTCAAAGATTTTAGAGAATTATCGCGCATCGTACGACGCGACGGTGACGGAAAAACTGAAGGATGCAGGTGCGGTATTCCTCGGTCGTACGAATATGGACGAATTCGCGATGGGCTCTTCAACGGAAAATTCCGCATACGGTCCGACGAAAAACCCGCTCGATCCCACACGCGTTCCTGGCGGCTCATCCGGCGGCTCTGCCGCAGCAGTGGCAGGAAATCTCGCGCTTGCGGCGCTCGGAAGCGACACGGGGGGCTCCATCCGCGAACCGGCATCATTTACAGGACTTGTCGGACTGAAGCCGACCTATGGCACGGTTTCCCGCTTCGGGCTTATGGCCATGGGTTCTTCGTTGGATCAGATCGGTCCTTTGGCAAAGACGATCGCTGATACCCGATTGTTATTCGATACTATCCGCGGCTATGATACGCACGACAGCACGTCCCTCCCGCCTGCTGACGCTCCGGTTTCTACGAAACCGAAGATGATCGGCGTGCCGCGTGCGTTCTTGCAAAGCGGCGTTGACGCAGATGTACTCGAGAGATTCGAAGCCACACTTGCGGCGCTCAAGGGCAAAGGGTATGAAGTTCGCGACATCGAGTTGCCGCATGCGCCGCATTCGCTTGCGGTGTACTACGTCATCATGCCTGCCGAGGCTTCGACGAATCTCGCTCGGTTCGATGGCATCCGGTACGGCCTCTCCGTTCCTGCGGAGGATATCGGGAGCGTGTACACAAAGACGCGCGGAGAAGGATTCGGTCCTGAAGTACGCCGCCGCATTTTGGTGGGAACCTTCGTACTTTCATCCGGATATGCGGATGCATACTATCGCAAAGCGCGCGCGGTGCGTGCGCTCATCCGCGCCGACTTCGTGACGGCATTTGCGAGTGTGGATGTTATCGCGACGCCGACCGTGCCGACGCCTGCATTCAAGATCGGCGAAAAATCCGACCCACTTGCGATGTACGCAGCTGACATCTTCACGGTGCCGGTGAATCTCGCAGGCGTGCCCGCGATATCCGTACCATCGGGAACAGTCGTGCGAGAAGGGAAGAATTTGCCGGTTGGATTCCAAATCATCGGCGCGCACAATAGAGAAGAGACACTGTTTGCGATTGGCGCGGATGTTGAGTCCCGCTAGAATGTTTCTTGCGGAAACATTCTAGCGGGATGAGAAGGTGTAGTATAATTTTGTCATGAATGGTGGTAATGACTCATCCGCCGAGGCGTTCTTTCAAGTAACCGAGCGGCCGGAGTGGGCGTCGATCATCCAGCGTGAAGTAAAGACGGGGTGGACTCCGGAGACGGTCTTCACGCTCTGGGGGCCCCTATTTCCGATAGCGCTCTTCATCTCGCTCGTCCTTGCGGCAGGCATTGTCTATTGCTGTATTCGCATTCTTCAGATACGCCGGGCGGAATGGGCGCATTTCCACAAACACGCGCATTCTGTCGAGTCGGAAGATGTACCGCGCACGCACCTGCGCTGGAATCGCATCATGGAGCACGCCAACTCCGACGACGAGCACAAATGGCGCCTTGCCATCCTTGAGTCGGATATCATGCTAAGCGAGCTTCTCGACCTGCAAGGCTACAAAGGCGAGACGATGGCCGACAAGATGAAGCAGGTGAGCCGCGCCAATTTCAATGCGATCGACGACGCGTGGGAGGCGCACAAGGTGCGCAACCGCGTGGCGCATGAAGGCGTCGAACAACAGCTCACGGAACGCGAGAAGAACCGCGTGATCGGCCTCTACGCACGCGTGTTCCGTGAATTCGGATTTATCTGATGTAATTTTGAGTTTTTGTGTTTCGTGTTATTATTTCTCTCAAGCTGAAAGCTACAAGCTGACAGCTAATACAGCGGGGTGGAGAAGTAGTATCTCGTCAGGCTCATAACCTGAAGATCGCGGGTGCAAGTCCCGCCCCCGCAACAGCATTGTGACGTCGGAATCAGCTCCTGCCCCCATCGAAATTGGGTACGGTACCGGTCCCCATGTTCACTCAAAAAACCGCGCAAATCCATGCGTGGTTTTTTGATAGTGCAGCATTTCCAACATATATTCAGTGCAAGTCCGGTTCTCGTGTTCAGTAACAATTTGTGTTGTAATCGAGATGAAAATCAGGCGTTTTTAGGCGGGGGCGCAGGATTTGCACTGTTTTCAATACATCACCTTTCATTAAGCGGTCGATGAGTTTAAAATGTCGCTATGGATAACGATTACTGGACGTATGCGCAAAGTAAGAATGGTGAGTATCCGGAGCATACTTCCCGCGGCGGCAAGTGGCTCATATTTGTGAGTGCCTACAACCTACCAACCGTCTGGAGAAAAGTCAAAACTGCGGTCGAGGAAGGGAGATTGGGTGGCATGGCGAAAGCGGCAACAAAGAAGCTCAATTCTCATTCTCAGAATTCAGACTATAAAGTCATATGTGTGTATACCTATGATTGGACAGATCATCAGGATGTAAAAAGAATACGCGAGGAATTGAGAAAGGTCGGCATCATCCGCAAGATATCCTACAAGTCCGATGAGGACACCGAGCGAGGTATATACCGCGCAAACAGCAGCGAAAAAATAAGCAAATATTACGAATAAATTTTTGTCTATGGGCAATTTTCTCCAAATACGTAAGCACTTTGAAATCCTCCCTCACGACGCACAAGCGGCGCTTCTGAAAGATCTTTACAATTTTTCAAAAGACACGCGACTTTTTCTCGAAGCCCGATTGTGTGGAGGCGACGCATGGCAGAAATATCTTGACGATATGGAAAGAGAAACGATCGGCAAAGTGTACAAGAGCGGCATCCCGGGAACTCCGAATGGGAGAATTATCACCTCGATAATAACGCGAGCACGCAAAGCTGGCGCTGGGCTTCATACCTTGCTGGAGCTTGAACGGTTCGCGTATCGCGGCTTCATAGAGAGCTTGAATGAATTCGGCGGCGGACCCGATAGTTTCGACGATCAAGCGTGTAATCACCTCGAAGCATATTTACGGCTCTCAAAGAGTAGCAGTATTTCAGACGAAGAGAGACAGAAAATATTTACGGACTTGAAGGACTATCTTGAGAACAAGAACAATATGTTTACCGATTCAATAGATACCGTATATGAGGCAGAAACGGGACTGAAAGTGTCCCGATAATGAGACCTCCTTTGATATTGCGTTTATGTTTGGATCATGAATGCACTCTTGCGATAGTAAGTGGCACGCTTCTTCCACAATTTTTCAAGGATTGGAATATGCGCATCTCGATAGTCATAGACTTTCTTTGGCCCACCTTCGCGCCTGATGCGACCGACATATTGTGCAAGCTTTCCGTGGAACGAAACGGGAAATGCGAGAAAGAGTACTTCAAGATCGGCTATGTCCGATCCTTCGCCAAGAATTTGACCAGTCGCGATCAATATCCGAAATCTTCCGCTCTTGATCTTTTGAAGAGCAAACGAACGCTGTCTGAAGGATAAATCTCCAGAGAACATAATAGTCTCAAAATCTTTGCGTAGGTATGCGCGTAGCATCTCGGCATGTTCTTTGCGTTCTGTAAGCACAAGACATCTCTTGCCGCTTTTTGCCTCTTGCGCGATATCTGCGGCAATAAGCGCGTTCCGATTCGCGTCATTTGAGAGCACTTTTGACATGAGTTGGAAATCTCGAGAAGTCGTACCAAATGGCGTCGTAAGATTCGTGGTTCGTACAATAACCGCGTCGCCTTCAGGTGTGTCTTCGGATGTTTGAGGACAAACATCCTGCATTTCCGATTTGTCCACCGTGTGTACCACATCTCCAAGATATGCACCGATTAATTTCTCATCATTATATTTCCGTGACGGAGTGGCGGTCAGTCCGAATCGGTAACGCGCGGGAAACTTCGAGACAACGTCTCGGAACATTCGCGACGGCATATGATGGCACTCATCGATAAGCACCGTGCCAAACTTTGCAGTAATGCTTTCCACATCCTTCATACGCGCCAGCGTTTGTACCATCGCCACCGTTATCGGTTGCCGCGCATCTTTCTTAACCCCGCCAATTTGACCGATCTTGGGTTTAGGAATTCCGAAGCCATGTTCAATTCTCTCCAACCACTGGTCGTATATCTGTCTTCGATGCGTAAGAATGATTGCCGGTTGCCGTTTACGAGCGATAATCTCAAGTCCCATGAGAGTCTTCCCGGCTCCCGCAGGTGCGACGAGAATTCCTTGCTCTCTCGCATCAAACGATGCGACTGCCAATGCTTGGTACGGCAGTAGAGTGTACGAGGGAACAAGTCCGATCGAATCAACCGTCAGTCGCTCATCCACGGTTTCGTACGTAACCGCACGCTCGTCTAACCATGCATACAGACTTTTGAGAAAGCCGCGCGGTACAAGAATCGCTTCGTCGGTTTGTTCCAGCGTCTTTATGAATTTCTTCTCGCCATAGGTTGGAAGTCCTGCACGTTCTTTAACGACATAGCCGATATTCAGGATATTGAGCTCCTCGCGTAAGTATGAGACAAGATTTGGTGGCAGGACATTCTTTGGAATTGAAATGGCGCTTCCAAGGGTAAGAACCATCGTTTTGTTAAAACGAGTACGCTTCTGGATTTTGCGCACTTCTTCGGATGGCGGTGAGCCCAAAGTGGCCAAGCGGTCGAGTAGTTCGGGAATGACACGTTCCAATACATGCAAATATTCCCACTGATCAGCCACAATCTCGAAGTCATTGTCCGAGTCGAGGAAAACAGTATTGCCACGCTTTCTCGATTCACCTTGAAGCGGCAACGCAATGAGATTTCCGAGTCCCTTACCTGACAGGTAATCTTGATTCGGAAACAAACGGTCAAATCCCTCGTTCTTTTCCAGGGGGTCAATGCAACCAGCCTCGCGCAGTAGAGTAAGAAAAATATGCCGAGCCTTAGAGGCTGGATATGGCGTGGAGAAAAAACACCACACATGCGCTCCTTTTCCGGAACGCGACCGTTCGGTTGCGACGGGCAATTCGTGCTTCTTGCAAACATCAAGAAATTTCTGAACGCCACTGCGCCAGTTGTCTCCATCGAAATCAGCAACTATGAAATTTGACGTATTTTCTTGAAGCAGCGGATATACTCCAAGTGTCGCAGTACCAATGAGGTGTTTCTCAATCCATCCTGTCGTGAGTGGGGCGTATGATTCCTTATCTTGATCCGCATACATGGGCGCATATCCGCTAACGCCCCCGTTCCATTTCTCCCATCTGTGCGCAAACACATCCTCGCGCCCCTTGAAGAGGGATCTGAAAATTTCGACCCGCTCTTCACGCGAGAGCATACGTCAGTTCTTCCTATACCGCGTCGCGCGGCCGAGGCCGATGCGTTTGAGGAGTTCGATTTTCACGAGACGCGAGAGTGCTTGTTTGATGGTTGAGAGCGGCATATCTGTCAGCGCATGTGATATTTCTTTTGGCGAAAGAGTTACCCCCTCGTCAAAAAGCCGGAGGACAGCAATTTGTCTTTCTGAAAGACTCTGTTCTGGTTCATCACGCTCGATGAGGTGTCGAGCGGCTTCTGCTTGTGCGAGCAACGCATCGAGAAGGAACGTGATCCAAGCACCGATGTCCTCATGCTCGGTTTTGTGATGTCGTTGCGTTTCGCGTAGCGAGAGGTAGTACGCGTCTTTGCGATTCTCGATAATTTCTTCCAACGATACGTACGGAATGTATGCGTATCCTGTCTGCAAGAGAAGGAGGTTGGTGAGTGCGCGAGAAAGCCGCCCATTGCCATCGTGGAATGGATGAATCGCGAGAAATTCAAATACAAGATTTGCTATAATAAGCAGCGGGTGAATGGTTTTGTGATCTAAGGCATCAGCAGTCCACAGAAAAACATCGTCCATTTCTTTTTTTACGAGATATGGCGGCGTCGGACGGAAGAGAACGACTTCCTCGCCCGCATCATTTCGCGCAACCACTACGTTATCGGACGATTTATATTTTCCTTTATGGGTTTGGTCTTTGGAAGAGAAGTGCAACAATATCTCGTGAAATTGCAAGATCTGCCCTTCAGTGAGCTTGAAAGTTTTGTAATTATCAAATATACGACCGAGGAGATCTGCATAGCCCGCGACCTCTTCGGCGTCCCTGCCTTTCGGCGGTTTCGTTTTCAAACCGCGAATCAGACGCGCAACTTCGTCGTCGCTCATCCTCGAGCCTTCGATGCGTGTCGAGGCGCCAGTCGAGGTAATAATGACCGATGCCTTTAGTTGTTTGAGTATATGCGGATTCAATTTCGCGCTTCCACGCCAAACGCCCTTCAGTTCATCGATATGGGCGATCTTCTGAACCATATCTGGCGTAATTTGTATTCTTTTGTTAAATCGAGAGTTCATATAGTAGCCAATGTGTGCGATTGTATACGATAATATCCGATTGTCAATTCGGCATCGAAAATATGGCTCTATCACGAAATATAAGGGGACGAGACTTGCACTGGTGCAATTCGGGTCCCCGCACCAGAGTTGTGACGCACGGAACCCGTTCCGTCAGGCGTCGAAAGCGCGAGAAGTTGGTACCATACCGCTTCCCATCAGCGCTCGAAGAAACACCAAAGCCGCGACGAAAGTCGTGGCTTTGGTGTTTTCGGCCTATCTTGCTAACGTGATTTTCTTGTCATTGATCACCAGTTTGCCACGCAAGTGTTGAAGTAGCTCGCGCTTCTCATCCATGCTCCCTTCTTCTAGGAGGTACTTGGCGTATCTTTTCACGTCCATCGCTGTGCTGTCATCTTTTTCTTTGGAACCGAGAACCGTCTTGCAAAGTTTATTGTACCGAGCAATCTATTTGTCGATGAGGTGTCGTGCCCCCAGTTCATCAATGTTGAGCTGGTCGACAATCTCACTCAGTTGCTTGATGACGCTTTCTTCGCGAATATAGAGGTTCTTGCAATTGCGGTCCTTGCCGCCGGTGCAACCATAGTAGGTGTACCATTTCATCTCGCAGGTCGATCTGATGAGCTTCTGTTTCTCGAATCCGGTCATGCCGGAGCCGCACTTGCCGCACACCATCATTTTCACGAAGGTGAACTCACGTATCTGCCTCCTCGGCTTACTTTCCTCGATGACCTTTGTACGCACCGCTTGGAACAGATCTTGTGAGATAAGCGGCTGGTGTTTGCCCACGTACCAGTTGCCGCTCTTGCGTGGGTATTCGTACACGCCGCAGTAGAAGGGATTCTTCAGCATCTCGTACAACGTACTTATATTGAGTGCCTTATCGTTTCTCGTCTTGAAGTTCATCTCGTCCTTGAGTCAGCGACGGACGCACTTCCCACTCCATCGTTCGTTTGCGACCTTATCGAATGTCATAAGGGCAGTAGTAAATAGGGCAACTTGGCATCAGGAATCTGACGCGTGTTTCAATCTGGTAGAATCCACCCATGGATGACATCCATATACAAAGCGGCTATCGCAACAGCGTCACGCTCTTCATCTACTATGGAATGCGCGCCTTGGTTTTGCTCGGGATCAGCATTTTCCTCTTTCGCGGAAACTGGGAATCTGCCGCAGGAACCGTCCTTATCTTTTTATTAATCCATGCGCAGAATTCCCCGACAGCTTGGCTGCGGGGATGAATGCGCATGAGGAAAGGGGGTCGGGGAAAACGTAGTTTTCCCCGTGGAGGAGAGCAGAGAGCCTGTAATCAGGCGAACGT